>Ga0190275_10003846_pt1 | contig 10756 bp, 12 predicted proteins | sample Popmic550T_FD_133745 | JGI IMG/M metagenome (GOLD analysis project Ga0190275, IMG submission 133745) | Populus adjacent soil microbial communities from riparian zone of Yellowstone River, Montana, USA - 550 T | ecosystem: Environmental > Terrestrial > Soil > Riparian zone > Trees stand | place...
AGTCCGTGCCTTGGTGCGATGTTTGGTGCCCAGCGCAAACGTCTTCATGATCCGGTCCCTCCCCTGGCCCGTTAGACCTACCCAGCAGTGCACTCCGCCTCGGCCGGGTAGCGCAATAGCCTGGCCCCTTGGTGTCTGGATCTGAGTAGTTCGACGCATGTCGGGCCGCCGGTAGCGCAGTGAAGCTTGGCGCATGCCGAAACCGATTCAGCCGTCGCAGACCGCGGCGTACTACGTGCAGGCCATCGTGTCGTTCGCCATCTCCTTGACCGCCATGGGTTTCGCGGTGGTCTATCTACCCGCGGCGGGGTGGGTCCGGGCGTTCCTGGCCCTCGGCCTGCTGTACGTCGTGACGTCGACGATCACGCTTTCCAAGGTCATTCGTGATCGCCAGGAGCTGTCGGATGTCACCAACCGCGTCGACCAGGCCCGCCTCGACAAACTGCTCACCGATCACGACCCGTTCAAGGTCGACTCCTGAGCCGGCCGGGCCCCGACCGCTGGGTCCTTGGTCTACCACCGCGCTCCAGCTGGATGTTTCCAGATGGAAATACACGACCTTAGTGATTTGGAAACACCCACGTAACGCGGCGTTCCTAGGTTCCTTCCATTCGGGTGCATCAGTTCCGGCAGCGTCGCCGGGCGGCTTGCACCATCCCGCCCGAAGGTGCCGCAGGAGTTCGCCATGACCGTTGAACCCTCGATCGACCACCGCTCCGCACCCCCGGAACCGACCACCGCCACCCGCGAGACGCTCGAGGACTACACGCTGCGGTTCGCGCCGCGCTCCTACCGCAAGTGGTCGTCCGGCGTCGTCGCCGTCTCGGCGCTGGGCGGCATCGCCTACCTCGCCGACTTCGCGATCGGTGCCAACATCGGCATCTCCTACGGCACCACGAACGCGCTGTGGGGCATCGCGATCTTCGCCGTCGTCATCTTCGCGACCGGACTACCCCTCGCTTACTACGCGGCGCGCTACAACATCGACCTCGACCTGATCACCCGCGGCAGCGGCTTCGGGTACTACGGGTCGGTGGTGACCAACGTGATCTTCGCGTCGTTCACCTTCATCTTCTTCGCGCTCGAGGGCTCGATCATGGCCCAAGGCTTGAAATTAGGGCTGCACATCCCCCTTGGCCTTGGGTACGCCATCTCGACCATCGTGATCTTCCCGCTGGTGATCTATGGCATGAAAGTACTGTCCACGCTGCAGGTGTGGACGACGCCGCTGTGGTTGCTGCTGATGGTGCTGCCATTCGTCTACCTGGTCGTCTCGCACCCTGACTCGGTCTCGTCGTTCTTCGACTACCAAGGTGAGGAGGGCAAGGGCGCGACCGATGTCGGCTCGATGCTGCTCGCCGCCGGCGTCTGTCTCTCGCTGATCGCGCAGATCGCCGAGCAGATCGACTACCTGCGCTTCATGCCGCCGAAGACTCCCGAGAACTCGCGGCGCTGGTGGACCCACATGCTGCTGGCCGGCCCGGGCTGGGTGATCTTCGGTGCGATCAAGCAGGTGATCGGTCTCTTCCTCGCCGTCTACCTCATCGCCAACGTGACCGACGGCGCGACGGTGGCCAACGAGCCAGTGCACCAGTTCCTCGAGATCTACCAGGGCTTCCTGCCCGGGTGGCTCGCGATGACGCTGGCCGTAGTACTGGTCGTGATCAGTCAGGTGAAGATCAACGTGACAAACGCGTACTCCGGTTCGCTCGCCTGGACCAACTCCTACATCCGGCTGACCCGGCACTACCCCGGGCGGCTCGTGTTCCTCGGCTTCAACCTGGTGATCGCGCTGGTCCTGATGGAAGCCAACATGTTCGACTTCCTCAACACCATCCTCGGCTTCTACGCGAACTGCGGGATCGCCTGGATCGTGGTCGTTGCCTCCGACATCGTCTTCAACAAGTACCTGCTGAAGCTCTCGCCGAAGGAACCCGAGTTCCGTCGCGGCATGCTTTATGCCGTGAATCCGGTCGGCTTCGTGTCGATGGCAGTCGCCGCCGGCGTCTCGATCCTGGTCTTCTTCGGCGGCCTCGGCGATGGCATCAAGCCGTACTCCCCACTGGTGGCGATCGTCCTCGCGCTGGTACTTCCGCCGGTACTCGCGATCGTGACTCGCGGCAAGTACTACCTGCGCCGTACGGACGACGGGATCGACTTGCCGATGTACGACGAGCACGGCAACCCGTCGGGCGAAGTACTGAGCTGTCACGTCTGCCGGCAGGACTACGAGCGGCCGGACATGGCGGCCTGTGCGACGCATGATGCGTATGTCTGCTCGCTCTGCCTCAGCACGGACAAGGTGGCTGACCACGTCCTGGCGGCGCAGCCGTGAACTTCACGCCGTCCGAGATCGAGAAACTGCTGCTCTCCGTGGCCGGGATGGTCGCCCGCGACCGCCTGGCCCGGGGAGTACGACTCAACCATCCCGAAGCGATCGCCCTGCTGAGCACCTGGGTGATCGAACGAGCCCGCGAAGGAGCCCGAGTCGCGGACCTGATGGAGCGAGGCCGCACAGTACTCACCCGAGACCAGGTGATGGACGGCGTCGCGGAGCTCTTGGTGGACGTACAGGTCGAAGCAACGTTCCCAGACGGCCGAAAACTCGTCACTATCCACAGCCCCATCATTTGAAACGGGATCCCATGGCCACCAGCAGTAGACTTAGCAATGAAGGACAGGGGGCGGGGCACCGGGACGCCGCGACAGAACCCCACGGCTCAGGCGCTGCACACCACAGCTCGGGCGCTGCACACCACGGCCCAGGGGCGGTGCGAGTGGCACCCGGATCGATCGAACTCAACGCCGGCCGCCAGAAGCTGACGCTGGTGATCGTCAACACCGGCGACCGCCCGGTCCAGATCGGCTCGCACCTGCACCTACCGGACGCGAACACCGCCCTCGCCTTCGACCGCACCGCAGCCCACGGCTTCCGCCTGGACATCCCCTCTGGCACCTCCCAACGCTTCGAACCCGGAGCGTCCCGGGAGGTCGTGGCGGTCGCGCTGGCCGGTCGTCGCTTGGTGCCCGGAATCCAGGTGAAGAACGATGGTTGAGATCTCGAGGGCTGCTTATGCGGCGTTGTACGGGCCGACGGTGGGTGATCAGGTTCGGTTGGGCGATACCGATCTGTGGATCGAGGTGGAGGAGGATCGCACCGTCGGGGGTGAGGAAGCGATCTTCGGTGGGGGCAAATCCATCCGAGAGTCAATGGCACAGGGAACGACGACTCGGGCGGACGGGGCGCCGGACACCGTCATCACCAACGTGCTCGTGCTCGACTGGTGGGGCATCGTTCGTGCCGACGTCGGCATCCGCGACGGCTTGATCGTCGCGCTCGGCAAGGCGGGGAACCCAGACATCGCCGACGGCGTGCATCCCGAATTGCGCATCGGGCCCTCGACCGACGTGATCGCTGGCGAGGGTCGGATTCTGACAGCGGGCGCAATCGACTCGCATGTGCACCTGTTGTCGCCGTCGCAGCTGCACGAGGCATCCGCGACCGGGATCACGACGATCGTCGGAGGCGGTACCGGACCAAGTGAGGGGTCGAAGGCAACTACTGTCACGCCGGGTGCCTGGCATCTGGAGCAGATGCATCGCAGCCTCGATGCCCTTCCTCTCAACGTGTTGCTGCTAGGCAAGGGCAACACCGTCAGCGCCGAGGGGTTGGCCGAGCAGGCGTTGGCGGGTGCGGCTGGCTACAAGGTTCACGAGGATTGGGGTTCGACGCCGGCCGCGATCGATGCTGCGTTGAAGGCGGCCGACGCGTGGGGCCTGCAGGTTGCCCTGCACGCGGACAGCCTGAACGAGGCCGGATTCGTCGAGTCGACCCTGAATGCCATCGCCGGAAGATCGATCCACGCATTCCACGTCGAGGGGGCCGGCGGTGGCCACGCGCCGGACATTCTCTCGATCGCGAGTCATCCGCACGTCATCCCAGGGTCGACCAACCCGACATTGCCACACACGGTCAACACCGTCGCCGAGCACCTCGACATGTTGATGGTCTGTCATCACCTGAGCCCCGACGTACCGGAGGACCTGGCCTTCGCCGAGTCGCGCATTCGGGCGACCACGATCGCGGCAGAAGACATCCTGCACGACCTGGGCGCGTTGTCCGTGACGTCGTCGGACGCGCAGGCGATGGGGCGGATCGGCGAGGTGATCACCCGAACGTGGCAGGTCGCGCATGTGATGAAGGCACGGCGCGGTTCACTCGGCGGGAGTCTGCCGGCCGACAACGAACGCGCGCGCCGGTACGTCGCGAAGTACACGATCAACCCGGCTGTTGCCCACGGCATCGATCATCTCGTCGGATCGGTGGAGCCAGGCAAGCTGGCGGATCTTGTGCTCTGGGATCCCTCGTACTTCGGAGTGCGGCCGCGGCTGGTGATCAAAGGCGGGGCGATCGCCTGGGCGGCGCTCGGTGATCCGAACGCGTCCATCCCGACGCCGCAGCCGGTGCTGATGCGACCCGCGTTCGGCGACGCGATCGGGGCAGATCTCTCCATCACCTTCGTATCACCCGCCGCCCTCGACGACGGGCTTGCCGATCGGTTGCGACTCAGGCGACGACTCGAAGGCGTCCGGCCGACACGCGAGGTCGGGAAGGCGCAGATGAAGAACAACGACGCGCTACCGAGCATCGACATCGACCCGGAAACGTTCGCCATCAAGGTCGACGGCGACCTCATCGAGCCCTCCCCCGCCGAAGAACTCCCACTTGCCCAGCTCTACAACCTGTTCTGATGGGATCGCCGGAGCTGGTCGCCTTGATGCTCGCGGATGCGCGTCTGCCCACGGGCGGGCATACGCAGTCGGCGGGATTGGAACCGGCTGTCCGCGCCGGGTTGGGAGCCGACGGCGCGCGGCTTGCCGATGTGGCGAGTTATGCGTCCGATCGGTTGCGGACGATCGGTCGGGTCGAGGCTGCGACCGCGGTGGTGGCGCGGCGGCTCGCGCTCGATGGGCAACTGGTCGAGCAAGCTGAGGCGGCGTGGGCAGCGCGGACTCCGAGTCAGGCGTTGCGCGCGGCTTCTCGGCGGCAAGGGCGTGCCTACCTGCGGTTGGCCTCGCGCGTATGGCCCGGGACAGCCGAGTTCTTGAAGGCGGATGCGGAGATCGCGCGACCTGTGGTGGTTGGCGTTGTCGCTGCCGTGACGGGGTTGTCGGCGGAGCAGACAGCACGGTTGATCGGGTACGACGACGCGCAAACCGTGGTGGCCGCTTCACTCAAGTTGCTGCCCGTGGATCCGGCCGACGCCGCGAGTTGGCTGCTGAAGCTTCATCCGGACATCGAGGAACTCGTCGTTGCCGTCAGCCAGATGACTACACCCGTCGAGATACCGGCGTACGGCGCTCCGCTGGTTGATCTGTTTGCCCAAGCTCATGCCGTCGAGAGAATGAGGTTATTTCATGCCTAAAAACAACCGTTCGTTCCGCTTGGGCGTGGCCGGCCCGGTCGGTACCGGCAAGAGTTCGCTGATCGCGATGGTGTGCCGCGAACTGGCGTCCGAACTCCAGTTGGGCGTCATCACCAACGACATCTACACCGACGAGGACGCCCGGCTACTTCGATCGGCCGGGGTACTCGATCCCGAACGGATCCGTGCCGTCGAGACGGGTGCCTGCCCGCACACGGCGATCCGCGACGACGTCACCCCGAACCTGATCGCGGTGGAAGATCTCGAACGCGATTTCGCTCCACTCGACGTCGTCCTTGTCGAGTCCGGCGGTGACAATCTGACCGCGACCTTCTCCCCCGCGCTGGTGGACGCGCAGATCTTTGTGCTCGATGTCGCGGGTGGCGGGGACGTTGCCCGCAAGGGCGGACCCGGCATCGCGCGCGCCGATCTGTTGGTGGTCAACAAGACCGACCTCGCGCCCTACGTCGGTGTCGACGTACCGCAGATGGTCGCCGATGCCGAAGCGGCTCGTGGCGGCAAGCCCGTACTGGCGTTGTCGCGAACGGATGCGGACTCGGTGCTTCGCCTGAAGGAATGGGTACTCGCGATGACAGCGGTGGTGCGGAGTGGGTCGCACACGCCGGTCGATCCCGGTCCGATGGCTCCGCACTCGCACATTGGCGACGACGGAGAGCTCATCTCGCACACTCATGCTCACGCGCATTGAGGTCGTCGCGGATCCGGTTCGCGATCGGTGCCTGCTCACCACCGGCCTGCTGTCGCCGAGGCGATTGCCGGCTCCGAATGGGGTCGTCCGGGTCGCGCTGATCGCGGCCTCTGCCTTGTTGCTCGCCGATGATCATGTCGAGATTCAGGTCGTGATCAAAGGTCCGGTGCGACTGGAGATCGTCGAGACGGCGGGAACCGTCGCCTACGCCATGCGGGGTGGCTCGGCGAGGTGGGACGTGGTGGTCACGCTGACCGAGGGGGCGGAGCTGTTTTGGCACGGCGAGCCGTTCGTGGTCTCCGAGGGAGCGGACGTCAGTAGGACTACGCAGGTCAACCTGGAATCAGGGTGCTCAGCCGCGATCCGAGAGTCGCTGGTCCTCGGGCGCCACGGCGAGGTCGGCGGTACCTTGCGGTCGTCGCAGCGCGCCCGGCTAGACGGCGAACTCCTCCTCGCCGAAGACCTCGACCTGGCGCCGGAGACCCGGCACGGCTGGGCGATCCTCGGCAGCGCCCGCTGCCTCGACACAATAACCACCCTCGGCCACCGCCTCCCGGGCGATGTGGGGGTTCTGCAGTTTGAGGGGGTCGGGTCTGTGGTTCGGCGGTTGGTCGGGGAGCAGCATGAGAGTGATCTTGCGCAAACCTGGGCAGCGTTGCGGGAGCCTGACAAGATCTCTGGGTGCAGCTGAATCGAGAGTCCGCGCTGAACCGCGCCGTTGCGCTAGCCAGTCGGGGCCGGCGTGCCATCCTCGGGATCACGGGGGCGCCTGCCGCCGGCAAGTCGACGTACGCCGAACAGTTGACCGCGGAGCTGGTTGCCGACGGCCACCAGGTGGCGTTGGTGCCGATGGATGGATATCACCTAGCGCAGGTGGCGCTTGAGCAGCTGGGGTTGGCTGCGGTGAAGGGGGCGCCGCAGACGTTCGACGGGTACGGGTTCGTTGCCTTGCTCAAGCGGTTGAAAGAGTCTCCGGACGAGACGATCTGGGCGCCGCGGTTCGATCGGGCGATCGAGGACTCCATCGCCGCCAGTATTCCGGTGCCACCAGAGACGACACTGGTGGTGACCGAAGGCAACTATCTGCTGTTCGATCAGGTGCCGTGGGCAACCGGCCGGGCGCTGCTCGACGAGTGCTGGTACATCGACCTCGAAGACGATCTGAGGCACGAACGGCTGGAGGCGCGCCACCGGCGTTTCGGCCGCTCGCCACAGGAGGCACACGAGCGTACCTACGGAACCGATGAAGCGAACGCCAAACTGATCGCCGCTACCAAACCCTCCGCCGACGCGATCATCAGCCTGACCTGAGCGGACCTCTGCATCAGGGCTTCGGGGGGCAGGTTTGTTCGATGTGGGCGGCCAGGCCGTCCAGGAAGAGCTGGAGGCCGAAGTCGAAGTCGGCATCGGCTGATTCGTCGAATGACTCGACCTCGTCGAAGACACCTGCCGCCAGGACCCGGGCGAGGGCGGGTAGCTGGCGTGGATCGACTACGCGAGCCAGCGTCGCGCCGTACCGGCTGAAGGCGTCCGGATTGTCGGCGAAGCCCGCAGCGAGGTCCATGCTGAGACGGATCTCGCCTTGTACGTAAGTCATCAACCCCATCACGACGCCGATCTTGCTCTCCTCGCTCAAGCCGGTGTCCTTCAGGGCGCCGAGGGCAGAGTCGAGCCAGGCAAGGTTGTTCGGGCCGGCGGGCGGGCCCGAGATCGGGAGCTTGGAGTACCAGCGATGTTTGCGTACGGCCGTCAGGACCCCGGCCGTCCAGAAGGTCAGCCCGGTCCGCCAGTCGGCTCCTTCAGGTAGTGGCTCGGGACGCTCCAGTGCAGCGTCGGACATCAGGACGAGTAACTCGTCCTTGTTCTTCACGTGCCGGTAGAGCGCCATCGTCGAGTTGCCGAGGCGCTCGGCCACGCGAGCCATCGACACCGCCGCGAGTCCCTCGGCGTCGGCGAGTTCGATCGCGGCCCGAACGATGTCCTCGACCGACAGCGACGGTTTGGGGCCGCGTTTGGTGACATCTCGCAATCCCCACATCAGCGCGACGTCTGCCGGTAGTTCGGGTTGCTCGCTCATCTCCACCGCCACAGTCTAGAAACCCGTACTGCGTATCTGCTACGCTAATTAGCGTAACTCATACGCAGTAAGGGAGGGATCATGATCGTCGAGGCGACCGGCCTGCGGAAGTCGTACGGGCCTACCGAGGTACTGCGAGGCATAGACCTAGTCGTGAAAGAAGGGTCGGTGCTCGCGTTGCTCGGACCCAACGGCGCGGGGAAGACCACCATCGTCAGGATTCTGACGACGTTGACCCGCCCGGATGCGGGCGTGGCGACGATCGCTGGGTACGACGTGGTGCGCGAGTCCACGAAAGTCCGCGGCGTGATCAGCCTGACCGGGCAGTACGCCGCGGTCGACGAGAACCAGACCGGCCGGGAGAACCTCGTCATGGTCGGCCGGCTGATGCATCTGGGGCGCACCGCGGCGGTGCGCCGCGCGGACGAGTTGCTCGAGCAGTTCGATCTGATCGGGGCGATGAACCGGCGAGCCAAGACCTACTCGGGCGGCATGATGCGTCGCCTCGACCTGGCGATGAGCCTGGTTGCCCGGCCGCGGGTGATCTTCCTCGACGAGCCGACCACAGGACTCGACCCAGCGAGCCGGTTGACCATGTGGGACGCGATCGGCGAACTCGTCCGTGATGGGACGACGATCCTGCTCACTACTCAGTACCTCGAGGAAGCTGATCGTCTCGCCGACCGGATCGTCCTGCTCGACGACGGGCGGATCACCGCGTCGGGTACTGCCGACGATCTGAAAGCCCAGGTCGGCGGCGAACGGATCGAGCTGCACTTCGCCGACGAGTTCACCGCGCGGAAGGCGATCGAGTTGCTTGGTGGCCACGTCGTCGGTCAGCTCGTGAACCTGCCGTCCGACGGTTCCGCTGGTCACTTACTTCAAGTCTTGGACGAACTGCGGGACAAAGGTCTGAACCCGCAGCGCGTCTCGTCGCACCGGCCGACCCTCGACGACGTCTTCCTCACCTTGACTGCGTCTCCCCCGTCCCGGCCCCAGACCGCGCCTCCCACCTCGCAGAACCAGGCCGGCTCATCCCCGGCCCTGAGCGCCTAGGAGTACCGATGTCCACTCACCAGGGAACCGGCGGCGCGCCAAGTCACCGCGGAACAGCCACCGGGGCAGCTCACCGAGGGACGGGCGCCGCGCCGGCTCATTCCGGAACCGTGACCGCGCCGACTCATCAGGGGTTTGGGGCTGCGGTCAGTGATGTAGTGACGATGGTTGAGCGGAGTGTTCGGTTGACGCGGCGCAACGTTGACACGTTGTTCGTGTCGATCCTGTTGCCGCTGTTGATGATGTCGCTGTTCGTCTATGTGTTCGGTGGCGCGATCAATACCGGCACGGAGTACATCAACTATGTCGTCCCGGGCATCCTGCTGTTGACCACCGGGTACGGCGCCTCTAATACCGCGATGGCCGTGGCCGACGACATGACAACGGGAATGATCGACCGGTTGCGATCGCTGCCGATTCGCAGTTTCGCGGTCCTCACCGGCCATGTCACCGCGAGTGTCGCGCGCAACGCGGTCTCCACCGCGATCGTCATCCTCGCCTCGCTCGCAATGGGCTTCCGGCCGAACGCCAGCCCGGTCGACTGGCTCGCGGCGATCGGGCTGCTGCTGCTCTACGTGGTCGCGTTGTCGTGGCTCGCCGCCGCGCTCGGCGTGATCGCGAGGTCGGTCGAATCGGCAAGCACACTGAGCTTCTTCATGCTCTTCCTTCCCTACTTGAGCAGCGCGTTCGTCCGTCCCGAGACGATGCCGGCTTTCCTGCGGCCGATCAGCGAGCACCAGCCGATCACACCTGTGATCGAGGCAGTGCGCAGCTTCCTGTCCGGTACGCCGCTCGGCTCGAACGGCTGGATCGCACTCGCCTGGTGCGGCGGGCTGCTCGCCTTCTCGATTAGTCTTGCGTCGGTGCTCTACCGTCGGCGCACAACACGCTGAGATCTCAACTGATTGCGCGCCGGAAGGGCCCGATCGACCGTTGGGCGCACGATTCGACCGCTCAGCGGACGTCGTGCGAAGAATCGCTGAAATGCTGCGACCCTGACCCCCGATCGGGGATAAATTCGAAATCCCCCCACGTGTGGAGGTCCCACTCCCCCCGGGACCCGCACGGACGAGTGCCCCGATCATCGATCGGGGCACTCGTTTTTAACCAACGTCTTACGAGCACACCACGACCACCAACCCCGAACACAAGTCGACGGTGGCCATTCGAGTTCTCTCGGGGCCATCTACCGCCGACGACGAGGCCTGGCTGAACCAGCTAGCGGACATGAGCCGGCGTGACGGCCCCGGGCCGGCATCGATCACGAGGCGTGGTCCGACGGGTCGGCTCCGGGCGGTATCGAACCACGGGGGCGTGTCGGGGTTCCGCGTCGGACATGAGGCGTGCCCGAGTCCGCGTCGGACACGAGGCATGGACCGGGTCGGCGTCGAGTCAGGCGTGGCCCGGGTCCGCGTCGGACACGAGGCGTGGCGCGGGTTCGCGTCGGACACGAGGCGTGGCGCGGGTTCGCGTCGGACACGAGGCGTG
>Ga0190275_10003847_pt1 | contig 10756 bp, 6 predicted proteins | sample Popmic550T_FD_133745 | JGI IMG/M metagenome (GOLD analysis project Ga0190275, IMG submission 133745) | Populus adjacent soil microbial communities from riparian zone of Yellowstone River, Montana, USA - 550 T | ecosystem: Environmental > Terrestrial > Soil > Riparian zone > Trees stand | place...
CCGCCGCCGCACCGCGAGCACCGGCGCCCCACCCCGTTCGCGAGAGGATGAGGATCGATGACCACCACCACCACGCCCTCGGACACCCCGGCGGTCGACGAGGCCCTCGCCGGCTTCGCCCTCCGGGCCGTGCCGCTGGCCGCCGCCGGCTGGCTGCTCGGCGGCTGGGTCGGTCTGGCCGCCGCCGTGGTCGGCGTGGGCTCGACGTTCCGGCGCCCGCCCACGCTCGTGGCCGCCGCCGCCCCCGTCGCCCTGGTCGTCGCCGCCCTGGCCACCGTGATCGAGGTGCCGGTGGACGGCGACGCCCTCCGGTCGAGCTTCGCCGACGACCGCCCCACCGCCGCCACCGCCGGTCTCGTCGCCGCCCTGTTCGCCCTCACCGCCGTCGTGACCCTGGCGGTGCGGGATCGGGCCCCCGCTCCGGCCGCCCCCGCCGTCGCTTCGGACCTGGTGGGCGACGGACGGGCCGGGCTCGACCGGCCGGCGCTGGTCGCCCGGACCACCGAGTGGGCGCCGGTGGCCGGGATCGTGCTCGCCGCCGCCGTGGGCCTCGCCCTGCTCGCCCCGGGCATCCCCGACGCCACCGACGACGTGGCCGCCAACGTGCGTCTGGGCATGGGCTGGGCGACGACCACCGACGAGGGCGGCGTCGTGGTCGACGGGACCGAGCCCCCGCTGGCCGTGATCGTCGCCGCCGTGGCCCCCGGTGGCGCCGGGGCCTGGACCGCCCTGGCCGGGGCGGGCGCCACCGCCGCCGCCGCCGTGTTCGTGAGCCGGCGGGCGGGCCGCCGGGCCGTACTGCTGGCCGCCGCCGGTACGGCCCTGGGCCTCGTCGTGGTCCGGGCCGACCTGGCCGCCGCCCTGGCCGCGGCTCTGGTCGGCGCCGCCCTGCTCGCCGGCGATCCGGAGGGCCGCACCCCGGTGTCCGCCGCCCTGGCCGGAGCCGCCTTCGGTGCGGCCGTGCTGGCCTTCCCCGTCCTCGGCCTGGCCCTGCCGCTCGTCGTGGCGGCCCTGGCGGTCCAGCCCCGCACCCGGGACGTCACCGTCGCCCACGGGTTCGCCGGGCTGCTCGGCGCCGTCCTGGTGGTGGCCCCGTGGCAGCGTTGGCTGGTCGACCGCTTCTCGACCTGGGCCCCCGCCGCCGACGTCCAGGTCCCCCTCTCCAGCGTCCTCGCCCTCGTCGTCCTCCTCGCCGCCGTCGCCGCCCCCCTCCTCACGGCCAAGCGCTCCACCCCCGAGGGCTAGACGACGCTCGCAAGCGAGCAGGCGGGATCACCCGCGAGCACCGCACCGCCCGGCGCAGCCGCTGGGGCGTGCGGGGGGTCTCCCCCCGCAGAGGAGCCGTGTCGGCGAGGAACGAGCCGTCCGGCTCCGGGAGGACCTTCAGCGCGAGCGCAGCGAGCTCCTCAAGTTCGAAGGAACGGAGTGAGGCGCAGCCGAACGAGTGACTGAGACCAAAACGACCGGAGGCCGGGCCCTTGGGGCCCGGCCTCCGGTCAGATCAGGTGGGGTGGATCAGGCGATCCGGCGGCGCTTGCTGCCGTAGACCGCAGCCGCACCGAGGACCAGGACGGCGGCACCGAGGGTGACCATCGGCGTGGCGTCGAAGCCGGTGCGGGCCAGCGGGTTGTTGCCGGCGACGTTGTTGTTGCCGCCGCCCGGGTTCACGCCATCGGCGATCACCGTGATCGGGCCGGTGGTGCTGAGCGTGCCGGAGGTGGCGGTGATCTCGTACTCGGCCGGGGCCACGTTCGGGACGGTGAAGTCGCCCTCGAAGGTGCCGTCGGCGGCCACCGGGGTGCTGCCGATGGCCTGGCCGGCCAGGACGAACTCGACGGTGTCGTCGGACGCCTTGCTGGCGGCGGCGGGCTCCTCGGTGATCATGCCCGTGATGTGGATCGACTGGAGGGCACGCACGGTGCGCGGGTACTCGAAGGTGAGCGTCTCCGTGACGCACGGCGGGCCGAAGTAGCCCCCGCACTCCTGGGCGCTCACGGCGCCACCACTCGCGAAGAACAACGTCCCCGTCAGAACGCAGAGACCTGCGACCGCCTTCAGTGTCCGGCGCATGTGTGTGCTCTCCTTGGATGATCCCCAGATGACGGGCGCAACCTAGGTCACAGCCCCCTCCCAGGTCAACCACCATCACCCAGAGGTTGTCGGTCGCTGCCACCACCCCGACGAGTGGCCCGGAGCCGCCGAATGCACAGCCCCGCCAGGACGACGGCCGTGACGTCGGCCACGAGCACCGCCACGGCCCCCGGGTACCACGCCGTGCCGCCGCCGGCGGGTAGCTCCAACAGGCCATCGGCGCTGGTACTGGCCTCGCCGGCCCGGCGCCAACCCCCGCCGCCGGGGGCCGCGACCCGGACGGCGTCGGGGTCGGTCCGCAGGATCGGGGCGACGGGGCGGTCCACCTCGACCGGGGCGCCGTCGGCCACGCGGCGGGCGGGGGCCCACCCCGGGACGGCGTGCAGGCTGATGTCGGTGGTGACGACGACGGGGCGCAGGCCCGGCGACGGCGACGCCGACGGGTCGATGCGCCGTCCCTCGAGCGGCACCTCGACGACCCACCGCACGCCGAGATCCGCCAGCTCGTCCGCCACGTCGTCCCCGGCGACCAGCCGGTCGACGACCGCGTCGGCGCGGCCCTCGCGGTCGTCGGATCGCTCCCGCCGGCCGTCGCCGAAGCCCGGGTCGCTCGAGGCCAGCACGTCGCCCCCGAGGTAGATCGACAGCGGCTGGGCCGCCGGTCGTCCCCCGGTCACGGCGAGCGTGGGGTACGACTGCCAGGGCAGCACCAGCACCGTCCCCGGGTCGTCCCGCACGACGCGGCGCACCTCGGACCACGCCGGCGGCAGGTCGACCGGATCGAGGGCGCCGCCGACGCCCCAGAGGGCGGGGCCGACGCCGACCACGGCGAGCACGAGCGGGAGGGCACCGACGACGGGCCGCAGCCCGGGCCCCACCCGGCGGGCGAGGGCCTCGGCCCCGACGGCAGCGGCCGGGGCGGCCACGACGACCCACAGGGCGAGGAGGCGCTGGCCCTCGCGGACCGCGGCCCCCATCGGCGTGTCCACCAGATCGGCGATCACGCCGTCGAGCCCCGGCACGGCCGAGGCGGCGGCGCCGACCAGCCCGACGAGGGCCACCATGGCGTGGGCGGGGCGCACCTCGGCGGGGAGCCGGCGCCAGCCCGCCACCGCCAGCCCGGCGAGGACGAGCCCGGCCACGGCCACCTCCCAGCCCTGGGCGCCGCCGATCTGCGAGGGCGTGCGCCAGAACCCGTGCCCGGCGAGCAGGCGCAGCGGTCCCCCGGGACCCGACAGGTCGGTCGGGAAGTCGCCAGCCGAGGCGATGTCGGTCCCCTGGGCCGCCACCACGATCGTGGGGACGAGCCACGGCCCCTGCGCGACCAGCGTCCCGAGGGCGGCCCACAGGGCGGGGCCCCGCGTCGGCCGGCGCCACGCCCGCGTGCCCAGCAGCCCGCAGGCCAGCGCCGGCAGGGCGACGGTGCCGCCGAACGGTCCGGTGACGCCGAGGGCGAGGCCCCACAGGATCGTGCGGGCCGGGCGGTCGACCGGGCGCAGGAGGGCGGGGAGGGCCCACGGGAGGAGGGCGAGGGCGAAGGTCAGCCCGAGGTGACCGGCGCCCAGGCGGGTCGTGGCGAAGGGACCGACGCCGGCGATCAGCCCGGCTCCCGCCCGCGCCCAGGGCGACGTGTCGGGCGCCCATCTGGTGACGAGCCGCCAGGTGCCGGCCGTGCACGAGGCCAGCGCCGCCACCGCGGCCAGCTTCCACGGCAGGGTCCCCGGCACCAGCGCCGAGACCCACGCGAACGGGAGGGCGAACGGCACCCGCCGGGGCAGCTCGGGCCCGAGGCCCCACACCCCGCGGGGGACCGGCGTGACGTCGGTGACGACGAGGTCGACGTTGAGCCACGCCCCCGGACCCAGGCCGGGACCGACGACGAGGAGGGCGGCGACGACACCGACCACCCACGCCCAGGCGATGTCGCGGTCGGGTGCGGCGGCATCCGTCGAAGCAGCGGTCACGGTGGCCCCACGGGCGACAGGATCGCACGCAGGGTGGTCCGCGCCGGGACACGGCGCGCCGACCGTGGCGGGGCAGACACTCGACCGCCTACCCTGGCGCCCGCCGTGCAGCAGGCTCGCCGGGGGGCGGGGCGGCCGGGCCCGGGAGCCCCACACACCACATGAGCCAGACCTCAGACGCCGCACCCCGGCGGCGCCTCCACATCGCCATCAACGCATGGCGCGACACGAGCCACCCCCTCGCGGGCGGCAGCGAGGTCATGATCGACCAGCTGGCGGCCGGTCTGGACCGGCGCGGCCACCGGGTCGAGCTGCGGGCCGGTGGGCCCATCACCGACCACCCGTACCGGGTGCGCGACGGCGGCGGGAAGTTCTCGCAGTACCTGAAGACCCCGGTGGCCCACCTGCGCCACCAGCGCCACGCCGACCTGGTGGTCGATGTGGCCAACGGGATGGCCTTCTACTCGCCGCTCTGGCGCCGCCAGCCCACGATCTGCTTCGTCCACCACGTCCACACCGCCCAGTGGTCGCAGTGGTTCTCACCGGCCGTGGCCGGCGTGGGCCGGACGCTCGAGCGCCACGCCATGCCGGCGGCCTACGCCACCTCCCCGTTCGTGACCGTGTCGCCGTCGAGCGCCGAGGCCCTCGTCGACCTGGGCGTGGCGCCCGACCGGATCCACGTGGTCCCCAACGGGGTCGACCTGCCCGACACCGTGGGCGAGAAGGCGGCCGAGCCCCTCTTCCTCGCCGTCGGGCGGCTGGTGCCGCACAAGCGCTACGACCTGCTGGCCCGTCTGTGGCGCCAGGTCCAGCCGGTCGTGGGCGGCCGGCTGGTCATCGTCGGCGACGGCCCCGAGGAGGAGCGCATCGCGGCCATGGACGTGCCCGGCCTCGAGCTCACCGGCCGCATCAGCGCCGAGGAGCGCGACCGGCTCTACGCCGAGGCCTGGCTGCTCCTCCACCCGTCGATGCTCGAGGGGTGGGGCCTGGTCGTGATGGAGGCGGCGGCCCACGGCACGCCGACGCTGGCCTTCGACGCTCCCGGCGTGCGCGACTCGGTCGTGCACGCCCGCACCGGCCTGCTGGCCCGCGACGAGCGGGAGATGGTCGAGATGTGGACCGACCTGGCCCAGTCGGACGACCTCCGCGCCAAGCTCGGCGACGGCGCCCGCAACCGGGCCGTCGAGTTCAGCTGGGACGCCACGGTCGACCGCTTCGAGCAGGTCGCCTACGACACCGTCGAGGCCGGGCGGCTGCCTCGAGCCCGCCGGAAGGTCCGCACCGCGCCCGTCGCTCCCGTGGCGCCGGCCAACCCCCTGCCGACCGACGCCCCGCCGCTGCCCACCTCGTGGGAGCTGCTGCGGCTGTTCAAGGACGAGAAGCACGACCCCGACCCCTTCTACGAGGCCCTCGCCCGCCGGTCGATCGCCACCTTCCGCCACCCCTTCGCCGGCCGCCGGGTCCTCGACCTGGGCTGCGGCCACGGCTACGACACGCTGGCCATGCGAGCCGCCGGGGCCGAGGTCATCGCCCTCGACATGGACCGGGCCAAGCTCCTCGCCACCGGCGAGCCGCTCGAGGGCGGCGTGCGGGGCGACGCCACCCGGCTGCCGTTCGCCGACGGCACCTTCGACGGCGTCTACTGCTCGAACCTGCTGGAGCACACGCCCGAGACCCCGCCGGTGTTCGACGAGATCGAGCGGGTGCTGCGCCCCGGCGGCTGGGCCTGGGTGAGCTGGACGAACTGGTACTCGCCGTGGGGCGGCCACGAGATCGTGCCCCTGCACCTGCTGGGCCCCGACCTCGGCCTCAAGGTGTGGCGCCGGATGTTCGGCGAGCCCCGCGTCAACGTGCCCTACGTCGAGCTGTGGCCCACCTACATCGGCCGCATCCTGGCCGACGTCCGCCAGCGTCCGGGGCTCCGCCTGGTCGACGCCACCCCCCGCTACTGGAGCGGCCAGCGCTGGATCCTGAAGGTGCCGGGCGTGCGCGAGGTCGCCACCTGGAACTGCGTGCTCGAGCTCGAGCGGACGTCGCGTCCGTGAGCCGGCGTCGTTGATGGCCGAGACCCGCTTCGCCCACGACCTCGACGGCCTCGACCCGTCCGAGCCCTTCACCCGGCGCTCGGCGGGCTACACCGGTCGCCGCCTGCTGCGCCGGGCCCGGCGTCTCCTGGGCGACCACCCGGCCCTGCTGCCGGTCGTGCTCTGGGGCACGCCGGGCAGCGCCAAGCGGGCCATCACCGCCGACACCGAGGCCGTCATCGAGGGCTTCCCCCGGTCGGGCAACACCTTCGCCTACTTCGCCCTCCAGGACGCCAACGGCGGCCCGATGCCGGTGGCGAGCCACGTCCACGTGCCGGCCCAGGTGCGGCGGGCGGTGGCCCTGGGCAAGCCGACGCTGTTCGTCGTGCGCGAGCCGGTGGCCTGTCTGGCCAGCCTGCTCACCGCCGCCCCGCACGTGCGGATCAAGCCCGCCTACGAGGAGTACATCCACCACCACCGCGAGGTGCTCCCCCTCGTCGACGACCTGGTGATCGGGACCTTCGAGCAGATCACCACCGACTTCGGCCTCGTCGTCGACGCCCTCAACGAGCGCTTCGGCACCACCTTCGCCCGCTTCGAGCAGACGCCGGAGAGCGTCGACCGGGTCTTCGCCCGCATCGACGCCCACTACGAGGAGCTCTACGGCGACCGGGCCAGCGAGCGGGTCGTGCCCCGCCCGTCGCCGGCCCGCAAGGCCGAGAAGGCGTGGCTGACCGCCCAGCTCACCTCGCCCCGCCACGCCGGCCTCCTGGCCGAGGCCCGCGAGGTCTACTCGGCGCTGGTGGAGCGGACGCCCGGTCCCTGACCCCGGCGGCGGCTGATCACCAGGACGAGACAGGTGACCACGCCGACGACGCTGATCCACGACGCCACCCGGTAGCGCCGGGCCGGGCGCAGCTCCACGACCACGTCGAGGTCGGTGCCGGCCGGGAGCTCCCAGCCGCTCTGGCCGTCGTAGAGCCCGGCCGGGCCCAGCGAGTCGCCGTCGACGGTGGCCTCCCAGCGGACGTCGTAGCTCTGCCCGGTGAGCACGACCCCGCCGTCGGGGGCGTCGACGGTGAGCCGCATGCGGTCGGGGGTCTCCTCGCGCACGGCCACGGCGCCGGCGTCGACGGGTCGGGCGCCTCCGGCGTCGTCCGGCGCCGCGTTCTCGCCGTCGATGCGCACGCTGGCCAGGGTGGCCCCGGCCCGGGTCTCGACCTCGTGCCACCCGGCGTCGAGGGTCGGGAGCTCGGGGTCGCACCCGCGCAGCCGCACCGGCGCCCCCACCTCGATCTCGGCCTGGTCGTCGGCGAGCGTGAGACCCAGCGGCGCGCCGTCGAGGCGCAGGATCTCGTCGTTGCAGGCGTCGTCCACGAGGGTGGCGAGGAGGGCGGCGGCGGCCGGGTCGGCCGGGCGGACCGTGGCCGTCACGGAGGCCTCGATGGCGTGGGGCAGGCGAACGCGCCGGCGCAGCACGGGCTCGACCGGGAACGGCGCCTCGGGCTGGTCCGGGGCCATCAGCACCGACACCGGTGCCGCCTCCAGCGCCGCGGCCAGCCGCTCGTCGCGCTCGGCCCGACGGATCAGGTCGTCGGGGAGGCTGATCCACTCCCGCAGGTCGAGGGGACCGTCGGCACCGTCGAGCTCGACCTCGCGGATGCCCACGGGGCGGTCGGCGCCGTCGCTCACGCCGGTGATCTCGATCTCGACCCAGTCGCTGGGTCCCGTCTCGACGTCGACCTCGGTGCCGCCCTCGCCCACGTCGAGCGTGGTCTCGGTGCCGTCGCTGGTGCGCACCACCACCTCGGTGAGACGGCGCGCCGTGCGTGGCGCGTCGAGCGGCTCGATCCGCACCCGGGTGAGGGCCTGCGGCTCGCGGAGCGCGATCCGGAGCGCGATCCCCTCCTGGTCGGCGGTCTCGACCGTCTGCCACCAGGTGGCGGAGTTGTCGTCGAAGGCGGCGGCCGGCCGGGTCCAGGACTGGGCGCCCCGCCCACCGCGCGGCGCGCCGTCGGACGTGATGCGGGTGGCGTCGCGGTACCAGGCGACCGTCTGGCTGCCGGGGGCGTCGTAGGGGGCGTCGGCCTCGCGATCGAGGTCCTCGCCGCCGGCGAGGGTCCAGCTCTCGCCCCGCACCAGGGCGTTGACCACGGTGACCCGGCGGCGGTTGGTGTCGGACAGGACGAGCCGACCGTCGTCGTCGAGGGCGGCGGCCGCCTCGGCGGCGTCGAGGGCGCCGGAGAACCGCACCGGCCCGGAGGACTCCAGGTCGCCGCCGGCCCCGAGCGCCACCATGGCGTCGCCGCTGCCGCTGACGACCAGCTCGCCGTCGGCCGGTGCGACCCGGGGGCCCAGGGCGCCGGGGTCGGTGACGGCGAAGAGCTCGAGCGGCTGGCGCGCCCCGGTGTCGCCCCCCTCGGGCGTGGCCGTCACCGTCACCGGCAGGTCGCCGAAGGCACCGATCAGGTCGAGATCCGGGTCGGCCCGGAGCTGGGCCAGGGCGTCGGGCGCCAGGGTGCGGGTCGCCTCGGCGTCGACGTCGTTGCGGAGCAGGACGTGGTCGATCCCCAGCCGGCGCAGCACGGCGGCCACCGCGCCCGGACGGTGGCGGGCATCCCCGGCGGCCTGCGAGACCGCGGCCAGCACGTCGGCCGCCTCGGGCCCGCTGAGGGGCACGGCGGTGTCGACGGCGTGGGGCCGGGTGATGAGCGAGTCGAGGATGTCGTCGCCGACCCAGCCCCAGTCGTAGACGGTGCGGGTCGACGCCGGGAGCACCAGCAGCCGGCCCCGCCCGGGGAGCTGGTTGATCGTGCGGGCCGCGTCCCGCCAGTAGTCCGGCACCGGGCCGCTCGTGCGGCTGGCGTCGTAGAGGTCACCGGTCCAGGCCGGGAGGCTGGCGACCAGCACGACCACGACGGCGACGGCGCCCACCAGGACCCGTCCCTGGCCCCGCCGGCCCGCCCGCCGCGCCAGCGCCTCGACGGCGAGGGCCGAGAGCACGGCGACGCCGAGGACCAGGCCGGCGCCGGCCTTGTAGGTCGTGCGGAAGCCCGAGGTGGCGGCGCTGGCGTCGAGCACGCGGAGGATGACCCGGCCCAGCGGCGTCGTGTCGTCGACCGGGTGGATGCCCACCATCAGGGCGGCGCACCCGACGGCGATGAGGCCGAAGAGGACCCGGCCCCGGACCTCCCGCAGCGCCAGGGCGGCGAGGGCCACCACCGCCGGCACGAAGGTGACGAGGGCGACGGTGGGGTCGGTGAAGTAGTCGGCCGTCTGGGGCCGGGCCAGCACGTCGGTGCGGAAGTACGACAGCCAGAAGCCCAGGCCCCGCCAGGTCTCCGACCACGACGAGGCCACGCCGACGGTCTCGGGCGACTCCGTGGTGCTGACCCGCTGGGCGAACACGGCCGACGCCGTGGCCGTCTTCCAGAGGGCGGCGGCCGAGACCACGACGGTCAGCCCTCCGGCCCGGGCCAGCCAGCCCACGGCGGCCCCGACGCCCCGGCCCCGCCGGTGGGCGGCCCACAGGGCGACGACGGGGATCCCGACGAGCGAGAGGACGACGCCGGGGTAGTCGGCGTTGCCCAGCCCGCCGACGATGAGGGCGGCGCCGGCGGCCCACCGCCACGGGCGGGCGCTGCCGCTGCCGCGGAGGGCGCACAGCACGACCCACGGCGCCACCGCGTAGGCGGCGAACAGGTTGGCGGGCGTGAGGAAGGTGATGGCGTAGGGCCCGAAGCCGTACAGCAGCCCGGCGAGGAGCGGCGCCAGCACCCCCGCGCCCGACGCGCTCGGCGAACTCGGGGGAGTAGGTGCCCGGAACTGGGCGTCTACTCCCCCGAGTTCGTCGGCGGTGGCGTCGCCGCCGCGCCGGACGTGGCGGAGGACGGCGGCGGCCCCGGCCGCGGCCACCACCAGCAGGAGGCCGTGGAAGATCCGCTGCGCCGCCACCTCGGGCACGCCCAGACCCCGGAGAGCGGCCAGCGGCCCGATCTGGAGCGGCCACAGGTCCTCGCGAGGGCGGCCCAGACCCCGGGTCGGGTCCCACAGCCAGAGGGTGCGGACCAGGCGGTGGCCGGGCGCGAGGTACTGGTCGACCCGGTTCTCGCCCACGTAGCGGCCCGGTGCGCTGGTGGTGACCGCCACCGCGGCGAGGACGGCGAACAGCCCGACGAGCGCGACCGGCCGCTGGGCGGTGGCGATCAGCCGGTCGACCAGGCCCGCCCGGCGGGGGGTCGCGGGCTCGGCATCGGGGGCCGGCGCGGGGGCGGTGTCGGTGGCGGTCACCGGCTCGAGACCCGGTTGGCCAGCGCCAGCACCGGACGCTCGACCGCCACCCAGCTGAGGTGGGCCACGGCCAGGCTGATCGTGGCCACGATCCCGAAGCGCACCGGCGCCGAGGCCGGCACCCGATCGTCGGCCACCCACTCGTTCACCACCGACAGGATCGGGGTGTGCCACAGGTAGAGGCCGTAGGAGATCTGCCCCAGCCACCGGGCGGGAGCCGAGGCCAGCGCCTGGCGCACCGGGCCCGCGGTCTGGTCGCCGATCACGAGCGGGAGCAGGCAGAGCGCACCGGTCAGCCCGTTGCCCACGAAGATGATCAGCTGCTCGCGGGGGTTCTGGGGGTAGCCCTGGATCGGCAGCGGCACCAGCGTCGTCAGCCAGGCCACG
>Ga0190275_10003848_pt1 | contig 10756 bp, 10 predicted proteins | sample Popmic550T_FD_133745 | JGI IMG/M metagenome (GOLD analysis project Ga0190275, IMG submission 133745) | Populus adjacent soil microbial communities from riparian zone of Yellowstone River, Montana, USA - 550 T | ecosystem: Environmental > Terrestrial > Soil > Riparian zone > Trees stand | place...
CGGAGGACGAGGGCGATGGTCACGCCTGCCTCCCCTTTTTCGCGTCCTTTGCATGGCGGACGATACGCGACAGCCGTTCGATCTCTTCCTCGCTGAGCGGTTGCGTCGAGCCGAGCAGCGCCGCCATCGCCTGCGACGGGGAGCCGCCGAAGAACGTGCCGACCACGTGGGCCAGCATCGAGGCGCCGGTCGCGCTCTTCGGCGCCACCGGAAAATAGACGTAGCGAACGCCCTCTTCCTCGTGCGCGACGTGCCCTTTCTGCTCGAGCACGCGCAGCAGCCCGCGGACCGTCGTGTACGTCGGCGCGTCCGGCAGTTGCTCGTGGATCTCCGCGGCCGTGGCCCGGCCGGCGCGATAGAGGATCTCCACGATCTGCCGCTCACGCCGGCTGAGGCTGAGCGGTGTTTCTGTCCGTTTCCTGGGCATGTCAGTTTTTTGACATGCTACGCGGCGATGAATGTCGTGTCAACGCGCGACCCCGCGCAGACCTTCTGTTCTGTCGCCCGCTACGCGGGCTCGCCTGGGGGCGCGTTGCGGAACCCGGCCTGAAGGCCGGGCCTACAGATCTTTCGCCGCCTTCGGCGGCTCTCGTCGGATTCTTTGCGCCAGCAGCGGGCAGGTACCGTTCGCTTCCGGCGCCACTGTCGCTACCATGGCGCGCGATGAGCGAAGCGCGCAGCGTCGAACCGGACGGCGGCAGCGATGTGCCTCTGGCCCGGCTCGGGAGCCGCATCGCCGATCTGTCGGAGCGCTACTTTCCCGACGCCTTCGTCTTTGCGCTCGCGGCGGTGCTCGTGGTCTTCGCGTTCGGGCTCGCGCTCGGAGAGCGGCCGGCCGCTCTCGTCACGGCGTTCGGCGAGGGGTTCTGGGTGCTGGTCCCGTTCACGATGCAGATGGCGCTGATCATCGTCACCGGCTTCGTCGTCGCCACTTCCCGCCCCTGCGCCCGCGTGATCGACCGGCTGGCGGCGATCCCGAAGACGGCGCGCGGCGCGGTGGCGTTCGTCGCTCTCTTCTCGATGGTGAGCTCGCTCCTGTCGTGGGGGTTCTCGCTGATCTTCACCGGCCTGCTGGTGCGGGCGGTGGTGCGGAGGATCGAGCACGTCGACTTTCGCGCGCTCGGCGGCGCGGCGTACCTCGGGCTGGGCAGCGTCTGGTCGCTCGGCCTCTCCTCTTCACCGGCGATGATGATGGCTACCCGCTCGGCGATCCCGCCGGCGCTGCTGCCGGTCACCGGGGTGATCCCGCTCACCCAGACCATCTTTCTCTGGCAGAGCCTCCTGCTGGCCGTGCTGCTGATCGCCGTCTCGACGGCCATCGCCTACTTTTCCGCGCCGGCGGGCGAGCGGGTCCGGACGGCGCGGGCGATGGGGGTGGTCTTCGAGGACAGGACCTCTGCGGAAGAGCCGCCGCGCACGGCGGCCGAGAAGATCGAGCACAGTCCCTTCCTCATCGTCGCCGTGGTCGCGCTGATGCTCGCGTTCCTCGGACAGCAGATCGCGTCGAAGGGACTGGCGGCGACGCTCGACCTGAACAATTTCAACCTGCTCTTTCTCGCGCTCGGAATGCTGCTGCACTGGCGGCCGCGCGCGTTCCTGCGCGCGGTTTCTGGCGCCGTCCCGGCCACGGCGGGCGTGCTCGTGCAGTTCCCGTTCTACGCCGGTATCTTCGGGTTGATCTCGAAGAGCGGTATCCAGCCGGTCCTGTCGGATTTCTTCATCCACATCGCGACGCCCGACACGTTCAATCCGATGCTGACGATTTACTCGTTTATCCTCGGCATCTTCATCCCGTCGGGCGGCGGGCTCTGGGTGGTGGAGGCGCCGTACGTGATGGAGGCCGCGAACGCGCTGCGCATGCACCTCGGCTGGACGGTGCAGACTTACAACGCCGCCGAAACGCTCCCCAACCTGCTGAATCCGTTCTTCATGCTCCCGCTCATGGGCATCCTGAACGTCCGGGCCCGCGACCTGGCCGGCTACTCGATCCTGCAACTGCTTTTCCACACCCCGCTCGTGCTGCTCTATTGCTGGCTCATGGCGTACACGCTGCCGTATGTTCCGCCGATGACGGGGCCGTAGACTTTGAATGTTGTCGGTTGTCAGTTGTCAGTTGTCTGCCATTCCTCGGCTTACGGGGCACCCTCCTCGAATGCTGCCCAGGCAAGGAATGGCCGATAACCGACAACCGACAACTGACAACATCGTGAAAAACCGGGCACGGACGTCGGGGAGTTGGACTGAACCGGCACCGGATCGGGCTTAGGCTTAGCTGATGTACGAGACGTCGCGCTGGCGGCAGCGGCTGCACACGGTCATCTTCGAAGCGGACACTCCCGCGGGACGTGCGTTCGACGTGGCCCTGATCGTCTGCATTCTCGCGAGCGTGGCGGTGGTCGTACTCGAGAGCATCGCCTCGATCGACACCCGCTGGCATCGCGAGCTGTTCGCGGCGGAGATGGCGTTCACGCTGCTGTTCACGGTCGAGTACATCCTGCGCCTCATCGCCGTCCGCAGGCCGCTGGCCTATGCGCGCAGTTCTCTCGGCGTGATCGACCTGCTCGCGATCGCGCCGACGTGGCTGACTCTGTTCGTTCCGGGCGCGCAGTTTTTCCTCACCGTCCGGGTCCTCCGGCTGCTGCGCATCTTCCGCATCCTCAAGCTGACCGAGTACCTCAGCGAGGCGGGGGTGATCACGGCGGCGCTCCGGGCCAGCCGGCGCAAGATTTTCGTCTTCCTTTTCGCGGTGATCACGCTGGTGGTGCTGATCGGCGCGCTGATGTACATGATCGAAGGCCCGGCCCACGGCTTCCACGACATCCCGACCTCGATGTACTGGGCGATCGTCACACTGACGACGGTCGGCTACGGCGACCTCTCGCCCCAGACGCCGCTCGGCAAACTCCTCGCCTCGGTGGTGATGATCCTCGGCTACGCCATCATCGCCGTCCCCACCGGCATCGTCACCTCCGAGCTCACCGCCGCCCGCGGCCGCGGCCACTCCCGCCAATCCTGCCCCTCCTGCGGCCGCGAAGGCCACGACGACGACGCCACGCACTGCAAGTACTGCGGGAGTGGGTTGTAGGGGGCGGGATCTATTCTCGAACTCCGCACGAGGAAGCCGCCATGTCGAATTCACTTGAATGGATTGACCACTCGCACGGAGGGGAACGCTTGCAGCCCGGGGACATCCTCCGAGTAGAGAACGTCGACTCCAGCGTCGACACACGCCGCGAGGATGAGCGCGTCCCAAAGCGAAACTCCGTGATCGACGTGTAGCCGGCGTGCATGTGTCAGGTTGGCTGCGGTGGGCAGAACCAGCGGCAACAAGTCCCTGAATTCCATGAGACGGCTCCAAGCCTGACCGGGGGTAAAGCCCTGTCTGCTCAGCTTGCGAGCCGCCGACAGAAACTCGCACGCTACCTGCCAGAGAAGAACACCCTCCGTGGATGCCGCGATCAGGTCGAGCGCGATGGTCTGCCGGTGTCGATCCGATTGATCGCAGGCGTAGATGAGGATGTTCGTATCAACCGCGATCATGCAATTCCTCTCGGCTGGGCAGCGGTCCCTCCGAGAAAAAGCGCATGCCTGCGATTCCTGCCTTCATGCGTGCGACGGCAGCTTCGCGATCGGGATCGGGTTCGTCGACGGTCTCCACGATCAGACGCACTCGCTGGTTGTCCCGAAGAAGCAGTTCGTCAGTCGGCTTCAAGACGCCGTCCTTGTAGATGGCCTCGATTGTCTGCGTCATGGGATGCTCCACAAGGAAAGACTACGACCAGGATGGAGCCGATGCAACCTGCGATTCCGGTCATTCCGCCGACCGTAACGTGCGTCTCGTCTGTCGCCCGCTACGCGGGCTCCCTTGCCGGTGCCCGGCTTTACCCGGCCTGAAGGCCGGGTCTACAGTTCTTCCGCCGCCTTCGGCGGCTCTGATCACATGGGGGTGTGCATCTCGAAGGAGGTGTGTCCACGGAGAGGGAACGACCAGGGCCTCCGGCGGGCGGGCACGGCCCGCGGCGTTTGTTTTCGCCGGGACCGTGATTCACGCGAGAGGCGTTCGTTCAGGCCAGGCCAACAAACGCTGCGGGCCGTGCCCGCCCGCCGGAGGCCCCCCGTCGTCCCTCGCCCCTACTTCCCGCCCTTCTTGATCTTCCCCAGCAGGTCGCTGCCGACGAGGTTGTCGGCGGCATTGAGGACTTTCTGGATGGAGTCGAGGATGTCTTCGCTGCCGCTCCAGTGCTCGCGGAGGACGGCGGGATCGGTGTCCGCGAGGATCTTGTGCAGCAGGTAGACTCCGAAGACGAGGTCGTCGATGTAACCGGCCGGGCCGATGATGGCTTCGGGCATGATGTCGAGGGGGAAGAAGTAGTACGCCAGGCCGCTGCCGAGCATGACTTTGTTCTTCGCGTTGACCCGGGCGTCGTTGATCAGCCGCCACAGCAGGACGAAGACGTCGGGGGCGAGGAGGAGGTACTCGCCGGTCTTGCCGGCCAGGGAGCCCTTCTTGTCGAGGTAGCGGCGGATGCCGTCGCGCATCCGGTCGTAAAACCGGTCGGCGCGGTCCTGGGTCACGTTGCCCGACAGCTCGGAGCTCTCGTTGAGAGCGCTGTCGAAATCGTCGTCAAACACGTCGTTCGGGTTGTTCGTTTCCAATTGTTCCTCCCGTGGGTGGTTCGGCCCCGCCTCTGCCGAGGGTCACGGCGAGACCGCCGTCGATGATCCAGATCTTCTGGATGTCGGCAGAGACGAAGGGTGGCAAGAAGCGATCCAGCGACAGGACCATGGTGGCAGGGTCTTCGAAACCGACGTCGGCCGGGAACTTCCGCCGCAACAGACCGACCAGGAGGGTGGGGATCGGGATCGGGCCGGCCGACATTCGCGCCAGGGGCACGCGCACGGTGGTCCCGGCGGTGATGAACTGGGTGATCTCGACGGTGAAAGGGATGAGGATGAATTTCCGCACCGCTCCCTGGACGCGCAACAGTCCGTTGGTGAACTGGAGGTCGAGCCTCTCGATCATCGGGTCGCGTGCGGTCATCTCCCGCGCCATCGCGGCAAGCTTCTCGCCGCTCACGCGGAATTCGAGCGCGTCCCATTCGATGAACTTCATTCCGTACCGCACACCTTACTACTTTGACGTCTCATCCCTCGTACCCCGCGCCCGATCCTTTATGATGCGCGCCAGTGCCAAAACGCAGCGATCTCAAAAGCATTCTCGTCATCGGATCGGGACCCATCGTCATCGGCCAGGCCGTGGAGTTCGATTACTCCGGCACGCAGGCTTGTAAGGCGCTCAAGGACGAGGGATACCGGATCATCTTGGTGAATTCGAATCCGGCCACGATCATGACGGATCCGGAGTTCGCGGACCGGACGTACATCGAGCCGCTGACTCCGGAGTCGCTGGAGCGGATCATCGAGAGGGAAAAGCCGGACGCGATTCTGCCGACCGTGGGCGGGCAGACCGGGATCAATCTGGCGATGGCCCTGGCGGAGAACGGCGCGCTGGAGCGGCATGGCGTGGAGCTGATCGGCGCGAATTACGACGCCATCAAGACCGCCGAGGACCGCCAGCTCTTCAAAGAGAAGATGAAGGAGATCGGCGTCGACGTCCCGGAGTCGACGTACGCCGCCTCCCCCGACGATGCGGAGCATTTCGCAGCCACGATCGGTTATCCGCTGGTCATCCGCCCCTCCTTCACCCTCGGCGGCTCCGGCGGCGGGATCGCCTACAACGTCGAGGAGCTGCGGACGATCGTTTCCCGCGGTCTCGAGCTCTCCCCCGTCCACCGCGTGCTGGTCGAAGAGTCGGTGATCGGCTGGAAGGAGTTCGAGCTCGAGGTGATGCGCGATCGCGCCGACAACGTGATCATCGTCTGTTCGATCGAGAATTTCGACCCGATGGGGGTGCACACCGGCGACTCGATCACGGTGGCGCCGCAGCAGACGCTGACGAATGACGAGTATCACGACATGCGCGACGAGGCGAAGCGGATCATCCGCGCCATCGGCGTCGAGACGGGCGGCTCGAACATCCAGTTCGCCGTCCATCCGCAGAGCGGCCGCCGGATCTGCATCGAGATGAATCCGCGTGTGTCGCGGTCGTCGGCGCTGGCGTCGAAGGCCACCGGCTTTCCGATCGCCAAATTTGCGGCGCTGCTCGCCGCGGGCTACACGCTCGACGAGATCCCGAACGACATCACCCGCAAGACGCCGGCCTCGTTCGAGCCTTCGATCGACTATGTGGTGGTCAAGCTCCCCCGCTTCTCGTTCGAGAAGTTTCCGAACACGCCGCAGCTCCTCAGCTTCTCCATGCAGTCGGTCGGCGAGGCGATGGCCATCGGCCGCACGTTCACCGAGGCACTGCAGAAGGGGCTGCGGTCGCTGGAGATCGGGGTGGCGGGGCTGGAGACGCGCGGGCACCAGCGCGAGGATCTGAACGACCTCCTGCGCACCCCGACCCCCGAGCGCATCTTCGCGGTCGGGGACGCGTTCCGCGCGGGGATGACCGTCGAGGAGATCCACGCGCTGTCGTTCATCGACCCGTGGTTCCTTCGCGAGATGCGGAAGATCATCGAGCTGGAGAAGCGGGTGGCGGAGCCGGGCCTGCTGCGCACGCTCAAGCGCAACGGCTTTTCCGACCGGCAGCTCGCTAAGCTCACCAACCGCAGCGAGGCCGAAGTACGGGCCGATCGTCACGCGCAGGGGCTTCGTCCCGTCTACAAGCGCGTGGACACGTGCGCCGCCGAGTTCGAGGCATCGACGCCCTACATGTACTCGACGTACGAGACGGAGAACGAGGCCGCGCCGACGGACCGCCGGAAGGTGATCATCCTCGGCTCGGGGCCGAACCGGATCGGCCAGGGAATCGAGTTCGACACCTGCTGCGTGCATGCCTCGTTCGCGCTGCGCGAGATCGGGTTCGAGACCATCATGGTCAACTGCAACCCGGAGACGGTATCGACCGACTACGACACCTCCGACCGCCTCTACTTCGAGCCGCTCACGCTCGAGGATGTGCTGGAGATCGTCGATCTGGAGAAGCCCGAAGGGGTGATCGTCCAGTTCGGCGGACAGACTCCGTTGAAGCTGGCCAAGCAGCTCGGCGAGGCGGGCGTCCGGATGTGGGGCACCTCGGTGGACTCGATCGACATGGCCGAGGACCGCGAGCGGTTCGGCGAGCTGGTGCGCGAGCACCACATCCTCGTCCCGGCGCACGGCACGGCGATGACGGAAGACGAGGCGGTAACGGTGGCGAAGCGGATCGGTTACCCGGTCGTGGTCCGCCCCTCGTACGTCCTCGGCGGACGGGCCATGGCCATCGTGTACGACGAGCACGACCTGCGCGGCTACATGCAGCGCGCGGTCGAGGCAGCGCCGGGGCATCCGATCCTGGTCGACCACTTCCTCGAGGACGCGATCGAGATCGACGTCGACGCGGTCTCGGACGGTAACGATGTCATCGTGGCGGGTGTGATGGAGCACATCGAGCTGGCCGGCATCCACTCCGGCGACTCGACGACCGTGATCCCGCCGTACATCATCGGCGCGCGCGACCAGGACCGGATCCGCCGCCGGACGATCGAGCTGGCGAAGGCGCTGAACGTGATCGGCCTGATGAACGTGCAGTACGCCATCCAGCACGGCGATCTGTACGTGCTCGAGGTGAATCCGCGCGCGTCGCGGACGGTGCCGTATGTCTCGAAGGCGACCGGGGTCTCGTTCGCCAAGATCGCGGCTAAGGTGATGGCCGGCAAGACGCTGCGGGAGCTCGGCCTGACCGGCGAGCCGCGCGTGGACGGCTATTTCGTCAAGGCGCCGGTCTTCCCCTTCAACCGCTTCCCGCGCGAGGACACGCTCCTCGGCCCGGAGATGAAGTCGACCGGCGAGGTGATGGGGAGCTCTCCGCATTTCGGCGAGGCGTATGCGAAGGCGCTCCTCGGCGCCGGCACGCGCCTGCCGCTGGAGGGGACGGCGTTCATCTCGGTGAACGACAACGACAAGCGCCCGCACGTGGTGCACCTGGCGAAGGAGCTGGCGTCGCTCGGCTTCCGCCTGATCGCCACCGGCGGCACGCGCGAGTTTCTGCTGAAGAACGGCGTGGAGGCGGTGTCGGTACCGAAGGTGCACGAGGGGCGGCCGAACGTGGTCGACATGATGATCAACGGCGATATTGCGCTGGCGATCAACACGCCGTTCGGCAAGTCGGCGTTCGTGGATGACACCTACATCCGCCGGACGGCGCTGCAGATGAACATTCCGTGCATTACGACGCTGACCGCGGCAACGGCCTGCGTGGAGGGGATCCGCTCTTTGAAAGAGGGGGTCAGTACGTTCGCGGCGCTGCAGGAGCAGCATGTAGCAGCCGGACGCTGACCGCGAGAGTGGTTACTGGTTACTGGTTACTGTTCCTTGTGCCTCTTCGCCCGGGCGACAAGTCCCAGGTAACCAGCAACTAGTCACCAGCAACCGCTACGCGGTGATGTTTACCCAGATCTGTGTGTTGGCCAGCTCTGTCTTGAACGGCGTGAGGGCGCGTACGGTGTACTGAATGCGCTTGCCGGCTGCGGCCGGGAGTGCGCCGCCGGAGAGCTGGCGGTGCGGGCGGGCGCCGCCGGGCTTGCGGGTGCTGAATTTGGCTTGGGAGAAGGGGGACGGCTTGTCGAATTCGACGACGATCTCTTCGACCGACACGTCGGCGCCGCCGAGGTAGCGGAAGTCCCACTCGATGCCCTCGCCGACCCGGACGGTGATCTCCATCGGGTTGGCGATGACGTAGAAGCGGCCGGCGCCCTGTTCGACGTCGATCCGGATGGGGACGATGCGGACCGCCGGATGGGCGACGTCGTCCGGACGGATCAAGCGGTCGGAGGATGCAGGCGGGGCGGCGATCGCCGAGGGTGCCTCGGCGCGGGCCGGCGCGGGGATGAAGGACGCGGGGCGCGGTTTTTCGCTCGAGAGCCAGGCGGCGGCAGGGGCTCCGCTGGATGTGACGCGCGGACGGGCTCGCCGGCCACGCTTTTTCTCCGGCTCCGGCGCCCGGACGGCGGCGGGAGGGGGCGGAGCGGCCACCGGGGCTTTGTCGGCCGGCGGCGGAACGGCTTTCGGTACGGCTTTCAGTTCCGGCGCCTTGGCCGGTTTCGGCGCGGCAGCCTTGGGGGCGACTTTCGGTGCGGCTGCTTTGGCGGCTTTCACTACCGGCTTGGCGGCGCTGACGACGGCCTTTTTGACGGCTTTCGCGGCTGTTTTGACCGCCGCGGCCGCTTTTTTCGCCGGTTTTTTGGCCGCGACGGGTTTGGCCGCGGGCTTGGCTGCCGGCTTCGGCGCCGGTTTGACTGGAGCCTTTTTCGCCGCCGGTTTCGGGGGCGCTGCGGCCTTTTTCGGGGCTGTTTTCTTTTTCGCTGCCCCGGCCGCGCTCTTGACTCGAGCTACGACCTTTTTCACCGCGCTCTTGGCGGCGGCCGCCTTCTTCCCCTGCACCTTAGCCATGAATGATCATCTCCGGACGACGGGGCTGAAAATTGGATGGCGCAATATAGCAGCGGCTCTGCCGTTCCGCTAGGCTCGTTTTGTTGCCTACCCGGGGGACGACGGGGGGCCTCCGGCGGGCGGGCCCGGCCCGCGGCGTTTGTTTTCGCGTGGACCGCGTTTCGTACGAGAGGCGCGCGTTCAGCCTTGGGCAACCAACGCCGCGGGCCGGGCCCGCCCGCCGGAGGCCTCCCGTCGTCTCCCGGGTGGGTGGCAAACGAGCGGCTAGCGGAACACGCCGGCGACGCTGAAGCCGCCGTCGACGGCGAGGCACTGGCCGGTGACGTAGCTTGCGGCCGGCATGCAGAGAAAAGCAGCCACCGAGGCGACTTCCTCCGGCTCGCCGATCCGGCCCAGCGGAGTCGTCGCCAGGATCTTCTCCAGCCTTTCCGGATCTTTCAGGACCGGGGCGGCGAGGGGCGTTCGGATGTACCAGGGGGCGACGGCGTTCACCCGGATACCGTCCTTCGCCCATTCCGCGGCCAGCGCGGCGGTCAGTTGGGCCACGGCGGCCTTGGTCATGGCGTAGGGCGCGCCGGTGCCGAGGTGGCGGAAGGCGGCGACCGAGACGACGTTGATCACGCTCGCATCGCCCGAGGCTTTCAGGAGCGGATAGGCGAGACGGCAGAGCTCGAACACCGAGTCCATGTTCGTCTCGCGGATCCGGACATATTCGTCGTAGTCGTACTCGTGCGACTTCTTCCGGATGTTCGTCCCGGCGTTGTTGACCAGGATGTCGAGGCGCTCGAGTCCGGCGAAGATGCGCTTGCGATCCTCCGGGTTGGTGACGTCGGCCTGGATGTCGGCCTCGGGGCCGCGTGCCACGCGGATGACTTCGGCGCCGTGACGCCTGAGCTCCTCGGCGATGGCCAAACCGATGCCGGCGGTGGCGCCGGTCACGACCGCGGTCTTGCCGCGGAGAGTCCAGCGATCAGCCAATCTCTTCCTTCAGCACGGCGCGCAGCTCTTCGGCGATCCGGCGGATCTGCGCGTCGTCTTCCCCTTCCACCATCACCCGCACCAGGTTCTCGGTGCCGGAGTAGCGGACCAGGATGCGTCCCCGTCCGGCGAGGTCCTCGCTCGCCTTCGCGTGCGCGGCCTGATAGCGCGACAGCGACTCGAGCGGCGGCTTCGAGCCGACTTTCTGGTTGACCAGGGTCTGCGGCATCGGGTCGAAGGTGTGCAGCGTCGAGAACGGCGCTCCCATCTCGGCCAGGATGTGCCC
>Ga0190275_10003849_pt1 | contig 10754 bp, 6 predicted proteins | sample Popmic550T_FD_133745 | JGI IMG/M metagenome (GOLD analysis project Ga0190275, IMG submission 133745) | Populus adjacent soil microbial communities from riparian zone of Yellowstone River, Montana, USA - 550 T | ecosystem: Environmental > Terrestrial > Soil > Riparian zone > Trees stand | place...
GAAAGGTGCAGCGGGTTTTCCGCCGGCAGAAGCAAGCGCAGGGCAGGAACGACGATCAGCACGGCGGCGGAAAATACCCCGAGGCCGAACCAAGCCGGGCGGCTGTAAAATGAATTCGCTAGCGTCACCTGCGAATTCATTTCAGCTCTCCGCCATGCGGCCCTTCAAGGCGAATAACCCTTGGGGTCGTTTCTGAATGAACAGGATGATGATGATCAAGACAAAAATCTTACCGAGCACGGCGCCGGTGAACGGTTCCAAAAATTTATTGATTTCGCCCAGACCGACGGCGGCGATGATGGTGCCGGCCAATTGGCCGACGCCGCCCAGAACCACGACCATGAAGGAGTCGACGATATAACTTTGGCCCAAGTCCGGGCCTACATTGCCGATCTGGGATAAGGCCACGCCACCCAGCCCGGCGATGCCGGATCCGAGGCCGAAAGTGAGCCAGTCGACTCGTGGCGTCGGGATGCCCATGCAGTCGGCCATGGTGCGATTCTGCGTCACGGCGCGTACGTAAAGACCTAACCGGGTGCGCGCCAGAAACAGCCAGACGAGAAATACCACAAAGGCGGCAAAGACAATTATGACGACGCGGTTATAAGGCAGCACGACATCGGCGCCGAGACTGAATCCACCCGACATCCAGGCCGGATTGGCGACTTCGACATTTTGCGCACCGAAAACCGTGCGCACCAACTGGGTCAGCATCAGGCTGATACCCCAAGTGGTGAGTAAGGTTTCCAGCGGCCGGCCGTAGAGGAACCGAATGACGGTGCGCTCGAGCGCGATGCCAATCGACGCCGCCACCGCAAACGCCATTGGCACCGCAGCAGCGATGTACCAATCAAGCCAATCAGGAAGATAGGCGCGGAACAAACTTTGGGCGACATACGTGGTGTAAGCACCGAGCATGAGCATTTCGCCGTGAGCCATGTTGATGATGCCCATCAAACCGAAGGTGATCGCCAATCCCAATGCCGCCAGCAGCAGGACGCTGCCGAGGCTCAAACCGCTGAACAAGGTGGCGGCGATCTGCGGCATCAGCGAGCCCCGTTCGATGGCGCGCAATGCCTTGATCGCCTCCTCGCGCACACCGGCGTCGGCCTCGATAAAACTACCGTCGGGGTGTTTTTCCAGCAGTTTGCCGATGATCTGTTTCGCTTGGGGATTACCGCTGCTGCCCAATAATTTCGCCGCCTCGCGGCGCAGTGCCGCATCGCCGCTGTTGATCTCGATCAGCGCTCGAGCCTGATTAAGCAGACGCTTGACTTCGTTGTCGGTCTCTTTATCGAGAGCGGTTTTGATTAACGGCAGCATTTCGGCGCTGGGATCGCCGGCCACCGCACGCGCGGCGGCCAAACGCACGGCGCGATCGGGAGAAACCAATTTGAGCGCGGCAATGGCGCCGTCGAGAGCCGCGCGAATGCGATTGTTGATCATAATCGCCTCGTGTTGAGCGGCGGGCGCATCCACTGGCGCACCGGTCAGCGCGTCCTTTGTACCGCCGCTGCCGGCGATTATTAGCCGTCCTTTAAACAGCACGAGAACATCGTCTTGCAACGCCGTCAGTAAAGCGATCGCCGCGGGATCCGCCGAGGCGACTAATTTTTGTATGGCGGCGAGCTTGACATCGCCATCCTCGGCGGCGAGTTGCTTGGCGGTTTCGACGTCGATGGCGATGCATCGGCTTACGTTGGCAAACAGAAGGACAGAGAGTGAGAGTGCCGCAACTCGGACCCAGCGCGTTGTTATCATGGAAATGCTTAGGCGGTTGTTAGCGGAAATCTCTATCGAATGGATTAAACAGCCACGCCGGACGTCTTATAGGTTCCGGCGTGGCTGTGCTTGTTACTTCTTCTTCGCGATGATTTCCGGTTCGTCTTTTTTCTTGTCGTTGCCGGCGATGTAGGGGCTCCAGGGCTTCGCCTTTATAGGCCCCGGAGTCTTCCAGACGATGTTGAACTGACCGTCGGCTTTGATTTCGCCGACGAACACCGGCTTATGCAGATGATGATTCTTCTCATCCATCTTAATCGTAAATCCTGAAGGCGCCTTGAAGGTTTGACCGCCCACGGCGGCAATCACCGGGTCGACATCGGTGGTTTTCGCCTTTTCCACCGCTTGCTTCCACATGTATATGCCAATGTAGGCGGCTTCCATCGGGTCGTTGGTCAACGGTTTATCCTTGTGGCCTGGGAGATTTTTCGCTTTGGCGTAGGCCGCCCACTTCTTTGTGAATTCCTCGTTAGTCGGATTTTTTAGCGACATGAAATAATTCCACGCCGCCAGATGTCCCACCAGCGGTTTGGTATCGACGCCGCGCAGCTCCTCTTCGCCCACTGAGAACGCCACTACCGGGACATCCTTGGCTTTGAGGCCCTGATTACCCAGCTCCTTGTAAAAAGGCACGTTGGAGTCGCCGTTGATGGTCGAGATCACGGCGGTCTTCTTGCCTTCGCCGGCGAATTTTTTGATTTTGCCAATGATTGTCTGATAGTCGGTGTGGCTGAACGGGGTGTATTCTTCCAGGATATCGGCTTCAGGAATGTTCTTAGACTTCAGGAAAGCGCGCAGGATTTTGTTAGTGGTGCGCGGGTACACATAATCCGTGCCGAGCAATACGAAGCGTTTCGCGCCGCCGCCGTCCTTCGACATCAAATACTCCACCGCCGGAATCGCCTGTTGATTTGGCGCGGCGCCGGTATAGAAAACATTTTTCGAAAGCTCCTCGCCTTCGTATTGCACCGGATAGAACAGCAATCCGTTCAGTTCCTCGAAAACCGACAAAACGCTCTTGCGCGACACCGAGGTCCAGCAGCCGAACACCACGGCGACTTTGTCCTGGGCAATCAACTGGCGCGCTTTTTCCGCAAACAGCGGCCAATTCGACGCCGGATCGACAACCACGGCCTCGAGCTTCCTACCCAATATGCCGCCCTTGGCGTTGATTTCTTCGATGGCCATCAGGGTGACGTCCTTCAACACTGTCTCACTGATCGCCATCGTTCCGCTCAACGAATGAAGCACGCCTATTTTGATCGTATCTTTGCTCTGCGCTCTGACCGGCAGCGGCATCGCTAGCAATGCCGCAATTACCATGAACGCGCCCAGGCGCTTAAAAAAAATGCGCCGGCCTTGTCGAACCGTGACATTGATTCTCTTAAATGCGGTAGCCATGAACTTCCTCCATCTGGCAAACGGTTAATAACTCATTTCTCTAAATTCCCCGGTCACAAATCTTGGCTAGAATAAAAACTGCGCTTGCAACCTGAAGCGATGCGCATCGCGCGCCCTGGGTTGGCCGCGAAAGTTGTCGTTGTCGAGAAAGCTGTAGTCGGTCTGAAACTTCAGATTGTGGCCATGGATGTAGTAGTTTAAGCCGCCGGTGTACGCGGTGGTCTTGCGGTTCACCCCAGCAACATTCAGCTTGTCGAATTCAACCCCCGAGATCCGCCCGGCCAATTCCAACTTCCCGGGCACCAGGTAGTAACCTAGCTGGGAGTAGTATCCCCAGTCATTGCCGTCGGATAATCCAGGAGTAGTAAAATCGTCGCGGCGATAATAGCCGGCACCCTGAATAGTAAGTTGATCCCAACGGAAACCGAGATCCAGCGTAACGTTGGTCGTACTATCCTTGGCGATCAAATTTTGGAATGACGAAGCACCATCGATGGGATTGTACGCTACCGCCACGCCGATCGAGAGCTGCGGATCGGTCACGGGCTTGGGCGAACTCTCGTAATAGCCATAAGGTTTAAGGATGTCCAGTTCCAAGCGTCCGAGCGCGCCGATGTTACTGCCGATATTTTGCTGCCCAGGCGCATCAAGGGCGCGGACACTGTTAAGCGTCGCTACGTGATAGGAAAGTGGGCCGAGTTTGCCGGAAGCATGAGCGCCGATGCCGCGCGGCAAGTTAAACGCATAGTCAGCTTCCGATAAATCGGAGAACAGCAGATTTCCCGGATGGGTGTAGAATTGCCGGCTGTACGGTAGAACAAAGCGACCGCCTTGGACGGCAAATTCTGGAGCGAACGAATATTTCATCCACCAATCGAGCATCGTAATGTTATTGTTATTACCGAATGTGCTTCCCTGGAGCTGCATGAAGTAATTCAATTTAGGATCAAACATCGTTCCTGATAGCGCTAATCGGGCCAGGCCGACATCGAAATTCTGGTTTGTGTGTCCATTCTCGGGCGCGTCGAAGGTGTAACGGAACTGGGCAAAGCCGTTCGTCACCAGCGAAAACGGTTTGTCCTTGCTGCGGATATAAAATCCGTCGTCGTAGCCGGCCTCAACGGCCGGCAATTTTGCAATTGCTTCCGCCTGGGCTTTAGCTCTCGCCTCGTTTTTCGCCTCCTGCGACTCGACGCGCTTCTCCAGCTGTTCGATATAAGCACGTTGCTTTGCCAACTCTTGACGCAGGAGTTTTAGATCCTCCGCGGACTCCGCCGCGATCGCCTGCGTCGAAGCTATCCCCACACCAACAGCCGCCGCGACAATGGCGACGGCCACTCGAGCCAATATTTTTCTCATAGTCTCCTCCCCACGTTGATTTACTGCTTGATGAAGTTTCGATCCGCCGTTGGATCGAGGAGGAGACTACGTTGTCTTCCGCAAACGTTATGACCGCTCAGCAACTCCCATGCCGAAAAGAAAGTTGCTCGTACATAAACTTAACCTACTTGAAACAAAGCGGTTTCGTCGCGTGCCGCACGGTTTCATGCACATTTATTTTGCATGTGCCGGCTAATCCGTAGGCACATGCCTATTTTGCGATCAGAGGAAATATTTCGAGCAGGAAATCGTAGGGCGCGATACTACTGATGGGGGATTTGCACGAGTTTTTATTGCGGTTAAATTGGCTGACTAACAAGTTCTTTCAAAACTTCAGCGTTGTGCCGGGGAACGTGTCGATCATTTCGCTAACGCCTTCATGAAAGATCGGTCGATCATCTCGTCGACGGTGATGCGCCGCTTGAGCCGGCCGTTTTCGAATTCTTGGTCGATGACCGTGGGTATGACTTTTTCGGCGATCACACCGTTCAACGGAAATGAAGTACGGTACTGATCGTACCCCGCCGGCGCGTAGGCGGGATCGATTTTCACGTACTTGCGCATGGCCCGCACGGAGTCATCCTTGCTGTCCCAGGTGTGCTTGACGCCCCGTTGGTAGGCGCGCAGGAATTTGGTCACGTCGCCGCGCTCCTTAGCCAACCACGATTCGCGAGCGGCGAATGTCTCGTAGGGCCATTCGGGAAACATATCTTTCAAATCAAAGAGCTTGCGGAAGCCCTGGGCTTTGGCGATCTCAGTGACGGGAAACCAGACCACAGAAGCATCGACGGCGCCGGCTGAGAGCGCGGCAAAGCGTGCCGGAGTGCTGCCAATTTGCAAAATCGTCACCTCCTTGGGATCGATACCATGGTGCTGCAAGGTGGCGCGGGTCAGGAAGTCAGTGAGGGAGCCAAAGCGGCTGATCGCAAAGCGTTTGCCCTTGGCTTCCTTTATCGAAGTGAACTTTGCAGTTGAATAAAGTTCGAACGGCATCAAGTTACAGATGCCCCAAAAGTTTTTGATGTCGTAACCGGCCGCCCGCCCGCCTAAAGTTTCGACGAAGGCGCTGCCCATCATCTGGATGTCGCCGCCCATCAACGATTGTAGATTGGTCGAACCGGAATTGAACATGACGAACTGAACGTCGAGCCCTTCATCTTTGAAAAAGCCTTTCTCCTGCGCCACGTAGACCGGCAAAAATGCGATATTCACTGATGAAAGACCGATGATGATCCGTGCCTCGCTGGTGTACGGAGTGGCAAACAAGAACAACCAAAGAAGAAACAACAGCTTCAACTTCATGGCATCGCTCCTTAGTGGGTTAAAGCACGATTCGTTAGATCAATCGACTCGTCAATTCCGCTCCGATTCGTTTAACGCCCGCCAGACCCGCTCCGGAGTCAGCGGTAGCTCGCGCACACGCACGCCGGTGGCATTGAACAGCGCGTTGCCCACCGCGGGCGCGACGCAAACGATCCCTGACTCGCCCATGCCCTTGGCACCGTATGGGCCGGGGCCGTCGTGATTTTCGATCAAGCCGGATTCGAACGTTTCGGGCAAGTCGGTGAAGCGCGGCACTCGATAGTCGACCAGATTGGCGTTGAGCGGTTGACCATTGTCGTATTCGAGAGATTCACAGAGGGTATTGCCCAATCCTTGAATCGTTGCCCCTTCGTCTTGGCCTTCCGCCTGCACCGGATTGATCGCGCGACCGACATCCGCGACGGTCACGTACTTTTCCAGTTTGATTACGCCGGTTTCCCGGTCCAGCGAAATTGCCGCACCGCCCATGCCGGTTTCCCAGAACAATGGAAAGGTTTTGCCCAACGCGCCGTCGGGGCGCATGTAGCCGCGGCCGATCAGTTCGCCCCCGGGCATGCCGAAGAATTTACTGACAACTTGGGCGTAGCTCAATGATTTATCGTCGCAACACGCCTCGCCGTTGCGCAGGACGACCGACTTCGGACTCGTGTCGAAGGCTTCCGCCGCGGCTTCAATCAATTGGCTGCGCAAATCCGCGGCGGCGGCTTTGACGGCGCTGCCCATGACGGTCGTCGAGCGACTGGCGCCGGTGGAGCGGTCGAATGGCGTGGTCAGTGTCTCGGTACCACGCATGCTGACGCGGTCCACGGAAACGGACAATTCCTCGGCGACAATTTGGCAAAGAACCGTCCTGGCGCCCTGCCCCACTTCGGTGCTGCCGGCGAGTAGAACGACACTGCCGTCGGCAAGCAAACGCACCAGCGCCACCGAAACCGGCATCGCTTCGGAGTCGGATACGCCGACGGCCACACCGACGCCCTGGGATCTGCTGCGACTGCGGTGTTGCCAGTCGAGCGGAGCAACCGCGGCTTGCATTCCTTGGCGCAGGTCGGCATCGATCGCTGTGGCACCCGGCTTCAGCACCGCGCCGCGCTTGAGCAACAAGCGCATGCGATATTCCAGCGGCTCAATGCCAAGGCGACTGGCGATCGTATCCATGTGCGATTCCAAAGCCCAGATCGATTGGGGTCCACCGATGGAGCGCATGGAACCTGCCGGCACGGTATTGGTGTAGAACGCCACGACATCGATCTTGCAATGGTCGAGTTTGTACGGTCCGAGCATGCGGCTGATCACTCGTTTGGCCACTCGCGGTCCGTTGTCGGCATAGGCGCCGGTATCCATGAGCACTTCGGCGTCGCGGGCGATCAGAGTACCGTCGCGTTTGACGCCGGTCTTGATGCGCAGCCGCGCCGAATGTCGCCGGGTCGTCAGCATCGACTCGGTCACACTTTGAACCACCCGCACCGGACGGCCGCCGGTCTTACGCGCAATGGCGACGGCGAGCGGTTCGATTTTGAAATAGGACTTGCTGCCATAGGCGCCGCCGACATAGGGAACGATCACTTCGACTTTGGCGTGGGGATAGCCGAACATATGCGCCAACTCTGAACGCACCAAAAACGGATGGGCCGATGAACTCCACAACGTGATACCAGCCGCGTTGACCCGCGCCACCGCGCTGTGCGGTTCCATGGCGTACTGATAGATCATCGGAAATGTGAAAGTCTCGTCGACGATCGCGTCTGCCCCGACGAAGGCCTGGTCGGGATCGCCCTTGACGAAGCGCTCGCGATGGCAAATATTGCCGCCAAAGATTTCACCCACACCAGCGACATCATGAAACTCGCCGGCGCCCGACTGAGTCTCGTGTAACAGCGGTGCGCCTTCGGCCCGCGCGCGATCGATATCCCCGACACAGGGCAGTTCTTGATATTGCACATCGATCAGTGCCAGCGCTTGCTCGGCGATCAGGCCGCTTTCAGCGGCGACCACCACCACCGGTTCGCCGACGAAGCGTACTTTGTCGGTGGCGACCACCGCGCGATCGCGCAGGCAATTACCATAATAGGGATCAATGTCCTTGAGATCCTCGCGCGTGAGAATGGCCGCGACGCCGGGGAGCATCGCAGCTTCGCTGGGATCGATCGAGATGATCTTGGCGTGGGCCAGTGGGCTGCGCAGCACCTTGGCTTCGAGCAAGTCGGCAAACGGTAGATCGCCGGTAAACTTCGCGGCGCCCGTGACTTTGTCGACGCCGTCGACGCGGGGAACTTTGCCGCCGATTATCGTCATATCAGAGTCAATAGCTCGCTTCGAAGTGCGGCAAACTTCCTGACAACTATTACTACCTTCATAGGACTATCCGTGATCGCTTGCGGGGTTGCGCAAGCTTCTCGATAGACCAAATCCAAGGGGCGGTTTTCAAATCCACTCCACAACTCCCGAATCATTTTTTGCGGTCTTTGCGTACTTTGCGCCATCTTCTTTTCGCTTGCGGCTTCGCGTGGTGATTGAATTTGCGCCGTGCTAGATGACTGACTGCTCCGGCAAGATCGTCTTCAATACCCGCAGATAATTGCCGCCCAGGATCATTCTGATCTCTTCATCTTTGTAGCCGTGGCGTTGCAGGCCGTCGATTAGGTTCGGCAGATCTTCGATCTCTTCGAAGCCTTTAATCAGCGGATCTTTGTGCAGCGGATGGTGGCGGTCCTTGAGTGTGCGCGGGCCGTCGTACTTGACGAAGTCCATGCCCAGCGCGAGATGCTCGATGCCGACCAGCTTGATCATATAATCCATGTGTTTGAGCATGTCTTCGATGCCGACTTCGCCTTCGCCGACTCGTTCCGGCAGAGCTAAAATGCCGACCAGTCCACCCTGCCTGGCGATGGCCTTAATCTGTTCGTCGTCTAAATTGCGCGGGTTCTTGAGCATGCCGCAGGCGTTGGCGTGACTCACCAGCAAGGGCGCGGTGGCGGCGTCCAGGGTTTGAAAGAAACCTTCGCGATTCATATGCGACAGATCGACCACCATGCCCAAGCGGTTGGCTTCCTTGATGACCTGGACGCCAAAGTTGGTCAGGCCGCCGCCCGTGCGGTTTTCCCACACACCATCGCCCAACTCGTTGCGAAAATTCCAGACCGGCTGGATCGAGCGCAGACCCAAGCGATAAAAATTGCGCAGGTTCTCAAGGCTGCCGCGCAACGGCATACAGCCTTCGAAATGGAGTAAAAATTTAACACTGCCAGGTTGTGGCCGTTCCGGTAGGTCGCCGCGGCTTTTAACCATCTGGATCATGCCTTCGGAGCGTGGCGCCTCTTCAAGAAAGTGGTCAATCTGTTCGAGGGCGGTTTCCAAATAGCGGCCGGTGTTCTGCGAGTGCGAATAGGAGTCGCCGCAAATCGCGTAGACGGTCATATTAATGCCATCGCGGATCAAGCGCGGCGCCACCGCGTCGCGGATCGGCGCTTCTTCGCCGACCGACTTACGGTAGATTTGCTCGTAGACATCGCGGTGTCCTTCGATCACCAGACTGCTCATTAAAAGTTCTTTTGCGTCCATAGATGCCTGCGCTTTCTTGAAGGAATCAGCGTACTGCGATAGTAATATCGGCTAAACCACCGACACGCAAGAATGATAACGCCCCGCCACCCCCAGCCATTTTTGGTTATATGTGTCATCGTCTTGATGACGCTAACCGGCTGTAAGTCCGCCAACAAGAGCACTTCCGACAGCCATTTTCGCGCCAATCTCGGCACCGAACCACCGAGCCTCGATTGGTCCATCGCCACCGACCATGTTTCATTCAACGTTATTGCCAATCTTATGGTCGGCCTCACCGAGTTCGATAAAGAGTTGAAGCCGGCGCCGGTGATCGCCAAGTCTTGGGAACTTTTTGACGGGGGTAAAAAGATCGTTTTCAAGCTGCGCGATGACGTTCAATGGAGCGACGGCAAAAAGGTCCGCGCCCAGGACTTTGAGTATTCATGGAAACGCTTGCTCGATCCCAAGACCGCTTCGCAATACGCCTATATCTTGTTTGACATCGCGAACGCCGCCGAATACGCCCAAGGAAAACTCAAGGACCCGGCGCAAGTCGGCGTCACGGCGGCGGACGATCAAACCTTGGTCGTTACCTTGAGGCACCCGGCTGCCTACTTTCTCGCGATCACCACCTTCGAAGTCACCTATCCGCAGCGCCAGGATATCATCGAAACCCATGACAACCGCTGGACCCAGCCCGGCAAAATCGTCACCAACGGGCCTTTTCTCCTGGCGTCATGGAAGCAGCAGAATGAAATCGAACTGCGCGCCAACGACAAGTATTTCCGCGGCAAACCGGCGTTGGATAAAGTAACCCTGTATATGGTCAACGAGAAGACCACCGCGCTGACCATGTACGAGCAGGGCAATTTGGATTTCATGGATGAGAGCCATAGCATCCCGACTCTCGACAAGCCGCGCTTGGCCAAAGTGCCTGAATACAAACTGGTGCCGCAGTTGCGCGGTGAATATTACGGTTTCGCCGTTGACCGCAAGCCTTTCGATAATCCCAAATTGCGCCGGGCCTTTGCTCGCGCCATCGATCGCGAAGTTTTTCCGAAGATTCTCCAGGGCGGCAAAACTCCGGCAACTTCATGGATACCGCCGGGCATGCTGGCGCATAACCCAAAGATCGGTTTGGCCTACGACCCCAACGAAGCCCGCCGGCTGTTGGCGGACGCGGGATTCCCCGATGGCAAGGGTTTGCCGCCCATTCTGCTCGGGTACAATACCCAAGAGGATCACAAGCTGGTCGCTGAAGCGATTCAAGCAATGTGGCAAAAGAATTTGAATGTCGTGGTGAAGATCGAAAACCAGGAATGGAA
>Ga0190275_10003850_pt1 | contig 10753 bp, 9 predicted proteins | sample Popmic550T_FD_133745 | JGI IMG/M metagenome (GOLD analysis project Ga0190275, IMG submission 133745) | Populus adjacent soil microbial communities from riparian zone of Yellowstone River, Montana, USA - 550 T | ecosystem: Environmental > Terrestrial > Soil > Riparian zone > Trees stand | place...
CGCCGGTCCGGCGGGTTCTCTCGATCAGGGTCTCCAGGTCGATGTCCGGAGAGATGGCTGGACGGATCGGCCCCTGGCTGTCGCCGATCGTGGAGTGGCCTGCCGCGCCGCCGGCGGTCACGAATCGGCCCGCCTGCTCGACCGCCTCCATCGCCGCGTCCCGGACGGTGCAGCCACGGCGAAGCGCCTGAGCGGCGGCACCGGCGAACCGGTCGCCCGCACCGCAGGTGTCGGCTGATCGGGCCACCTCGGCCAGCAGGGACGGGGGGACCGGCAGCGTCTCGCTGGTCGACGTCCCGGTCTCGGTCAGGAAGGCGCCGTCCTCACCGACGGTGACCGCCACGGCAGCCGCCTGCCAGCGGCGACACAGCTCGATTCCTCGGGCGTGATCAGTGGGCGCTCCGGCGGCGAACCGCTCCGCCTCGGCCAGGTTCGGGGTGAGCAGGGTGCTGCCGGGCACGGGCCGCGCACCCCGAGGATGGGGATCCCAGACCACGGGGATCCCGTTGGGCCGGTCCGCGAGCAGCCGCCGCAGCTGAGGCTGCCAGGCCATGCCGCGGCCGTAGTCGCTGACCAGGATGGCGCCGGCCTGCTGGATGGCTGCGGCCGCCGCCGACGTCAGGTCTCCGGCGCCCGCGACACCATCACCGCTGTCGACGCGGACCAGCGGCATCTCACCCACCCGGATCCGGGTCTTGGTGACGGTCGAGCCGCGCAGCGGCTGAGCCAGCACCTGGAGCTGGTCGGCCAGCAGGGCCAGCAGGGTCTCTGCGTCCTCGTCGTGGCCGATACCGGTGATGAGCTGCACCGGCGTGCCTGTCCGAGCCGCGAGCAGCGCAGCCAGTCCGGCGCCACCGGGACGAAGCCGCCGGCGCTGCAGATCCATCACCGGCACCGGTGCGTCGGGACACAGGCGCTCGGACGAGCCGTCCAGGTCGACGTCGAGCAGCGAGTCGCCGATCACCACCAGCGGTCCTTGGTGGTCGGCCGTCATGGCTCGACCCCCAGGGCGTGATCGAAAGCCAGGCACAGGGCGTGCACCAGGGACAGGTGGATCTCCTGCACGGTGGCCGTGGTGGCCGCCTCGACGCAGATCGCGTCGTCGGAGATGGCGGCCAGTGGGTTCGGTGCCGGTCCGGTGAGACTCCAGACGGTCACCCCGATGTCGCGGGCAGCCTTGGCCGCGGCGAGGACGTTGCTGCTGGTGCCGCTGGTGGACAAGGCGACGAGCACGTCGCCGGAACGGCCATGGGCCAGCACCTGCCGGGCGTACAGCTCGTCCGGCCCGTAGTCGTTGACGATCGCCGTGCCGGCGGAGGTGTCGCTGTGCAGGGCGATCGCGGCGTACGGCCGTCGGTCGTACCGAAAGCGTCCCACCAGCTCGCCGGTCAGATGCTGCGCCTCGGCGGCGCTGCCGCCGTTACCGCAGGCGAGCAGTCGGCCGCCACCGTCCAGCACGGTGGCGAGCTGGGTCCCCCAGGCATGAACGGCCACGGCAGCGTCCGCGGCTTCGGCCGCGGCTGCGGCCAGCGCCGCCAGGTGGTCGCGGGTCAGCTCGACGGTCATGATCGGCCTCCGGTCGTCAGTCGGCCGGGGGTTCCGGCCGCAGGGTGGGGAGAGCTGTCTTCGAGAGAGTTGGCTCGGAGAGAGGACACGGCGGCCACCACCTCGTCGACATGGATGGTGTCCAGACAGGGATGCCCCGGGACGGGGCAGATCCTGCTGCGGGTCAGCCGGCAGGCTGCCTGCTGATCGCCGAGACGGACGACCGGCACGCCGTACGGTTTCCACTGGTCGAACGGCACGACGGGGGCGTGCCAGGACACGACCGGGGTGCCGACCGCTGCCGCCAGGTGCGCCGGGCCGGTGTTGGGTGCCACCACGACCGTCGCCCGGTCGAGGACGGTGGCCAGCTCCGCCAACGTCAGCCGGCCGCCGGCGTCGATGCCGTCGGCACCGGCGACGGTCGCCGTCAGCTGACGCTCCTTGGCCGAGCCGGTGACCACCACCGGCCAGCCGGCGCGGCTGAGCGCCTCGACGACGGCTCGGCTCCGGTCGGGGGACGGGCGACGGGCCGGCACCGCCGCGCCGGGATGGACGACGAGGTACGGGTTGTCGGGCAGCCACCCCGGGGCGGCCGGCAGCGGACGCCGGAGCGCGAGCGTGGCTCCCGCGGGATCGGCGTGGAATCCGGCGGCCTCGACCAGAGACAGCCCGCGCTCCGCCTCGGGCAGGTCGTCGGGCACACGATGGCGCAGGTCGAGCAGGCTGCCGGGATAGTCGTCGCTGATGGCGCCGATCCAGCTGACCCCGGCCAGCCGCAGCAGCAGAGCGATGGGCAGAGCCGACTGGTGGTAGGAGGTGAACACGATGGCGGCGTCGATCCGGCGTCGCCGGAGCGTCCCGACCAGCCGCCGGGTGGGGCGGCGCTCGACCGGACGGGGGTCGAACGGCACCCACGGGGCATCGAAGCTGACCACGTCGTCGACGCCCGGCAACAGCGCTGCGGCGGCGGTCTGGCCGGGAGCGACCAGCATGGTGACCCGGCTGGCGCTGCCCGCGACCGCGCGAACGGCTCCGCCGGTCAACAAGACATCGCCCAGGCTGTCGAGCCGGACGCAGAGCACGTGCCCGTGCCGAGCGGTGTCGGGGGCCGTCATCGTCGTCCTGTGAGCGCGTAGCTGACGGCTGCCGAGAGGTCGTCGGCCACCGCCGCCGAGGTCCGCGCGTGAGCCACCTCGGCCGGTCGGGTCTTCGGCGTGGGAACCAGAACTGCCCGGGCGCCGGCCTGGAGGGCCGCTTGCACGTCTGCGCCGATGTCACCGATCAGGACACAGTCGGCGGCCGGCACCCCCAGCTGACGGGCGGCCGTCTGCACCATGGCGGGGCCCGGCTTGCGGCAGAGGCAGCCGTCGCTGTCACCGTGGGTGCACACCTGCCAGGTGTCGAACGGACCGAGCAGCTCGTCGACCCGACGGTTGACGGCGGCCAGGTTGGCTTTGCTGATCAGGCCGCGGGCCACTCCCGACTGGTTGCTGACGACACCGAGTCGCACCTGCTGCGAGCGGAGATCGTCGAGCACGGACCGGGCACCGGGCACTGGCTCCACCTTCCCCGGGTCGGCCAGGTAGGGGACGTCGTGGATCAAGGTGCCGTCCCGGTCGAACAGCAGCGCCCGCGCGGGACGCCGGCGAGGCCGTCGCCAGCGCAGCTCGCCCCGGAGCCGCCAGGCCAGGGCGACGGGCGGGATCGCCGCGCTCGTCACGATCATGGTGACGATCTCACGCGCGGTCCTCGGTCCGGGCAGGATCCGTCGGATCGCGAACTCGGCCGTGACGGAGGTCCACACCGCCGCACCGGCCACCGCCACCGCGGGTCGGCGGGCCAGCAGCCCGCCGCCCGCCACCGCCGCGCCCGCGACGGCGAGCACATGGCGTCCCAGGCGGCCCGGTGCCTCACCGATCTGCCGCCGCCAGTCCGGTCCGAACTTCGCCCGCAGCAACGCGTTGTCGGCGTTGCCCGCCTGAGCCCTGATGCTGCTCCGCCAACCACCCCGGGACCGAAGCGGGTGCACGGTCACCCGGCGCCCGGCGACGATGTCGAAGCCTGCCTGGATCGTGCGCAACGCCAGGTCCGAGTCCTCTCGGAAGGCTCGCGGGAACCGCTCGTCGAAGCCGCCGGTGGCCAGCAGCGCCGAGCGGCGGTAGGCCATGTCGGCGGTGATCCAGCGGGCGTCGGCCAAGGCGGTGGTCCGACGCTCTTCGTCGGTGGGCCGGCGGCTGGTCGGAGCCGGCACGACGAGCCGGGCGGTGCTGGCGCCGACGGTGTCCGGGAGGTCGGACAGATCGGCCAGCAGCGACGGCAGCCAGGCCCCGTCGACGAGGACGTCGTCGTCCACGAACACGACCCACGGCGTCTCCGTGGCCACCCAGCCGACATTGCGGGCGGCGGCGGGCCCTCGACCTCCGCTGCGTAGCACGCGCACCGTCGCCGCCACCTGGGGCAGGTCCAGCGGCGGCGGTGGCGAGCCGGCGGGCTGGGGTCGGTCGTCGACCACCACCACACCGCCCAGCGCGGGATCGACCCCGATCTCCGTCAGCAGAGCGGCCAGCGCGACTCGCCCGACGGTCGGGATCACCACCGTGACGTCGCCGGACTTCATCGGCCGCGCCGCAGCAGGAACGGGCCGATGGCGAGGGCGTCCACCGGTGCCGAGCCGAACAGCTCGAGAGCGTCCCGCGGGCTGTCCACCATCGGCCGTCCCGCGGTGTTGAGACTGGTGTTCACGACCACCGGGACGCCGGTGCGGCGGTCGAAGGCCCGCAGCATCGCGGCCAGGGTGGGATGGGAGTCGTCGACGGTCTGGATGCGGGCCGTGCCGTCGATGTGGGTGACGGCGGCCAGCTTCTCCCGCCAAGCGGGTGCGACGTCGTGCACGAACAGCATGTACGGACTGGGGAGCGGCCCTCGACCGAAGATCTCCGCCGCCCTCTCGGCCAGCACCATCGGCGCCACCGGCCTGAACTGCTCCCGTCCCTTGATGTCGTTGAGCCGCTCGAGGTTGTCGGCCCGCGACGGATGGGCCAGCAGCGATCGATGACCGAGGGCACGGGGACCGTACTCGGCGCGACCGCTGAACCAGGCGATCACGCCGTTGTCGGCCAGGATCTCCGCGACCGCGTCGGGCAGGTCGATCGGTCGCTCGTACGGGACCCGGGCGGTCCGCAGCACCTGCTCGATCTCGTCATCGGTGAAGCCGCGGCCCAGAGCTGCGGTCGTCCACGGCTCGATCGGGTCACCGGCCTCGGCGGCCACGGTCAGCGCTGCACCGAGGGCTGTGCCGGAGTCGCCGGCCGCCGGCTGGACGAACAGCGAACGGAAAGGGCCCTCCGCGTGCAGCCGCGTGTTGGCCACACAGTTCAGGGCGGTGCCGCCGGCCATCGCCAGGTTCGGGTTCTGCGTCCGGGCGTAGAGCCACGCACAGAGCTCGAGCAGGACCTCCTCGAGCACGGCCTGGACACTGGCCGCCAGGTCGGCATGAGTGTCGTCGAAGTCCCCGTCGGGGTGCCGTGGCGGTGCCATGGTGGTGAGATCCACGCCGGCGGCGCGGAATCCGCCGTCGGCGGCGTGCACCAGCTCCCGCAGTCTCGACAGGTGCCGCGGAGTGCCGTACGAGGCCAGCGCCATCACCTTGTACTCGTCACTGGATCGCTCGAAGCCCAGGTGCGCGGTCAGGTCCTCGTACAGCAGACCCAGCGAGTGCGGCAGGGTCTGCGCGGCCAAGATGCCGAGCTTGGCGTCGCGGTACTCCCCGAGCAAGGAGGAGGTCGCCTCGCCCCGACCATCGGCGACCAGTACGGCGCAGTCACCGAAGGGTGCGACCAGCCCGGCGGAGGCGGCGTGGGCGACATGGTGCCGGACGAACCGGAAGCGGTCGGGGTCGTAGTCGGGAAGCAGCGTCTTGAGGAAGAAGGGAGCGCGTTCGACGTACGTGGTGCGCAGCTGCTCCCAGCGAGGATCCAGTCCTTCCGAGTCGGGATCGATCAGTGTGGGGTCGTAGGAGTAGGCCACCGCATCGAGATCGCCCGGTTCGAGTCCGGCCTCGGCCAGGCACCAACGGATCGAGGCCTCAGGCAGCTCCCAGGTCGAGAACGGAACCGGCCGCTTGCCGTGCTTGCGGCGGGAGAACCGCTCCTCCTCCGCGGCGGCGACGGTGCGGCCGTCGACGACGATCGCCGCGGCGGAGTCGTGGAACACCGCGTTGACACCGAGAACTCGCACCGCGGCTCCTCCGGCTCAGGGACAGTTGACCACCTGGTACCCGCCGTCAGGGAGCCAAAACACCTATAGGTGATTCACTTCTCGGCATCGAGGCTGCGACGTCCGCGATGGTGCGTCGCAGCCCTTCCTCCAGCGGCACCAACGGCCTCCAGCCCAGCTGCTGCCGAGCGAGGGTGATGTCGGGGCAGCGTTGCTGGGGATCGTCGGTGACCGCGGGGATGAGCTGCAGCGGCGACTCGCTGCCGACCATGGTCCGGATCCGGTCGGCCAGCTCGGTGACCGTCTCCTCGACGGGATTGCCGAGATTGACCGGGCCGGCTTCGGTGGAGCGAGCCAGGGCGAGAAGACCGGCGACCGTGTCGGTGACGTAGCACAGTGAGCGGGTCTGACGGCCGGTTCCGGTGATCGTGATGGGCTGCCCGGTGAGCGCCTGACGGATGAAGGTCGGCACCATCCGGCCGTCGTCGGCCTGCATCCGGGGGCCGTAGGTGTTGAAGATGCGGGCGATCGTGGTGTTGACGCCGAGCGAGCGTCGATAGGCGGCGGTGATGGCCTCGGCGAATCTCTTGGCCTCGTCGTAGACGCTGCGCGGACCGACCGGGTTGACCCGTCCCCAGTAGTCCTCGGGCTGCGGGCTCACCTCGGGGTCGCCGTACACCTCGCTCGTGGACGCGAGCACGAACCGGGCGTGGTGGTCGCGCGCGACCTGGAGCGCGTGCTCGGTGCCGCGGGCGCCGGCGCGGAGCGTCTCGATGGCCAGCCGGTGGTAGTGCACCGGGGACGCGGCCGACGCGAGCGCGAACACCCAGTCGACGGCGCCGACCGCCGGCAGCGGCTCGGTGACGTCGTGGTGCACGAAGGAGAACCCGGGTTGCCCGACGAGGTGGTCGATGTTGCCCCGGGAGCCGGTGCACATGTTGTCGAGGCACACCACCTCGTGGCCGGCGACCAACAGCGCCTCACACAGATGAGAGCCGACGAAGCCTGCCCCACCGGTCACCAGGACGCGGTTGACGGCCTTCACCGCGATCCCGCCGCGGCGAGGCGAGCAGCCTTGGTCCGCAGTCGGGTGGGCCGCCCGGCGAGGGTCCGCTCATACGCCTCGACGGTGCGGACGGCGACGCTCGGCCAGCTGAACCGTGTCCGGGCCCGTTCGACCCCGTTGCGGCCGTACCGGAGCCGCAGCTCCGGCTGCCGGAGGAGCTGTGACGTCGCGTCGGCGAAAGCGTCGGTGTCCCGAGGTGGGACCAAGGAGCCGGTGTGATCGGGCACCACGGTGTCGAGCATCCCGCCCACGGCGCTGGCCACCACGGCCCGACCGCAGGCCATCGCCTCCAGGGGCACGATGCCGAACGGCTCGTACCAGGCGGGGCAGGCGACGAGGTCGGCGGAGCGCAGCAGGCTCGGCATCTCGGCCCGAGGCACTTGGGGCAGCACGCGGACTCGGTCGGCCACCCCGCAGATGCCGGCCAGGGCCAGCAGCCGCTCGCGTTCGGGATCGGGGCCGGCCGCACCGCCGGCGATCGCCAGCTCGGTGTCCGGCAGGTGCGGCAGCGCCTCGATCGCCGTGGCGAAGCCTTTGCGCGGCACCAGCCGGCCGACGACCAGGAGTCGGTGTCGCGACCGCCGGTCGCCCCGGGCCGGACCGGTGGGGGAGAAGCGGTCGACGTCGACGCCGCAGGGGACGACGGAGGTGGCCGTGAGCGTCTTGCTGAGCCGGGTGAGCTCGGCCACCTCGTCGGTGCAGGTGGCGATGATCCGGTCCACCGATGCGGCGAGCGTGGTCTCCACCGCGATCCGGTCCCGAGGGCTGGTGTCGGCGGCGCCTTGCTGGCGGCGCTTCACCGAGCCGAGGGCGTGGAAGGTGAGCACGGTCGGGATCGCGACCGCACGGGCGGCCCGGTGCATCGCCCAGCCCGACATCCAGAAGTGCGCGTGCACGACGTCGGGCCGGTCCGCCTTCAGCTGGGCGAGGAGCTGGTCGCTGAAGGCCGGCATGTGAGGCCACAGGTCGTCCTTCGGCAGTGGCTCGGGAGGACCGGCGGTGAGGTGGATGACGCGGTAGCCGTCGCTGGTGACGAGCGCCGGAGGCAGGGCGCGGTCGTCACGCCGGGTGATCACAGTGACCTCGTGTCCGAGACCGACGAGCGCCTTGGCGAGCTCCGCGACGTGCACGTTCTGGCCGCCGGCATCGACGCCACCGAGCGCAGCGAGCGGGCTGGCATGCTCGGACACGAAGGTGATCTTCACGTAAACGACCTCCTGGGCTGGTGGTGCCTGTCGGTTACCCTCCTCTCCGGATCTCAACCCGCCTGTGTCAGCCAGGATCGCGCGGGGTATGGACCGGGGGTGCGCATCCTCCTGTGGGACGTCCATGGCGGCTACACCGACGCCCTGCTCGGTGGGTCGCACGAGTACCTGTTCTGCCGGGACGACGATCCCGATCAGCTCAGCGAGTTCGGGGACCTGGTCGGCAAAGGCCTGCGGCGACTGGGGGCCGACCGCCCGATGACGGCGCGCGAGGTTGCGGTGACGCAGCTGCGGGATGACCCGCCGGACGTCGTGCTGGCTCAGCGGCTGGAGGAGGTCGCGGCGCTGGGGCAGCTGCTGCGACGACGAGGTGGACGGGAGGTGCCGGCGATCTTCCTGGAGCACAACACCCCCAAGGGTGCCGTGCCGGACACGCGCCACCCGCTCGCGAACAGCGACGGCTGGCAGCTGGTGCACGTGACGCACTTCAACCGCCTGTTCTGGGACACCGGCAGCACCCCGGTCCGCGTTATCGAGCACGGTCTGCCTGACCCTGGTCATCGCTACAGCGGTGACCTGTCCCGTGGGGCGTTTGTGGTCAACGAGCCGGTCCGACGCTGGCGCACGACCGGCACCGACCTGCTCACGGACTTCGACGTACCGATCGACGCGTTCGGCATCGACGGTGACCGGCTACCCGAGGCCCTCGGTGCCGCCGGCGAGCACGTGTCCTTCGCAGGCAACCTGTCCAGTGCTGAGCTGGAGGAGGCGCTGAGTCGCCGGCGGTTCTACCTGCACCTGAACCGGTGGACCTCGTTGGGGCTGTCGCTGATCAACGCCATGCTGCTGGGCCTGCCCGTGGTGGCGCTGGGAACCACCGAGGCGTTCCGGGCCGTCCCGCCCGGAGCCGGTGTCTGCTCGACGGATGTGGCAGAGCTCGTCGCCGGGGCGCAGCGGTTCGCCGCTGACCTCGAGGTGGCGCAGCGGTGCGGTGCACTCGCCCGTGAGCACGCACTCGCCCGGTTCGACCATGGCCGCTTCCTGCAGGAGTGGAGCTGCTGCGTGGAAGAGGTCGCCGGCTGAGGCGCCTAGCGGTCTCCGTTCCCGCCGCGCTCAGTCGGGAGCGTTGCCCGTCACGCAGAAGGTCATCCCCACGGGGTCGGTCAGGACGACCCAGCCGTCACCCGTCGGGCCACGGGTAGCGCCGAGCTCCTCGAGCCGACGGACCGCCGACTCGACGTCATCGGCGCCGAGGTCGATATGCGCACGGGTGGTCGTGGAGGAGTCGGTGTCGCCCAGCCGCTGGAGCAGCAGCTGGACCGGCGAGGCGCCGCGGTGGTGGAGCTTGCCGGCGAACGCCTCGATCCCCGACGGCACCCAGTGCCAGCCGCTCGCGGTACGCCAGAAGGCGACCTCCTGCTCTGTGGATGACGCCGGCATGTCCACGCAGACCTGTACGAGACGCAGCCGGTTACCGTCCGGGGTCTGCAGCGGCGGCGGTACGACGGCGGGTCTCGAACGGATCAGACAGAGCGGCAAACCGCCGGGCGACAGCAGACTCTCCCACGGAGCAGCCGTCGATGCCGCCTCGCCCGAACGGGCGGACCCGGCACCCACCGCCAGCAGGCGTGAGGTCTCGACGTCGATGTCCTGGACGGTCGCGTCGAGGTGGATCCGCGGTCCGTGGTCGCCGGTCTGGAGGTGGACGTAGGCGTCACCGACCGGAGGAACCAGGCTCCGGAACTCCGGGTGGTCGGGCCAGGGGTCACCCGCCGGCCACCCCAAGGCAGCCGACCAGAAGGCCGACGCCTGCTCTGCGAGCCGCGGCGGCACGTCGATGATCACGTGGCAGAAGCCGAACACCGCACCCTCCTCGAGGTAGCTCCCGGTGTCCGTGCCGGCAGTCTGCGCCCGGTAGCGCGGTACCAGCACAGGCAGAGGATGACCATGATCACGAGGTCGATCAGGTCGCCACCGTAGTACATCACCATGGCCGCCGATTCCGACGTCGATGCGCTGACGCCGGCCGGCGGATGGACGTAGAGGTGCTTGGCCAAGACGTCGTGGGCAGCCAGTGCCGCGGCCAGCACGATGCCACGGTGCAGGTAGCTGCGACGGTGCGGCAACGGGTCCACGCTGATCATGGCCACGGTGAAGAGGTAGCCGGCGATCAGCACGTGGAGATGGATGATCAGATGCAGCGTGGACGAGTGGTGCATCGCCGGGTAGAGCGCCGTGGTGTAGAGCAGCCACAGCCCACCGACACTCAGAACCGCCGCGACCACAGGCTCGGTGAGGACTCGCACGGGCAGACTGGTCAGGACGTGGCTGACTCGGCGTGCCGAACCGGTCGGAAGGGTCCGCAGCAGCAAGGTGACAGGGGCGGCGAGCACCAGCAGCAAGGGCGCGAGCATGCCGAGCAGCAGGTGCGTGATCATGTGGGCGACGAAGTCGCCCTCGGCGGCTTCGGCCAGCTCACCTGTGGTGGCGGCCAGGGCGGCGAGGGTGCCCAGCAGCCAGCACAGCGTCCGGCCCGCCGGCCACGGTCTGGTGGAGCGAATCACCAACCCGAGGTAGACCGCGACCCCGAGCAGGGCCGGCAGCGTCGGCAACCAGTGCAGCGCGCCGGTGCCCGGGTCCGTGTGCAGGTCAATCACGAGCAGCCGTCCGGGTCCGCAGCAGCATCAGGCCACCGAGAACGATCATGAGCCCGGCCAGCACG
>Ga0190275_10003851_pt1 | contig 10751 bp, 7 predicted proteins | sample Popmic550T_FD_133745 | JGI IMG/M metagenome (GOLD analysis project Ga0190275, IMG submission 133745) | Populus adjacent soil microbial communities from riparian zone of Yellowstone River, Montana, USA - 550 T | ecosystem: Environmental > Terrestrial > Soil > Riparian zone > Trees stand | place...
AAATGCATTTTGGGCATGTATCCCCCTACACAGAGTCCCTCAGGATGCGCGATACGGTCTCTGCGAGTAACGAGGGGGAGGAGCCGAATGCCGTCTGGCGCTGTTTTTCAGCAGCCTGCTAGGGGGCAAATCCAGTAGGTCTTCAACCGAGGGTAAATGTGGGACAGCGTTAATGGAGAGTTCCTGCGGATCATTCGCGAATGCTGGGTGACTCGCAGGACCCCGCCACTGCAATCAAGGATTTCGATGCTTTGTCCCTATTTCAACGCTTTACGCAGACGCCGTGTCCTCTATCTCTGCGCTTGGGGCGTTTTTCATGACTGACTCGATTCCACTGTCTCGCGCAGTTTCTGACTCATACATTTCGCTATTGCCAATTACCTGGTTATTGGCGGCCGTCAAGGTGAAGTAGAACTTACCGCTTTTCGAAGTGAGCTTGTCATAGCGTTCGCCTAAAGGTGCGCTCTTTTTGACTGACGCAATCCCATTCACAGCGCTTGCCTTGGCCTGGTACATTTCGCTTGCCAAAATCACCTGTCCGTTACCAGCATTCAGACGGAAGTAGAACTGGCCATCCTTGGCTTTCTTGATCTCAAACGTTCCGGGCATAGATAATCCCCCTCTTCGCCGATCTTCGTTCTTGCAGCTCTTGCCGAGTATTCGCGCCAGAGTCGGCACCCTGCCGCGACCCGCTGGTATTGATGCTTTTATCTCCAATCCGGATCTGAAGACTTTTCCCCGGTCGGCAACTCACCGTATTCGCGCACGTGGCGCTATGCAAGGAAGTTCGCCGCCACACAGAAAACCGGGGTTCAATCGTCTATCGCGCTGAACTGCGGCAGAGTCAGGTTGCGTCAATCATTAGCCGCCTAGGTAGAACGCCTCAATGCAGTTCGGGAGCTTTGGGCGCTGGGGCCGCCTTCTCGTAGCTATCGACGATCTTCGGCCGCTCGCCTCCCGTCGAGATACCAGCGGCCAACATCAATTTAGTAATGGCTTCGATCGTCGGCGCGTCGGGGCGAGGGAGACGGCTGGTATAACCCTCGGCGATAAATAATGGCGTGCCGCCCGCTTTGTTGGGATTCTTCCAGATTTGCGGATCGGCCCTCCGCTCAGCCAACAACTTCACGACAAGCGGGCTGATATTGTAAGCGGCTCCGTGCATGGCCGTATCGCCATTCTTGTCCACGGCATTGATATCAGCGCCGATGTCCAGCAGCATCTTCACAGCTTCCACCGCCTCGCTTTCCTCACCCGCCTCCTCCTGCGGCTCGTTCGTGCCGACACCAGCTGCAGCCATCAGCGGCGTGGTGTTGTTGTAGTTCGGCATCAAAGGATCAGCACCCAACTTTAGCAGCAGGCGCATCAGAGGAACGTCGCCGCGATCGGCGGCAAAGAGAAACGGTGTCGCCCCCTCAGACCCGACACTCGACCATGTGTTGGGCTGCTTGGGAGTGTCCTTTGGTAAGCGGAAATTGACCTTCGCGCCGCGCTTTACGATCTCACGCACAAAGTCAGCACTCGAGAGACGGCCCGATCCGGCAGGAGGCGCAGGATCACTGCTGTCGCTGGAGTCTGGCCTTCGCACCAAAGCAATCACATGGAGTGGAGTGAACCCTGTGCGCATGTCGTTCGGATCGGCGCCCGCATCTATCAGCGCAATCGCAAGCTCAAAGTGGCCGTTCTGCACCGCTAGCATCAGCGGACTGGTTACTGGTCCTCTGGCCGCGCCCGGACGCGCTACACTCCTACCAGGTCTCGCCGGACGCTGCATCATCGCATTTACATCTGCGCCCGCTGTGAGAAACCCTCGCACCGTGTCAAGATGGCCTTCTCGCACGGCAAAGTGGAACGCCTTAAACCCGGAGTCGAGTGTCGCATCGATGTCCGCTCCGGCATCGATCAGCGCGCGGACGACTGCGGTGTGCCCTTCCGCCGCCGCCCACATGAGACCGGTTTGTCCGAGCCGATCGCTTGACTTAGGGTTGGCGCCTCGGGCGAGCAGCGCATTGACCGCCTCGGCATTTCCGGAACGCGCAGCCAACATAAGGACGGATTCGCCGCCTTTCATCGTGGCGTTCGCGTCAGCTCCGGCCTGCAACAACAGTTTCACAATTGCAGCGTTGCCATTCGTACATGCTTGTGCGAGCGCCGGCACGCCATAGCGATTGACTGCATTCACATTGGCTCCCGCTTGCACTAGCAATGCAACAGTCTCCGCATCGTCGTTATACGCGGCCCAGTGCAGCGCGGTGGTCCCATCCACTTGGGGGGCATTCACGTCCGCCCCGCCCCCGAAGAGCTTGCGCACGCTCGTCTTGTCACGTTTTTCCACGGCGTCGGCGAGTACGGCGCGCTCTGCCGCGGCGACCCGCGCGCCGAGGCCAACTCCCAGCAGGAGCACTCCACCTATCTTTCGCCAGTGCATGCGCGTCTCCTTAGGCGACGTCAATTCGCTCGAAGAGGTCTTTGACTTTTCCCGTGCTGTCCATAAACGAATCGAGATGAATGCCCACGCGCTCGAGCAGCGTCAGGTGCAGGTTGGCCAGGTTCGTTCCCTTCTCGTACCGGATGTGCCGGCCCCCCTTTAAGCCGGTTGCGGCGCCCCCCGCGACCAGGATCGGAAGGTTTTCGTGATCGTGAAGGCTTGGATTACCCATCCCGCTGCCGTATAAGTAGACCGAGTGATCGAGGAGCGAGCCGGCGCCATCGGGAGTGGCCTTCATTCTCTGAAGGAAGTCGGAAAACAGAGAAACATGATACGTATTGATCTTTGCTATCTGCGCTACTTTGAACGGATCGTTGCCGTGATGACTGGTCGGATGATGAGGGTCACTGACGCCGATCTCCGGATAAGTACGATTGCTCTGCTCGCGTGTGAGTTGAAAGGCGATTACGCGCGTGATATCCGCTTGAAAGGCCAGGATCTGCAGATCGAACATGAGCTTCGCATGATCGGCGAACGCCGCGGGAACACCTACCGGCCGATCGAGGTCGGGCGTTTTATTCTCCGCCACGGCTTGCTCGGCACGCTGGATCTCACGTTCGACTTGACGCACGCTGTCGAGATACTGATCCAGTCGCACGCCATCCGGAACGCCGACGCGCTGCTTGAACCTGCCGATGTTCTTCGTGAACGAATCGAGTAGGCTCGCCCGATTGTGCAGCGCGGAGCGGCGTGAGTTTGCATCGCCTCCTTCGCCGAAGAGGCGCTCGAATACGACTCGCGGATGCGCCTCTGAGGGCAGCGGGGTTGTAGGCGACGACCACGAGAGGCAATTCTGATAGACGCACGAGTAACCGTTGTTGCACACGCCCGCGAGCGGGTTCAGATCCATAGCGAGTTGGAGCGAGGCCAGTTGCGTCTCTCGGCCCATCTGCTCGGCCGCGATCTGATCGACTGTCGTGCCCGAAAAATAATCTGAGCTCTCAGTGTGTTTAGCGCTCGCAGCGCTCAGGAACGCCGAGTTGGAGGTGTCATGAGTGCCCGGATAGGCATTCTGCAACCGCATATTGGTGATCACCGTCACCTGATCTTGGACCGGTTTGAGTGGGTTGAGAATCGGGGAAAGCTCGTCGAGCTTTCCCTGGCCCGGAGGTGTCCATCGCGCTTGATCGCACCCCATCGGGATGAACACGAAGCCAAGCCTCGGTACCGGCTTCGCGGGCGTCTGGGCCCATGCCGTAGCGGCGGGAATCATTGCGTCGAGCAGAGGCAGGGCTAGAGTAGCCTGCGCGCTTCTCAGAAACGTCCGTCTGGGAATCGCCTTCTTCGTCAAAAACATCGCGTCATGCCTCCACCACGCTCACTTGTTATCCGTTATCTTAGCGGCTAAAGAGGTCACTTCAGCGCGCCGCATTTGGAATGGGGCACTCTTTACGATTCCGAGAATGAGCGACGAGAACCGGTATCCCTCCCTCTGCGCGTCGCCCACGATCTTGCGAATCGCTGGCGCGTCATAGTACTCGATGCCTCGCCCCAACGCGAACGTCATAAGGTTCTCTGTCAGCGTTGCGACGAACAGTTCGGGACGGCGCATCAGCGCGTCTTCAAGTCCGTCGATTCCTCGGAAGTCCGTATCGCCGGGTAAAGCTCCTGTCGCATCGACGGGTTGATCTTCCACCTCCAGCTCGCGCCACTGTCCCACCGCGTCGAAGTTCTCGAGCGAGAAACCAACCGGATCGATCGTCCTATGACAACTCGCGCACGCGGCGTTGCTTCGATGCGCAGCCAAGCGCTGGCGCATCGGAAGATTGGCTGCCATCGTGCTTTCGTCGAGGGCCGGCACGTTCGGCGGCGGGGCCGGCGGTGGCGCGCCTACGATGTTGCGTAGCACCAGCACGCCGCGAAGCACTGGCGATGTCCGGGTTGCATAGGACGTGACCGACAGGACGCTGCCGTGACGTAACAAACCGCCGCGCTTGCTTTCTGGGGTTAGCATCACGCGGCGGACTCGGCTTCCGTAAACATTCGGAATTCCGTAGTGCTTCGCCAGACGTTCGTTGAGGAACGTGTAGTCCGCCTTGATCAGCGTGCTGACATTGCGATCCTCGCGCAGCACGCTGTCGAAGAAGAGCTCCGTTTCTTGCCGGAAGGCTTGCCGCAGGTTGTCGTCGAAGTCGCGAAAGAGATTGCCGCTTGGATTGACCGCGTCTAGATTGCGCAGTCGCAGCCACTGTCCAGCGAAATTCGTGGCGAGATTGAACGAGCGACGATCGGCAAGCATCCTGCGCGCCTGCTTCTCGAGCTCTCCCGGCTGACTCAGCTTCCCTTGAACGGCTGCGTCGAGTAGCTCATCGTCTGGGATGCTGCTCCACAGAAAGAACGACAGTCGCGATGCCAATTCGAGGTCGCTGATTCGGTAGATGCCGCCCGGCATTACTTTTTTTGGGTCGCTTTCTACGCGGAATAGGAATTCCGGATTGCTGAGCACAGCAGTTAGCGCCATTGTGATTCCCAAATCGAAATCGCCTTCGGCACGACCTCTGCGATAGAAGGCCATCGACTCGTCGACCTCGGCCGTGCCGATCGGCCGGCGATAAGCGCGCCGCATCAGTGTCGATAGAATCGCCCCTGCACACTTTTCTTCCTGTGCATTGTCTGTTCCGGTTGGCCGGCACACAAATAACCGGCGACGGCTCGGTGTGTCCCCGGCGCCCTTCGGCGCGTAAGGCCCGGTGACCGAGATCTGGTCAATAGCGGGGGCCGTACGCGGATGCCGCCTGTCGTTGAAGCGAGACGCTGTCGGCTGCCTGGGCGTGTCGATGAGCGACGAACCGTTCTTGACGAACGTGACCGCAATCTTGTGCGGGCCGGCCTTTACGTTAATGCGCGCTTTCAAAGCCTTTTCATTCAGCGTTTCGTTTCCGATGGCTGCCCTCGAGATCGTGAAGCTCTGGATCGGCTCCCGGTCGAGCAGCAGCATCATTTCATGCTGCCGAGCATCACGCAGACCGCTGACGACTCCTGCCAGATCGCGGGCAAGCAGGATTTGGATCTCGTACTCGCCGTCCTGGGCAAATGTATAAGGCGCCGACACGCCCCCACGCGTGCCAATTGGCAGCCCAGGCAATTGATCTTCCTGTGTGAGATCAGCAGGCAAGCTAATGGTGTCGCTCTGCAGCGAGGATTGCGTGCTCCCAACTGCGAGCCGGCTGATCTTCTGGGCCGCTGAGATATAACGATTCAAGAGCGTCGCCGACAGATCGCTCACGTTCACGTTGTCGAAACCGTGACCGCTCTCATCGGCAGGCAAAAGCGAACCGGCGTCGATGTCAAGCGCCAGCAGGTCCCTGATCGCGTTCTGATACTCGGTTCGATTCAGGCGCCGCAGCGTTTCAGTTCGCCCAGGATTCAGCTTGGCAGCAGAGGCCGAATCAAGCGATGCTTCCAGCCGCGTCAATATAGCCAGACGATCCGCCGCGGAAGGTTGAGGCATGTCGGGAGGCGGCATAACGCCCGTACGCATCTTTCGGACCACCTTCTCCCATAGCTCCGGCTGCGCGCCAAGTCTCGTTAAGTCTACCTGGAACAGGCTCAGGCCCCCATTTTTCAAGCGTTCGTTATGACATGCCGTGCAATAGCGATCCAGGAATTGACGCTGGCTCAAAGTTGAAGCAATTCCTGCGGATGCCCCATTACGCTGCTGTGCATACGTCTGCGATTGCACAGAAAGCAAAAGCGTCACTGCCAATCCTGTAAGGCCTATTCTCAGGGCTCCAGGGAACAACACCGGATCCGTCATCTACCGGATGTATTTTACTATCAACTCGGCTTCGCCCGATACCCTCATTGGCTGCGCTGAGCCTGCTTGCTGTAGCAGCGCGTCACGAACCGCAGCACGCGCCGAAACCTGCGTCACATAAAGCGCGAACCGTCCAGCGCCAGTTCACAGTCCAAGGGTTCCGTTTCATCGCCTCACTTGAGGATTGGAGATCCGCCTTGTTCCACGAAAGCCGCGGCTATTTCTGCATGACGGCGAACGTGTCGGCATAGGAGATGTTCGCCGTCACGGCTACAACGATCCCGTACTCCGGGAACGTCGTCAAAGACGCGATCATCCCGCCCAAGGAGTCTCCGTCGTGGCCAATCACGCGTGTTTGTTTGCCCGTGAGCGTGACAGTATCGACGTACCAGCCAAGACCGTAGCCTCTCTCCTCGTATGACGCCAGTCGCGGTGACGTCTGGAGCAATTTGACTGTGGTGGGTTGCAGGTAATTGCCGTGGTTGATGGCCATCCCGAAGCCCGCCAAGTCGGAGGGAGCGGACTGGAACAGCTGGATCCTGCGTAGCAGGAATAGTCTACGGGGCGCATCGCGTGCAGACCGTAGTTGGGATTCGAAGCGATCCTCTGGAAGTAGCATGTCACTGGATCGTGGGCAGGCCTCTTCCTGGATTCAGTGGTGAAATCGCGTGTCGCTTCCGGGTCGTAAATCAGCTCCCGTATCATGTTGAGCAACGGAAAGTCTTCGCCGGGTTCGCTAGTCCCGTCTTCGCTGGTCATGGTGTTGGGGATGGTGTTGCGCATCCGGAGTTGATCGAAGATTCGCTCTTGCATGAACGTGAGGAACGGCCGGTCTGCGCTGCCTCAACGGCCGCGCTGACAAGAATCCAGCCGTAGTTCGAGTAGCGGTACCGGGTCCCAGGTTTGAACAGCCGCGATTCCTCTGCAAAATGCGGAAGCGCTTCCATCGGTCGCTGCAGTGCTTCGTGAAAAGTGGCCCTTCGTCACCGCCGTCCGGGACGACACGGGCGGTATGGCCCCATCAACTCACGTACGTAACCGGCCACTGTTTTCTGAGAAAGGCAGCCACGCAAGCCTGAATCTCGTCTTCGAGCTTTAGGCGGCCTTGCTCCAGAAGCAGGCCGGCTGCAGCGGAGGTGAGCGCCGTGGAAGCGGTTCCGATCCTGAAATCGGTGACTCGGCGTCACCTGAACGCTGCGTTTGAGATCCGCATACCCGAAACCTTCTGCCCACACAATCTCACCACTGATTCCGATCGCCACCGAAAGGCCCGGCAGGTTCTGCTCGGCGGCACTTGCACGGACGATCTGCCGTCCCTGCTTAAATCGACACCGGCCCACTTCGGCGATGGCGCCGAATCCATAATGGTCGGCATCTTCTCCGGGTTCGGATGCACGGGTGTCGCAGTGAGGCTTACCAGCAGAAGCCAAGTGGGAATACGTCGCTTACATATAAACCAAAAGTACTTTACGAAAAAGTCACTGAGAACAATTATCGTTTGGATCACCTCGACGAGTAGGGAGTTGAGGCTCCGCAGGTGGGTTTTGTGCAATCGCCGCCAGCGAAATAAGGCACGTGCCTGAGCAATACTTTAAAGAACAGATACTAGACGCTCATGAGGTCGCAATGGCTAATCGCGAGCCGGACGCGACAGTACAGGAGGATGGAAACAGTGACCCAAAAGATCAACATTGCGCCCTGCCTATGGTTCAACAAGAACGCCGAGCAGGCCGCCAATTTCTACGCCGAGACCTTCCCGGACAGCAAAGTCACCGCGGTGAATAAGGCGCCTGGCGACTATCCGAGCGGCAAGGCCGGCGACGTGTTGACCGTGGAGTTCACCGTTCTGGGACAGCCTTTTGTTGGCCTGAACGGCGGGCCCCAATTCACCTTCGACGAGGCAATCTCGTTCCAGGTGTTCACTGACACGCAGGAGGAAACCGACCGCTACTGGAATGCGATCGTCAGTAACGGCGGACAGGAAAGCGTGTGCGGCTGGTGTAAGGACAAATTCGGTTTGAGCTGGCAGATCGTGCCCAGGGCTTTGACCGAGGCAATCAACAATCCCGATACAGCGGCCGCCAAGCGTGCGATGGACGCGATGATGACGATGAAGAAGATTGACATAGCCAAGATCGAGGTCGCACGGCGCGGATGACGCTCGATGCGCGTCTCCACATCAGGGCAGGCGATTGACTCAGCCACGATTATTCGTGCGGTGTTGAACGTCATTACACAGTCACGCGCAGGCTCGGAGCTCTACCGATGCCGCCGACCTTTCGGTCTCGGATTAATCTCGCGACGCGTGTCAATCGTTCCCTCGGAACGGATGCTTTCTGCTACGCACGTGGACCGAACTGACTGTAAAGATTGACAAGACAGTCGAGCTCACCATATGATCGCCCCAAATGCCTCACAAGCGATTGTGAAGGTTGAAAAATTGGAGGTGTTCTATGACCCTCAGCCGCCTCACCGCTTGTGGCCTGCTTGCCTTGTTGTCGCTACCGGCACAGACCATTACAGGCTCCATCACCGGAACTGTGTCGGATCAAAGCTCGCTGCCCGTCCAGGACGCAACGGTAACTCTCACCAATCAAGCAACTGGCGCTCAGCGCGAAGCTCAGACAGATGCCCGCGCAGACTTTCTCTTCTCCGGGCTCCCGCCGGGTCAGTACAGTCTCTCGATTCGCGCGTCGGGATTCAAGACTGTCGAACGTTCCGGAATCGTGTTATCTGCTTCCGAGCGTCTTGCCATAGGCGAAATTGTTCTCGCAGTTGGTGAAGTCACCGAGAAGGTGACGGTTTCCGAGCAGGTCGCAGCCGTCCAGACGGCCAGCGCCGAACGTTCTGGCGTGATCACTGCGGCGCAGGTGGACAGCATTCCCATAAAGGGGCGGAATATCAGTTCGCTGGTTCAACTGCTCCCCGGAGTGGTGCTTCTTTCCGACTCCGATTCCCTCTCGCGCACGTTTTCTTTTTCCGTTCAGGGCAATAACACGCAATTCAATCAGATCAGCCTTGACGGTGTGCCCATTAGTCAACAGGACGTGCAGACTCCCACGGTCAGCCAGGACGCAATTGCTGAAGTCAAGGTGCTCCTCACGAACTACCAGGCTGAGTACGGCCGTCTATCGGGAGCGAACGTTCAGCTTGTATCCAAATCGGGTTCGAGGGAATTCCATGGTTCAGGCGCATACTACAAGCGCCATGAACAATGGAATGCGAATAACTTCTTCAACAATCGTCTCGGCCGTCCTAACCCGATCTATCGCTTCAACACTTGGAACTACACGGTAGGTGGCCCGGTCTTCATTCCCGGCAAATTTAATCGCAATCGTGACAAGCTGTTCTTCTTCTGGAGCCAGGAAGGCTGGCCTTTGAAGACCTCTGATCCGATTGCGCAGCGCACGGTTCCCACGGAACTCGAGCGCCAGGGAGACTTCTCCCGTTCGTTCGACGTGAACGGAGCGTTGATTGTGGTCACTGACCCGACGACACGCGCGCCGTTTCCCGGCAACCGTGTGCCTGCCAACCGGCTCGATCCTAATGGTGTAGCGCTGCTGAAAGCTTTCCCGGCGCCGAATTTCACCGACCTGACTATCTCGCGCGGGAATTACAACTATCTCTTTCCGGCGACGCGCGACAATCCGCTCACTACGCAAACCCTGAAGCTCGATTACAACATCAGCTCGAAACAATTACTGTACGGAACCTACACCTGGTCAAAGGAAGAAAGAACGGGCTCGATCGGGATGGGAGGTTTCAACAATTCCAATTGGCCGCAGATGAGCCGTACGACGAAACGGAACGGCAAGGCGCTCACTTTGCGGCACCAGAGCATCTTCAGCCCGCAGCTTATCAATGAGGCTACATTCGGCTTCACCATGTTCCCTGAGCGCGATGAGATTCCCGATTCCGAATTAACTCGCAATCAACGAGAGCCGCTTGGATACACGCTTGGCCAGTTTGTCCCATCCGCCAACCCGTTGGACCTTCTTCCCGCCGCAAACTTTGGAGGTGTTCCGAATGCCGCGAACCTCGCTGTTGAGCGTCGCCTGCCGCAAGCAGCCGATCAGGGCATTGCCACGATCGTGAATAATGTCTCCTACAACCGCTCATCGCATCTGATCAAGGCGGGGTTCTATCTGGACCTCAGTTGGCGCGACAGCTACAACCCTTCGAACTTCAATGGACTTTTCGATTTTGGTCGAAATGCTACCAACCCGCTTGATACCGGGTATGCCTACTCTAATGCCGCTCTGGGCGTTTATTCGTCGTATACGGAAACCAGTCAGCGCATCTGGTACAGGATGCGAAGCTCCAATGTCGAGTGGTTTGTTCAGGACACGTGGAAGGTGAATCGCCGTCTCACCCTCGACTACGGCATGCGTTTTTATTGGATACGCCCCTAATACGACTCGGACGACGAAGTCTCGGGCTTCCTGCCCGAACGGTACGATCCCTCGAAGCAAGTGCAGCTACTCTGGCCCGCGCGCGTCAATAACG
>Ga0190275_10003852_pt1 | contig 10747 bp, 13 predicted proteins | sample Popmic550T_FD_133745 | JGI IMG/M metagenome (GOLD analysis project Ga0190275, IMG submission 133745) | Populus adjacent soil microbial communities from riparian zone of Yellowstone River, Montana, USA - 550 T | ecosystem: Environmental > Terrestrial > Soil > Riparian zone > Trees stand | place...
GCCGCCGTGGGACGTGTCCTCGTCCGGTGCATCGTGTGCGGGGCCAGGCTGTCCAAGCCCGAGTCCAGGGCCGCCGGGATTGGCCCTATCTGTAAGACCCGCGTCTGAGTCCTCTAGGTGTGCTATAGTAGAGGTAACAGCGAGCGAGGGAGACGGACATGGAACGCGAATACCGGATCAAGATCACAGGCCCGCACTGCGGAACCATCGAGACCGCGGCCCGGTTCACCTGGGCAGAGGCCCAGGCTGAGCTGGTCCGGCTGAGCAAAAACCGCCACGTCCGCCACGCTGAAATCGTCCAGGCTTAAGAGCGAGGGAGACGGACATGCCCGAGAAAATGATCAGCGCCTATCTGGATCAGTCAGCCCAGTATTTCAGCGAGTCCAAGGACGCATTCCTCCAGGTCAGCGACATGCACCCAACCCATGCGGCTAACGCTGCGGCCCGGTACATGAGCGAGGCCTTCCACTGGGCCAAGGAGGCCGGCGCCGAGGACGTCAAGCTTCCCCAGGTTTGGATGATCCGGCGCCCGTTGTTCCTGGCCCTGGTGGAGCGCGCGAACCAGGTCTGACCAGGCAAAAAGCGAGGCACCCACCCCGGCAAGGGTGGGTGCCTCTATCCGTGGAGGCCGGGCTACTCGACGGCTGGAGCCTCCACGGGCTCGCGGAGCCTGGCCCGCAGGAAGTCCCGCAGATGGTCCGGGTCGTAAAGCTTGGTGCGGTTGGCTCCCATGGCCACCTCCACCGGGAAGTCCGATCGTCGTTCGCGCCATTTCAACCAGCGCGAATACTCCATATCGACTTCATCGGCGAACTGACGCAGCGAGACACCCTCTGGGGGGACCGGCTCTGACCAGGCGTTATTTGTACCATGGGTTGTACCCCCCCCACCCAGGTCGTCCGGGTCCCAAGCGGCCATCATCGCCACCACGTCCGGGACCGGTTTGCCTCCGGTGGCCCATTCGATCAAGCGGGCGACCGCCCCGCGGGTCTTCTTCTCCTTGAGGTCCATGAACGGGACCTGGAACTCCACCAGCGAGTCCCCGACCACGAGATGCCAGCGGCCCGGCTCCTGACGCTTGGTCGGCGGCGACTTGATCTGATCGGCCAGCATCCGCCATTGCTTGCTCGTGGCCCGGCCGAACGCCCGTCCGCCGAAGTTCTCCCGGCCCTCAGGGCCGCCCACACTCTTGGCCGTGACCGACTGGCCAGCCAGGAGGATGTGGACACGCAACTCCCGCCCCATGCTGGCCAGGTTGGCCAGGGCGGTCAGAGCCGGGGACATCTGGGGGTCACCTGTCCCCTTGATCTGTCCCCAGTAGGCGCGGAGCCGGTTGGACGCGCCGTTCATTTCCTCGAGGATGGCCACGAGGGGGACAAGCGTGTCCGGGTTGCCGCCCTTGGACACGAACCTGGCCCTGGACATCAGTTCGCTGTCCAGCCAGAGAAGCGCGTCGTGCAGCTCTTGTCCCTCGCTCGCGTAGAGGACACCGGGGACACGCCGGAGCCACATATGGGACGTGAACTTGGCGTCCAGGACAGCGACGCCGTAACCGCGCCGCATGAACTGGGCCACGAGGTAGGCCAGGAGCTCGCTCTTGCCGGCGCCGGACCCACCGGCGATCAACAGGTGAGGGCTGTCCAGGGCCAGGGAGAAGGTCTCCCGCTTACCGCGGGAGCCGAGGCCCATGGCCAGCTCCTCGCCCCCGAGCCCTTCCAGCGCGTCCACGCCATCCTGGAAGCTGACCGACTTGGGTGGCTTGGCCGGGACGGAGAACTCAACCGTGTGGTTGCCGTTCATCCAGGACCACGAGGGGGACAGCTCCTCGAGATTGAGTCGCGCGGCCACCAGCTTGACCATCCTGGCCTTGTCGCCGTCGTCGCCCACCCAGCCCAGCGGGAGCTGGATCCGGATCCTGGCCGCATCGTCATCGCGGAAGTCCTCGGGGATGGACACCCAGCGGTAGCCCTGGCCATCGGCGTGCTTGGTTTTCAGGATGGCGGACATGCCGGCGGCCACCGGCTCGATGACCTGTTTGCGGAACTTGCGGGTACGCCGGTACTTGTCCACCTCCCGGACGCCGAGCGTGGCCAGGCCGAGTGCGGCCAGACTGGCCTTCTCCGGCTCCACCATGAAGGCCACTGCTGCGGCCGGCGACACCATGATCGGGAACCGGGCATAGAGGAAGCGCTTGTACCCGGGCAGCAGTTGATAGGCGTTCGCGCGGCCGGACACGTCCGTGGCCATCGTGCCGTAATGGAAGCCCGTGGCATCGGTGTACCGGTGCCCGTTCATCGGGCGTCCGGACAGCCAGAGATACGGCACCCGGGCCCAGCCGTTGAACCCTGGAGGGCAGGGATAGCCGGGCGCACTCTTCATGGGTTTCAACGTAACCGCCATACGTCAGAGTCTAGCTTACGTGTAACCATTTGGTTGTACGATGGCCTGGTGAGTGGACCACGAGACATGACAGCGGCCAACTGGAAGCGCACCCTCAAGCGGCTACGGCGCAACATGGCCGAACTACGCGATTACGACTGTCGTGTGACCGAGCCACCCAACTTTGAAATACCTCCAAGTTGGCGCCACGGTTCACCCACGGCCGGCGCTCGGCCGGGCGGGTTGGATCCGCAGTTCATCGCGCCGAGTCATGGGAGCCGTTGACAGGCCCGTACAGTCGGCTATAGCATGGAGAGGCAGGCGCCCAGTGCGGGTTAGGACGGTAGGCGGAAGCCGAGTAATTCCCCCGTGCTGGGTGCCTTTTCAATAGACCTTCCTCCGGATCCCCATACTTCATGGCTCGAGGGTTGGGGATCCAAGATGGCCCGCCCGGTCTTCCTCCAAGTTCCCCGGGCGGGCCATCCCCATCTTGAGAGCGAGGAATCATGGACCCGATCATCTGGCTGATCCTGGGAGCGTTTCTGCTCCTGGTATCCGCCGTGGCCTATCGGCCACTCAAGAAGTGGATCAAAAAGTGCAAGCGCCGTAAGGGTGGCGTCTACCGGGTGAAGGTGGACCATCACCTGAACCGGGCCAGACGCGTCAACGGCTATGTGGGCGAGTCCGTCTCGTTCCACTTCCGCAAGCGCCAGCACTTGGGCTCGAGCAACTACGATCCCGCGGGAGGCCGGCGCATGGCGGCTCCGGTGAAGATCCCTTCCCAGCCCTGGTCCGACCTGAACCCGGTCTGGACGGAGTACCGGTTCCCCTGGTGGCTCTGCTGGAAGTGGGTACTGCGCCCCGCGGAGAGCGTGGTGATTCTGCTGACCTGGCCGGTGTACAACGACGCCAAGAACCACTGGAACCCGCGGCGTATCCCCAAGGACGTCGCTAAGGCCCAGCGGGCAGCGCGGGACGCCGGTGGCTACGCCTACCAGGCCAAGGTGGCCGCATTCCATGTCGGCCGAGTCGCGTTCCAGGTGGCTGGCGCCGCGCTGGTCCTGGTGGGATCGTATGGCTGGATCGTGACCCGATGAGCCGAGGCCGGTACGTCTACGTGGTCCGGAGGGCTGACGGTGGTCTCCTTGCCGCGTTCACAGTGAAATACGAACTGGCCACCTGGCTGGAGCACTACAAGCCCAGCGGACCGGCCATCGTCTCCCGGATCGAGGATGGCGGTAACGCTCCATGGGCCCAGCCCATCTCACTCAACCCTCAAACCCTGGAGCCAGAGAAGTGAAAGCCGTTGCCCTGCTCGGCGCGTACCTGATGATCGGCTCGGGGGCCTGCCTGATCACCCTCGGGTGCACCGAGTCCCGGCCCAACCTCCAGTACGTCAGGGCCGCAGTGGATCCGCTGTCCTGGATCGAGCGGTATGCGGCCCTGGTGGCCCTGTCCGCGCACAACGCGTATGAGAACGAGAGGAGTTGACCATGGAAGCACACGTGGCCAGGAAAGCGCCTGCCGTCATCCTGGCCGTACAGACCGAACGGGTGCCGGACCTCAAGACCTTGCCACGGCGGGACTTCCTGGAGGGCACGTTCCACGAGAAACGCGCACTCATGGAAAAGGTCCACAAGATGGCCAGGCGCGGCGAGATCGGGACCACGTATCGGCTACGCGCCACCGGGCGAGGGTGGCGCGTAGAGATGATTCGGCTCCGCGAGCCGGGGCCCCGCTGGGTCAAGCCCGTCCTGATCGCGGCCGGCGCCATCGGTGTGGCCGGCGCGGGTCTCTGGCTCGCCGCACTGGCGGTCCAGGCGATTGCCGCCGTCCTGGCCGCGCTGCTCCCGGTCCTCCTGGCCGTGGGCGCCCTGGCCATCGTGGTGACCATCCTGTCCGCGCTCTCCGGTGGCGGGGGAGGCTCGGCGGTCCAGAACAACTACTTCAAGTAGGGCAGACAGAGAGGCCAGGTCCCCGAGCGAGGGTGGGGACCTGGCCTCTGTCTGTGCGCCTACTCCTCCACGGGTGGCGGCGGGACTTCCTCCGCGGGGGGTGTGGTCAGGATAGAGCCCTGAGTGGTCACGTTGGCCCTGAGCTTCAATTCCTCCTGGAGGGACATCAGTTCGGCCATGGAGTTGCCGTCCTCGGCAACCGTCTCGATGACCAGCTTGCCGGTCATCTTTCCCAGGTCGCCAGTGAGCCGCTGCGTGATCATCGATTCTTCTTGACGTACGCGGTCAACAGACCGATGACAGCGGACACCGCGGTCGTGGCCGTGGCGACCGCCCACCCGGGCAGGGTGGACAGGTCCAGCTCGGACAACCAGCCGATGATGCCGGTGGCCAGGCCGGACAGCACGAACGTAACCAGGATGCCGTATCGGCTCTCCTTGGCCAGGGACTTGCTGCCATCGTGGTTCGGTCCGGCCGTGGTGGCCGGGTTGCCATATGCCATGTCACTGCTCCTCAATCGGACAGCCCAGCGAACGCTGGAGCGTGGCCATCTGGACCAGGGCCAAGGTGGCCTGGTTTTGTTGCGCTACGCCTGCCGGCGTGTTGGGTGGCGCCGCTCGGTAAGAGGCGAGGCGCGCCTGGGCCTGCCGGACCGACGTGTCCACGATCGCGCAGAACTTCTGCTCCGATTGCCGCGTGTTGTGCGCGCTCAGAAAGATGGCCAGGGACGGGCCGACCACCGCGGTCAGGATCATCACCAGCCAGAAGTAGCCCTCTTTGCGGCGGGCTCGGGCGGCCTCATCCTTGGCCGCCCGGATGGTATCGATCGCTTCCTGGGCCGATAGCTGGATCTCGTCCGTGATCTCCCTGGCCCGCTGGGCCTCGTGATCGGTCATCGGCCCATGTGCTCCGCTAGGACACCGATTCCGGCGCCGATGGTTCCGGCTCCAAGGGTGGCGACGGTCCAGCGATACCACGTCCAAGGAAAAGCGGAACCGCTTGTACTGCGCTCGGGACTCCGGACAGGACCATCCCCCCGACGAATGCCACCCACTCGAACTTCTCGGCGAACTGGGCTTGATAGATCATCAGATACCAAGCCAGGATGAATGATGCCGTGTCCCGGATGACGGTCAACCCAGGCTGCCGACGCCGCCGCGTGGTCACCCATAGCCTTCCTTTCCTGCCATTGGCTGGAAGCAATCGAGCGGACGTGTGGGGGTGGGGCGTCGTGCCTTACTGCGTGCCGGTGCCCTGGCGGAACGCGTCCAGGACGGCTTCGGTCACCTGTTCGGGGGTGAGATCCGAGTCGTCCGGGATCACGATCAAGGGTGCCAGGGCTTCCGCGATCTCCTGGGCCGTGGCTTCGGTCCCGGCCAGGACGAGTGTGGTCAGGTCTGCGATGGCCTTCTGGGTTGGCTGGCTGTCCGACAGGGCTTCCAGGGTGGAGGTGGCGCCCTGGAGACCTCCTCCGGTGTACTGCCAGGGGAGCGCGCGGAAGATGTTGCGGAGTCCGAGATCCATCCCGGAGTCGTCCTTGGCGACCAGCCGCGCCTCCAGGCCGTCCAGGATCTTGTTCACGTCCGCATTGTCGATGGCCATGTCTTGCTCCCTCAGGTAGACCGCGAGAAATCCCCACGGGCTGGTGATGTTCTCCGGGTTGCCGGCGCCGGACCCGCTTCCGTAGCGGAAGCTGAAATGTGCGTGTTTGATGTGCGGGTTTGGCAGGGTGTATGCCCGCTGGGCCCAGCCCGAGCTCGCAGACCAGATCCGCCGGTTGTAGATCACGTAACGGAGGCGATTCTCCCAGCCGGATCGGGAGCGATCCAGGATGATCTGGACGCATCGTTCCATGGACCACCCCGCGGGCCAGGGACCGCTGGAGTCCACGTCCCTGGCGTGGACCTCGTTTGTGTGGTCCGCGTCCTCCATACCCCCGGTGTTACCCGTTTCATCGGGGTTGTGATCACTCGCGGAGTCCGCGTGTGCCGAATCCCCGATGGTCCCGTCGCTGGACTTGTCCCTGGCCGGCGCAAGGGCGTTGAACTCCTCGAGCAGGGACGTGGAGGCCGGGACGCTGTTGACCGTCATTACACGACTTCCTCAACCTCAACCCGGAGCGCGCAGTATTGCCCCACGGTCATGTTGGCCAGGGTGGTGGCCTGGGCCTTGATCGTGTGGGATCCCGCGGTCCCTAGGTCGAACGAGTCCATGTTGGCTGGCTGGCCGCGGTCCGTGGCCACCTCCCCGGACCAGGCGATGAACCGAGTGGAGGAAGTGGCCCCGTCCAGGAGGAGCCGGGACGTACCGGATCCGGTCTGGGCTCCGGACAGGTCGAAGTCGCACGTCCACCAGCAATGAGCTATGGCGTTGTCCGTCTCGGACGTGAAGGTCAGCGTCACGGATGGGATGTCCGCGTTCGTGGAGCTGGCAGCCAAAACTCCACCCTCGGCAAAGTAGACCCTGTTCTGGAGCCTGTTGAGCCGTTGGGCCGTGATGAACTGGCCGGGAGCGAACGCCATATCAATCTCCTTACAGAGCCACGATTGCGGGATTCCAGAGACGAACCTTGGTCCCGGACGGATGGGCCGCGGCGTACCCGTTGACTCCACGGACGGACACGTTCAAGGTCTGGGCCGGATCCGCGTTGTTCGTGATGCTGGTGACGGTCAGCCGTTCGCCGCCCACGTAGAGATCCACGCCACCGGACCACAACCCGGCCGTGTTGTCCCAGCGGAGTCCGGACGTCGTGGCGATCGGGATCGTGGTGGCCGTGGTCGTGATGAGCGAAGTGGTTTCGCAGTATTCGTTATCAGCCCGGCCGAGGATGCCGGTGTCATCCGATACCGCGGCCACCCAGATGGCCGCGCTGGTGGCGTTCATATCCACCTCCCAGCCGTTCGGCCAGAGGCGCGCCACGAATCCCTCCATCACAAGGTCTGGCTCGTTTCCCTCCACCTGGGTCAGGCCGAGCGTGACCGTGAAGCGCCACCCGTATCCGCGGGTCCGCCAGTACGGGATGAGATCGCGATTTCGGGCCAGGTTGATGGATACCGAGGGCCACCGCAAGCGTGGACCCGTGCCGATGTAGGTACGCCAGGCCGCGTGATTCTCCAGCACGGTGTCATCGAACGTGTTGATCGTGGCCGAGTCTTCCCACGTGCCGTGCTTGGCTATGGACGCGTCGTCCTGGAACACTCCCTGCCCGCCGTTGACCCGGGAGACGGTCCACTTGTTCCGCAGTCGCTGGTCATCGCGCGTCGGCTCCGGCACCTTGTCCACCTGGCCGGCGGCCATCGTGATGGCCATGGCCGTGGTGGCGTTCCAGCGCGCGGCCCGCGGGATGAACTCCAGGCCGGCGCCGCGCTCGGCCATGACGCCGTAATCCGCCTCCACGCAGGATCGCAGGATGGCCAGGGTCCCAGCCTCTTTCTGCACGCCCATCGGCTCGGAGTCCCCCGGCCGGACGATGCACGGGATTCCCGCCTCCGCGCAGACACGGGCGAAGCGGTCGCCCGCGGTCTCTCCCGCATAGCCGGAGGACACCAGGCTGAATGTGCTGTCCACGAACGGCAGGGTGTTCTGGCCCAGCCAGAGATGGGCGAACGCTGTCCCGCTGGGCCCGGTCAACTGGGCTATGGAGACGTTGCTGGTCGTCCCACCCACGACCGTGCCGTCGTGATAGTAGAAGGTGTCGTCTCCCACCTCGTTTATCAGGGTCACCCAGTCGTTGGATCCCGGAGTGCTGGTGTTGTCCGCCTCTATCTGGACCGCGGTCCACTCCGTGAAGGAGTGCGGCGCGGCAGTGCCCGCCGACGTCAGGACCGTGGAGGCGTCCGCGGCCAGGCCATCGGTATAGAAGTTGCTGCCGTCGATGGAGAAATCCCACATGGCCACCGGGCCCCGGCTGGTGCGGATCCTGGCTATCCGGGTCTTGCTGCCGGGCAGGCTCGGCACCTTGAAGAAGAACATGGCCGAGAATCCGGACCCATCGTTGGGCCTGGAGACGCGTCCCACGATGGATCCGGTGGCGGAAGACAGTGTGGGTGCCTGCCCGCCGCCGGGCAGGGACGTGTCGGACGCCGGAGTGACATCCTCGAAGGTGGCGGGTTGTGGCCCCGCGATCCCGGTACTGAATGCCGTGGCCTCCGAGCCGTCCTCCAGCGGCCAGTAGCCGGTGGCGTTCGCGGTCCCGGCCAGTTGCCGGCGCAAGGGTGACTGGATGGGGTAGGTCCCCTGATTCAGGCGCCGGAGAATGCCCGCGGCAGTGATGGGAGCCCAGGAGTTGTTCCCGGTCCGGTCCCACCGCAGCGGCCAGGAGACGACCGAGCCGGTGAACTCCAGGGCCACCGCTTCGAAGTCGTCAACGCTCATGATCGTGGTGGCGCCGGAATTGGTGTTGCCAGAGAACCGGGCCAGGTAGATCCCCACGCCCGAGCCGGTGGCCACATCCTCATCGGCCGTGAGATCCCAGGCGTCCGGCTCCGGATCGGCCTCCGGCCAGGCCTTCGCCCGGACCTGCCCGCCATCGATCTGGCAGCGTAGGCGCCACCGCTGGCCGGCGCTGTAGGCGTCCGGGAGATCGATCGTCCCGGCCAGGCCGGTGGACGATCCGGCCACCCAGCGGACGATATCCAGCTTGGCCACACCGAGCAGATCGAACCCGAGAGTCGCCACTACGTAGGAGTTGCTGGCGGACCGGCGTGTCTGGATCCCGCACGCGAACCGCGCGCCCGTGGCTACGTTCGTCGGGATCACGGTCAGCGTGACGTCCGCGTCTTTGGCGTCACCGTTGGTGGCCTGGACGGGCGTGGCCGTGTTGGCCGCGGAGATGATGACATCGGCCTTGCTGCCGTCCGTGGACCAGTTGGCCGCGGCGCCGGAGGTGGTCCACACCTTCCCGAGTGCCGCATCGACCGTTCCCCACCCGTTGCTGGTGGTCCGGGTGAACGTGTCCGCGAAAGAGACCACGCCCATCCGGATCGGGGTGGAGATGTCCAGGTCCCCGTAATACGGGCCGAGGATGTTGTCGGTACTGAATCGTCCGTCCCGGTTGTCCAGGGTCAGGGTCATCTGGCCGGCGTCCGGCGCCGGGGCCTCGTCCCCCTTGCCGCCCGAGTAACTGATCGGCTGACCGCCGTCGTTGCCGGGGTGGCGAACATAGGACGAGATGTCTTCCTCGGGACCCCATTCCGCAGGGTCGCCGTCCGGGCTGGCTCCGGGGTACATCCAGAGCCGGATATCGAACAGGTCCGTCACGCGACCGCTCCCGACGTCTCCGGGATCAGGTTCATGGTCCGGACCATCTTGCGGAACCAGACGCGGGTCTCTTCCGGCCCCACCAGGTCCAGCCGGACCGTGACCTCACTGGGCCAGCTTCCGCCCCTGGACGGTCCCGTCCTGGCCATCCCTCGAGAAGCCGCGGCGGACATGACCCTGCCCGCGGCATTCGGGACCACAACCTCCGGCCCGTTCTCGCCCACCAGATAGGGAGTCCCACGGGTGACCGGGCCGCCGCTGGCCCGTTTCTTCATCCCGCGCATGGTCTCCTCGTAAGCGCTCTGGGCCGAGGAGGAGACGATGTTGGAGTATTTGTTGATGTACTCCGTAATGACCCTGGCCCGGTAGGTCTTGGCGTACCGGTCGCCTGCCTTCCGTGCCGCGATGAACTCCTGTTCAACATCGTTGATCTGGTCTTCGGTCAGGCCGGCGGCCCGGTACGTGTTGCGCATGGCCGGCGTCAGCTTGCCGTCGAATGAACCCCCAAGCGCTCCCGCGGCGCCTGCCATGTCCAGGGCGGCATCGGCCAGGTCTCGAGTGGCCTGGTCCGCTTCCTTGCTCTTGCTGCCGTGTTTGCGGGTCGCCTCGGCGGCCTTGTCCTGGGCTTCGGCCAGGTTGTCCTGGGCTTCGCGCAGCGCGAACACGGGATCGGTCTGGGCTCGGATGGCGTCGCTGAGATCCTTGAGCGCGTCACGCTCGCCGCGCAAGGCCCGCGCGTGTGCGTCCGCGGCCTTGCCGGCGTCCGTGGTCTCGCCAGCCAGCTCGGCCACGATTGCCGCGGTCCCGCCCATTGCGTTGCCCACCTCGCCAGCAGAGCGGGCCAGGGTGCTGTTCGCCGCCGCGGCGATCTTGGCGTTGTTGGAGAGCCGTAGGTATTCCTGTTGGGCGTCCTTGCCGAAGAATCCGATCTTGGCCAGGAAGCCGAACGATTCGGTCAGCGCGTTGACGGCGCCGCCGACCACCCGGATGGAGCCCTCCACGATGTTGAGTGCCATGTCCAGGGCCACCGCGGCATCCACGCCGTTGTCCTTGAGGTCCGTGAAGATGTCCGCCACGGCGTCCCCGAGGTCGGGGAGGCGACTGGCCAGGATGTCCACGACCGGGCCCGCGGCCTCGGCGGCATCGGCGAACCC
>Ga0190275_10003853_pt1 | contig 10746 bp, 8 predicted proteins | sample Popmic550T_FD_133745 | JGI IMG/M metagenome (GOLD analysis project Ga0190275, IMG submission 133745) | Populus adjacent soil microbial communities from riparian zone of Yellowstone River, Montana, USA - 550 T | ecosystem: Environmental > Terrestrial > Soil > Riparian zone > Trees stand | place...
AGGCCGCCGCGACGAACCCCGCGAAGAGCGCACCGCCGACGAGACCTGTCTGGGAGAGGACCTGGAGCTCGAGGCTGTGAGGGAAACGCGGCTCGTCGATAGTCCGGCGCTGCTGGAGATACGCGACCTCGAAATTGTCCGCCCCGATCCCCTGAAGCGGTGCTGCTCGAAACTCGAGCACCGCAACACGCCAGACGTCGTATCGGTTGCTGCCGACGCCGCTGTCGAAGTGCGAGGCCGAGACGTCGGTCGGCTCCCCTCCCCGGAACTCGTCCCAAGCGTCGCCGAGCCGAGCCGCCGGGTCGGCACGGGCCACCATCGCCAGTCCGAGCACGAGCGCCAGCGCGAGCACGCCGAGTAGAGCGGTGCCCGCGAAACGTACGACCCTCGACGGCACCTGAAATCGTCGATCGATGAGCGCGAGGCCAAGACCGAAAAAGCCGGTAGCGACGGCGGACACGCCGATCGCCATCGCCGCCGATCCCAGCGCATCGCCGGGCTCGCCAAAGGCCGCTGCACGAAACACGTCCAGCAACGGGTCGAGAACGACCACCGTTGCCACCGCCGGTGGCACGAGGTGGACGAGCGTCCGGAGTCGACCGGGGACAAGCAGGAGATACACAATGAGTCCGACGACGAGCGCCACCGCCCACCCGCGACTCTGTGGGACGAGTGACAACTCGGCGAGAACGGTGGCTGCGGCCAGGGCCGACGCACGCCCGAGCGGTGGGAATCGGCGCTGTGACGCGAGGAATAGAGCCGGCCAAAACCCAAGCGTCAGAAAAGCAGCAGTTGCGTTGTGGTAGCCCATGGGCTCCGAAAAACGAGAGCCGAAGAACGAGTCGAGCGGTTCGTCCGCAGCGGCCGCGCGGGCGAGCGCGAGCACGCCGGCTGCCACGGTGGTGCCGACGAACGCGCCGAGAAGGACCGCTGCATGTGCGGGCCGCCAAGACCAGAGCGAATAGAGCAGGAAGATCGCGAAGTAGAGAAGCGTCCGGTTCGAACCCGTCCACGCGTCGGCCGGAACCTGGGCCCACGCCATCGAGAGATACGACCACACGGCGTAGCAACCGAACAAAGCGATCGCGACCTTCGAGGGCGTCGGAAGAGCCTTCACGAGCTCGGGGCGAAGGACGACGAGCATGGCTGCGAGGGCGAGCAGAAACATGCTCGCGGGCAGCCAGACCGTGGGCGGAAAGCCGCCGTCCGCGAACGCGAACACGACGAACACGGACCCGAGCAGCCCGGCGAAGGCGAGGTGGACGATGTCGTCGCCCCGGTGCGTGGCCAAGCCGATGCCCGAGAGCCGCTCCGCCATCAGGGGCTACGGTATCGCGGCCCGACGATGAGGAGAACGACTTGAGCGAGGCGTCGACCGGTAGCCCCGCGGCCGAGACCGACGCCAACCTCGTGCTCCGCGGCGGAGTGTGGGCGGTTGTGAGCCGCGTGCTGCCGCAGCTCTACGTCTTCCTGATCTCGATCCCGGCCGCGCGCGTTCTCGGTCCCGAAGCGTTGGGACGCCAGAGCTTCATCTCCTTCGTCCAGCTCTCATTGATCCTGCTGGTGACGAGTGGCGTCTCGGCGGCGCTCATCCGCCATGTCGGGCAGGCGCTCGGCTCCGGTAACACCGGGTCGGTCAGACGGCTGATCCGGTTCGTCTGGATCGTCGAGGTTGTCGCTGCGCTCCTGGGAGGCTCCATCCTGGTCGTTGCGGGTGCACTCGGAGCGGAGCCGCAGGGAGCCTGGGTCTTCGCCGGAGTTGCGTGCTCGATCGGCGTGCTCCACTCGGTGCCGAGCGCGCTCCTCGTCGGGGCGCAACAGTGGCGGAGCGCTTCGATCGTCGGGATCGTCACGGGCGCGTTCTCTGCGGCGGCGATCGTGCTGGTTCTCGTCGCCGGCGGAGGAATCACCGGGATGTTCATGGTCGAAGCCGTCGTCGCCGCGGCAAACCTCGTCTGGACGTCGGCGCTGGCACGGCGTGCGCTTGTGAAGGTCGACCACGGCGTCGCACCGAGCCCGATCGAGTGGTCTCGGCTTCGTGGGGATCTCTTGCGTTTCGCCGCGTTGACCACGTATGGGGTCTTGCTGACTCTGGTGATCTGGCGGCGGTTCGAGTTCTTCTTCCTCGAGCGGTACTCGACCGAGACAGAACTCGCGATGTACTCGATCGTCTTCGCGTTCGTCGCAGCGCTCAGCCAGATTCCCGAGGCCGCAGGCGCCGTGACGTTTCCAGCCGTTGCAACGCTGTCGAGCGGCGGTCACGACGACCGGATCGCCTCCGGCTTTGCGGCGGCGCTGCGGTTGCTGCTTCTGGTCTCGCTCCCGATCACGGCCGCGATGCTGGCTCTCGGTCCGCGGTTGCTCCGGGTGATCTACGGCGACGAGTATGCGGGCACGGAACCCGTGTTGCTCGTGATGATGGCGGCGTTTCCGCTCGTACCATTGCTCTTCGTGAGCCGGTCGCTGCTCGCGGGTCTCGGGAAGCTCCGCTTCGCCCTCGCCGCAGAGACCGCTGCAGCCGTCGTCGGCATCGGACTTGCATTCGCGCTCGTCCCTCGCCACGACGCGGTGGGCGCAGCAGCTGCGAACGCCAGCGCCCAGGCCGTCGCCGCCTTGTCGATCACCGGCTACGCGATCCGGGTCGTCCGCCCCAAGAACTGGCGTCCGCTCGCGCTCCTTCGCGCCATGGCGGCTTCCGCCGCTGCCGGCCTGGCGGCCTGGGCCTGCGTCGACGCTCTCGACGGGGCCGTTGGCCTTCTCATCGGCGCGGCGGCCGGCCTGCTGGCCTTCACGGGCCTCGCGATACTTCTCCGGGTATTGCCTGCGGACGACGCCCTGTGGCTCGAAGCAAGACTCGGAGACCGGTTCGGAGGACGAACGCGTCGATTCATTCGCCTTCTCGGATGAGCCGGCCGGGAATGATCCAGCGAGCCCTCGCAGCGAACCGGCAGATCAGCGCCCGAATCGAGAAGCGGCTGCCGCACGCGAGGGCCCTGTGGCCCGTGTACGACCAGACGGTCGCTGACCTGGTGAATGCCCGCGTCGGACAGTTGGTCCTCGACGTCGGCGCAGGCAAGAGTCTGTCGTTCGCGGGGCTCATCCAGAACCGTGACCGCACGACGATCGTCGGGGTGGACGTCTCGGCCGAAGCGCTCGATGAGAATCCTGATCTCGACCGTCGCCTGGTCGCCGATGCGTCCCGCGAGCTACCCCTGGCTGCGGGCAGCGTGGACGTCCTGGCGTCCCGGACCACTTTGGAGCACCTTCCCGACGTCGGTGCGTTCTTCGATCAATGCTCGCGTGTGCTCCGGCCGGGGGGCTCCATGGTTCACGTGTACTCGTGCCGGTTCGCGCCCTTCGCGATCCTCAACCGGCTGTTGCCGTCGACTGTCTCACGCGCGGCGCTCATGGCGCTGAAACCCGAGTCTGCGGAGGAGTGCGGCTTCCACGCGTACTACAACGATTGCTACCACTCGGCGATCGAGCGTGTCGCCGCACGCTCGGGGTTCGAGCTCACTCACGTGCGACCGAGCTACTACCAGTCGTGGTACTTCGAATCCTTCGTGCCGCTCTACCTTGCAAGCGCGGCGTACGAGTTGGCCGTTCGGGCCGTCGGCGCCACCGACCTCGCTGCATACCTCCTCATCGTCGCGCGCAAGCGATGAGGGCGCTCGTCGTGCTCACGCAACCGCCGCTGGTCGAAGGCGGAGCGCCCGGCCGTTGCGCGGTTGCCCTGATTCGCGGGCTTCGATCCCACGGCGTCGAGGTCGAAGCGTTGGCCGCGCGCCACCCGTTCGCGGTGGCCGGCGATCCTCCCGCCGACCTCCAGGTCGAGGTGGTCCCCGTCGATCCTCCGAGCCCCGGATGGCGGGGCCGGCCTGGTCGCCTACGCCGGCCTCGCGGGGACCTCGTGCAGGGCGAGCTCGTCGAGCGTGTGCGTGCCGCCGCCGCGCGGGCCGACGTCGTCCACCTCGAGGAGACGGAGACCTCATGGGCCGACGAGGGGGTGTCGACGCCGTCGCTCGTGCACATTCAGTACCTCGTTCGTCGTGACCGGTCGCTGCCCGCGCCGTGGACACAGGCGTTCCGCGACTACGTGGAGCTCGCCCTCGCGGAACGAGCCGCGATCCGCCGGCACCGGTGGATCGTCGCGAGCTCGCCTCTCGTCGCCGACGCCATTCGGAGCGTCGCCGCACATGCCCGCGTCGTCGTCGCACCCCTCTCGCTCGATCCGGCGCACTACTCGCCCGCGCTGCTCCAGGACCCACCCGTCGCCGGGGTGATCGGGACCGCGGCATGGCCTCCGACGGCGAGGGCGATGTCCCGCCTGCTCGAGCGCGACTGGCCCAGGATCAGGGCCGCCGCCCCCGCGGCGCGGCTTCTGGTCGCCGGCCGCGGGACAGAGCGATTTCGCACACTCGACCCGAGGCCGGGCGCTGAGATCGTCGGCGAGGTGCCCTCAGGGGCGAGCTTTCTCCGCGACCTCTCGGTGCTCCTCTACCCCATCGACCGCGGCAGCGGAATGAAGGTCAAGGTGCTCGAGGCGATCGCCACCGGCCTCCCCGTGGTCACAACCAGTCCGGGGGCCGAGGGCATCGCTCCGAACGACGGCGTGGTCGTGGCGAACTCCGAGCGCGAGTTTGTCGAGCGCTCGGTGTCGATCCTGCTCGATCCGGAAGAACGGCGCGAACGGGGTCGCGTTGCGCGCGCGACGTTCGAGCGACTGTATTCGCCTGGTCCCGCAACGGAACCGCTCGTCGAGCTTTACACCCGGATGATCGAATCGCGCGACTAGCCCTCACCGGTCGTACGAGATCTTTCGCAGCTCGCCGCTGCCTCCGAGGTAATAGATCGCTCCATCCGGACCGGCCGCGATCTCGACAGGTCGACCGGCAGCCGACTTGATCTGTCGACCGACTGCGAAGCCGCGAGCCTTCCGGCGAAGGTCGATCGAGCGGAGCCAGTCTCGACTCCAGTCTCCGTAGACGTACAAGTCGTCCCGGAGAAAGTCGCCACCCGTGACCGAGCTGCGCGAGCCGCCACCCACCGTTGGATACGCGAACACGGGGGCTACGGCATCCCCCCGGCGATAGAGCGCGCGGCAAACCGACGACGACGCGTAGAGCCGTGGTCTCGAATCTCCCTCGAAGCACGGCCAGCCGAGATTTGCGCCGCGGTTGGCGATGTTCACCTCTTCGGAGGTGTTCCAGCCCACGTCGGCCACCACCACCTCGCCCCGCGGGCCGAGGGTCATCCGAAACGGATTTCGGAGACCGTACGCCCAGACCTTCGAGCGGTTGCCGTTGCGATCGCCCGTCCAGAACGGGTTGTCCGCGACACCCTCCCCGTCGCGGTTGACCCGAAGAACCTTTCCGCCCAGGGAATCGATGTTCTGCGACCGAAGCGAGTTCCCGAGGTCGCCTGTGGTCGACCCGTCACCGGTCGCCACGAAGACGATCCCGTCGCCGCTCACGGAGATGTCGCCGCCGGAGTGCTCCCCGTCCGCGGGGATGCAGTCGGCGCTGGAAGGCAGGTCGTTGCACGAGTCGGCGATCTTCGAGCCGAGAAGGATGCGCTCGCGCGTTGCAACCGTCCGGTCTCCGGCCGCAGTGACCCTCGTCACGACCACGGTCTTCGATCCGCCGGGCGGAGTCCGTCGATTCTCGCGGACGTACAGGAGGTAGACGAAACCGTTCTGGCTGAAGGCGGGGTCAGCTTCGATGGCGAGCAGGCCTCGCAGCGTTTCCGAATTGACCCGTTTTCGGAGATCCAAGAAAGGACGGGGCAGAAGGGCGCCGTTCTTCCAAATCCGGATCAGGCCTTCTTTCGTCCCGAAGAGATAGCCGTCGGGAATGAACGCGAAGCTGATCGAGTATCCGAGTCCCGAAGCCACGACTTCTTCGCTGAATCCCGACGCGAGCGTCGTGGACTCCGAGGCGGGACCGCAACCGCCGGGAGTCAGCAAGCAAAGATGGCAGTCGGCGCTCGTGAACCGGCAGATCGCGCCCGCAACGGCGAGCAGCAGGAAGGCCGCGACGGCCACTGGCACGACTTGGAAACGCCGGCGCACGAGCCGCCTTCTAGCATGTGCTCGTCGGCTATGGCAAAGGTCATCGTCACCGGACATCACGGTTACATCGGCTCGGTGCTGGTGGGCCGCCTGCTCGAAGCCGGGCACGAGGTGCTCGGCATCGACAGCTTCCTCTACGAGGGCTGCGACTTCGGCGAGGCGAAATCCGTCCCCGAGCTCCGGCTCGACGTTCGCGACGTCGGTCCCGAACATCTTCAGGGCGCCGACGCGGTGGTTCATCTCGCGGCGCTCTCGAACGACCCTCTCGGTGCGCTCCAGCCGGAGCTGACACGCCAGATCAATCGCGACGGGACCCTGGACGTGGCCCGAGCGGCGAAGGAAGCGGGCGTAACGCGCTTCGTCTTCGCCTCTTCGTGCAGCATGTACGGCGGGGGCGGCGGCCTTGTCGACGAGAACGCGGAGCTGTCGCCGCTGACCGAATACGCGCGCTCGAAGGTGGACTCCGAGCGCGGCCTGCTCGAGCTCGCAGACGACTCGTTCTCGCCCGTGCTGATGCGAAACGCGACCGTGTACGGCGTGTCACCGCGACTGCGGATCGACCTCGTCTTGAACAATCTCGTCGGTTGGGCTCATACGACCGGCCAGGTCCGCGTGCTCAGTGACGGTTCGCCGTGGCGGCCGCTCATCCACGTGGACGATCTGGCTCGCGCGACGACTCACCTCATCGACGCCAAGCGCTCGAACGTGCACGCAGAGGCGTTCAACGTCGGAGCTACCGGTGAGAACTACCAGGTGCGCGAGCTCGCCGAGCTCGCGCTCGAGGCCGTGCCCGGCTCCTCCGTCGAGTACGCAGGAGAAGGCGAGCCGGACGCCAGGAGCTACCAGGTCGACTTCAGGAAGTTCGCAAGTCGGTTTCCGGACTTTCGCTTTCTCTGGACGGCCAGAGAAGGTGCGCAGGAGCTCGCGTCGGCGTATCGGGAGCGGGAACTCGGGCCGGAGGCGTTCGAAAGCGACCGGTACGTCCGCCTTCGGCGGATCGACACGCTTGTGGAAGCCGGCGCGGTCGACGCGCAGCTGCGACGTACGACCTCAGTCACGTAGAGATGCGGTTCATCGAGACCGAACTTCAAGGCGCTTATCTGCTCGAGCTCGAGCGAAGGGAAGATGAGCGAGGCTTTTTCGCACGCGCATGGTGTCGGCGCGAACTCGAGGCACAGGGGCTCGACACACGGGTCTCTCAGTGCAACGTGTCCTTCAACGAGCGGCAGGGAACGCTGCGCGGGATGCACTATCAACGAGCGCCGTTTGCGGAAACGAAGCTCATTCGGTGCACGCGCGGAGCGATCTTCGACGTCATCATCGACCTGCGCCGCGACTCCTCGACGTATCGCCAGTGGCTCGGAGCGGAACTGACCGCCGACAACGATCGAATGTTGTACGTGCCCGACGGGTTTGCTCACGGCTACGTGACGCTCGTAGACGAGACGGAGACCTTCTACTGGGTGTCCGAGTTCTACGAGCCCGACTCCGAAGGCGGCGTACGGTGGAACGATCCCGCATTCGAAGTCCAATGGCCGGTGACCCCGGTCGTGATCTCCGACAAGGATCGCGACTGGCCGGACTTCTCGCCGTGATCATCGTCGACCGCGCGCTCGCCGAGCGGGAACGCGAAGGCAAGCCGATCAAAGTCGGGATGGTCGGTGCCGGCTTCATGGGCAGGGGTATTGCACGTCAACTTGCTGCGACCCCCGGCCTGAGGCTCGCGGCCCTCGCCAACCGACGGGTGGAGAAGGCCGTCCACGCGTACGCGGAGGCGGGTCAACCCAGCCCGAAGCACGTCGAGAGCGTGCGCGAGCTCGAAGACGCCGTCGCGAACGGCCTACCTGCGGTCACCGACGACGCGCTCATGCTCTGCCGCGCGGAAGGCCTCGATGCCATCGTCGAGGTCACGGGCACAGTCGAACACGCGGCGCTGGTCACCCTCGAGGCCGTTGCGCACGGCAAGCACGTCGTGCTGATGAACGCCGAGGTCGACGGAACCGTCGGGCCCATCCTGAAGACGTATGCGGACCGGGCGGGAGTCGTGCTTACGAACTCGGACGGCGATCAACCCGGCGTCCAGATGAACCTGTATCGGTTCGTGCAGGGGATCGGAGCGAAACCCGTGTTGAGCGGGAACATCAAAGGGCTCCACGATCCGTATCGCACGCCGACGACACAAGCGGAGTTCGCTCGTCGCTGGGGCCAGGATCCGCACATGGTGACGTCGTTCGCCGACGGGTCGAAGATCTCGTTCGAGCAAGCCATCGTCGCGAACGCAACCGGGATGCGTGTGGCAGAGCGGGGCATGCTCGGCCCAACAGTCGAGCCCGGGACGCCGGTCGAGGCGACGGCGTCTCTCTTCCCGACCGACGTGTTGCTCGACGGCCCAGGGGTTGTCGACTACGTCGTCGGCGCTACCCCGTCTCCCGGAGTCTTCCTGCTCGCGACTCACGACGATCCCGTGCAGCAGCACTACCTCAACCTCTACAAGCTCGGCGAGGGGCCTTTGTACTGCTTCTACACCCCCTACCACCTCTGTCACTTCGAGGTGCCGAACTCAGTGGCGCGCGCCGTGTTGTTCGGCGACTCCACGATCGCTCCACTCGGCCCACCACTGGTGGAAGTCGTCACAACCGCCAAGGTCGACCTCGTCGCAGGGCAGACGCTGGATCGGATCGGCGGCTACCTGACCTACGGTCAATGCGAGAACGCCGACACGAGCGCCGCGGAACGTCTGCTGCCGCTCGGAGTCGCAGAAGGCGCGACGATGACGCGCTCGGTCGATCGGGATGATGTCCTGACCTATGACGACGTCGAGTTGCCGCCGGGCCGTCTCTGCGATCGACTACGCATCGAGCAGTTCGAACGCTTCAAGCTCGGCTAAGCGCTCCGACGCCGGAGCTTCTTCAGCAACGCGATGCCGCGCGGGCGGAGGATGCTCGCGAGCAGCAGCAGCCAGGCTTCCTTCTCGGTCGCGATCCGGAGGTCCTGACGAGCCGCAAGAACGAGTCCTCGCAAGGTCGCCAGCGGACGTCGGCCCGGGTGCGTCGACTTGTGCACGAGCCAGAGCAGCTCATGGCGCTTCCCCGCAGCCGCCAGGCGCCCGAGCCGACCGACGTCCTCGAGCCGGGGCCGATGCCCGTCGAGGAAGCGGCGCTTCACCTCGAGCCGCCTGTCCGCAAAGGCAAGACCGCCGTCGTAACCGGCCCCGACCGGGCGACCGAACGTCGCGGTCTGAGCATGCTCGTGGATTCGATACGCCGCCAGTGGACGGGCGAGAAACGCCACGTCGGAGTCGAGCGCCATCCGCAGCCAGAGCCCGAAGTCGATTGCCGGAAAGTCTCCTTCTTCGAATCCACTCTCCGGGACGGCGGACATGCGCATCAGCGCGGCGGAGGAGCACACTCGGCAACCCCAGCGCATCGATTCAGCGACGAACTCTGTGCCCGACTCTGTCGCATCGTCGGCCAGACCATAGGTCCAATCCGTGCCTGACTCGACCACATTTCCATTTGCGTCGATGATGTCGAACGCGGTGTGGACGAAGCCAACGTCGCCTTCGCGATCGAGCAGACCGATCGTCTCTGCGAGAAAACCGGGGCTGATTCGATCGTCGTCGCTCAGGATGAGTCCGTACTCCGTGTCGATCCGGTTCAGAGCGTCCTGAAAGTTCGCGAACAGGCCGACGTTCTCGTCCCGACGTATGTAGAGCAGCCGAGGATCGTCGAGCCCGGCCACGAGCTCGGGTGTCTCGTCCGTGGAGGCGTTGTCGAGCACGATCACACGAAAGCCTTCGAAGGTCTGGGCCAACGCGCTGTCCAACGCCTCGCGCAAGAGGGCTGCGCGATTGAAAGTCGGCACGACGACCGTCGCACGAATCTGTGAACGACTGTCGCTCATCCGGGTCCGATGTTAGTGGGCCACGATCTACGGTACGGAGGCGCTGATGAGCAACTTCCGAGCATCCGACCTTCGCGGCGTTTGGGCCGACGCGGCGTTCGTCGCCTTCGTGGTGGCGTTGTCTGTGCTGCCATACGTAGGAGGGCTCGGCTTCTACAGCGACGACTGGGCTTTCCTCGGGATGCTCCGGAACGGCGACGATCAGTCCCTTTGGGGGCTGATCCAGCTTCAGTACGAAGGCAACCCCAACCTCGAGCTTCGTCCCACACAAGTCGTCTTTCAGGCGCTCCTCTACGACGTCTTCGGGCTACACCCGCTTGGCTACCACGTGGTCAACGCGGCTGTCCTCAGCGCGCTCGGCGTCTTCTTCCTCCTCGTGCTACGCGAACTCGGAGTGCCGCGCATGGTCGCGCTCGCGATCCCCACCGTCTACATCCTCCTGCCGCACTACTCGACGAACCGCTTCTGGTTCGCGTCGTTCGGCTATGCGCTCAGCATCGCGCTCGCCTTCGGCTCGCTGTACGCCGAGCTTCGCAGCGTGCGGAGTGCAGGTCGTCGGCTGATCGCGTGGAAGGCGCTCGCGTTGGCCGCGCTCGTCGCCGCTGCCTTCGGGTACGAGGTGGTTCTTCCCCTGTTGCTCGTCGTTCCGGTCATCTCGGAGTGGCACGCGCGTCGAGCCGGGGTGCGCCGGACGCCTCTCGGCACCGCAGCGTTCCACGCTCCGTGGCTGGCTCTGATCGCGGTCGCGATCGCGTACAAGGCGACGACGACGA
>Ga0190275_10003854_pt1 | contig 10746 bp, 6 predicted proteins | sample Popmic550T_FD_133745 | JGI IMG/M metagenome (GOLD analysis project Ga0190275, IMG submission 133745) | Populus adjacent soil microbial communities from riparian zone of Yellowstone River, Montana, USA - 550 T | ecosystem: Environmental > Terrestrial > Soil > Riparian zone > Trees stand | place...
GCCACGCGCCGCGAGGGCGCGAACAACGCGTTGGTCTCAGCGCCGGTGGCGGGATCGAGTTGGGGCTCCGAGACGGAGATCCGCTCTTCGAACAGCGCTACCACCCGCGTGCCCGTGAAGTCTCTTCCCGCCTCCGGCGACACGAGTTTGCCGCTGATCAAAGTCGGATCGGCCATGTTACGCCTCCACCCCGTTAAACGTGATCTCCGTCGCCAGCAACTGTCGATCGTTGAGGTACCCGATCTTCAACTGCGCGCCCTGCGGCGGTACCTCGATCAGCAGCCCCGACGCCGATGTGCCATCTGGCGACACTCGCATAAAGTCGACGGTCAACTCGCCAACCATTGCCACCAGCGGCATCGCGCGCTCTTCGAACTCCTCGCCTTGTATCGACACCCGCATCACCCACGGCTCCGCCGGAGGATCCGGCGGCAGCATCTCGAATTTGGCCGAATCGACTCTCATCTCAGTTCTCCTTCACGACCTGAATGCTGTCGAAGAACATGTGCTTCGGGAAATGGTCGCCTGTCAGAATCTGGAACGTTGTGATCGCCGACAGATCCACTCCCTGGAACGCCGTTAGCTGCACGCGAACGGTATCCAGGTTCAACACCGTCGCCGATATGGCGGAATCTTGCTGACTCACGTCGTGGTACACAGGACGTGTCAGCGTCGGACTGAAGTTCGTCTCATCCAATCGTGCTGACCCTCCCTTGTTGTCGCTCAACTGAACGAAGAACTTCGGCAGCTCGCTGAGCCGGATCGTCTCGAGGTCCGTCAGTTCGCAGTCGGCCGCTACCCGCAGTAACAACCATTTGTGAGCCGACCAGTTCTCCACCGGCAGAAACTCCAGCCGGAATACATCGGATGCACTCGGCAGGTTCGGATTCGCGGCATATAGCGCTGTTTGATGCAGAGTCCTGAAGTCGGGGGTGCGTGTGTCAGGCGTAACTGCGCTTGTATCCATAGCCGCAAATTCGCCCAGGGCTCCGTTGTTCATATGTCGCGCTCCGATCGTAGAAGCCGCCGAATCTTCCATGTCGTCGATGTCGCGAATCTTCAAATCCGTCGGCGTCGCGTCGAGGCTGAACGACCACTGTAGAGACGCCTCCGCACGCGCCGAGTTCGCTACGGTGCCGTTGAACAGCCCACCCTGGGCCCGGTCACCCAGCAGCCGCCATCGGAAGAATCCGCCGATGTACTCGTTCGCCAGTCTGCGGTGGTCGGCCGGAAGGAGAAGCCGACCTGGCGTCCCCGGTAATGGCGCAAAGTCCGCGGGCGATATGCCGCTCTCGTCGCGTCCCGTCGTGTCGCCTTTCCACGACGTATTGAACCGGTTGTGACTGCACAGGTGCAGGTACACCATAGCCTTCGAGCACCGCGCTCTGTCGTAATGACGGAAGCCGGTTCCTCCCGCCCCCCGGGCCCCATCCGACCCATGCACGTCGCCATCAAGCCCGCCGTACACCACAAGGTATGCGAGGCTTGAATCGCTCAGCGTGTTCGGTCCTTCTGTGAAAACGTCAGGCAGTTGCGTCTCTACGTAGTCCCGCAAGCTGTTATTGAAGCCATACAGCTTGATTGTGCCCGTATAGTCGGTCGGAGCAAGCGAACATACCGCTTTGATACGCGTTCGCCCCTTCGACCTGTCACGCAGCGCTGCCACCACAACCGCGTCGCCACCGCGCGAATGCCCCATCAGTCCGATGTTCGACAAGTTCACGCGTCCGAACAGCGGAGACGCCGCGGTCTGATCCAGCTTCGACACGCGCTCGATGGCCTCCAAAACCATCTCCGCCCGCATCTCGAGATACGAGTTTATATAGTTAGCCGCATTCGTGTCTACGGAGACGGATATGATTCCCTGCTGCGCTAGATGCGACTGCAGATATGTGTAGCCGAGGTGATTAGGTTCGTTCGCCGTGCTGCCCGGTGTCCAGTGCGCGTGGTGGCCGTGTACTAGCACCACCAACGGCAATCGCCCCGTGCCTGCCACCTTCTTCGGGTCGGTCGCGTCCGCCGGGAATACGATCTGGAGCCGTCGCCGTATCTCATAGTCCTCGCCGCTGCGTTTCACCAGCTCTTCCGGAACGTTGTCCAGCGGGAATGTGCCGGTCTGCGGGTCGGCGGCGCCCGTCACCACGCGCACCTCCGACACCTTCTTCAACCGCACCGCAATCATCGTGCGATTCCCAGCCGTTGTGAAACCGCGCATAACGTCGACGATGAAATCCTGCTTGATCATCTCGTCGATCGGCAGCACGATCGGTATCGGCGTAGCGCCGATCTTCGTCTCATTGTCTTCGAACTTCACTTCCACCGTCTCGTCCGGCGTCGTGACCTTAACCTCCGCCTTCTTGCTCTCCGATGCCGCCTTCACCGCCTTAGCGACATTCGGATCTTCAGTCGGCAGCTTGTCCGGTTGCTTTGGCTGTCCGATGGCTGCGCGTATCGCCTCCTCCGCAAACTCCTGCGCCTGCTCGGGCGTCAGCAGATCCGCCGCAACCGCGCCCTGAAGCCGGTCAAGCATTTTCTGCGTATTCGGTAATGCCAACTGCTGCTTGGCGAGCGCGGCCGCGTCATTGCCGATTGCCGTCATGTTCGTCATCGCGCTGTTGAACGCCTTGGCCGCGTTCGCCTGGGTTCCAGCCAGACCGGTGATGTCGCGGAATAATTCCGGCTTTGCCAGCAGCCCCAAGATCGAGGCCATGCTAGTCGGATTCGGAAGCTCCGGCGCATTCTGAATCGAGACCAGCGGCGCGGGCAGCGGCGTCGGCGTCACATTCGGATCCGTCGGAGTAGGCCGGTCAGTCGTCACCTGCGCAATCGGCGGCGGCGCCAGCATGCCTTCTGTTGTCCACCGCCAGTAGCGCGAGTCGTCAATGCGCTCACACGCGGTACAGTTGCCTTGCACGGCCTCCGCATACACGCCGCGCGTAGGAATGGCTACGTTGAGCGCCGCCGGAGGATTGGCCGCATACAACGCTTCGAGCGGGGCCGATTCCTGGTCAATGCGTGGATCCAGCCTTATTCCGGGCGCGAGCGGGAAAATCAGTGAGTTCCCCGCAATTCCGATCAGCCGGTTCTCCACCACGCTTGCGACACTCAGACCCCCAGCCTCCGAGATCAGCATGCCGTCGAGCAGTGTGAACCGGAACTCCGGATCGAGCAAGGCCCAGATCGCTTGCAGATAGAACTCGAGGTCGCCGTTCAGATGCCTCACGAGACTGTCGGCGCGCTCCCGGTCCTCCTCTCGCGGGTTCCGCGACTCCTCTCGCGTCAAGGGCGTCGAGACCGTCACCGGATCTCCCGCTCGCAGATCATTCAGCAGCCGAGGCTCGTTGAACAGCAGCGCCGTCAGATGCGGCGTTCGATACCGCAGCTTGCCCGAATGCACAATCACCCGCGCATCCTCCGGCAGTTCCGTGCCCTCGTACCGCATCTCGAAGGCGACGATTTGCTCGCGCGGAATCGGCGGCAGGCCCCCTGCCGGACGCAACGTCACATAGAGCGGAGTTCCTTCCGCGTACCGCGACACAAGCGTTCCGTCGAGCGTCAGATCCATCTTGCTGCCGCTGGACGTGATATACGAAAAACGCAATTGAGCGACCAGGTTCGATGCGATCTCCGGCGCCACGTTCCGCCGGAAATACTCGTCTCGCTCGCGCGCCGCCTTGGCGTTGATATTCGCTACCCAAACCTCGAGCGTGTCGCGCGGTATCAAGCCCGCGTAACGTCGCCACTCCTCGACCTGGTACTTGCCGTCTTCATCATCGCGCGGCCGCGGCAGCACAAACGATACGCGCAGCTCTCCCTCGAGAGACTCCGGCGCCTCTTCGCTGTACCTCGATTCCGGAAAATCCCAACCCACCCACTGATCCGCCATCCGCTCGAGGGACGTAAACGCAGGTAGCAGCGAGCGGTCGCGTAGAAACGTCTCCAGCGTTTCGCGCCACCGCATCGCCCGCGCTCCATCGAACTTATGCAGCGGAAACGGCACGAAGAGGCACTCGCGCACATTTGCGACTTCGTGAGTAACTACGAAGTGTCTCAGTACCTGAAAGTACTCGACTGTAACTGTGTGGCAGCGGTTGTAATTGGCAATGACTTCGGTCTCCGCGCGCCACGTCTCACCTTGCGCCACGCTTTGCACCACCGTAGCGCGCTGATCGCGAACGGATGACGCGCGCTGCGTCACTCGGTCGCGCAAGCTCTGCATCGTATCTGCCGAAAACTTACGCGAGGCGTCCTGCCACGACTTCGAAGACGATCCGCTGGCGCCTCCGGCGACCCCACCGAATATTCCGAACGCTCCGCTGATCAACCCGGCTCCAAAGCCCGCGGCCACGCCCCACGTCGTGTTTCGCGAACCCGCCTCGATCTCCTCGCTCAGGCGTGAGCCCACGATCTCCTGAATGTCACGATCCCGCGTCAAGCTTGCTTCGAGCTCCTCTTCGAACTCGAGGGTTTCTTCGCGAATCGCCTGGCTGCGCCGGTCCCAATCGACAATCGCTACCTGACGCCGCTGGCCCGGGGCCAGGGGCAGGGAACTCAGCAGGTCCCCTAGCGAATACCCGTCTGCGCGCCACACTTCGCGAAACTGCACGATATGACCGTGCGCGATCGAAACAGCCTGGTAAACGATGGTGTTGTCGTAGTCCCACTTGATCGGATGGTCCTGGTCTACCTCCGTACGCGTGGCCACTACGCCCAACGAGGCTCCGATGAGGTCTTTAGCCCGGTCGAACTCCGATAGCCATGCGGCGCGAGCGATCGACTGAATTGACGGAGCCCTGTCGTCGCGCAGCAGCCGCTCGGCTGAGGCTGCGTCGAGAGTAAGGCCTTGCAGGTTTTCGACATGCTTGGCCTGCACGCCTCGCAACAGGAGCGCTTCCTGCGTTGCCGCTGCAGTTACTAACTCGCCAATAAGGATAGGCGGCACGATTGCACGCTCCGTCGGCGAGAAACTCGTAACGTCAGGCTCAGAGGTCCTTACTACGGTGAAATAACTGAACTCCTCGATCGTACGGTCGGGCATCGAGAGGTTTACGCACCCCTCGCCCAGGTCCTGAGAGAACGCTGCGGGATTCTCCGTCAGATCGCCCGGGTCTGGCGCTCGCGGAGGCGCCGGTCTTCCGTTCCCGTTAGTCGACGCCGGGGCAGCATCGCTGACAAGAATCGCCCGGCGCGGCAGCAGCCCCGCGTCTTCAAGGCGGACCGCGATCGGCGGCCCACCCGCCAGCCGCATAAATGCGGTGTCAAACGGATCCGGAACCCACGGCAGCGAGAAGTACCCGCCCGCTTGCGTGCGTCCGGCCGCAATTACGCGCGGTGGTCCCGGCTGCCCCCCTTGCACCCGGTCCACTCCGAAAAGCACCACGCCGAGCCCTGCCGCAACCGGCGCGCCTTTGGTATCGATCACACGGCCGCGCAGTTGCAGTCGCTCGGCTACAGGCTCGTCCGGCGTCGTGATGAGGAACCGCTGATACCCGTTAACTTCGATGACGACTCCGGTGAGAATCTCAACGAGCGTAAGTTCTCGTTGTACCGAATCGAATCCATCGGGCGAGGCGGCGCGCACGCGAACTTTGCCTGTGGGTTCGCCCTGGGATGTGGCCTCCACCCGAAACGTGCCGTCCGGCAGCACCGGCGCGCTTGCAGCAATCGGAACCTCGATAGGTACGTCGGAGGCCGACCCTGCCAAGTCTGAAACGGCGAAGCTGACACCCACGCTTACGGTGTAGCCTTTGATCAAATTGCCCGTCACTCCGGCGCGCAGCTTTACCCTGCCGAAAACAGTAACTGTGATGGCCATCGCCTTCCCGCCTCCGAACGTAGCTGACCAAGACAGCTCCCGGCGTTACAGCTAGGTAGTGGCGTCAGGAGTCGCAGTGGCAGACTGCACGAATTCGAATAGTATAAGCGCGGGTAGAGGACTTTTGGTTGAAATCACAGTGATCAAGCTTCGCCTCGCCGCTCTTGCGTTTGCGATAGTCGCTTGCGCGCAGTTCATTCCGCCAAGCCACACGAGCGCGGCCTCCATTGACTAGCCCAATGGAAGTGGATGCGAGACGGAACGGTTTAGCGCAGCCAGAATGAGCAACAGGTGATTGTGCTCAACGGCCCCGCCTGGTGGAGAGCCTGTCCTCCGCTAATTCACGCAGTGTTCGTTCCAGATCTTCGACCCTGCTTCGAAGCTCGTCGAGAGCTTGTCCCTCGGGATCAGGCAACTTGCCGTGCTCAAGTTGGTCGCAAGGCTCTTCATTCATTCTTACGATTCGTCCGGGAACTCCGACCACCGTAGAATTATCAGGAACTGGCTTCACAACTACAGAGCCTGCGCCGATTTTTACATTATTTCCTACAACTATATTTCCAAGCACCTTTGCCCCGGTTCCTATAACAACATGGTTTCCGATCGTAGGATGCCGCTTTCCCTGTTCCTTGCCGGTACCACCAAGAGTTACATTCTGATAGATCAGAACGCCGTCTCCGATCTCGGACGTCTCTCCGATTACGACACCCATTCCGTGGTCGATGAAAAACCTGCGACCGATCCTGGCTCCGGGATGGATTTCGATTCCCGTGAAGAAACGGCTGATTTGGGAGATAACACGCGGGATAAGAGGGATGCCCGCACGATACAACCAGTGCGCGAAACGATGCGCAAGAATTGCATGAAATCCCGGATAGCAAAGTAGGATCTCAAGGACACTTTTAGCCGCCGGATCTTCGTGAAATATCGTATCGATCTGTTCCCGGACGATGCGGAACATGGTTGTACCATTATGGCGCAGCGCCCAACGACGGACTTCGCGGACCCGCTGTCGGGAAATTGCCTGCGTGATATATTTAATTAAGTCTGCCGTAGGTTCCTTTTCACGCTTTAATCGCTACATCCCTGTCTGTGTCCAACTGCCCGATGGACCTTTAGGCCGCCTGTCAATAAAAGGAGTTAGTGTTTGGTCTCACACAATGTCTTAGCCCGTGGCGCAGCCTTGCTGGCGCTTGGCAGTAGTCTCTGGGCAGCGCCGCAGTTGCGGCTGTCACAAACAGTGGTTGGGCCGGTACCGGTCGCGCAAGGCTCCAATGCGGCGCAACAGATTGTTTATGCGAATAACATTGGCGATGGATCTCTGAGTCTGCGCCTCACGACAAACGTGGCGTGGATTCAGACGACGATCGGTGCTCCTACACCCTGCTCTTTGCGCGGCATCTGTCTGCCGTTGAATCTCGACTTGCGCACAAACTCGCTCGCGGCCGGAATGTACACCGGAATTGTTGCGGTAACGGACCCGAACGCGGTGGACGCTCCACAAACGATTGTGGTCACGGTACGCGTAGGCTCCGCCGTACCAGAGCGTGTCGAATTTGCACTAACACCCGGAGCTACCGCTCATGCGCGATTTACGACCGGGAATGCGGTTCAAACGGCGGCCAGCACACAACCCGACCAAAAATGGTTAGCGGTTGCAGCGGAGAGCGCGGGAAGTTTTTCCTTCGGTTCCACGTATCGAATTACGGCGAATACTGCCGCATTGCCGGAAGGTGATTACACGGGACAAGTTGTGACCTCGGGATCACCCATTGCGGCCGATAACCGAACGATCCCAGCCGCGTTGAAAGTCACGTCCTATTCGCGGCTGGAAGCGGCAGCAGCCAACGTCCCGGTGGCATTCTTTGGGGGCGTCGTGAACAACGCTACATTCGAAGGAGACACGCTGGCCCCCGGCGGCATCGTTGCTGTGTTCGGCGACGGGTTCGCGACCGGCCAGCCGAATCAAGCTTCGGCGCTTCCCCTACCGACGGAATTGGGTGGTGCTCGCGTATTGATCAATGACAGGCCCGCGCCTGTTTACTTCGTATCGCCAAACCAGATAAACTTTCAAATTCCCTACGATGTGGCTGCGGGCAGCGCGATTTTGCGAGTCGAACGGTCAGGGCAACGCGGCAATCCGGTCTCGATGCAGATCGGCCGGTCTGTGCCTCGCTTACTGCGGCTGAATATCAACGATTACGGAATCATCGTCAACCAGGATGGGTCGTTTCCGATTCCACAAACACCAGGCATGAATAGCCGTCCGGCGCGTGTTGGAGAAACACTGGTGATTTATGCGCTCGGTCTCGGTCAAACAGAACCCGCCGTTCAAAGCGGCGCTGGGGCTCCCAGCAGTCCGTTGGCGAGGGCCGGTGGCAATTTCCGTGTCTCGTTCGGCGCTCCTGGACCGTTCGGAACGTCGGCTGAGGTTGCGCCGATCTACGTAGGCCTGACACCGAACTTCGTCGGGTTGTACCAGATCAACGTCACGATCCCTGCTGAGTCGCCGCGAGGAACGAGCGTTCCCATCGCGCTTGTCAGCGATGAATTCGGTTCGAGCAACCGGGTAACGATCGCGCTTGAGTAACAACGAGCGTATCTACTACCTCGATTCCTACTGTCGGACCTTCCGTGCCCGCGCGCTCGACAGGTCCGACGACGGCTGTCGTGTCGTGCTCGACCGGACAGCTTTCTACCCCACGTCTGGTGGTCAGCCCCACGATACCGGTCGGGTCGCGATCGCCAGAGTACTCGACGTTATCGATGAGGGCGATCATGTCGTTCACGTCCTCTCCGACCCCGTGCCGGATGGCGAACTGGACTGCGAAATCGACTGGCCGCGCCGCTTCGACCATATGCAGCAGCATACCGGACAGCACTTGTTATCGGCGGTGCTCGCTGAGCTCTTCGAAATCGGAACTATAAGCTTCCATATGGGTTCAGAATCCTCGACCATCGACGTGGCTTGCCCCTCCATCACGCCCGAGCAACTGCGAGTTGCGGAAGCCCGCGCCAATGCTATGGTGCAGGAAAACCGTTCCGTGACGGTGGATTTCGAAGACGCGCTGGTCGCTGGCGGGCTGCGTAAAGCGAGCGAGCGCGCGGGTTCGCTTCGTATCGTAAGCATTGAGGGCCTAGACCGAAGCGCCTGTGGCGGCACTCACGTCCGTTCGACCGGTGAGATTGGCGCGATTCTCTTGCGGTCGGTTGAGAAGGTCCGCGGTAACGTACGACTCAATTTTCTTTGCGGGGGAAGGGCAATTCGGCGAGCCAGGTCAGATTTTGACGCGCTCGAATTGGCCGCTCGCGCGTTCTCGACGCCTTTGGACGAAGTTCCGACTCTGGTTCTAGCGCAAGTCGAGCGTTTGAAAGATACAGACAAGATGCGACGGCGGCTCGAGAAGGAACTCGCTGAACAAAGAGGACGTTCTCTGCATGCAGCGACGCCGGTCTCTGGGCCTGGGATTCGTTTGCATACGCGGATAGTGCACGCCGCTCCGAACGTGGACGAGTTACAGGCCGAGGCGCTCGGGTTCGTTTTGCAGGGCGGAGCTGTGTTTGTCGCTCTGATCAAGGACCGCGCCTCTGCGATGGTAGCGGCCTCGGCCGATTCCGGTGTCCACGCCGGGAATGTGCTTCGCAGCTTGTTGTCCGAATTCGGCGGTAGAAGTGGCGGGTCGGCGCAGATGGCGCAAGGCAGTTTTGCAGGAGACCCCGAGACGCTGCTGGTTCGATTGAAAGAGCTACTGCCCGGCGTATAGGGGGGCGACCGATACCATCCCGAGTCCTACAAGGAACAACACGATCATTGCGACCAGCAGTATTCGCACGCGCGACGACGCTCCGGCAAACTCCTTCCATATCAACAGTCCCCAGAGCGCTGAAATGAGCGTCGCTCCTTGTCCCATCGCGTAGCTCATGGCAGGGCCGACATTCACGTCGGCCGGAGCACTGGCGGCTACGAAGTTCGCAATCGCTCCCGCACACCAGATGATCCCTCCGATCACACCTAGCAGGTGATTCCTGGCCGCGCCGTGGAAATAGGCCATGAAAGGCACCGGATCACCTTGAATCGGCAGATTCATCAAGTAGAGGTTGAAGATAAAGGTCGTGATCAGGACGCCGATAGCGAAGATGACTGCTGCCGTATAGGGTCCCAAGCCGATCTCCCCCGCGCGAGACATCTCGACTAGAGGATAAAACGAACCCATCAACAGTCCGCTAATCAGGCTTAGGATCAAGCCTTTGGCGCTGAACTTCGCCGTAACCGCACTCGAAGTGGCGGCGTGGGTACGATAGGCCAAGGCATCCACCACAATCGCGACGATAACGATGGCTGCGCCACCAAATAGGAGGATAGGATTACCCGCAGGCCGCAGGATATAGTTCCATATCACTCCGATCACGAGCGCCAAACCGATTCCTACCGGGAACGCTACAGCCAACCCGGAGATGGAAATAGCCGCGACCAGGAGCATGTTCGCCAGGTTGAAAACGCCCCCGGCTGCAAGCGCCATGGCGATTTGCCTCTTGCCAGTGACCAGGAGGTTGTCTGAGACCGAGAGATCGTCGCCCATACTCCCGAATGTGAATGCGGCCACGAATGCAGCAATGACAACTCCAAACGCGTAATCGAAGTAGAAGAGTTCAAATCGCCACTTCTTAGTCAGCTTGAACGTGTTGGCCCACGATCCCCAACAGATCATTGACAGAATCGCCAGGAGCAGTGCGGCGGCGTAGGTTGTAGGCAGTATCATTCGCGGAAGCCATGAGATTACACTGATTTACGGCTGTAGGTCAACTGATAGTCTTGTCTAACGCATGATGAGCCTGAAGGGGAGCTTATTTCTAACACAGGATGAGCCTGAAGGAAGCGAGCGCATGCTAGGGATTGATTATTGGCATGCGAGATGGCGAGAAGCTGAGCC
>Ga0190275_10003856_pt1 | contig 10745 bp, 8 predicted proteins | sample Popmic550T_FD_133745 | JGI IMG/M metagenome (GOLD analysis project Ga0190275, IMG submission 133745) | Populus adjacent soil microbial communities from riparian zone of Yellowstone River, Montana, USA - 550 T | ecosystem: Environmental > Terrestrial > Soil > Riparian zone > Trees stand | place...
AGCCTGGACTCGTCGGACTGTACGCACAAAATGTAAAGTATCCAGCAGATGGAGGAAATGAGCAGCCGCTACACCTTGTCTATACCTCTCCAAGCTTTGAGAACGAAGAAGGCATTATGTTTGGAATATTCATTTACAAGGTAAACCATGACTATACTCCAAAACCATAAGGAGACCCATAGATCTTCAGCAGGAACATGAACCAAGCCCCAGATTCACACCTAAGACCATGTCTAAGCTAAAGTGATAAAATCACTCCGAGAACCATCGAGATGGAAGAAGAATTCTTATCCATATGCAGCTCTCAAAGCAGGTTGTTGAGGGTTTGTGATGTTCATTCATGGATTTATTGCATCTAGCCTTACGCTAAAGGTACAAGTAGAGATAGGAGAAGAACCAAACAGCTCAGCGATAAGGCTGGACTAAGATATTTGTGGAGTGTTAGACTATCTTGAAAAATCAACATTCTTTTGAGGAATTTCTTCAATAATTGACAGGATAAAAGGAAGTTATTGCTTTTACTGGGAGAAAAACATTCCTTCATCGAAAGAAATGCTACGACGTATATACATATACATATACATATATATATATATTTTATATAATAAGATGATTTCATTACTATTCTTTCTATGTCTATTGTAGTCAAAGAAAGCTAAAAGTACAATTCCCATGCTTCTGATAGTAGCACCTGGGAAGATGATGATGATGATTGTTGTTCTTTTTCATCCTCTCTATCAACACTAACCTGTTTCATTCTTTTTTTAAGGTATCTAGCCAAGTCTGTAGTACTAATTATCCCAATTACTACATTTCGGGCATCAGGATCCTCAACCAAAAGATGCCTCACTTTGTTTCTTATCATTAGAAGAGCTGCCTCTTCAATTGGCTGACCCTTTCTGATAGAAAGGATAGGAGAAGACATTATAGAGCCAGCGGTAATACCACCACCATCAGGAGGCACCCCTTTTGCGATACTCTTGACAATATCGCGTTCTGTCAATATTCCAATCACTTTCTTATTATTATTCTGGTCTTCTTCATCTGTTATAGCAACAGAGCTAACACCCCAATCGACCATGACCTTTGCAAGCTCCAATACGCTAGCTTTGGAATCACGCATAACCATTTTAGTATTCATATAATCTTCCACAGAGCTCATATTGACTACCCATTACTATTACGGCTTCATATCTTAAAAGCTTCAGGCATGAATAAATTTAGTGAACATATTATCTTCTCAAAAAAGGACTTGCCTCTTCCTCTGCTTGCTCTAATTTTTTTATATCATCAGAATTATAGTTTTGTCTAAACTATTTGCATGAAACAACGAAACTTTGACTCTAACACAGGTTTTATAGCACCTCAAAAAATAGACAATATTTTTTTAGATTGGCATCTTTGCCTTGAATAATGAAGGCGGAAATAAAGTGTCGTATGGGACCACATCCTCAACGCATGTCTAGATCCATAGCCAAGTCATCATCTAGGTCCTCCGCTACATCTGCATACCTTAATGAATGATTGAATTCTATTTGTCATACAAGTAAAACCTGTTGTCTGGCATAATGCTGTTTGAAGTAGTAGAGGAATCAGGTAGAAGTGAATAAAAAAGAAAATAAAGGAAGTGGAGAATGTGTGTTCTCTTTAATTTACATGCCCATGTAGGGATTTGGTCCACCCATGCCGCCGCCGGGTGGAGGACCGCTCTCTCTAGACTTAGATACAGAAATTACATCATCTATCCTCAAGATCATAGACGATGCCTCTGTGGCCGCGCTGATTACCTGTTCTTTGACTTTTAGTGGTTCGTAAACGTCTTTTGCAGCCATATCTGTGACCTTGCCGTTAATTACATCTACGCCATATTTGGGCTTCGATAGTGCTGCTTTAGCTCTGAGCTGTGTCTGAGTGTCCAGAGGATCCATTCCTGCGTTTTCTGCCAGAGCTATTGCAATTTCTTCCACACTATCGGCGAACCTTTCTACTGCTAACTGAGATCTTCCTGAAAGAGAAGCTGACCATTCTCTGACTTTTTGGGATATGTAAACTTCTGGAGCTCCAGCACCCACAATAATGTATGGGTATTCCACTACATCTTTGACAGTCATAATGGCATCATGGACTGACCTTTCAGCCTCGTCAACAACACGTTGAGATCCACCCCTTATCAGGATGGAGAGCGCCTTGGGATTCTTACATCCTTCAACAAAAACCCATTTGTCAGTCTCTACTTTTCGCTCTTCTACTAGTTTGGCATAACCTAGGTCGTCCGCGGAAAGCTCATCTATGTTAGATAGCACCCTACCACCCGTCGCCTTTGCAAGATTATTCATGTCACTTTCTTTTACTCTTCTGACTGCTAGTATCCCCTCTTTTGCAAGATAATGCTGCGCCAAGTCATCAATCCCCTTCTGACATAGAAGTACATTTGCGCCTGAAGCGGATATTTTATCTGCCATAGATTTGAGCATGCGGTTCTCCTCTTCCAAGAACATATGCATCTGCTGTGGTTCAGAGATGCGGATCTCTGCGCTCATTTCCGGCTTTTCGATTTCTAATGCCGCATTGAGTAAAGCTATCTTGGCCTCCTCAATACGCTTTGGCATAGCTCCGTGTACGACTTCCTTATCAAGTACAATGCCTTGAATAAGCTTGGTATCCTCTATGGATCCTCCTGCCTTCTTTTCTATCTTAATATTATCGATATCTACTTTGTAATGTTCATCCGCCTTTTCTGCTATAGCTACGACTGCATCGACTACTATCTTAGACAGGGGCTCGGAATTCACGGAAACTAGCTTGGAAGCCATGCTTGTACGCGCTATCTTGCCAAGTATTTGCCTGTCTGCCGGATCAACTTTTGTTGATGCGTTCTTTAGTATTTCAATAGCTTTTTCAGATGCCATTCTGTAACCGTCGACTATGACAGTAGAATGAACGCCCTTTGATATCAGTTCTTCGGCCTTGGAGAGTAGAGATCCAGCAAGAACAACAGTTGAGGTTGTGCCATCTCCCACCTCATTGTCTGTAGCCTTGCTAATCTCTACCATCATCTTGGCTGCTGGATGCTGAACGTCCATCTCTTTGAGAATTGTAGCACCGTCATTTGTTATTGTTACATCGCCAAGGTTGTTTACAAGCATCTTATCCATTCCTCTTGGGCCGAGGCTTGTGCGCACAATTTCTGCTATTGTCTTTGCTGCCGTGATGTTGTTTCTCTGTGCCTGGTTGCCCTTTGTTTCAGTAGTACCCTCTCTTAAAAGGACGATAGGCATAGGTTGTTGTTGCTGTTGTATTGACATAGATCATATCTCACCTTAGATTAGTACCTAAAGATGATCTTTTAGGAGTAATTTAAGATCTTCTACTACCCGCCACTTCATCACATGCAGAGAATCGTTATATGTCCATGATATGAATTTGATACTAGGTAAGTAGTAGTCCAATAGAATAGAATAATATCTAATAAAACTTACATTGATACAAGATAGGTACATCAAAGGTAGCATGCCCGGATCACTGGAGCTATCCTTGCCTATCAGGGTAACGAGAGATTTCAAGCGAGAAACATCCCTCTTTTCTAGATGTTATGGCTACGCAAACAGCTATGGCATTTTTTAATAGGCTTATAATCCTAATAAGATAGGCAGAAACCTACACTTTCAGATCCTTGAAATGAGGGAGTATATCACACACCTCCCAAAGTAGAGTGGAGGTATGTTTTTGGTGTCACAATAATATTAGCAGCGACCATTCGAAGATTCAACAATGTATGTTTGGCTGCTCCTTTGGAGTTGCTAAAGGTGCATTGAACAGTCCTGAACAGTAGATAGATTATTTGTAAAAAATTATTTCCTCTAAAGAACATAAAAGAACAATATGAACATGATTCTCAGCTAAGCTCGTCTATCGTCTTGGTCAAGTTTGCAATGATTTCTTTTATCAACTTGTCGCCTTTTGAAGCGGTAGCCTTCATTGGGTCTCCCCAAACGCCATTGCCGGTAATCTTGGGAAAAGACCCCGGCGCATTTGTGAGGCTGTTATAAGCCGCCCTTGACCTCGATAGATCTTTGGAATTTGGCATGGCTCGGTCCATATGCACAAGTTCAGGCGCAATTGCCAAAACGAGGGAGGTTTCAACCTCACCTGCATGGTCAAACTCTGACGTCATCATCTGCCAGTAATGTAGGATGTGAATATTGACATAGGAAGGTATCTTGCTCTGTATCTCTTGAGGGATGTATTGGAGTGCTCCTGTATTACCATGATGGCCGTTTAGGATGATTATTTCCCTTATCCTGTTTTCTGCTAGTGAAATGCATGTGTCACATAACATTGTAGACAACGTCGAGTTGCGAAGCGATACATTGAACATTGGTTTATGCTCAAACGAGACTCCATATGAAATTACAGGTAGGACAAACGCGCCAACTTTTTCTGATAGGAGTTTTGCAATGTATTCCACGATAAGAGAATCAGTCGATACTGGCAAATGCGCACCGTGCTGCTCGAGGGAGCCCACAGGTATTATAGCTCGCTTGACCTTTTTGAGTGTGATTCTAAAATCATAGTCGGTCATGCCAAAGACCGGTGTTGACATCATGCGATATGCAGGCTTGTGTCCATTAACTACCTTTTGTTTTATTGCGGCTGATCAATGTCTTGTATCTTCTTTGAGGTAGACCTTACCCCAGTACACCTCGAGTTTTCTTTCAAGGTAGAGCCTGACTCCCTCAAGAAGAGTTGCTGCTTCAAGTTCCTGACCCTTTTTCTTGATTATGTCAAGTGTATCAGAAGTTGATACCTTGAACGATTCTTGGTAGATTATTGGACCTTGGTCCAGGTCTTCAGTTACAAAGTGCGCAGTACACCCTATTATCTTGGCACCCCGTTCATACGCTTGAATATATGCATATGCCCCCGGGAATGCAGGGAGAAGTGACGGATGTATATTGATAATCCTGTTTGGATAACGCCAAACAAAATTTGGAGTCAGTATGCGCATATATCTTGCGAGGACTATCAGATCAATGTTGTACCGCTCTATTAGTTGCAGGATTCTGTTTTCAGCCTCTGCCTGATCTCTATGAACTACTGCGTGAAATGGTATTCCGACATCATCTGCAATTGACTTGAGCGTGGAGTCGCTTGCGATGATAACAGAGATATTGGCTTTTATTTGGCCCTTTTTCTTAGCTTGCAGCAGCCTCACAAGACATTGAGGTTCCTTGCTTACAAAGATTGCAACATTTTGGAGTCGGTTAGGCTCTTGGTAATGAACTTTTATTTCCATTGACAGCTTCTTGGCAAGCTGTTTTAGCCCAAGGTCGAGCTGCTCCCTGCCTATCTCCTCTACAAATGATGCTTCAAACTGCATGCCAAAGAGGCCGCGGAGCACATTCTGATTTATCTTTTCAATGTTACCACCGCTTTTGAAAATAAAGTTAGTAATATCGGCTACGACGCCTTTCCTATCTGGCCCCACAACAGTTACTTCAATGAGGGTCTTACCCTTAGGTACAGGCATGGAATCTGATAGCATTTCTGAAACATAAATAAACGTTCAGATGAACGGTTAATGCTTAAATAACAGGATTGTTAATTGAATCCGTTGGGTCACAGCGTTAACAATGATTATGACTTTTGAGGACTATAGTAAATGCACTTACGTAATAATTCTCTAGCCTTCTGAGGCATATGACATATGAAAGCACAGTCAAAGCCACAAAAAACATCTCCTACAAAACAAAGAAAAAACTACGATTACAACAAGCCAATAGGTAAGTGTGTAATCTGCTACACTCTTTCAGGTTGGCATTGCTACGACTGCGACAACGATTTTTGTCAGACGCATTTTGAGGACCATAAGGAAAAGCAACTATGCAGGACGAGTTGATGCATCAGTTGCCCAAACTTAAGTTGTGTAACGATAAGATGAGGATCGCAAAAGACTTCTGCTAATACAATTAACATAATAAATCGGACAGCTATTTTGCCTTCGGGACGATGTGCGCTGTTTGCAAATAGCTGAATGCTGAAAAGATGACTAATGCTTACACACCCAAAAATGCTAAAAGAAAATCTAATAAACGGTGCAAACTAGAACAGGTTGGCTAGAAAGATAAGACTACCGATAGATATGAAAAAGAAATGATAAACGCATAAAGGTGTCAACTAAATAGACAGTTCTGAGGGCTACTGTTTTTACCTGTAATCCTTGAGTAAGAGATAAGTAGGAAGAGATCCGGTCCTAACCGAAGTGGGTAAACATCAAACTTGCAACCATCTAGCTCAAGCCACTGAGAACATATCGGTCAAGACTAAGGAATGTGAAGAATGCAAAAACGAGGGGACTAGCTGGGTCGCTCTGCGTATGTGCCTGTCATGTGGTCATGTTGGTTGCTGTGATTCATCGCCTGGAAGACATGCGACCCGACATTTTATTGATACAAACCACCCTGTAATGGAAGCCTTGCCTAACAAGGCTTGGAGATGGTGCTACATTCACGAAGCCTATGGATAAGAAGGAGTTATTGTAAGAAAATTGACGCTTCAACAAAACAGAGAGTTTGAAGAGTTTTCAAATGATGTTGCGATGTGCCTAGCAAGCAAAAACAAGTACCTCAGTCCTAAGTATTTGTACGACAAGGTAGGCTCACAACTATTTGAGCAGATATGCATTCAGCCCGAATATTATCTTACAAGGACAGAGGCATCAATACTTAGTAAGTATGCTCCAGTCATTTCAAATTTGTTGGGCAATAACATCCACATAATAGAGCTTGGAAGTGGAAGCAGTTCCAAGACAGCGATTCTCCTTAGTCACTTCTCATCGCAGAAAAAGAGAATATACTACTTTCCAATCGATATCTCAAGTACCATATTAGCAGAGAGCGCGCAGAGATTGAAATCACAATTCCCAAAAGCCAGCATCGTTGGAATTGCATCTGATTACAATATGGGCATTGACAGGGCGGCTGCTGAATGCAAGGTTGCTGAGAAGGAGGAGAAGAAGAACAACAACGACGATATCTCGTACACAAAGCTAGTGCTCTTTCTAGGCTCTAGCATTGGCAATTTTGAACTTATAGAGGCAAGATCTTTACTTCGCTCAGTTAGACAAAGACTCAATGCAAGCGATTTTCTGCTCGTCGGTTTTGACTTGCAAAAGGACGAGTCTGTGTTAAAAGCAGCCTATAATGACAAGGCTGGAATGACAGCCAAATTCAATTTGAACTTGCTGGCAAGGATAAATAGGGAACTTGGTGGGAACTTCGAACTTGAAAAATTTGAACATTATGCATTCTACAATCATGAGCAACATAGGATGGAAATGCATCTGATTTCAAAAATCGACCAACAGCTATACATAGGAGCATTAGGCAAAACTTTTTCTCTCAAAAAAGGTGAGAGTATCCACACAGAGAATTCATACAAATACAGTTTGAATCAAATAGCTGCGCTTGCTGAGGATTGCGGCTTTGGTATAGAGAAGAACTTTACCGACAAAAAAAGATGGTTTAATCTGGCTCTCCTTTCACCATCTTAAATAACATCTTTAGCGCAACGGAAACCTGCGAATAGTATTCTTTCATGCGGCTTGAAATAATTTCTATAGCTGTTGCGTATTTGCGCCGTCGATGTTGCAAAGGATCCTCCTCTGAGCACTTTTTGGTTTATGGTCCACTTGTCGGTGTATTCAGAAAATTTTGACTTAAAGCCTGGATAGAGCACATATTCTGACGATGTCCATTCCCAAACATCTCCTATCATCTGATGACAGCCATAATAGCTCTTGCCCGCAGGATACGCCCCCACCTTGGATGGACCCCATAGGTATGATTCAAGGAGGTTGGAGTGTTTGGGTGTTGGCTTCTGATCACCCCATGGGTATAGCATTTTTCTCTGCAAGTCATCATTCCAGCTTGCTGCCTTTTCCCATTCTGCCTCGGTTGGAAGCCTTTTACCGGCCCAGCGGGCATATGCATCTGCTTCATAATAACTCACATTGACTACAGGCTCGTCTGGGTCAATCTTGCTCAGGCCACGAAAATCTTTCTTTTTCCATTCATTATTTTCTTGCACCCAGTATAGGGGCGAATCCCATCGCTGCTCCTCCACCAGTTCCCATCCATCTGCTAGCCAGTATCTATAATCTTCATAGCCCCCTTCCTCCATGAACTTCATATATTCGCCATTGGTTATTGGAGCCACGTCCATTTCGAAGTTTTGCAAGTATACCTTGTGCTCTGGAAGCTCATTATCGTAGCAAAAGCCGTTGCTATTGTATCCGACATCAAAGATCCCTCCCGGGATCTCGACCATTTTTGTAGTTATTCTTATTATTTCTGATGCTTTTGGGGGCTCATTAATGATTTGGGGCTCATAGTTGTCAGAGGAGTCAGGGAAGCGCTCAAAATAATGCTGGAAATCGTATACCATTAGTTCTTGATGCTGCATCTCGTGTTGCATTCCAAGCATGATGTCGTACTGCAGTTCATGTGTCAATGCATTTGCGTTTTCAGAAGATACTGTTGATGATCTCTCTTTCAAAAATTTGGTAACTTTTCTGTCTATAAATGACCTGTAATCAAGAGTCTGCTTTACAGTAGGTCGAGGGAATTTACCTCTCTCTTGCTTTGGCAAAATTTTTCCAAACTTCTGGTAGTATGAATTGAGATATTCTAAGTTAAAACCACCACCACCACTACTGCTACTATTACTGTCTGATTCCAGTCTGGCATCATGCTTTTCCAAGACCTTTTGAAAGAACCATGTGACATGTGCAATATGCCAATTGGGAGGGCTGCCGAAAGGGTCAGATTGCATTACTGCATCCTCTATTCTCAACGGTTTGAAAAGCTGCATAGTCTTTTTTCTGACCTGTGTAAAGTCAGATAACAACAGATCAGCAGATTCTTGATACAGTAGTTTTGACATAATAGAAAAAAGATTTTGGTCCTTATAAGCTGTCTCTTTTACTGTTCTGGTTTACCTTCACAGTTAGGTAGTGTGCGGGGGGTGGGATTTGAACCCACGGACCCCTGAGGGACGGGATAACCCATTTATGAGATCTTAAGTCCCGCGTCTCCAATCTTCTTTTTAGCCTATTTGGCCAGGCTCTACAACCCCCGCAGGCTTGATGTTGCGTTAATAGGTATGCATAATTAAATCTTGATCTTATGTATTTCCCAATAATTATTATATGGTTTATTGATTCGATTGTTCGTTTAGCTGCCTTGGTAGCTCAGCCTGGTAGAGCGTTACCTTGGTAAGGTGTCGGATGACTTAAACATCCGGCAACCCTCCAAAGAGGTAGAGGTCGGGGGTCCAAATCCCCCCCAAGGCTTCTCTTTTTCCTTGACTGTTGATCTCATTATCATTCTTCGGCTCCACTCGATCATTTTTCCTTATTCTTTCAGTTCTCCAAAAATTGGCGAGGTTTGTCTTAGTTATCATGATCAGGTGATAATAGCAACCTCAAAACAAAAAAGTGTACAGCTGTAAGATGATATGAAGCATGAATCCTTATCTACCAGAGACTTGCGTAATTAATTCAGATGCTGACCATGACACTTTTTGCAAGCAGCACTAGTAGTAGTGGACTCATTCTTGTCAGACAAGAAAAATAAGAATGATAATGATTATAGAAATCAGAGTAATAATGATTCCATTTTAGAGAAAGAAAACTCAAAAAATGAAGATGATAATAATGATAACGGCAAACCAGTAGCTAAACTCCTTATTGTAGACGATGACTCCGATATCGTCCAAGTTCTCAAGCTAGGTCTTCAAAAAAATAGATTCTTAGTCGATGCATTTACCAGTCCCGAAGAGGCATTACAAAGCTTCAAATCTAATGCAGAATCTTACTGTCTAGTGCTGTCAGATGTCCGAATGCCAGGTTTGTCTGGAATACAACTAGCAAAAAGGGTTAAAGAAGCCAGTCCGAGCGTCAAAGTTATCCTCATGACTTCTTTTGAAATAAGAGATAGTGAGTTTTCTAAAGTATTTCCTTCTACACATGTTGACGGCTTTGTTCAAAAGCCCATTGGTATTAAGGATCTGACTAAAAAGATTTTGAGTGTTATAAGCGAAACCAGGAGGAGGAAAGAGTGAGAGAGGTAGGTTAAAGAGCTTGAGGATTGAGAGCGAGAATAATGAATCAATCATGAAATGGTTCGATGAAGAAGTAAGAGATGGAGAGAATAGTATCATAATATATCCCAATTTGCAAACATTTCGCCAGATTTATACAAAGTATGTTAAAGACCAATTAGCAAAAGAAGATGAAAATAATAGTAAACGCAATGAACCATCCTTACCAAGAATCATACTTATTGCAACTTTTTACGAAACAACTGACAGCGTAAAGCATCATCTCAGTGCTGTCGGACTGCAAAACATTCAAAGCCTCATAGACAATGGTTCATTAGTAATAGTGGACGCTTTTAGCTCTTACTTTCCAGATGTCAGTGGCATGAAAAAGCTGGTCGCATCCCTTTCAGACCGTGCGAAAAAAGAAGGCAGAGTTGGAGTTACTGCCATTGTGGATATGGGATTTTTCTTTCTATTTGGTGGAGACGGCAGAGCTACAGAATTGATAAATTATGAGGCATCCTTAGCACCAAAAACAGAAGGTGGCAACGTCAAAGGCTTTAGCTGCTATCATGTGGGAAACTATACTACTTTAAAAGACAGCCAGAAAAAAGAGCTTGCTCAAAAAGGTAAGAAAGTGCTTG
>Ga0190275_10003857_pt1 | contig 10745 bp, 7 predicted proteins | sample Popmic550T_FD_133745 | JGI IMG/M metagenome (GOLD analysis project Ga0190275, IMG submission 133745) | Populus adjacent soil microbial communities from riparian zone of Yellowstone River, Montana, USA - 550 T | ecosystem: Environmental > Terrestrial > Soil > Riparian zone > Trees stand | place...
GAAGCGCGAGACGTTTCGTGCCGCCTACGATGGCTGGGACGCGGCAACGATCGCCAACTACGGGGATGACGATATCGCTCGCTTGCTTGAGAATCCGGCCATCATCCGCAACCGGGCCAAAGTCAACGCCGCGATCGGGAACGCGGGCGCTGTCCTTGAGTTGCAGGCGGAGGGCGGATTCAGCAACTACGTCTGGTCGTTCGTTGGTGGCAAGCCGCTGGTCCGTGACTGGCAACCGGCCGGACACGCCGGGTTTGTCGCGACGACGCCGGAATCGGACGCAATGTCCAAGGCGTTGAAGAAGCGCGGGTTCAAGTTCGTCGGCTCGACGATCTGCTACGCGTTTATGCAGAGCGTCGGAATGGTCAACGACCACGACGCAGGTTGCTTCAGGAGTTGCGAGGTCGCAGCCCTGGCGGCGGTTCAGTAGCCGTTGGAGCGTTCGCGCGCTGCCACGATTGTCTCGCGCAGTGATGGCGTGGTGGCCAGCCCGGCTGTCAGCCATTGCTCAAGGGTGCGCACACGCTGGGCGAGGTGTGCGGCGGCCTGGTCGTCGCTCGCGTCGGTTAGCGTTGCCAACGTTCCGATCAGCCGGCCAATCTGGTAGTCAAGCTCTGCCCGCAACGGTTCACGCGTGGCAATGGCGCGGATTGACGGGCCGTCCTCGGCGGCTGTGATGCGCTCGACACGGGCGACACGGCGCAAGAACTTGTTGCTTGCGTACCCGACTCCGATCGTGATGACCAGATCGATCGACGGCAGATGCTCGCGCGGGACGTCCAGCGGATAGCTTGCCAACTGGTCGAGCGCGTCGGCTGCGCCGGTGGCGTGCATCGTCGTCGCCAGCGGATAGCCGGCGTTGGCCGCCTCGAAGACGCGCCGGACACCATGCCCCCAGAGATAGGTCGGCAGGTGCGAACTGATCTCGTTGCAGAGCAGGTAGGCGGCATCAGGCGGCAGCGTATCGAGGAAACTGAAGCGCTCGTACCACCCGCGCAAGTAGACCGGCTGCGTCAGGGCCGGCAAGAAGTCGAGCAGCGCCGTCAGCAGTGTTGTCTTGCCGGCCTCGTGTGGTTCGGCGACGACGATGAACGACGCCTTGGCTTCGATCGTCAGGCTCAGAAAGGCTGCCAGCCGGACATCCAGCGCGCCACGTTCGATCAGCCAAAGCAATGAGCGCGGCTCCGGGGGTGTCCAGTGGTAGCCCCACCAGCCGAACGGTTCAGCGTAGCCGCTGACCGCGCCAGTGGCTTGTGCCTGATTGACGCTGTTTGCGTTGGGACCGCTCGTCACGCTGATCGCCTATCTCCAGATATGACCGTCGTGCCAGATCATACATTGCCGGCGCCGTCAGGTTGTCGCGTCCGAACAACCTCGATAGGCTTGCCAGCCGCCTGGAATGGCACGCAGTGTGCGTCAACCAATGCGGTAAGCAGGGGCTGCGAGCCGGCTCAAGGGTAGCGACAACGTATGGATCGACTGTTTCACGAACTGTATGGAGCGCGACGGTGGTTGATTATCGCCGTGGCTGTCCAGGTCGTGCTTGTCGCGGGAATCCTGCATATCGACGGACTCTTCGAGCATGTCGGGATGGACTACCTCACGAGTTATACGGCCGCAGTGATGATCCTCGACGGCGACGCTTCTGACCTCTACGACACGCGCGCACAATGGGAGTACCAGCGCCCGATCATCGATGCTCACGATGTCGACTGGGGCGATCGCGTCATGCACCCGTACATTGCGCCACCGATCCTGGGCATCATTGCGGTCCCGACGCTGGTCTTCGGGCCGGCCGGGGCGTATGTCACCTGGATGCTGCTGAATGCCGCTGCTGTCAGTCTGGGCGTCTGGATGCTCGTCCGGCGGCTGAAGGTTGCCTGGCAACCACAACTACTCGTACTTGTCGGCTCCCTGCCCCTCTTCATGGTCCTGATGCTGGGGCAGGTCGAGGGGCTGTTGTTCCTCGCGTTCATTGTCTTCGCGCTGGAGTTACGCGATGGGCGGGATGTCCGGGCCGGGCTGGCGCTGGCTGTGTTCGCGCTCAAGCCCCCGTTGTTGCTTGCGCCACTACTCTACCTGGCTGTCACCGGCCGTCGCCGCGCTGTCTGGACGACATTGCTCGCAACGGCTGTGCAGGCAGCCGCGTCAATGGCTCTGGTGGGTCCGAAGGGCGTGCGTGAGTACATCGAGCTTTCACAGCGCCTGTCCGGCCCGGATGGCACGAACGTCACGAATGTCTGGGGCATGGTAAACCTCCGCTCTGTCGTCGTGCGGGCCGCGCCGGTCGACGATCACATGGTCACCAACGCGCTGATCGTCCTGCTGACAGCGATGACGCTCGGTGCGACGGGTTGGTTCTGGCGGCGTGCCGCGCGGGAATCGTCGCTATTACCGAGCCTGGCACTACTGGCTGTCACGACCGTCCTGACGTCGTACCACGCGCTGTATCACACGGCGACGATCGCCCTGATCGCCGTCATGCTGCTGGTTGCTTATGCGATCACCCAACGCGACGCGCCACGGGTGGAGCGGCTGACAGTCTTCAGTTGGACGGCGTTCTCGCTATGTCCACTGGTCGCGTTTGCCCTGGCCCAGACCTCAAAGGTGCCGGCCGCGATCGGTGTCGTGGGCGTGTTGTTGCTATGGGCAGTCGCTGCGGGAACCGTCGCGCAGCAGGTGGCCGCAACCGAAGCAGCGTCTCGTCCGGGCCGCGCCGAGATGCAACCGTGGTACGTCGTGCGTGAGCGGCGGTCAATCCAGTCCTAGGCTCGAGCGAATCGGCGACCACTTCAATGTTTCAATCCGGTACGGGCGACATCGCAATGTCGCCCTTCCCTGTCGAGCCGCGTCGGGTGGGGAGCAGGGCGACATTGCGATGTCGCGCCACCCGTGCGCGGGTACCCGGCCGGATTGAGATTGAGCCATTGGATCAGACCACGATATTGATCCAGCGGGAGGGTGCACCGCGGCCAATCGGCGATCCGCGTTCACGCCGCGATTGGCTCGTCCCAGGTGTCGAGCGCGCCAAGCTGGCTCATGACGAGCGCCCGGTGTTTGCAGTAGGGAAGGAACTCGCTGGCGCGGCACGAGCAGAGCAGATCGTCGTCGTGGGCGGTCACCTCGTAGGCGACTGTCGGGTTGCTGCTGCTGGAGACCACCCAGTAGCGCGGATCGCCGTTGAGCCGGTAGGCGCGGAGTTGCTCCTTGCCGGCTTTGGCTGCCATCCGTCGCCAGGTGTCGAGCGGGGTTACCGTCCCAATTCGCGTCATCATCATCACATCCCGCTTTCGTGTACAGCGTCGTACATCTGTTCGTATTATACTCCTGCCCGCCTGTGACAGCAAGTCAGTTTCCGCATTCTGGCGCGGAATTCTGGCGGATGTTGCCTCCTACTTACGTCGTAGGTGTCGTATCCCCTGATATACTCATGAGGACAAATGCCGCCTTGGCATGCGTGCTGCGGGACTGGTGGTGGCTCGATTCTGAACGCGCCACGTCGCACCTTGCGCCGCACTCTTTCGGGGCCGGCAGGCGGGGTTGGGCCGCGTTGTGAGCGGGACCAATTGACGCGGCAACGGTCTGCCGCATGCAGGGACAGGAGAGACGAGGCGGTATGGCGCAGGAGCAGGTTTATGATGTCGCATTCCTGGGAGGCGGCACGGGTGGCTACGTCGCCGCGATTCGGGCCTCACAGCTCGGGCTGAAAGCGGTCGTCATCGAGAAGGACCTCGTCGGCGGCACATGTGTCCACCGTGGCTGTATCCCGGCTAAGGCGCTTTTGAAGGCCGCGTCGGTTGCGACCCTCGTCAAAGATGCCAAGGACTTCGGCGTCACACCCGGCGAGATCTCGCTCGACTACTCGACCGCCATGTCACGCGCCCGCAAGGTCGTTGACCAGAACTACAAGGGCATCCAGTTCCTGTTCAAGAAGCACAAGATCGATGTCGTTGAAGGCTGGGGAACTATCACCGGCCCCGGCGCGATAAGCGTCGAGAAGGACGGCAACACGACCGAGGTTCGCGCTCGCAACATCGTCATCGACACTGGCTCAACCCCGCGTCCGATCGACGGTCTCGAGATCGACGGCAAGCGTGTCTTCACCTCTGACGAGGCCACGACTGAGCCATTCCTGCCAAAGCGCGTCATCGTTCGTGGTGGCGGCGCGACCGGGCTTGAGTTCGCCAGTGTCTACCGCGAGTTCGACTGCGAGGTCACGCTGGTTGGACGTGTCGCGCCGAATGAGGACGCTGACGTTCAGAAGGACCTCGCCCGCGCGTTCCAACGGCAGGGTATCCGCGTCCTGGCCAACGTCCGCCCGTCAGCCTCCGACTTCACTGTCACCGACGACGGCGTCTCGATGAAGGTCAGTGTCGATGGCAAGGACGAGACGATCGAGGCCGACGCGCTGCTGGTTGCGATTGGCCGCTACGGCAACACCGAGGGCTTCGGGCTTGAGAACATCGGCGTCACCGTCGCTGACGGCTACATCACGGTTGACGACTATATGCGGACCAACGTCGAAAACGTGTACGCAATTGGCGACGTGACCGGTCTCCAGCAGCTTGCCCACACCGCGATGCATCAGGGCGTGGTCGCTGTCGAGACAATGGCCGGCCACAAGGCAGAAGTTCTCGACTACAACAAGATCCCGTGGGTGACGTACTGCCACCCGGAGATTGGTTCGGTCGGCCTGACCGAGGCGAAGGCGCGCGATGCCGGCCTGAACATCAAGACCGGCAAGTTCCCGCTCTCGGCCAACGGCAAGGCACGCGTCGAGAACGAGACGGTCGGCTTCGCCAAGATGGTCGTCGATGCTGACACCGACCAGATCCTCGGAATTCACCTGCTCGGCGGTCATGCGACCGAATTGATCAGTGTCGGCGGGCTGGCCATGCTCTTCGAGGCAACGGCCTGGGAACTGGGCATCACGACCTTCCCGCACCCGACGATCTCCGAGGTGCTACATGAGGCGGCGCTCGACGTCGATGGCGCGGCACTGCACTTTTAGCGTTGCGAACCAGCAGGCGGCACAGGTCGTGCGCCTTACGTAGGTAGTCGAAGGAGGCGATGACGGGTACGCGGGCTGCTCCGATTGAGGAGTTGCGCGTCGACACAGTAAGGCGGACCGCCAGCGCGACGCGCGTATCGCGCATGACGAGACGCCCCCGCACCGTGCTCACGCTCAGACGATGCCCCGGTCCAACGACGGGCCGGGACGGCGAAGGAGGCACCAGATGGGGCGAACTGATCCCGGTGGAACGGCGACGGCCACTCGCGACGGAGTAGAGGGCCTTTCGCACGACGATATGCGGCAGATGTACGAGACGATGCTGCTGGCACGGCTACTCGACGAGCGGATGTGGCTGATGAACCGGGCCGGTCGAGCACCGTTCGTCATCTCCGTCCAGGGCCACGAGGGCGCGCAGGCCGGGATGGGCTTCGCGCTCGACACCTCAAAGGACTGGCTCCTCCCCTATTACCGCGACCTCGCTCTCGTCCTCCACTTCGGGATGACTCCACGCGACATGATGATGTCGTTCCTCTCGCGCAAGGATGAGCCAAACAGCCGCGCCAAGCAGATGCCCGGCCACTATGGCTCCCGCAAGCACCGGATCGTGACCAGTTCATCCCCAGTTGGAACCCAGTTCGCGCAGGCGCCCGGCGTCGCGCTCGCGGCGCGGATGCGCGGCGAGGACACGGTCGTCGTCACCAGCATTGGTGAGGGCGGAACCGCCCAGGGCGATGTCCATGAGGGGATGAACTGGGCCAGCATCTACAAGCTTGGCGTCATCTTCTTCGTCCAGAACAACCACTACGCTATCTCGGTTCCACAAGACAAGCAGATGGCGATCAAGAACGTCTCCGAACGCGCCGTCGCCTACGGGATGGCTGGCGTGACAGTCGACGGCGCTGACGCGATCGATGTCTACAGCAAGGCTCGCGAGGCTGTCGAGCGCGCGCGGCGCGGCGAGGGCCCAACTCTCTTCGAGGCAAAAGTCAATCGCCTGACGCCCCACTCATCCGACGATGACGACCGGTTTTACCGCTCCCGTGAGGAAGTCGAATCGTACCGTGAGCGTGACCCGATCACCGTCACGGGCCAGCGGCTGAAAGACCTCGGCGCGCTGACCGACGAGCAGGAGCAGGAGATCCGCAACCGGGTCAAGGCAGCCGTCAACGACGCGACCGACTTCGCCGAGGCTGCTCCTGCGCCCGACCCCGAAGAAGCGTTCACCGATGTCTATGCGCCAGAAGGTTCGCGGGTTTGAAGGCGAGTAGAAAGTGCTACGTGCTAAGTTGAATGGAGTTGGTCCAGGCATTTGAGCATCGGCTATTCCGATCCCAATTCCTTTCGACTTAGCACTTAGCACTTTCTACTCATCACTGAAAGGAACCGGCTGTGGCAACGAAGCTGCTGATCGAGGCGATCCGCGAGGGATTGACGCAGGAGATGGAGGCGGACGAGCGCGTCTTCGTCCTTGGCGAGGACGTTGGCAAACGTGGTGGCGTCTTCCGGGTGACAGAGGGGTTGCTCGACAAGTTCGGCGAAATGCGGGTGATCGACTCTCCGCTGGCTGAGTCGTCGATCATCGGCGTCGCGATTGGCGCGGCTGCCAATGGGATGCTGCCGGTTGCTGAGATTCAGTTCCTCGACTTCATCCACCCCGCGATGGACCAGATCATGAACGAGGCCGCCAAGTTCCGCTACCGCTCCGGTGGCGACTTCGGCTGTCCGATCGTTATCCGCTCGCCGTATGGCGGCGGTATCCACGGCGCGCTCTACAATTCGCAATCGATCGAGGCGCTGTTTACCCACACACCGGGTCTCAAAGTCGTTGCGCCAATCGATCCCTACGACGCGAAGGGCATGTTGCGCTCGGCGATCCACGATCCCGACCCGGTCCTCTTCCTGGAACACAAGCGCGCCTACCGCGCCGTCCGGGCGGAAGTGCCCGATGAGCCGTACGACGTGCCGATCGGCAAGGCGAAGGTCGTCCGCGAAGGCAGCGACATGACGATCATCTCCTGGGGCTGGTATTTGCAAGAATCAGTTCAGGCGGCCGACGAGTACATGCAGGAGCAGGGCGCGACGATTGAGGTCATCGACCTGCGCTCGCTGCGGCCACTCGACAAGGACACGATCCTCGAATCGGTGATGAAGACCGGCAAGGTGCTGATCGTCCACGAGGCCAACAAGTTCGGTGGCCTGGGTGGCGAGATATCAGCCATCATCGCCGAAGACGCCTTCGCTTACCTCGACGGCCCGATCGTCCGGATCGCCGGCCCCGAAGTTCCGGCCATGCCCTACGCGCCGCCGCTCGAAAAGGCCTTCCTGCACGACAAGAACGACATCCGCGCCGCGATCGAGAAGCTGGCGGCGTATTAGCGAGTAGAACGTGCTACGTGCTAAGTTGAAAGGAGATCGTCGCAAGATGTTCACGTGCTATTCCGGTTCCAATTCCTTTCAACTTAGCACGTAGCACGTTCTACTCTGATTTGGAGGCACCATGTCCGGAGCAACCAAACAGGGCACGACGATAACGATGCCGAAGTTGGGCGAGAGTGTGACCGAGGGAACGCTCGGAGCCTGGCTGAAGAACGTCGGCGATGTGGTCGACAAGTACGAGCCGATGGTCGAGGTCGTGACCGATAAGGTGACGGCCGAGATCCCGGCACCGGTGTCGGGAACGATCGTTGAGATCATCGGGCGCGATGGTGACACGATCCCGGTTGGTGGTCTAATCTGCGTGATCGACGAGGGCAACGGCGCAGCCGCGACTGTCTCGCCACCAGTCGATGAGCAGCCGCAGGCGTCAATGCCGGAGGCTGATTCGACGACACCGACGGCTGATACGTTGCCGACGAGTGGGCCAGCAGATGGGACGGGCCAGGTCGTTGACCTGACAGATGCGCGATCACGGCGCGATGAAGCCGAGCTATTGCGCGCGCGCTCGTCGCCGGTCGTCCGACGGCTAGCCGAGGAGCACGAGATCGACATCAGCGCGCTGCACGGTAGCGGTGTTGGTGGTCGTGTGACGAAGGCCGACATGCTGGCCGAGATCGACGCTCGTCGCAGCCAGCCGTCGCAGCCAGCCGCAGCCGCGCCACAGCCACAGCCTGCCCCGCAGCCGAAACACGCTGAAACGATCTCGCCGCCGATGGCCGCCCCAAGTGTCGCCCAACCGATGCCGGCCCAACAGGCCGTACAGGTTCAGCTCATGCCAGGCGATGAGGTGATCGAGGCGAGCATCATGCGTCGCCAGGTTGCCGACCACATGGTGCGTTCTGCCTACACGGCCCCGCACGTCACAGTCTGGATGGAAGCGGACATGAGCAACGTCGTCCGCGCCCGCGACCGTTACAAGGACGAGTTCAAGACCCGCGAGGGCGCGAGCCTGACGTTCGTCCCGTTCGTGCTACGCGTCCTGACGCAGGCGTTGCGCGAGCATCCCAACGTCAACGCCGCCTGGGACGATGGCAGGATCGTCCGCCGTAAGGCGATGAACATCGGGATCGCGGTCGCGATGGAGGACGGGTTGATCGTGCCGGTCATTCACAACGCCGATGAGAAGAATATCGTTGGCCTGGCGAGGGCCGTCAACGACCTCGCAACCCGCGCACGGGAGAACAAGCTCCAACCGGACGAAGTATCGGGCGGCACGTTCACGCTCAACAACCCCGGCACGCTTGGCTCGCTCTTCTCAACGCCGATCATCGTCCAGCCGCAGGCGGCGATCCTGTCGATGGAGGCAGTCGTCAAGAAGCCGGTCGTCATCGACGACGCGATCGCGATCCGGCCGATGATGAACCTGTCGCTCTCGCTTGACCACCGCATCCTCGATGGCCTCTCGGCCACGCGGTTCCTGGCGGCGGTTAAGCAGGGGCTGGAAGAGTTCCCGGCGGACGCGTCGATCTATTGATCGCATGATGCGCGGTGCGAGAATCGTGACTTAAGGTGTTCGCATCGCGGCTGTTGTGGTTGATTCACCAAGCCCCCCTGTCGTCCTGCGCCGCAGCGAAGGACCTCTCCGCGCTAACCACATGAGCGGTCGAGGCAGGAGAGGTCCTTCGCTGCGGCGCAGGACGACAGGGGGGGCTTGGTCTTTCCTCGTTGTCCAGGCATGGTTGAGCGGAGTCTTAACGTGCCGCGACCTGATCCCGCTCGACGGTAACCGATTCCGTGTTGTCTGCTCGTTGCTTGGGCGGGACGTACGGGACGCTGCGGCCGAGGCGCTTGACGCGTTGGCGGGACTTCCAGAGCGCGTAGGGGGCGGCGGCGTTGCCGGCTGTTTCGGCAATGACGAGTGAGAACGGATAGCGTTCGCGACCGGTCAGGCTCCGCTTGATCTGCGTCCTGACCTGGCGCAATCGCCAGCGTGGCAGGCGGACGAAGATGTCGTAGAAGCCGCGCATGTCGCCGTCGTTGATGGCTGTCGTCAGGTGGTAGGCAACGTGGCCCTTGCTGTAGTTGTAGATCTGGCTCTTGAGGGCCTCCATGTCGCGTCGGTGGCGGTGCCAGACGTAAGCGTTTGGCTCGTAGACCAGCGTGTAGCCGGCCCGCAGCACCTTGTAGAACACGTAGGTGTCCTCGCTACAGCCGGTCGGGCTGCCGGCGCCGAGCGTCTCATCGACCATCCCGATCTCAGGGTCCGCGAAGATGCTGGCCCGGAACGCCGCGTTGGCAGTCGCGCCTAGCACCCAGGTTGGAGCCGCGCGTCGGCGATAAAAGTTGAACCAGGCGTGGTCGGCTTCGATGCGCGTGTAGCCCCGACCGAGGCCTCCGTATTGCTCGAAGTACTGCTGGGCCGGAGTGTCGAGTTCCAGTGGCAACACGTTGCCGGTGACGACCATCACATCGGCGCGAGCGAACGGCGCGACCAGCGCCTCCAGCCACGATGGTGGCATCGTCACGTCGTCGTCGGTCGCGACGATGATCTCGCCGTTGCTGGCGGAGATGCCCGCGTTGCGCGCGTAGCTCAGGCCGGCGATTGGCTCTTCGACCAGCCGGACACCGGGAAACTCGCCAACGACTGGCGGCGTCAAACCTGAGCCGGGACGATTGTCGACGACGATGATCTCGACCGGCCTGCTGGCCTGCTGGGTGGTCAGTGACGCCAGGCAGTCGCGCAGGTCGTCGGGCCGGTCGCACGTCGCGACGACGATCGAGACGGAGACGTTGTCGGGCAGTGTCGCAACGTCATCGATCTGGCCTGTTCGCGGAGTTCGTAGCATCTGTTCGACGATCGCCTGGCGCGCGTCAGTCCAGCCCTTCCAGGAGTTCGCCCACTGGCCACCATCGAACAGTGCCGACGGCAAACTCGATGCCAGTACGTCTTTGAGCCGTAGGACACTCAGCGGCCTGCCAAAGCTCGGAACCAGAACATCACCTAGCGGGCGAGTGCCGCGCGTTGCGACGACGCGAACGGCGTCGTAGTCTCCGATGTCGTCGATCGGTTGCAACGGTTGGGCGACATCGATCGTTCGGACGGCGATCCGGATCGCGCTGCGGTGGCGGGGCGGCCGGACGCGCTTCCCACGCTTCGGGAGCGACGCGACCGGCCCATATTCGGTGGTTGCCTTCGCGATCCGCTTCGCGTTCGTGCGAGCCTGCTGGTAGCGGGTCAGGCCGGTGAAGCAGCCCTTCAGTTCGGCGACTATCAGATCACGCGGGAAGCGGGCTGGGCGGATGTACGACTTCACGAGGCGGCGGACATTCCACCACCAGAACCACCAGACGCCGA
>Ga0190275_10003858_pt1 | contig 10744 bp, 9 predicted proteins | sample Popmic550T_FD_133745 | JGI IMG/M metagenome (GOLD analysis project Ga0190275, IMG submission 133745) | Populus adjacent soil microbial communities from riparian zone of Yellowstone River, Montana, USA - 550 T | ecosystem: Environmental > Terrestrial > Soil > Riparian zone > Trees stand | place...
ACTCCTGGTAGTTCGGAGCTGGTGGTTCCGAGTCCGCTTTCGTACTGGAGGGTTTGGACAGGCATCTCTTGGTGGAGCGCGGCGGTGTCTACGTCTGCGTGCGTGGGGACTGTTGCTCTGATGTCGTCCCAGATGTCGTTGCAGCTATGCCAGTCCCATTTTTCTCCGAGTGCAGCGGCGATTGCCGACGCGATGCGCCACGGTTCGCGTGCGGTGCCGGGGGGCGGGAGCAAGGGTTCGAGTTTCTGAAGACGCCGCTCAAGGTTCGTGAACGTGCCTTCGCGCTCGGCGTATGCCGCGCTCGGCAACAAGACGTCTGCGTAGGCCGCCGATTCGGTAGCGAAGAGCTCGGCAACGATCGTGAATGCATCGGCGCTGAGCGCCCGCCTCGCCAACTCCGCGTCGGGGAAGTCGCTTATCGGGTCGGCGCCGAAGATCAGTAGTGCGTCGAGCTCGCCCGCGGCTGCTGCTTCGAGGATCGCGCGTGTGTCCCGGCCGGTGTCGTTGGCGGGAGTGTTCCCGGCTTTCAAGCCGGGGTGAACCCCCATGTCGATCATTCCCTGCGAACCGGCATGCGGTGGGCAGACGAGAAGCTTCCCCCGCCCCGCAGCGAGCGCTGCGGCTGCGCTCGCGATCGAGCCTTCGTCGCGCCCCGGGGACGCCGGGCCCCAAGCAACGACGAATGGGTCCTCGAGATCACTGTCTGTTCCGAGAGCGGACAAAGCCTCCGCCTCGGTGTCCGTGCGAACCACTTTCGTAGCGAAGGAATCGAGAGAGATGCGACGAGGTCCGACGACTACGAGTTTGGCGCCGCCATCGATCACTGCTCTCCGGACCCGCAAGTAGAGAACAGGAAGTGCCTCTTTGGGATCGGGCCCTACCCACACGATCGTCTTCGCCGAATCCAGATCGTCGATGCGCGCGGTCGACCCGGCGATGCCGGTAGCGGGCAAAGAAGCTTCGTATGCAGCTCCTGCATCCTGGATCCGCGAGTCGATGTCTCCGGTACCGATCACATCGCGAGCCAGCTTTGCGATCGCATGCGCGTCCTCCGTTGTCAGGTGAGCCCCGGCGATAACGCCGACGTTCTGGGCGTCCTTCAAGCCTTTGGCGACGACTTCCATCGCGCGGCCCCAGGCCGAAGTCTCGAACCGATCGCCGTCCCGGACGAGCGGATTCGTCAAGCGTTCGTCAGATGAGATGTAGTGGAAGCCGAAGCGGCCCTTGTCGCAGTTCCAGAAGTCGTTCACGCGCTCGTTGGGGAGAGCTTGGCAGCGAACCATCCGACCCTCTCGTGCCTCGCTCGTGATCGGGCAGCCGACCGAACAGTAGGCGCAAACACTCGGAGCGGTTTCGAGATCCCACGGACGGGACACGAATCGATATGGCTTCGCGGTCAGTGCGCCGACCGGACAGATCTGAACCGTGTTGCCGGAGAAGTAGCTGTCGAAGGGTTCGTCGGAGAACGTGAGGATCTGTGTCCCGGCCCCCCGGTCGATCAACTGGATGAAACGGTCCCCTGCGATCTCGTCTGCGAACCGCACGCAGCGCCAACACAGCACGCAACGCTCACGGTCGAGCACAACGAGGTCGGATATCTCGAGTGCTTTCTCGAAGTGACGCTTCTCCTCGACATACCGAGACGAACCGGGACCGTGTCTGAACGTTTGATCCTGCAGAGGGCACTCGCCGGCCCGATCACAGATAGGACAGTCGAGCGGGTGGTTGATCAGCAGGAACTCGAGCATGCCTTCCTGCGCATCGATCGCGTCGGCATCGACGGTGTCGACCTTCATGCCGTCATCCACCGGTGTCGCACAGGCAGGGAGCAGCTTGGGTGCGCCCTCGACCTTCACGAGGCACATGCGACACACGGCTACCGATTTCATGCCCGGGTGGTAGCAGAAGCGCGGCACGAAAACGCCACGCTCCTCCGCGACGTCGATCAGCAAGCGGCCCTTCTCGACCTGGATCTCCTCGCCGTTAAGAGTGAGATTCACTTTTTCCGGCGCGCCGGACGAGCCCTCAGCGCTCATCGGCGCATCCCCACGAGATCGCGGTGCTCGCCTCTGAACGGGCAGCGCCCCTCGGCGACATGCTGCTCGAACTCCTCGCGGAACAGCTTGACGTTCGACCGCAACGCCCACGACGCTGCATCTCCCAGGGGACAGAACGCCTTGCCGTCGATCCCGTCGCAGATGTCGAGCAGAAGATCCATGTCCTCCTGTCGTCCCTCACCGTGCTCGATGCGCTCGAGAACTTTCACGCCCCACCAAGTTCCCTCGCGACACGGCGTGCATTTGCCGCACGACTCGTGCTCGAAGAACTCGGTCGTTACGAGTGCGTTGCGCACCATGCAAGTGGTGTCGTCCAGGAAGGTGATCGCGCCCGAGCCGAGCATGGTCCCGGCTTCCTTCAGGGTGTCGAAGTCCATCGCTATATCGGTGTCCGTCAGGAGCGGCGAACTGGCGCCGCCGGGGATGACGGCCTTCAGGGTGTGCCCGGCCCGGATGCCACCGGCCAGCTCGAGGATGTCCTGCAAACTCGTCCCGAGCGGGACCTCGTAATTGGCGGGACGCTCTACGTGCCCGGAGACCGAGAAGATCTTCGTGCCCGGAGATTTCTCGGATCCGTATTTCTTGTACGCATCGACGCCGTTCGTGACGATCCACGGCAACGTCGCAAGTGTCTCGGTGTTGTTGACGACGGTGGGCTGTCCATACAGACCTTTGACCGCGGGGAATGGGGGCCGGAGGCGCGGTTGGCCCCTGTAGCCCTCGAGCGAGTCCAGGAGGGCCGACTCCTCACCGCAGATGTAAGCGCCCGCCCCGCGGTGAAGAATGATGTCGAGATCGAAGCTCGATCCGAAGATCCCCTTGCCGAGGAAGCCTTTCCCGTAAGCCTCTTTGATCGCGGCATCGAGTCGCCTCGACCCCAACGCGAACTCGCCGCGGCAGTAGATGAAGGCCTTGTTCGCCTGATTCGCCCACGAGGCGATCGTGATCCCCTCGATGACGCTGTGAGGGTCGCTTTCTGCCAGCTCCCTGTCTTTGTATGTGCAGGGCTCGCCTTCGTCGTGGTTGATGACGACGTATCTCGGAAAGACGTCTTTGGGGACGAACGACCACTTCATGCCGGTTGGGAAGCCGGCGCCCCCACGGCCGCGCAAGCCCGCGTTCTTCACCATCTCGATCGTTTCGTCCGGCGTCATCTGTGTGACCACCTTGCGAGCCGCGTCGTACCCAGCGGTGGCAAGCGCTCGTTCCAACGTCCACGAATCCGCCGGGTGCTCCCGCAGCCGGCCGGTCACGAGCCGAACCTCAGGAGTTGCCATCGTCGCTCCTCATGTGGCCCTTCTCCTTCGGCCTGAATCCCGGAGCTGTGTCGGCGCGCGGGGTCTCCCCACCGATCGTCCGCAAGTTCTCGACCTCGCCTTGCGGCAGATGGAGCCCCGCGCGTGCAACCTCGAGCGAGATCTCGCGCGAGGTCTTCACTGGCTCGCCACGCTCGCTGACGACTTCTTCGCCGCGCGAGATGCGATCGATCAGCTCGATCGCCGCCTCCGGGTCCTTCTTGTAGAAGTCCTCGTAGTTGATCTGCAAGCTGGGAGCCCCATCGCACGTGGCCAAACACTCCGCGGCTTCGAGCGAGAACTTGCCGTCCGCTGTGGTCCCTCCCGCCTTCACCTCCAGGCGGTCTTCCAATGCGGCGATCACCTCGCGGCCCCCGAGATGCGTACAAGCGATGTTGCGACACACGGAAACGAGGTACTCGCCTTGAGGCTTCTTCTTGAGCATCGTGTAGAACGACGCCGAAGCCAGCACCTGGGCCGGCGTGAGCTCGAGGATGTCGGCAACCTCTTTCATGCCGGCGTTAGTCACGTAACCCTCGACGGACTGCACGAGGAACAACAGCGGCAGCACCGCAGAGCGGGAGTTCGGATATTTGGCGACGATCGCGTCGGCCTGCTCGCGCAACTCCGGAGTAAGGATGCTCACCTGTCAACGCCACCGGGCGGGGGGGGCTGATGTGTGGTGGCGATCATCGATCGACGCCACCCATTATCGGGTCGATGCTCGCTATGCACGCGACCAGGTCGGCCAGCAGGCCGTCGATCGCGATCGGGCTCAGGGACTGGAGGTTGACGAACGATGGGTCCCTCACGTGCACCCGGTACGGCGAGCTCCCGCCGTCGGACGCTACGAAGGCCCCCAGCTCCCCGCGGGGTGATTCGACGGCGGCGTACGCCTCGCCCGCCGGCACCGTGTAGCCCTGGGTCATCAGCTTGAAGTGGTGGATCACAGCCTCCATCGACACCGCCATCTCGCTGCGCGGTGGTGGCATGAGCTTCGGATCCATGTTCTTGAAATGGCCGCCCGGCATCGCGTCGATGATCTGGTCGAGCAGCTTCACCGACTCGCGCATCTCGTCCATCCGCACCTTGTAACGCGCATAGACGTCACCTTCGTGGGCGATGGGAACCTTGAAAGACAGGTCGCCATAGGACTCATACGGAAGATCGCGTCGCAGATCCCAATCGATCCCGCTAGCGCGGGCGATCGGACCGGTCGCACCCAGAGCGAGTGCTTGCTCTTTACTCAGCACACCGACACCTCGCGTGCGCTCGAGGAAGATCGGGTTCTCGGTGAGCAGGGTTTCGTACTCGTCGATCCGCTCGGGAAGCATCTTGGCGATCGTTCGAGCGTGTTCCTCCCAACCCTCGGGCAGGTCCTCCCACACTCCGCCGGGGATGAAGTAACCGTTGTTCATCCTCAGGCCGGTGACCATCTCGTAGAAGTCGAGGATCAGCTCGCGTTCGCGGAACCCATAGAACATCGCCGACATCGCGCCCATATCGAGACCCTGCGTCCCGAACCAGACGAGATGGGACGACAACCGGTTCATCTCGGCGAACAACATCCGGATGTAGCGACCGCGGTCCGGCACCTCGATACCCAGCAGCGCTTCGACCGCAAGCGAATAAGCCTGCTCGTTGAAGAACGGCGCGAGGTAGTCCATGCGCGTCACGATCGTTACCGCCCCGCGCCAGTTCTGGTCCTCGCACTCCTTCTCCATGCCTGTGTGTAGGTACCCGATCACGGGATCGCACCGGGTGACGGTCTCGCCGTCGAGCTCGAGGATCAAACGAAGCACGCCGTGCGTCGAGGGATGGACCGGGCCCATGTTGATCAGCATCCGGTGGTCTTCGATCGACTCTATGTAAGCGCCGTGACCGCGCTCCTCGAAACTGCGAACAGCTTCCGCGATGCTCATCGCACGTCCTCCGAGGGGGCCGGCTTGCCCGCTGTAAGGGTCTGCCCGAGCCGATCCACCGACACGTGCGCTTCTTCGGGTTTCGGCGACTGGCCGGGACCCTCGATCTGTAGATACGGCTGGGGGACGAAATCGATGGCGACCTTGCCCACCCCATAGTCCTTGCGGAGGGGATGGCCCTCCCATTCGTCAGGCATAAGGATGCGCGTGAGGTTCGGATGGCCTTCGAAGTTGATGCCGAACATGTCGAACGCCTCGCGCTCCATGAAGTCGACCGTGGGCCACACCTCGATCACCGACGGAAGGGTCGGAGGATCGCCCTCGGCTGCAACTTGCACCGTCCGACGTTGTTTGGTTTCGGTGTCGATCAGCTGACAGACGATCCGGAAGCGATCACCCTCGGGCAGCTGCAGGGCGTCGAAACCACACAGATCCATCAAGAGCCAGCCCTCGGAACGCAAAGCGCGGGCGCGCTCCAACCACTCACCTGCCGGCACCTGCAGCACCTGCATCAGGCCGGGATCACCTCGCGCCCGGCGGTGTAGTCGCCCTTCTTGATGCGCTCGTGGAGCAGCATGATCCCGTCCATGAGCATCTCGGGGCGAGGAGGGCACCCGGGCACGTAGATGTCGACCGGAACTATCTGGTCGACCCCTTGCACCAGCGCGTAGTTGTTGAAGACGCCTCCCGACGATGCGCACACGCCCATCGAGATCACCCATTTGGGTTCGGTCATCTGGTCGTAGATCTGACGAAGGACCGGGGCCATCTTCTGCGACACGCGGCCCGCAACGATCATCAGATCGGATTGGCGAGGGGATGCGCGGAAGGCTTCCATCCCGAAGCGCGCGAGGTCGTGTCGCGGCATCGTCGTCGCCATCATCTCGATCGCGCAACAAGCCAGACCGAAGGTTGCCGGCCACAGCGAAGACTTGCGCGCCCAGTTCACCAGCTTGTCGAGTTGCGCAGTGACAAAGTTGGCGCCGACCGTGTCGCTTACTCCGCCCACTCGAGCCCTCCCTGTCGCCACACGTAGACGTAAGCCGCCAGAAGGATCGCGATGAACACCAGCATCTCGATGAGCCCGAAGAGTTTCATCTCGTCGAAGGCAACGGCCCACGGATACATGAACGCGGTTTCGATATCGAAGATGATGAACAACATCGCCACCAGGTAGAACTTCACAGGGAACCGCTCGCGGTCAACACCTTCTTCGGGCACGATGCCGCATTCGTAGGGCAGCAACTTCGCGGCGGTCCACTTCCTCGGCGACAACCGAGCGGCAACGACCATCGAGCCGATGGCGAACAACGACGACAGGATGATGAGGAACAGGATCGGCAACCAGGCAGGAAGAGTCACGGTCTGCCCCCAGCGATGGTCGAGTCCATCACTATGGTTTCAGCTCCGCCAAACGTTTCATCATCTTGAGTCCCTTCTGCTCCAAGCCTTTCCCGTTCACATCTTCGAGATTGGCCATCAACGTCATCGCGTAGGACATCACGTTCTTCGATCGCATTCCGAACGACACGAGCCTCTCCATAACTACGGGGTTGCCGATGATGTTCACGAACCGACGGCCCAAGCGGTAGTAGGGCCCGTAGGTCTCCTTGAGCTCGTTCGTGTATCCCTGAAGTGAGTTCGACGAGCCCTCGCGCAGAGCTTCGTCGATGTGGCGAGCGGCGATCCGGCCGGTCTCGTAGCCGTACGCGATGCCCTCGCCGTTCATCGGATTGATCATCCCGGCAGCATCTCCGACGAGGACCAAACCGGGACCATGCGGAGGCCACACGCTGCCGCCCATGAAGAGGCGTCCCGCACGTGGCTTCGAGTAGACGGTTTCGCGATTGATCTCCCACTCAGGAGGCAGCTGGGATACGAAATTGTCCTGCAGGTCGTGAAGGTTCACGTCCCGCCATCCACCGAAGGTCGACAGCAGACCGACACCGACGTTCACGGTGCCGTCACCAACGGGGAATACCCACCCGTAGCCGGGCAATGAGTTCTTGTCCGTCGCTTTGACCTCGAGGTAAGCCTCGAACCAACCGGACTGTTGCATCGGCGAAGTGAAGTATTGGCGGATCGCGAAGCCCATCGGGTAGTCGAGGTTGCGGTCACGCCCCAAGGAGCGCGCGAACTTTGTTGCGGCACCTTCAGCACAGATCGTGAACTTCGCGCGTATCTCTTCGACATCGTTCCCACGTTTCGCCTTGAATCCGGTTAGGACACCGTCCTCGAAGATCGGTTCTTTCGCCTGCGTCTCGTAAAGAACCTTGGCTCCCGCGGCCTCCGCGTGATTCAGCACGATCTGATCGAGATCTTTGCGCGGCTTGACGAGTCCGAAGTCGTCCCAGTCGTCGAGCTCGGGGAAGGGCAGCTCAAGAACGCGACCGGCGGCGTGAACGCGCAGACCTCGAACGCGTTCCCATGTTTCGAGTTCGGCACCCAGGCCCATCTCGCGTAGTTGTTTGACCGCTCGAGGGGTGAGGCCGTCGCCACAGGTCTTCTCGCGGGGGAATGACTTCTTCTCGCAAACGAAGACCGAATGTCCCTTGGATGCCAGGTAGTGAGCGGCCGCTGATCCTGATGGGCCGCCCCCCACGATCGCAACGTCGAACTCAGTGGCCACGGCGGCACCTCCCTTCCTCTGCGGGCAGAGCCCGAGGCGGGCTCGGGGACCCCGTTTCCGAGCTTGTGAAAACTTTCACGAGCGCGGATCGGCAGTCTACTCCCGCTACGGCAGGTGGGTCTAAGTGAAGAAGAGTTACTCGACCTTTACGTCCCCATTCATGCCGGGATGGACGTCGCATTGGAAGTAGAACGTTCCCTTGTCCAGACCCGGGACGGTGTAGGTGACCGACTGACCTCCCGGGATCGTCTCGCCCTGGAACAACGCCTCGGCCACGCTGTCGTCTTCGTAGATGGCGATGTTGTGGGGCACGGACGCTGCGTCCTCGTTCACGAACTCGATGGGGGTCTCCTCGCCGGCGGGCAGAGTGATCGTCTCGGTGTCGAAGGCGACGTTCTGAGACACGACCGTCACGCCACCTCCACCTCCCCCGGCGGGCTCCTCCGGCGGTGTACCTCCTTCAACGGTGTCTTCCTGGCCGGTCACGAAGAAGATCGCGCCGGCGACTACCGCGAGATAGACGAGGAACAGCGCCCACTGTCCACTGCGCGGACCGCCGGCGACAGGGACGGAATCGGAAACGACCTCGTCGATCAGCTTGCGCCGCTGATAAACGGCTTGCTGGCCCTCGAACTGAGCCTCGGTCCCGACGGCGTCCTCGGGACGAAGCCGGTTCCCGGCGGGAACGCCATGCGTGACGCCTGTGGGCCGTTGCTCGGGTGGGACCTCGGTCGCTCTCGCCGCGGGGGCCGCGGTCGCCACTGCGGCGGGTGCCTCCTGCGCCACTGCGGCGGGGGCCTCTGCCGCGGGTGCCTCTGCCGCGGGAGCGGCCGGTTCTGGTGTGGGCTCGGGTGCTGCTGCCGCGGGTGCCGGTTCTTCTGCCGCGGGCTCTTCGGCGGCTTCTTCGGCCGGTGCCTCCGCCGGTGCCGCGCCGTCGCCGCCTTCAAGGTGAGGCTGCGCTCCGGGCCACCACTTCGGCTCTTTTGGATGGGGAGACCCTTGCTCGGCGCGTGCACGGGCGGCCTTAGCTCGGCCCTCGGCTACCGGCGCACTGACGCCCTTCCCCTGCTCTTCTGTGAGTACTTCCTGATAGATCTGTTCCGGATCGGCCACCAAACGCTCCCCGTGGTCGGCTAAGTCGGTCGCTGCCGATGGCCTAGGCCATCGGCGGGCACAATGTAAATCATCACTAGGCGTCTCTGTCGATAACAACCTCGATCAGGTGCCCCAGGGCTTCTCGCGCTTCTTCTTCGATGGCCAGCGACGCCAGGGCTTTAGCCGCTTGAGCACGCAGGTCCACCAGCAGATCCTCGATCTCCTCACGAGCCCCGCTACGGCCGATGATCCGGCGCAGTTTCTCGACCTCCTCAGTGGCGAGATCGGCACCACCCCATCGATCCAGAAGGAAGCCCCGGTCCGTTTCGGAGGCGCGCTTCATAGCCTTCACGTACAAGAGCGTCTTCTTGCCTTCTCTGATATCGGAATCGACCGACTTTCCCAGAACGGCCGAATCACCAAAGACGCCAAGGAGGTCGTCTCTAAGCTGAAAGGCCTCGCCCACCGGACGGCCCATGGCGCGAAGACCTTCGACAACCTCCATCGACGCCCCCGCGAGAACAGCCCCGATCGTCAGAGGTTCGACGACTGAATACAGACCGGACTTCAACATCGCGATGCGCCGGACCTGTCGTTCGGTGGCATCCGGCTGCTCGGCAACACGAACGTCGAGGTACTGCCCGGCGATCACTTCGCCGCGCATCCGTGAATAGATGGCGAAACCACGATGGATCACCTCGGGCGGGAAACCACACTCCATCAACAGCGAATCGGCCAATACCAATGCCAGATCGCCAGTGAGCAATGCGAAGTTGTCGCCATGGGCCGCTCGCGTGGTCTTCTCACCACGGCGGAGATCTGCCGAATCCATGATGTCGTCGTGCACCAAGGCGAAGGTGTGTAACAACTCGAGCGATGACGCCCCGGCAACGATCTCGGGACGATCCACTCCTCCAGGGGCGCGATATCCCCAGTAACAGAAGGCCGGGCGCAGCCTTTTGCCCCCCAGGCGATGAAGCCTGCCTATCTCGTCGATAAGCGGTTCGCCTTCGGGGATCTCGTCACTCTTTCGAGCGAGGAACCTCTCTAGGCATGCGTCGACCTGCTCGCGAAGTTCGGACAGCGTCGGAGAGAAAGCCATGCGCGAAAGAGACTAGTGCGCACCATGGGTGGCCTCATGAGGCCCTCTCCGAGCCGGGTCGCGCCGGGTAACATCGGCCGCTCATGCGTTCCTTCAAGCGGGTTGCTTTGGGGTCGGCGGGCTCCACGTTCCTCCTGGTCACGATCGGAGGGCTCGTCCGCGCGACCAAATCGGGTCTCGGATGTGGCACGGACTGGCCGCACTGCTCGGGTCGGTTGGTGCCCGCCCTGGAGAACCGGGCGATGGTCATCGAGTACTCACACAGATTCGTAGCCGGCATCGTGATCGTTCTGCTCGCCACCTTGATGGTCATGGCCTTCCGGAGTCGACAACCGGCTCGGATCAAAAGAGCCTCGGTCGGTGCCTTCGGTCTCGTTCTTTTCCAGGCGATCCTCGGGATGATCGTTGTCGTTCTCGAGCTCCAGGCCGTCTCGGTGGTGCTGCACCTGGGCACGGCCATGGTGCTGCTGGCCCTCGTGCTGTACATCGCGATCGACGTTGGTGAGCGAGCCCCGGAAGAGCGCGATCCCGCTCTGAGCCAAAGGGCGTCCATCGCTGCTGCATCCGTGATCGTGTTGTTGTTAGTGGGTTCGTACGTCTCGGGCTCCGGGGCCGGGTACGTCTTTCCCGACTGGCCGTTGATG
>Ga0190275_10003859_pt1 | contig 10744 bp, 9 predicted proteins | sample Popmic550T_FD_133745 | JGI IMG/M metagenome (GOLD analysis project Ga0190275, IMG submission 133745) | Populus adjacent soil microbial communities from riparian zone of Yellowstone River, Montana, USA - 550 T | ecosystem: Environmental > Terrestrial > Soil > Riparian zone > Trees stand | place...
GACCGCCGCGAGCGGGGACAGGTACTGCAGCGGGTCGGCGTCGGCAACCGGGTCCACCAGCACCGTGCCGGTGCCCTCGCGGCGCGCCTGCACGAGGTACGCGCGCTGGGAGTAGCGGTGGCCCGAGGCGCGCTCGGCGTCGAGGGCGACCGGACCGTGGCCCGCCGCCAGCCGGGCCGCCGCCTCGCGCAGCGCCGCAGGTGTCTGCACGACGGCGGGCAGCGGCTCGGACAGCTGCAGCAGCGGGGCAGGCGGTACGGCGGGTGCCGGCATGCCAGCGGGCTCAGCGGGCCCAGCGGGCCCAGCCGGCTTAGCCGGCTCAGCGGGCTCAGCGAGCGCAGCGCGCTCAGCGGGCGGCTCGGCCGACCCGGTCGCTCTGGAGGAACGTCGTCCCGGCATCCCGGCGTTCATGCGGGGCTCACCGGGCGTACGCGGGGTGCACGGAGGCGTGCCTGTGACCTCACGTGCGACCTCACGTGCGACCTCACGTGTGACCCACCATGTGGCCCCACATGTGGCCCCTCACGTGGCAGGGCCGCGCGGCGGGCGCGTCGGCGGGTGGCGAGGCGGCAGGGGCACCACGCCCGCGGGTACGGGAGGCAGGCCCGCCGCGGAGCCCAGCAGGTCACCCCATGCCTCCGCGTGCGCCCGGATGTCGGGCAGCGACCCTGCGTCGACTCCGCCGGGTGTCCACGAGGCGCGCACCTCGACCTGCGCGGTCAGCCCGTCGGACTCGATGCCACCGAAGCCCTCGGACAGGACGGCCGTGACGGTGCCGCTCGGGGACACGATCTCGAGGCCGCGGGAGGCCCATCCCTCTTCGAGCCAGCTCCAGGCCACCCCTGAGAGCATCGGGTCGCGGACCATGTCCGGGTCCACGTCGGCGCGGACGAAGCTCACCCAGCGCCAGGATCCGTCCCACGAGTCGTTGCCGGCTGGGTCGTGCAGCAGCACCAGCCGCCCGGTGCCGACCTCGGCGCCGTCGATGCTGACGTCGGCCCCGACCGCGGTCGCGAACGGCGCGATGCGCTGTGGGGCGGGCACGTCGGTCAGCAGCACCTCGGCGCGCGTCCGGGTGCTGCGCAGCTGCTCGACCGCCGACCGGAACGCCGCAGGCGGCCGCTCCAGCTCGCGTCTGGCGCCCATGCGGGCAGCGTAGGCGGTGCTCCTGTCAGGGGGGCGGGCCGACGCGCCGGGCCGTCCTGCGAGGATCGGCGGCGTGTCAGCGCGCCCCGGACCGCCCGAACCGGTCCCGCCGCCGCCGTCGACGTCGGTGCCCGGTCCGGCGTCGGCTCCGGGACCGGGCCAGGGATCAGCGTCGGCGTTCCTCGCCGCATGCCGGCGCGAGCAGCCCACGCACACGCCGGTGTGGTTCATGCGGCAGGCAGGGCGCTCCCTGCCCGAGTACCGCAGGCTGCGCGAGGGCGTCCCCATGCTGGAGTCGTGCGCCCGTCCGGAGATGGTCGTCGAGATCACCATGCAACCCGTGCGCCGGCACGGTGTCGACGCGGCCATCCTCTACTCCGACATCGTGGTGCCGCTGAAGGCCATCGGCATCGACCTGGACATCGTTCCGGGGACCGGCCCGGTCGTGGCCGCGCCCGTGCGCCGGTCCGCCGACGTGGCGGCACTGCGGCCCCTGACGGCCGATGACGTCACGTACGTGACCGACGCCGTCTCGGGACTGCGCGGCGAGCTGGGCGGTATACCGCTGATCGGCTTCGCCGGCGCACCGTTCACGCTGGCGTCCTACCTGGTGGAGGGCGGGCCCTCCCGCGACCACGTACGCACCAAGGCGCTGATGCGTGCAGAGCCCGAGCTGTGGCACGACCTGCTGGGCCGGCTGGCCACGATCGCCGGGGAGTTCCTGCGGCTGCAGGTGCAGGCCGGCGCCTCGGCCGTGCAGCTGTTCGACTCGTGGGCCGGGACCCTGTCGGCCGCCGACTACGCCCGCTACTGCCAGCCGCACTCGGCCGCGGTGCTGGCGGCGGTGGCCGACCTCGGCGTTCCGCGGATCCACTTCGGCGTCGGCACCGGCGAGCTGCTGGCGGCGATGGGCGAGGCGGGCGCCGACGTCGTCGGCGTCGACTGGCGGGGCCCGCTGGACCAGGCGACCCTGCGCGTCGGTCCGGGGCGCGCGCTGCAGGGCAACCTCGATCCTGCCGTCACGATGGCTCCGTGGGATGCGATCGACGAAGCGGTCCGCGACGTGCTGCGGCAGGGCAAGGCCGCCCCGGGCCACGTCTTCAACCTCGGCCACGGTGTCCTACCGGGCACCGACCCCGGGGTTCTCACCCGCATCGTCGAACTGGTGCACGAGGTCACTGCGGGTCCGCTGCCGGCGTCGCCGGCGGGCTGATGCGGCGCCGCCGCCAGGCCAGGAGCGGCAGCGCGACCGCGGCAGCCAGCACCGCGAACGGCAGCACCGCGCCGGCGGCCGTACTGGCGGCGACGTAGGCGTCGTGCAGGCCGTCCCAGCCGATACGGAGGCCGTCCACGAACCCGCCGGCGTCGTCGCCGGGGTCTGCCTTGTCGTCAGGCTTGCTGCTGACCGTGACCTCGATAGTGCCGAGCTGGGTCTGGCCGGCCAGCGCGGCCTGCTGGGCCAGCAGAGCCTCGAGGTCGGACTGGCGCCGGGAGAGCACACCCTCGAGGCGGATCACCGTACCCAGGCCGTTGGCGCGGTCGAGCAGCGCGCGGATGCGGTCCAGCGCGGTGCGCGCGCTCTCGACCCGGCTGTCGACGTCGGCCACCCGACCGGTGACGTCCTGGGCCTGGACGGTGCGGGAGGTCACGCGGCCGAGGCGCGAGAGTCGTTCCACGGCGTCGTCGAACCGACCGGTCGGCACCTGGAGGACGACCCGGATCTCGTCGAGGCCCTCCTGGCGCGGGACGTCGGAGCCCGAGGTGCTCGCCGACTCGTCGGACACATAGCCGCCCAGGGTGGCCACCAGCGCGACGATGCGGTCCCGCGTCGCCAACGCGTCCTCGGCCACCAGTGCCACCGATCCGGTGCGGATGACGTCGCGATTCGTCAGCTGGCTGGGGTCGACCGCCGTGAGCCCCGACGCGCCGGGGCGCGTTCCCCGCACCACGCCGTCGGCGGGTTCGGCCAGCGCGGCGCTGTCGCCTGCCTTGCCTCCACCGGGAGACGAGGTCAGGTCCTCGACCGCCGGTTCCACGGACTGGCTGCTGTCGCCCCCGCCGCCGCCGCTTCCTGAACATGCCCCGAGGGCCGTGACCAGAAGCCCGGTCACCAACAGCCCGGTCACCAGCTGCCCCGTGGTCCGCCGGGCGCGTCGAGGGTCAGGGCGGCCGGTACGGGATGGGTGTGGTGAGTCGGGGGACAGCAGCATGGCGGAGCCTCTCGGACGGTGCCGCGCAAGCGTGGAGCGTCGCGGCGGTGTGGGGATGGGACGCCGGCCGGGCCGATCACGTTCCCTCGGCCGACTGATCCGTTCCGTGCGGACTCATCGCGCGTGCCGCTCGCCCACACCCCGTCACTCATCCGCGCGTGCCGCTCGCCCACACCCCGTCACTCATCCGCGCGTTACGGCGGCGACCGGCGGCTGGGACGATGAGTGCGTGCCTGGCCCCCGCCCCGATCCGGTCCTGCGGGACCGCCACGTGGTCGTCGTCGGGGGCGGGATCGCCGGCCTCACGGCCGCTCTCCGCGTGGCCCGGCTCGGCGGGCGGGTGAGCCTGCTCGAGTCGTCCACGACCGTCGGGGGCAAGCTCGCCCGGGCAGAGCTTGCCGGGCTCACGATCGACACGGGGGCCGAGTCGGTGCTCAACCGCCGCCCCGAGGCTGTCGACCTGGCCCGCGAGGTCGGCCTGGGCGACGACCTACGGCACCCGGCGACCAGCGCGGCGGAGGTGTGGTCACGCGGCCGGCTACGCCCGCTTCCGCCCACCGTCCTGGGCGTACCCAGCGACCTGGCCGCCCTGGCCCGGAGCGGGGTGCTGTCGCGCGCGGGTGTGGTCCGCACGGGCCTCGACCGGGTGCTGCCGGGTGGTGCTGTTCCCGCTGACCGGGCGGACGACGTGTCGGTCGGTCGCTACGTCGCACAACGGCTCGGCGCCGAGGTGCGTGACCGGCTGCTCGAGCCGCTGCTCGGCGGGATCTACGCCGGCCGCGCCGACCATCTGTCCCTGGCGGCGGCTGCACCCCAGGTGCTGGCCCTCGCCAGCACTGGCGACTCCCTGCTCGTCGCGGCGCGCCGGAGCCGGCAGCAGACCGCGGCGGCCTCTGCCCCTCCGCTGTTCGCGGCACTGGTCGGCGGCATGGGCCGACTGGCCGAGGCAGCGGCGGCCGCCGCGGTCGCGGCCGGGGTCGACGTACGCACCGGCGCGACCGTGCGGTCCGTGTCCCGGCGCGCCGGGCCGGGGGAGGGGTGGCGGCTGCTGGTCGGCCGCGCCGACCGCCCCGAGACGATCGACGCGGACGCCGTGGTTCTTGCCACTCCGGCAGCCGCCACCGCCCGGCTGCTCGACGAGCTCCTTCCGTCGGCGGCGTACGAGCTGCGGGGGATCGAGTACGCGAGCGTCGCGCTGGTCTCGCTCGCCGTCCCGGACGGTGGTGTCGCCAGGCCGCCCCGCGGCTCGGGCTTCCTGGTCCCGCCGGTCGAGGGACGGTCGGCCAAGGCCGCCACCTGGTCGTCGGCGAAGTGGGCATGGCTGGGTGAGGAGGCTGCCCGGGAGCACGGCAGGGGCACGATCGTGCTGCGAGTGTCGTTCGGCCGGCACGGGGAGGCCAAGGTGCTGCAGCGTGACGATGTGGGGCTGGTCGAGCTCGCCGCGGCCGAGCTGGCCGAGGCGGTCGGACTGCGAGGGCCGCTGCTGGACGCGCGCGTCGACCGGTGGGGCGGCGGGCTGCCTCAGTACGCGGTCGGGCACCTCGGCCGGGTGGCACGGGTGGGGAGGGCCGTGGCCGGCGTGGACGGGCTGGAGGTGTGCGGCGCCGCGTACCACGGCGTCGGTGTGCCGGCGTGCATCGCCGACGGACGGGCAGCGGGCGATCGTGTCTGGGAGTGGCTGCGGACCCGGCCGACCGCGGCGGCCGGCTCAGCCGGGACAATGCCACCATGACCTCTGCCCGCGAGATCAACTCGACCATCCGGTACACGATGTGGTCGGTCTTCGCCCTGCGCGACCCGATCGGCGACGAGGACCGCACCGCCATGGCCGTCGAGGCCGATGCGCTGCTCAGCGGGCTGAACGAGGTCGGGACCGTCGTGCGCGGGTGCTATGACGTGTCGGGCCTGCGCGCGGACGCAGACCTGATGGTCTGGTGGCACGCCGAGACACCCGAGTCCCTGCAGGTCGCCTACCAGGAGCTGCGGCGCACCCGGCTGGGCGCACACCTCGTCCCGGTCTGGTCGCAGCTGGCGCTGCACCGTCCGGCCGAGTTCAACAAGGGCCATGTGCCGGCGTTCATGGCCGACGAGGAGCCGCGCGCGTATCTGTGCGTGTACCCGTTCGTGCGCTCGTACGAGTGGTACCTGCTGCCCGAGGAGGAGCGCCGCGACATGCTCGTGGAGCACGGCAAGATGGCGCGGGAGTACCCCGACGTCCGGGCCAACACCGTGTCGTCGTTCGCCCTGGGGGACTACGAGTGGATGCTGGCCTTCGAGGCCGACGACCTGCACCGCATCGTCGACCTGATGCGTGAGCTGCGCGGCAGCCGGGCCCGTCGGCACGTGCGCGAGGAGGTGCCGTTCTACACCGGTCGGCGTCGCGGGCTGGCCGAGATCGTCGCCACCCTGCCCTGACCCGGCTCCGCTGGTCGTCCTGACACCGCCCTCCACGCCCCACCCCCCCGATCATCCGCGCACTACGGCGAGCCGGCGCCGTCGTACTGCGCGGATGATCAGGGGTGGGGGTGGGGGTGGGTGGTAGTGGGGGTGTGGGTGGTAGCGGGGGTGGGCGGGGTGCGGCTGCGCCCGGGCGAGGTCTGGGGTCGCCACGTATCGTGGACGACATGAGCCAGCAGGTGCAGAAGACCGACGCCGAGTGGCGCAAGACCTTGACCCGCGAGGAGTACGCGGTGCTGCGGAAGGCGGCCACCGAGCGACCCTTCACCGGGGAGTACGTCGACACGAAGACGGAGGGCGTCTACCGGTGCCGGGCCTGCGGCACCGAGCTGTTCCGTTCCGACACCAAGTTCGAGTCGCACTGCGGGTGGCCATCGTTCTACTCCCCGTTGGCCGGCGACGCCGTCGAGTACGTCGACGACAGCTCGATGGGCATGGTGCGCACCGAGGTCCGCTGTGCCACGTGCCAGTCCCACCTGGGTCACCTGTTCAAGGGCGAGGGCTACCCGACGCCGACCGACGAGCGCTTCTGCATCAACTCGATCGCGGTGACCCTGGAGCCGGACGAGCAGGGCTGACCTCGCGCCCGACCTACCCGGTACCGGCCACGCGCAGCCGCGGCCTACCGTGTGCACGTGGCGGAGCAGGCGGCCGAGATCCAGGTGGGGGACCGGCTCGTCCGCGTCTCCAGCCCAAGCCGTGAGATCTTCCCGGCCCACGCCGGCGAAGCGGCCATCACGAAGCTCGAGGTGGTGGAGTACTACGTCGCCGTGGGCGAGCAGATCTGCCGGGCCACGTACGAGCGCCCGACGACCCTCGAGCGCTGGCCCAAGGGCGTGTTCGAGGGTGCCGTGCTCTCGACCCGCTCGGACAACAAGGGCGATGCGTTCTTCCAGAAGCGGATTCCGAAGGGTGCTCCCGACTGGGTGCAGACGGCCCGCATCTCGTTCCCGTCCGGGCGCACCGCCGACGAGGTCTGTCCGACCGAGCCTGCGGTGCTCGCGTGGGCGGCGCAGATGGGCACCATCACGTTCCACCCCTGGCCGGTACGCCGGGCCGACGTCGACCATCCCGACGAGCTGCGTCTCGATCTCGACCCGCAGCCGGGGGCGGACTTCTCCGACGCGGTGCTGGTCGCTGGAGAGCTGCGGGCGCTGCTCGACGACGTCGGGGTCACCGCGTTCCCCAAGACCTCCGGGGGTCGGGGCCTGCATGTCTACGTCCGGGTCGAGCCGCGCTGGACGTTCACCGACATGCGATATGCAGCCATCGCCACCGGCCGGGAGCTCGAGCGACGGATGCCTGGCCGCGTCACCACGAAGTGGTGGAAGGAGGAGCGACCCCCCGGCTCGGTCTTCGTGGACTACAACCAGAACGCCCGCGACCGCACGATCGCCTGTGCCTACTCGTTGCGACCCCGACCGGGGGCACCGGCGTCCACGCCGCTCACCTGGGACGAGGTCGTCGACGCGGACCCACGTGACTGCACGCTGCGTACGGTGCCCGGACTGGTGTCCCGGCGAGGCGACCCGCACGCCGCGATGGACGATCTGACGTACGGGCTCGAGCCGATGTTGGAATGGCATGCGCGCCACCTGCGGGACGGTCTCGGCGACATGCCGTATCCGCCGGACTATCCGAAGATGCCCGGTGAGCCGCCGAGGGTGCAACCGAGCCGAAAAAATGTCCTGAACTGGGAAGACGCCTGATGGCGCCGGTTCTCGGTCGAGGGCACAACGCCCACTCGCCTGATAACTGAGTCCAATGAACGCACGCTTGGACGACCTCCACCGCAGCTTCTCGCGGCGCCACCTGCGCGCCGAAGGTTGCACCGACCGCACCGTCACCATCTACGGCCAAGCCATCACGTTCTTTCCCGCTGGTTGGAGGCACAGGGCCGACAGGCCACCTGGACGAACTGAACCGGGCCGCGGGTATGAACCGGGGCTCCACGCTGCGGCCGGTGACGCCCGCACTGCGCCCTGCGACGCCCGGGGTGCGACCTCGCTAGGTCTCGGGTTTCAGCCAGTGAACGGGAACGGCGCAACCAGATGCGGTCGGCTCGCCCCCGACGACCGTCTTCCCATGCGGCACTCGCCGCATCCGTATACGCGACCTGGCCGGCCACGTCGCCGTCCCGTGCGTCGAGCTCCGTCGGCACCCACTGGCCGTGGGGCGCTGCGCCGCCCGAACCCAGCGCTCGACTAGCGCTCTTCGAGGCGCGTCACATCAAGGTTTCGGAAAGTGGGGGGACTATCGAGCAACTCGCCCATTCGTTCCGAGAACTCCGAGGTGGCAGGGTCCTCGGAGTTCTTCATGGCGGCCTCGTACGACTCGAACTCCACGATGGTCACATACGAGTTGGTGTTGTCCCTGTCTGATCCCACGAGAACTCGGGTGGGACCCATCTCTGGGAACCGTTCCCGCCACTCCTGCATCACCTTGTCTACCTCGTCGATCCGCGACGACTTCCACTCGATGATCTGCGCGAATCCAGCCACAGCTCCTCCTCCAACAAAGGCCCGGCACGAACGTACTGGCACCCCCGCCGCCAACGTCCTCGCAGCCCTGTCGGCTGTCAAGAGCAGCCGGCCGCTGGTGAATGCGCCATTCTCGACGCGACGGTGACCGAGTGCGTCACGTCCCCGACAACTGTGCTGGCGGCGGGTGGGCCAAGCAGGCCTCCGGCTCCGGCGCACATCGCTACGCGGACACACGGATCAGAGGGTGACGTTCACCTTCTCGCACTCGGTCCCGATCGCCGCCGCCCAGGCCTCGAGCTCGGCACGAACCTCGTCCGTTGGTGCGTCGGGCGGCACCCTCCGCAGCCTGTCATGCGCGATCGCTACCGTGTTCCACCTGTCGTCCAGGTCCGCCGCATGGTGGAAGGCGTCCCATGCCTCTTCCGACGCACGGTCCCACCCGGCAGTCCCGTACGGGACGTCGGCCAGCTGCTGGCACCCCTCGCGGAGCTGTTCCTCGGCTTCGGCCTTCCATCCGCAGGCGGCCACCGCGACAAGGAGCAGGGCGGCGAAGACGGTCGCTCTCGTCACGCTGGCGAGGCTAGCCGCTGGCCGTGGGCCCCTCGCCCTCAGCGGTGCTGTGCTGCGCGCCGCCTCATGGCCGCACCTGCCCCTCGCCCTCAGCGGTGCTGTGCTGCGCGTCGTCTCATGGCCGCACCTGCCCCTCGCCCTCAGCGGTGCTGTGCTGGTGGCGGGCCGCGCGAGGCCGATGTCTTCTTGTTGGGGTCTATGCGTTCGACGGGTGAAGCGGTACTTTCCTGTGTTTCGGGGGAGGGGTCCCGTCCTCCCAGTGAGTGAGGGGGCGTCGCCTCATGCGCAGAATTCTCTCTTGCACCATTGCGGCGGCTGTTGCGGCGGCCGGTGCCTTTGTTGCAGGTCCGGGATCGTCCGGTGCAGCGTTGTCTCAGTCGGTGACCGCTGCAGGCGGGGACTACGTCGTCGTCTATGCGGCTGGGGCGAGTGCAGCGGCTGCCAGACGCGCCATTGAGGACTCTGGGGGCACCATCGTCCAGGAGAACACGAGCCTCGGGTACGCAGTCGTTCGTAGTGACAGCGCCCGGTTCCGGTCAGCGGCGGCTGAGGCGACCGCGCTGGTGGGTGCTGCCCGCAACAGGGTGATCGGCATGGCGCCTCGGCAGCGCCGGGCCCCGGCAGACGACATCGAGCGGCTCCTGAAGGAGCGCGACGCTCTGAGCGGGACCGATGGCGTTTCCGATGCGGTACCAGCGAGACGTGCACTGGCTGAGCCGCTTGCCAACCGGCAGTGGAACATGCGCCAGATCGGGGCCAGCCCGTCCGGCTCGTACGCTGAGTCACAGGGAAACCGGCGGGTGCTGGTGGGCATCATCGACACCGGTGTCGACGGCCGGCACCCCGACATCGCCCCGAACTTCGCGGGCAAGCTCTCCGCGAACTTCACCGTGGACAACCCGTTCATCGACGGCGAGTGCGAGGTCCCTAGCTGTGTCGATCCAGCCAATGTCGACGACCACAGCCACGGCACGCACGTCGCCAGCATCATCGGCTCGCCCATCAACGATCTCGGCGTTGCCGGCGTCGCTCCGAAGGTCGGCCTGGTCAACATCCGCGCCGGCCAGGACTCCGGCTACTTCTTCCTGCAACCAACCCTGGAAGCATTGACCTACGCCGGCGACATCGGCGTCGACGTGGTCAACATGAGCTACTACGTCGACCCCTGGCTGTTCAACTGCCTCAGCCACCCTGCCGACTCGCCCGCCGAGCAGAGCGAGCAGCGGGTCATCCGCACCGCTGTGCAACGTGCCGTGAACTACGCCGTGGGCCACAACGTCACGCCGGTGGCATCGGAGGGCAACGGTGCCACGAACCTCGATCACCCGAAGATCGACGAGACCAGTCCCGACTTCCCACCAGGATCGGAGAAGCGCCGAAAGATAAGTAACGCGTGCGTCACCGTGCCGACGGAGACCCGCGGGACGGTTCCGGTGTCAGCGACGGGTCCGAGCACCCGCAAGGCGTACTACTCGAACTTCGGCCTCGAGCAGACGGTGGTCGCCGCGCCCGGCGGGGACTACTACGACTCAGCCGACAACACCGGCGATCCGCGCAACATGGTGCTGGCCGCGTACCCGCGTCGGGTCGCTCGCCTCAACGGTGAGCTGAACGACGACGGCACGCCGAACACCCCGTTCGTGGTGCGGGACTGCGATGCAGACCGGTGTGGGTACTACACGTACTACCAGGGCACATCCATGGCGTCACCTCACGCTGCCGGTGTCGCGGCACTCGTGGTCAGCCAGCACGGGAGCGTCGGTGACGGCGCCCGTTCGTGGACGCTGGAGCCCACCGTGACCAAGCGGATGCTGCGTGATACCGCGGTACCGCACGCGTGTCCGGAGCCGCGGCGGTACCGGTACCGGCTCCGCCAGA
>Ga0190275_10003860_pt1 | contig 10743 bp, 11 predicted proteins | sample Popmic550T_FD_133745 | JGI IMG/M metagenome (GOLD analysis project Ga0190275, IMG submission 133745) | Populus adjacent soil microbial communities from riparian zone of Yellowstone River, Montana, USA - 550 T | ecosystem: Environmental > Terrestrial > Soil > Riparian zone > Trees stand | place...
AACCATCCCGAGGCGAAGAATCGCGTCATCACGCCGAGCTACTCGACCGCGGGAGGCTCCCAGCTCACCATCGCCGTATCGGGCTCGATGGACACGGCGTTCATGAAGATCATGGGCTTTTCGAGCCTGAACATCGGCAGCACCTCGACCGTGAAATGGGGCATGAACCGGCTGCGCGTCGCGCTCGCGCTCGACAATACCGGATCGATGAACAGTGCGGGCAAAATCGGTGCGTTGAAGACGGCGACCAAGAGCCTGCTGACCCAGTTGAAGAATGCCGCCACCCAGAACGGCGACGTCTACGTGTCGATCATCCCGTTCAGCCGCGACGTGAACGTCAGTGCGATTGGCGATCATTCGTCCGACTGGATCCGTTTCAAGAAAACGGGCGACGATACCGACAGCTGGAATGACAACAACGGCACCTGCTCGGACTATTCGGGCTGGTCTCAGCCGAAGGACAGAGCGACTTGCAAGGACAAGGACGGCAAGTGGAAGGCCGCCAATCACAACACGTGGAACGGCTGCGTCATGGATCGTGACCAGGACCACGATGTCACGAACAACAAACCGAACGGCCAACCCAAGCTGTTTCCCGCGCAGCAGTACGACGCCTGCCCGGTTCCGCTGATCGGCCTGACCTACGACTGGACCGCGCTGAATACCAAAGTCGATTCGATGGTTGCCAACGGCAACACCAACCAGGCCATCGGACTTGCCTGGGCGTGGCAGTCGCTCACCGAAGAGCCGTTCACGATCCCGACGAAGGACTCGAACTACCAGTATTCAGAAGTCATCATTCTCATGAGCGACGGCCTGAACACGGAGAACCGCTGGACCACCAGCCAGACCGCAATCGACACCCGCCAAGCAACGATGTGCGCCAACGTCAAGGCGGCGGGGCTCACGCTTTATACCATCCACGTGAACACCGATGGGGATCCGACTTCGACCGTCCTCCAGAACTGCGCGAGCGATGCGAGCAAGTTCTACACGGTCACCTCATCGAGCCAGATCGGCACCGTGTTCAACCAGATCGGCACCAACCTCTCAAAGCTGCGCATCGCCAAGTAAGGACATCCAATCCGCGAATTCAAAAACCCGGTTTCGGCCGGGCTTTTTCTTTGCGGCAAGACTGATGTGAGCCGGCCGGGAATGGAACTTTGTGCTGCAGCGCCCGTTCATGGCGCATGGCACAAAACGCGGGCCTGCCCAGGACCAAGGATTGGTTTGACAGCTTCGCCCGCACGACGTCGATGTGGTGCGGCAAGCCCGTCGTTTTTCTCGCGGCGGTCTTGATCGTGGTCGTCTGGGCGGTCACGGGACCGATCTTCGGCTTCAGCGACACCTGGCAGCTCGTCATCAACACCGGCACGACCATTGTCACGTTCCTGATGGTCTTCCTGATTCAGAACACGCAGAACCGGGACAGCCTCGCCGTTCAGGTCAAGCTTGCCGACCTCATCATTGCGGTCGGAGGCGCGCACAACAAGCTCGCCAATGCCGAGGAGCTCTCCGAGGAAGAGCTAGAGAAGCTCCACGAACAGTACCGCAAGCACGCCTCACTCGCCGCAGAAGAACTAGAGAGCCGGCGTGACCGCAAGAAGCCGAAGGCTTCGAGCCGAAAAAAGGCAACGGCGGATGGCTAGTCCTCGGACTTTTTTTCGACCTCGTCCGCGAAGGCGTTCTTCAACAGACCATCGATGCCGTTCTTCAGCCCATCGAGGTACGCGCGCGCTTCCATCAGATTGTTCGCGCTGCGCTTGATCGTTTCCGTTGCAAAGATTGCGATCGCACCTGCGACCTGCGCGGGGTCTTCCTCGGGCGCGACCTTCGCGAGCTTGCGCGCGATCGTCTCCGCGCGCGACATTTCACGAACCTCGGCTTGCTTTTGACTTCCAGATTTCTTCGAGGGCACGGGAGCCTGCCAGTCTTGGCCTGGCGCCCACTGCGCCAGTTTTCTCTAAACCACATTCTGCGCTCGGCTGTTCCACCGGTGCCAGCCCGCGCGGCATCACCCCCCATGCAAAAGGCCCGGCCGATGGCCGGGCCTTCCGTTTTGCTTGTCCGCCGCCTGCTTACTTGGTCGGGTTGACCTTGGCGAGGAGGCCCTCGAGCGGCTTGTAGCTCTCTTTGGCGAGGTCGGTGTAGAGCTCGCCGAGCTTGGTCGCCTCGGCGACGAAGCCCTCGTAGGCGGTCTTCACGTAGTCGCTCTGTACCTCGATCGCCTTCTCTACCGACTTGGCGCCGAAAAGCTTCTCGAGCGCCGCGCTGCCGTCCTCGAAGGACTTCTTGGAATAGTCAGCGACTTCGGTGGCGATCGCCTGCCAGCCCTTCGACACGGTGCCGAACTGCTTCACGGCGACGTCGACGTTGTCTTTGCCAAGCTTTTGAATGTCTTCGAAATTCTTGAGCATGAGTCACCTCTTGCGGCCCGCCGCGCTTCGCATCAGGCCCGGTTCGTGTGGATTTGCGGCTACCGGTGAAACTGTTCCCAGCGGCTCAAGCAGCAATATATACCGCACTGCAACATCACGCAAGGGAAATTTTGCAGTGCAATAATGCCCTGAAAGCCACCAGCCTGGGCCCCCGACGGGCAACAACCGCTTAACCGTTTGGCAACGACGTTTCCCCTACGGTTGACGTCCATGCCGCAGCCATGCGGCGGGGCCCGTTTGGCCTGCTATTGCATCGCTCTAGGCGCCTCCTCGCTCCGCGGCGCCGGACCGCGACGCCGATTGTGGGAATCGGGCGAACAGGGAAACGTCGGAGGCACACGCCTCCTGCGTGTGAGACGGGGACAAACGAATGCTCCGCGGAATCCGGCCGGCGGACGGCCTGCGTTTTGGACTCTGTACCCTGGCCACCGTTATTGGACTGGCCGCCGTCACCTCCGATCCGGCCGATGCGCGTTCACGGCGCGGCAAGAAGCATCACCATGCGCGCGTCGTCGCGTACACGCCGCCGTACGCCGACATCGTAGTCGATGCGAACTCAGGGCACGTGCTGCACGGCACCAGCGCGGACGCGCTGCGCCACCCGGCCTCGCTCACCAAGATCATGACGCTCTATCTGCTGTTCGAGCAGATGGAGGCCGGCAAGTTCCGGCTCGACTCGCGGCTCGAGGTTTCCGAGCACGCCTCGCAGCAGGCACCTTCGAAGCTCGGCCTGCGGCCGGGGCAGACCATCTCGGTCGAAGAAGCGATCCGCGCGCTGGTCACCAAGTCGGCGAACGACGTGGCGGCGGTCGTCGCGGAAGCAGTCGGCGGCGACGAGGAGACCTTCGCGCGCATGATGACGCGCAAGGCGCGCGTGCTCGGCATGAGCCGCACGGTCTATGCCAATGCGTCGGGCCTGCCCGATCCGGACCAGATCACCACCGCGCGCGATCAGGCGACGCTCGGCCGCGCCATCCAGGATCGCTTCCCGCGCGAGTACCGCTATTTTGCCACGCCCACGTTCGTCTATCGCGGCTGGGCGATGCGCAACCACAACAAGCTGCTCGGCCGCGTGCAAGGCCTGGACGGCATCAAGACCGGTTACACGCGTGCCAGCGGTTTCAACCTCGTCACCTCGGTGCGGCGCGGCCCGCGCCACATCGTGGCGGTGGTGCTTGGCGGCACCTCGGGCGCGGCGCGCGATGCTCGGATGCGCGGGCTGATCGAGCAGCAGATCGCAAGCGGCTCCACCCAGCGCAGCGTGGCGAAAATTGCCGAGAGCACCGACGTCGCGGCCGTGCAATCCAAGCCCACAGTCCCGACGCCGTCGATGGCGCGTCTCGCGCGTGCCGACGCGATGGCGCCGATGACGACCAATAGCGTTGCTGAGGGCGACACGAGCCCGGCGCCGGCGATCCATGCGGCGCCACGTGTCGCGTCCTCGCTGTCGCATCAGCCGAAACCCGGCTCCGCAGAGCCGATCAATCCCCTCAAGGTGAAGACCATCACGGTGAAGGCTGGCAACGTGCAGACCGCGATGCTGGTCCCGATTTCGCCGGCGCCGACCGCGATGGTCGCCCCGCCGCATTTTGCCAAAAATGCACCAGCCGCCGTCCCGGCTCACTCACCCGCCACGGAAAAGCCGGCTACCCCCGCCGCCTATCAAGTAGCGTCGGCGCACTCTGTCCCGGTCACGACCGGCTCCGCGACGCCGCGCCATCCGCATCCGCGCGGCCCCTGGATCATTCAGGTCGGCGCGTTCCCGAAGGAGGCCGAAGCGCAGGACCGCCTGCGTGAGGCGCAATCGCTCGCCAAGGGCATGCTGGCGAAGACCGATCCGTTCACCGAGCGCGTCATCAAAGGCAGCCAGGAGCTTTACCGCGCGCGCTTTGCCGGCTTCGACCAGGGCAGCGCGGAAGCCGCCTGCAAATACTTCAAGCGCAACGACATCGCCTGCATGGCGATCAAGAACTAGCCGCCGCTGCTACTTGGGCCGTGGCTTTTTCTGAGAGCGCGCGGCCGTGCTCTCCGTGTTCAACGCGACAGCGGCGCGGAAGAGCGCCTTCAAGGACTTCTCATCGATCCTGTCGCCCTCGTGAATATCGAGGGCGCGCCTCACGTTGCCTTCGAGGCTGGCGTTGAACAGGCCTGAGGGGTCTCTAAGGGCGGCGCCCTTCGCAAAAGTCAGCTTCACATACTCCTTGTAGGTCTCGCCGGTGCAGACGATCCCGTCGTGCTCCCAGACCGGAACGCCAAGCATTCCGTTCGACGGCTTGCGCCACTTCACCTCTTCGACCACCTCGGGATCGGCCTCTTTGATAAGACGTCGAACCCGTGCGAGCGTCTCGCCCCGCCAGTCGCCGAGCTTCTTGATCCGCGCATCGATCAGGCGCGCGGGAGAGGTCGCTCCTCGCGCTTTGCTCGCTACGGTCTTGCTCTTTTTCATGCCAGTGTCCCTTAGTTCGCCGCGCCCACTTTATGGCCGCGCGTCCATGCGGGTGCTACTCCGTTTCCCGGAAGCATGAGTAGATACTTCCAGATGCACCGGCGGGAATTCCTCACAGGCGCTCTCGCCAGCCCGTTCTCGCTTGCCCGGCAGGCGGAGGCGCAGTCGCCGATCGTCACAGCCGACATGCATTTCCATTCATTCTTCGCCCAAAGCAAATACCACGCGCGTCCGTTGGCGCAGGCACTCGCGGCCGGGAACACGACGCTCGCGGCGTGGTCGCTCGTGGGCGACCTTCTGTGGTTCGACCTGAAAACCTACAAGCAAAAATCCGTGCCGAAGCCGGGCGAGGCACTTGGCTGGTTTCAGCGCGAAGTCGGGCGGATCAAGGAACATGTCGCCAGCCAAAAGCTCAGGATCCTGCGCGCACCGCCGGACGTCGATCGCGCGTTGCGCGGAGAATCCCACATCGTGCTGGCGGTCGAGGGTGCAAGCTTCATCGAGGCTGACGCTCGTCGCGTCAAGACCGCCTTCGATCTCGGCGTGCGCCATCTCCAGCTCGTTCACTACACGCGCAACGCGATCGGCGAGATCCAGACCGAACCTTCGGATCGGCCGGGCCTGACCCAGGTCGGCGAGCAGGTTATCGGCGAATGCAATCGCCACGGCATTCTCATCGACCTGGCGCACTGCACCGAGCCCGCCGTGATAGACGTCTTATCCATCTCGCGCGCGCCGGTCGTGTGGTCTCATGGCTCGGTTACCGACGGACCGCAGGCACGCCCCTTCGCGCCTGTCTGGCGGCGCCGGCAGCTCTCGCTCGACACTGCGAAAGAAATTGCCCGCAAGGGAGGCGTTGTCGGCCTCTGGGCGCTGACAGCCGATGTCGGCAAGACGGTCGAGGCCTATGCGGATCGCATGATCGAGCTTGCCGAATGGCTCGGCGACGACCACGTGGCGTTCGGAACCGACATCAATGGCCTGGGGCCGCACAGTGTCTTGTCCGGGCATGGCGACCTGCGCCGCATAGTCGATCACTGGCAGCGCCAGGGCGTTGCCGACGCACGCATCCGCAAGCTCGCCGCAGGGAACTACGCGCGTGTGCTCAAGGCTGCGCTGCAGCCGTCCAAAACATAAGTAGAGTTGGTGCGCTTTCGGAGCGTTCGCCAGTTCGCGGCGTGTGTCGAATTTTTCCGCGCATGTCACACCGCCAGGTTCCAACTCGGCATGGTGCCAAGACCGACAGAAAGGAACCAAACCATGACTGCCAACGATCTCTTTGCCGTCGCCCCGGAACTCATGAAGAAGTGGGCCGCCGTCGCGGTCGCCGCCGCGTCGAGCCTCGAACAGAGCCTCATCCATCTCGTCGAGATCCGGGCCTCGCAGATCAATGGCTGCGCCAACTGCCTCAACATGCATGGACAGGCCGCGCGCGCGATCGGCGAGACCAATCAGCGCATCGATCTGCTGCCGGCCTGGCGCGAGGCCCCGGTCTATTCTGATCGCGAACGCGCCGCGCTCGCCTGGACCGAGGCGCTGACCAAGCTCTCCGGCGGGCACGATGCGCTCGAGAGCGCTCGCGAAGGCCTCAAGGCTCACTTCAGCGAAGCCGAGCAAGTCAAGCTCACCACGATGATCAATATCATCAACGGGTGGAACAGGATTTCGGTCGGCTTCGGCGTGTTTGCCGATCCGGCGGAAGCAAAATCCGCTGCCGCCAAGGCGGCGGCCTGATGGCAGGCGTCACGCACCGAGACGCAGCAGACAGCTTCGATCCGCTGCGTCCTCAGCTCATGCGGGTTGCCTACCGCATGCTCGGCTCGGTCGCGGACGCCGAGGATGTGGTGCAGGAGGCCTTCATCCGCTGGATGGGAGCCGACCGCACCGAGGTGCGCGAGCCCGAGGCGTTCCTGCGCCGCACGGTGACGCGCCTGTGTCTCGATCAGCTCAAGTCAGCGCGGCGCCAGCGCGAGACCTATATCGGCCCCTGGCTTCCCGAGCCCGTCCTCGAAGAGGAGGACGAGGAGGACGTTACCCTGCCGCTGATGCTCGCGCTCGAACGGCTTTCTCCGCTCGAGCGCGCGGCCTTCCTGCTGCACGATGTATTCGGGCTCGAATTCGAGGAGGTCGCGGCCACCATCCAGCGCGATCCGGCGGCCTGCCGCCAGCTTGCCGCGCGGGCGCGCACCCATGTGCGCGAAGCACGGCCGCGCTTCCAGGTCGACCAGCAACGCGGCCTCGAGTTGGCGCAAGCTTTCTTCACCGCCTCGCGCAACGGCGACATGAAAGCGCTTGCTTCCATGCTCGCGGCCGATGTCAGCGTTCACGCTGACGGCGGCGGCAAGCGTCCGGCAGCGAAGCGGCCGATCTTCGGATTCGATGCCGTCATGAAGGTGCAGCGATCTTTGGCGGCGCATTTCCGAACGCATGACTCGAAATTGGTTCGTGCCTGTTTCGTCAACGGGTTGCCCGGCTTCATCACGCTGGAGGCCGATGGCGAGCTTCAGACCACCGCGCTCGACATCGAGGACGGCAAGATCGCGGCAATCTATGTGGTGCGCAACCCCGACAAGCTGAGGCATCTGCACTAGTCAATCGCTGCCCATTCTGATCTCTCGCCAGTACCGTCGCGTCAGGAGCAGCGCGAGCAACCCCTCACACCCCATGATCATGATGGCGAGTTGAGCGCCGACCGCGTCGGCCAGTAGGCCGACCTGAAGAAAGCCGATCGGCCCGGTCCCGATCGAAACCGAGAGAAGCCCAAGCATGCGTCCGCGCATCTCGGGCCGGGCGGCGTGAAACGCAAGGGTCGACTGCGCGATGGCAAAACCGGAGCCACCAAGGCCGGTGATCAACAGGGCAAGCCCTGCCAGCAACGCGACGGGCAACAGGGCGAATGTCATCAAGGCCGTGAGATAGGCCAGAACACTGTAAACATAGAGCTTCGCGTAGTGGGCGGGCTGCACAAGAAAATAGACCGCCAGCACGCCGGCAATCGCGCCGACGCCCTCCATGCTGGCCAACAAGCCGACTCCGGCGGGCCCGAGACTCAAACTGTCCTTTCCGATTACCGGGATCAGGCTCAGGCACGGCCATGCGAACAGGTTGAAGATGAGCGTGATGATGAAGATGCCGGCGAGCTTTTTCTCGCGTCGCACCAGGGTCAGGGCATCGAGGATGTTCCTGAGCAGAAAGCCCGGGCCATGGGCCGAAACAGGGTTGCGATAGCGAATTCCCACAGCGGCCAGAATGGCCACGAGATAGAGGACGGCCCCGACCGCAAAGCATGCGCCGATCCCCCATGCGGCGAGCACTGCGCCGCCGATCGCAGGCCCCGCCATGCGCGTTGCGTTGCTGGAGCCGACATCGAAAACCATGGCCTGGGCCATGCGGCCCGCGCCTACGACTCTTCCAATCATCAGGCGGCGCAGCGGAATGTCGGTCGACCAGATCGTTCCACTGATGAAAGTTGCAAGCGCGAGGTGCCAGATGGCGAGGTGATCCGTATACGCGAGCAGGATGATCGTGACCGATGTCACCAGCAACACGAGCGTGTTCAGCAGCAGAATGGTACGGCCTTCGAAAACATCCGCCGCCGCGCCGACGAATGCTCCGAACAAAGCCAGGGGAAGAACTCGAAGCAGTGTCAGCAACGTGACGAGGAAGGCTGAACCGGTGTCCTGATAGACGAAGATGCCGATCGCCAGCATCTCGAACCAGCGTACGCCGAACTGAATCGTGCCGATCAGCCAAAGGCGCCAGAAGTCGGGCTCGACCGGCCATCGACCGGGCGGCACCAACTCGCTTGTGTGGGCGGTATTGTGGACACCCTCTTTCACGGCGGCGATTCGAACGCACCCGCAAGAATGCAGCAGACAGGCCTTCTGGCCATGTCTCGCAGACAGTCTCCTGCCTCCCCCATCGTCCCCTGCCCGGTCTCGTTCGTTAGTTCACGAACAGAGGCACGCGTTCGCTGATTGTCAATCGCGCTCGGCGCTATGGTCATGCTCGACGGGATTGCGGGCCATGCGTCGCGCGCCGCGCTTATCCGTTTCCCGTCCTCAGATCGTCCGAATGCCCGGCCTTCAGCCGCGGCCATTGCGGCGTGGGCCGGCCATCGACGCGCATGCCGTCCTCGCGTTGTGGCCAGCCGGTTGGCGAGTCCTCCCACCACTTCTCCTGCCGCCCGTAGACGGTGAGGTCGAGCAGGCGGTAGCTGTTGTCCATCGCCTCGACGCCGCGCTGCGTCGTCCAGTATGTCTCGAACACTTCGGAGCCCTGCCGCAAGTAGCAGACGATGTGCATCATGCCGACCTTGCGCCCCTCCAGCAGCGTTTCGAGCGAGGCTCGCTCGGCGCCGTACCACGGCATCGTCCATCCCATGAAGTCGTGGTAGCGGATGCTCTCTTCATACGGGCCCTGGCAGATCGTCATGTAGGTCACGTCGCGCGCATGGATATGCGACAGCTCGCGCACCTGTGACGTGAAGAAGGTGCAGCCCTCGCATTGCCTGGCCGCCGGGCGGCCGGGGTACCACATGAAATAATAGGCGATGAGCAGCCGGCGTCCCTCGAACGCGTCGAGCAGTGGCACCTTCCCGCGCTCGCCGATGAGCGGCGTCGCGCCGTCGACCGCGACCATCGGGAGCCGCCGGCGGGCGGCCGCGATCGCGTCGCCCTCGCGCGTATGAGCCTTCTCCCGGACCCGCACCGCGTCCAACTGTTTCTGGAAGGTCGCCCGATCGACGACCTTGGGCGTACCAAGCTCGTGTCTCATCATTTCGTTCATGGCTTTCTCCGTTCGCTTCTCGCTCAGGTGCGCGACATGAGGAGCACGGGTGGTCTACGCGGGCTCAAGCATGATTTCATGCTGGCGAAGCACTCGTACGGGTGCCGCCGCGGATTATCACCAAAGGGATGAACGCGCGCGCACGCGTTACAGTTCCGCGACGTGAGCCACGCGTCTCCGCGGGTCCACTCACATTTTTTCGCCCGGCAATTCGCTCGCTTGCGTCACCCAGGCGGCGAGCTGAACTTCGTCGAGCTCGCCCTCGCGGATGTCGAGGTAACGCACGTTCTTGTGTTTGGACTCGCCGGGTGGGAGAGGACGCAGCGACGCGCCGCGGAAGAACGTCACCTTCACGTACTTCGTGAAGCAATGAAAGCTGATGAACCACCCCTGCCCTTCGACGCCATAGAAGGGCGAATTCCATTTGACCGCCTTCCGCACGCCCGGGACGACGCGCGCGACCAGCGCGTCGAGACGGCGCCCGACGCCGCGTTTCCAGCCCGGCATGGCCGCGATGTAAGCCTGCACCGGCGCGTCACCATCGGCCTTCGCGATCTGAGGGTTTCCGCCTGCGAGGAGCACCGGCTTTGCGGCCCGGGGGGACTGCGGGTTGCGAGCCACCTTGCGCGGTTTGGCAGCTTTCGTGGGCTTCCTCATGGCGGCTATCCCTTGGGCGGCTGCAAGTTCATTCTAATTTCGGCCGTTTGCCGGCTAACGGGCCGATCCGCAGCCCTTTTGCCTCGTTTTGACGCAATTCAGGCCGGTTCCTCGTTAGCAAAGCCGCAATCCGTTTCGGCTAAATTCTCGACAAAGAAATGGCCAATGCGCCGCGTCAAGCCAGAGCCGAGCCGCTGAGTTGTGAGTTGTAGAGTTCGGAGTGGTCTCAGCGATGTTGCCGCAGCAGCGTGTCCTTGGCCTCGTTGACCCGAGCCGCAAGGTAGTTCGTGCCCCCCTGGTCGGGGTGGATTCGCTTCATCAGCGTCCGATGGGCGCGGACGATCTCATCGGCCTTGGCTCCGGGCTCAAGGCCAAGGATCTGATAGGCCTCCTCATGCGTCATTGGCCCGCGCG
>Ga0190275_10003861_pt1 | contig 10743 bp, 8 predicted proteins | sample Popmic550T_FD_133745 | JGI IMG/M metagenome (GOLD analysis project Ga0190275, IMG submission 133745) | Populus adjacent soil microbial communities from riparian zone of Yellowstone River, Montana, USA - 550 T | ecosystem: Environmental > Terrestrial > Soil > Riparian zone > Trees stand | place...
GCGCGGCGCCGCCGAAGCGGCCGAGTGGGCGCGCCTGCTGCGCGAGACGGTGCGCCAGCTCGGCGTCTCCGACGTCAACATGGAGGAGGGGAGCCTGCGCGTCGACGCCAACGTCTCGGTGCGCCCGGCGGGCTCGACGGAGCTGGGCACGAAGACCGAGCTGAAGAACATGAACAGCTTCCGCTTCCTCCAGCGCGGGGTCGAAGCCGAGCTGGAGCGCCAGCGCGAGCTGATCGCGGCGGGGGGGACGGTGACCCAGGAGACCCTCCATTTCGACCCGGTCAGCGGCAGCCTCACCTCGCTGCGCTCGAAGGAGGAATCGCACGACTACCGGTACTTCCCCGAGCCCGATCTGGTGCCGCTGGCCCCGACCGAGCAGATGCTGCGCGAGGCTCGCGAGGCGCTGCCGGAGCTGCCGGCGGCCCGGATCGAGCGCTATGTGGGGCTGGGCCTGGCCGCGGACGTGGCGACGACGCTTGCCACCGATCCCGCCACGGCGGAGTTCTTCGAGCGCACCGATGCCGCCGCCGCTGGGGTCGAGTCGCGGGCGGTCGCCAACTGGGTCACGGGCGAGCTCGCCGCGGCGCTGCGCCAGGGTGACGCGGAGACGACCGCCGCCGACTCGCGGGTCGAGCCGAGCGCCCTCGCGGCGCTGGTGACGATGGTGGGGGAGAAGAAGATCTCCCATGGCAGCGGTAAGACCGTGCTGGCGGCCCTTGTCGCGGAGGGCGGCGACCCGGCAACGATCGTCGAGCGCGAGGGCCTGGCCCAGATGGTCGCCGATGACGGCGAGCTGGAGGGCATCGTCGACGCCGCGATCGCGGCCAACGCCAAGGCGGTCGAGCAGATCAAGGCCGGCAACGAGAAGGCGATCGGCGCCATCGTCGGCCACGTCATGCGTGAGACCAAGGGCCGCGCCGACGGTGGCGAGGTCAGCCGCCTGATCCACGAGCGGATCTAAATTCACGCGTCTGCTCTGGGGCACCTATAGGGGGCCCTACAGCAGATTCGTGGGTCATGAAAGTGTGATCTAGGGAGATCGGATCTCCCGGCCCAGCACTTTGTAACAACGTGTTACAAGGTTGCTATGGTGGCTCACATGGCCTGGAACGTCGTCATCGCCGGGGGTGGATTTGGAGGCGCGGCGGCGGCGCGGGAGCTGGAGCAGGTGATGCCGCGGCAGTCGGCGCGGCTGGTGCTCGTCAACGAGACCAACTTCATGCTCTACACGCCCTTCCTGCCGGAGGCGGCGGCGGGAACGCTGGAGCCGCGGCACGTGGTGACGCCGCTGCGCGACATCCTCAAGCGCACCTACCTGCGACTGGGCTCGGTCGTCGGGCACGACCCCGAGGCCAAGACGGTCGAGCTGCGGGCCAAGTACGGCGAGACCGAGACGCTTCCCTACGACCAGCTGCTGCTCGCGCTGGGCTCGGTCTCGCGGACGCTGCCGGTGCCCGGTCTGGCCGAGCACGCGATCGGCTTCAAGGGGCTCGCCGACGCGATCTGGCTGCGCAACCACGTGGTCGAGACGCTGGAGGAAGCCAACGCGACCGAGGATCCCGCTCGCCGCGACAAGCTCCTCACCTACGTCTTCGTCGGCGGCGGCTACGCCGGGCTGGAGGCCCTGGCCGAGCTGCAGGACTTCGCCGCCGACGCGATCGAGAGCTACCCGCGGGCGCGCCTGCACGGGATGCGCTGGGTCCTGGTCGAGGCCAGCGGCCGGGTGTTGCCGGAGATCGACATCGAGCTCGCCGACTACGCGCTGCGCGAGCTGCGCGGGCGCGGCATCGACATCCGCCTCGAGACGACTCTGGAGCAGGTCGGTCCCGAAAGCGCGCGCCTCTCCAGCGGCGAGACGCTGCCCACCCGCACCGTCGTTTGGACCGCCGGCGTCGCCCCACAGCCGATCCTGCGCGAGCTCAGCCTGCCGCTGGACGAGCGCGGCCGGGTGCCGGTCGACGAGTACCTGAAGGTGCAGGGGATGGACTCGGTTTGGGCGATCGGCGACTGCGCTGCCGCGCCCGATCCCCGCGGTGGCACCTGTCCGCCGACCGCTCAGCACGCCGTACGCCAGGGGCCTGTGGCGGCGCGCAACATCGCCGCCGAGCTCGGGATCGGCTCAGCGCAGCGGTTCGAGTACCGCAGCGAAGCCTCCTTCGTCAACCTCGGCCGCTACAAGGCCGTGGGACGGATCGGCGACCGCACCTTCCGCGGCTTTCCGGCCTGGTGGCTGGCCCGGACCTACCACATGAGCCAGATTCCGGGCGCAGCCCGCAAGGCCCGCGCGGTGCTCGACTGGACCGCCGGCCTTCCCTTCCGCCGCGACATCTCCGAGGTTGGCTCGATCGGCCACCCGAAGCGCCTTGGGTAGCGGCTTACCGGCGACGGGCGGAGCCGTCGGCGACGCGCAAGAATAAAGGTGTGGAGTACCTGGTCATCGCCTTCTTCTTCGGCCTCGCCACCGGCATCATCGCCAAGGGCAAGGGCAGCTCCTTCTGGATCTGGTTCGTGATCGGCGCCGTCATCCCCCTCTTCGGCCTCCTCGCCGCGATCCTCTACCGGGTCGAGAAGGACGAACCGGAACGGCAGTGCCCGAACTGCCATAAGGACCTCAAGCTCTACGTCCAGGTTTGCCCGCGTTGTGGGACCGACCTGTACTTGCCGGATCCGGGGGCGGTGCGGCATCCGGGGGTGCGGTAGAGGGGTCTGGGTGCCCTCCAATCGAATTCAGTCGCTCCGCGCCCTATGGGCGCGTCGCTCCGGATGTTGGAGCGCGACCTAAAGGTCGCGCAGTAGACAGATTGCATTTCGCGCGCTTCGCGCACATTCGATTGGAGGGCACCCAGACCCCTCAGCGACACAGGTCGCCGGGACGGCTGAGGGTGCGGCAGCTAAAGCGAATGACGCAACGGGGTGGACCTTCCCCTCGTGGATGGGCGAGCTGCGGAAGGTCTGTTGGAGGGATGGGGATACCCCTCCCCGGGAATGTGCGCGAACGCGCGCGAAATGCAATCTGTCATTTGCTCGCCATAGGCGAGCACCATGTCACGGAGCAGCCCGCTTCAGCGGGCGCGACTGAATTCCCGGGGAGGGGTATCCCTATCCCTCCCCGCAATGCCTACCGCAGCCAGGTCCTGACGATCGCGTTGGCGAAACCCACCCCGTAGCGGAACACCGCCGGCTTCTTGGAGTGACCGTGCAGCCGCTGTTCGACCGTGATCGGGATCTCCTTGGCGGGGATGCCGCGCTTGATCGCCTCGATCATGAACTCGGAGGTGTGGAACTGCTCCTGGCGCAGGACCAGCTGCGGGAGGACGGTGGTGCGGACGGCGCGGTAGCCGTTGGAGCAGTCGGTGACGTGGGTGCGGGTGATGAAGGAGACGAGGCGGTTGAAGAAGACGATGCCGAGCTCGCGGGCGAAGTGGTTGCGGTCGGCGTGGCCGAGGACACGGGAGCCGTGGGCGACGTCGACCTCGCCGTCGAGGACCGGCTTGACCAGCCGCTCCATCTCGGAGGGCAGGTGCTGGCCGTCGGCGTCGAGGGTGACGACGACCTCGGCGCCGGATTCGACCATCAGCCGGTAGCCGGTGCGCAGGGCCGCGCCGCCGCCGCGGTTGGTGACGTGGCGGGCGACCGCGGCCCCGTGCTCGGCGGCGACGTCGCCGGTGCCGTCGCGGGAGCCATCGTCGACGACCAGGGTTTCGGTGGCGACGTCGCAGACCTGCGCCGGCATCTGGCCGAGCACGTGGCCGATGTTCTCGGCCTCGTTGTAGGCGGGGATCAGGATCGCGACCTTGTCGCGGAAGCGCTCCGGCAGACCCGCCTGGCGGAACTCCTCCCAGGCCAGCCCCTCCAGCGCCGCCGAGAGCTGGCGCGAGTTGCGCGACGCCTGCGAGAGCGCCCGCAGGGTCAGCGCGAAGAGGACGAAGATGGCGAAGACGGCGAGGCCGAGGATGCGGCCGCCATTGCCTTTCTCGAAGGAGAAGGCGGAAAGCAGCCCGTCGACGACTTCGGTCCCCGAGACGACGACCAGCCCGAGGCCGGCGGCGAGCAGGATCAGGACGTCGACATTGCGCAGCGCGCGCCGGCGCAGGATCGCGTAGGCGACGATCGCGACGCCGATCAGCAGACCGGCGCTGCGCAGCGCGGTCAGTTCGGCGGGGAGGATGGCTGCTCGGGGGACCATCGGCCGGAAGAGGATAGGGCCGAGGCGGCGCGCGACAGGGCCAGGGCGACGAGAGGAAAGACGAGCGTCATCAGCACCTCGTTGCGGCGGGGCGCCGCCAGCGAGGCCGCGCCGATCGCGGTGACGAGGGCGATCGGGGTCGCCAGCGCCACCAGCTGCCACCAGGAGCGGCGCAGCGCCAGCAGGGCGAAACCGGCCAGCCCGAGCGCCACGAGCAGGATCTGGGCCCCCCGTCCGACCGTGCTGCTCATCGCTTCGCCGACGCCGCTGCTCCACATCCGGCCGACCTTGCGCGCGGTCATCGCCGCGTAGCCGACGGGGTCTTCGCCCAGATACTTGGAGAGGTTCTCCTTGCCGATCTTGCCGAGGGCCGAGTCGCGCGGCAGATCCGGGTGGCGGGCGGCGACCCGGTCGAAGAGCGGCGTCGGATCGACGGCCTCCAGGGCCTCCGAATGAGGGTCGAGCCGCCGCCCTTCGTAGCGCTCGACCAGGATCGCCTTGACCCGCTGGTATTCGCCGTCGGCGGGGAGGAAGGTGCCGACGTAGAGCGCCTTGCCGCTGCCGGTCGAGATCGGCACCACGCGGTCGAGCACGTCGACGTTGCGGATCGTCCAGGGCACGATCGGCAGCGCCAGCGCCAGCGCCAGCAGTCCGGCCCCGGCCAGCCCCGGGCGCCAGCCTCGCGCCCGTCCCACCCAGATCGCCGCGAGGACGACGAAGGCGGCGCCGACGAAGAGGTACTCGGGCCGGAACATCGCGGTCAGGCCGAACAGCAGCCCGGGCAGCAGCCAGGCCCGCAGTCGCTCCTGCTCGCCGGCCCAAAGGAACGCGAGCACCGCGGCGGGCAGGGTGAAGATCGCCGGCGGCTCGCTCATCAGCTCCCCGGTCGAGTGGATGAACGGGGGGTAGATGGCGACCGCGAAGGCGGCCAGGAGCCCGGCGACGGCGCCGCCGAGCCGGTTGGCCAGCGCGAAGACGACGAGGATGGCGGCGACGCCGAGCAGCGCCTCGACGATCCGGGCGGTGCCTTCGCGGGCGCCGCCGGTGGCGTAGAAGCTGGCGGCGTAGAGCAGCGGCGCCCCCGGCGACCAGTCGCTGGCGTCGCGGAAGTCCGGCCCGCCGAAGCTCCCTTCCTCGTACAGCGCCTTGGCCAGCGCGTAGTAGGCGCGCGAATCGTCGGCCGGGTGGGCAACCGGGTTGACGACGACATAGGCGCGGGCCCCGAGGCCGACCACGGCGATCAGCGCCAGCGCGATCAGCGTCCTCTTCCCGTAGCGCGCGGGCAGCGCACGGATGCGATCGGCAACGGCGGTCAAGTGGGTGAGGCTATCCAGGGCGCAGGGGGTCGAGCAGTCGTGGCGAAGACCTCCGGCAAGTCAAAGCCGAACCAGGAGATGCACCGATGCGCCGAACCTTCTCGATCGCCATTCTCGTCGCCGCCTGCGCGACCCTCGCTCTGGCCGCCGGCGCCAGCGCCAAGACGCCGGCACAGACCTGCACGGCGAGCTCTCCCAACGTGATTGGGCAGCAGATCAAGGGCACGCTGACCTCGAGCAACGTCGACCCCTCGCAGGCCCGCTTCGCGACCTGCGCCCAGGCCAAGCAGGTGATGGTGAAGACCACCGAATTGCAGGTCGAGATGCCACGCGCGACCAAGGCCTTCTACTGCGTGCCGACGGTGAAGTCGACCGGCCCGGACGTCGTCGCCTACAAGTGCACCTTCAAAGGCGCGGACACCGCGACCTTCATCAAGCTGCTCTTCCAGGTCACGTACAAGCAGGGCTAGGCAAAGCCTGTCTCGGCGGGAGGGGCGCCCTTGCGGCGCCTCTCCCGTAGGGAGCTCCAGAGCCAGGTCGCGCCGACGCCGGCGAGCGCGGCGACCAGCGGCAACATCACCAGGGCCCGGCGCGGCGAGGCGACCAGCAGAGCGCTGAGCGCGGTGATCGCGACGAAGATCGTCGCCAGCACGAGCGCCTCCCAGCGCCGCTGCCAGGCGAGCACCGCGAGGCCGAGGAGGCCGAACCCGGCGAGCGCCCAGTGGAATGCGGTCCAGCCGGGCGCGCGCATGACCTCGCGCGGGCCATGGGCCCAGATCCGGCCGACCTTGGTGGCGAGGAAGCCGGCGTACTCGAGCGGCTGCCCGGAGATGTCGTCCCAGATCTGCTCGCGTCCCATCCGCGAGAGCGCCTGGTCCGTTTCCAGTCCCGGGTACCGCTGCGCGGCCAGCCGGGCGAGGATCTGCTCCAGGCGCAGCTTCCTGGCGTCGGAGGGCGCGAAGAGATCCGGGTGGCGGGCAACCACCTCGGCCCCGACCCGCTCCGGGTCCCCGTCAGAGGGCAGGTAGGTGCCCGCGAACAGCACCTGACCGCCGCCGGTCGAGATCGGCACCGCGCGGTCGAGGGCGACGATGTTGCGGACCGTCCACGGGAGGACGACGAGCGTGACCCCGGCGAGCAGGATCGCGGCGGCGGCCAAGGACCGGCGCCAACCGCCCCGAGCTCCCCAGGCGAGCACGACCAGCCCGAGCAGGAAGGCGACCCCCAGGTACTCCGGCCGCACCATCGCCGTCGCTCCGAGCAGCACGCCGGGCAGGAGCCAAGCCGCAAGCCCGTCTCGATCCGCCGCCCAGAGCATCGCCAGCACCGCCCCCGAGAGCAGGGTCGCCGCGAGTGGCTCGCTCATCAGCATCCCCTGGTACTCCAGCAACGCCGGGTAGACCGCCACCGCCCCAGCCGCGATCAACCCCGCGACCACGGCGCTCGATGCATTGACCGCGCCATAGGGTGGCGAATGCATCGCGCGGCGAAGGCGGTGCGCGATGAGGTATGCGAAAAGCACCGAAAGGGTGCCGACGAACGCGAGCAGGACGCGCGCCAGGCGCTCGTGGGCACCCCCGGTCAGCTCGTAGATCCCGGCGACCAGCAGCGGCAGGCCCGGCGAGTAGTTGCTCGACGGCTGCGTGGCCGCCGCGCCGACCGTGAATCCCTCACCGCGCTCCAGGTTGGCGGCGATCTGGGCGTAGGCGGCGGCGTCGTAGACCGGCGCCCGGCCGTCCCAGGCCTCGCCGAGCCGCAGGCCGAGGCCCAGCAGCAGCACCACCGCGAGGACGGCGAGGCCCGCTCGGCCCCCGTTTTGCGCCACCAGTCCCCTTTCCATCGGGGGGATTCAACCGCCCAACCGTCTAAGCTGCCGCGTCCTATGCGAATCCTCATCCTCGGGGGTGACGGGTACCTGGGCTGGCCGACCGCTCTGCGCTTCTCGGCCGGCGGCCACGAGGTCTCCGTCGTCGACAACTTCTCGCGGCGCCGCTGGCACGAGGAAGCCGGCACCGGCTCGCTGACGCCGATCGCCGACCTCGACGCGCGCATCGCCGCCTGGGGGGAGATCTCCGGCAAGGGGATCCGCAGCTACGTGGGCGCGATCGAGGACGGCGACTTCCTCGACGAGATCGTCGCCGAGACCCGGCCCGAGGCGGTCGTCCACTACGGCCAGCAGGCCTCGGCTCCCTACTCGATGGCCTCGCGCCAGAAGGCGGTCGAGACCCAGCACGCCAACGTGATCGGCAACCTCAACCTGCTCTTCGCGATCCGCGACCACGTTCCCGACTGCCACCTGGTCAAGCTGGGGACGATGGGCGAGTACGGCCAGCCCGACATCGACATCGAGGAGGGCTACATCGAGATCGAGCACAAGGGGCGCAAGGACACGCTGCCGTTCCCGAAGCTGCCGGCCTCGCTCTACCACTGCTCGAAGGTCCACGACTCGACCAACATCCACTTCGCCTGCCGGGTCTGGGGCTTGCGCGCGACCGATCTCAACCAGGGCGTCGTCTACGGCATCGACACCGCCGAGACCGAGGGCGACGAGCGCCTGATCACCCGCTTCGACTACGACGAGATCTTCGGCACCGTGCTCAACCGCTTCTGCCTGCAGGCGGTGATCGGCCACCCGCTGACCGTCTACGGCGCCGGCCACCAAACCCGCGGCTTCCTCAACATCCGCGACACCATCGCCTGCGTCGAGCTAGCCGTCGCCAACCCGGCCGAGCGCGGCGACTTCCGCGTCTTCAACCAGTTCACCGAGCAGTTCTCGGTGCTCGAGCTGGCCGGGCTGGTCAAGCACGCCGGCGAGCACCTCGGCTACGCGGTCGAGATCCAGCACTACGAGAACCCGCGGGTGGAGAAGGAAGAGCACTACTACAACGCGATCCACACCAAGCTGCTCGACCTCGGCCTCGAGCCCACCCTGCTGGGCGAGGAGCTGGTCGAGTCGATGATCCACATCATCGAGCGCTACAAGGGAAACACGATCGAGAGCTCGATCGACCCCCAGACCCGCTGGAACCCGGCGAAATCGCCTGCTGGCCAGGCGTAGGCCGGCAGTAGGACCACTGGTACCATCGCCAGTCCGATGAGAGCCGCGGACACGCTGATGGAATCGCTCAAGGCCGAGGGCGTCAAAGACGTCTTCGGGATCCCCGGTGGGGCGAACCTGCCGACCTACGACGCCCTCGTCGACGCCGACTTCCGCCACGTCCAGGTCCGCCACGAGCAGGGCGGCGGCCACGCCGCCGAGGGCTACGCCAAGGCCTCCGGCCGGGTCGGGGTCGCCTTCGCCACCTCCGGGCCCGGCGCGACCAACCTAGTCACGGCGATCGCCGACGCGATGCTGGACTCGGTCCCGACCGTGTTCATCACCGGCCAGGTGCGGACCGAGCTGATCGGCACCGACGGCTTCCAGGAGGCCGACATCCTCGGCGCCACGCTGCCCTTCGTGAAGCACTCCTTCCAGGTCACCGACGCGCGCCAGATCCCGGAGTACGTGCACGAGGCCTTTCACGTCGCCTCGACCGGGCGACCAGGACCGGTCCTGCTCGACATCCCGCAGGACCTCTCGCGCGCCGACATCGACTACCAGCCGCGCACGGAGCCGGTTGAGCTGCCCGGCTACAGGCCCTCGACCGAGGGCAACATCAAACAGATTCGCATCGCCGCCAAGGCGCTGGCCAACGCGCGCCGGCCGATCCTCTACACGGGCGGTGGCGTCATCAACGCCAATGCCGCCGAGGAGCTGCGCGAGCTCGCCGGCTCCGACCGCTTCCCGGTCACCTCGACCCTGATGGGCCTCGGCGCCTACCCGGCCTCGGGCGAGAACTGGCTGGGGATGCTGGGGATGCACGGCACCTACACCGCCAACACGGCGATGGACAAAGCCGACCTGATCGTCGCCATCGGCGCCCGCTTCGACGACCGCATCACCGGCAAACTGGCCGAGTTCGCCCCGCACGCGAAGATCATCCACGTCGACATCGACCCGGCGGAGATCTCCAAGAACGTCGGCGCCCACATCCCGATCGTCGGCGACGTGCGGCTGGTGCTGCCGAAGCTGACCCGCGAGTACCGGGCGCTGCAGACCGACCCCACCCGTCTCGACGCCTGGTGGGAGCAGCTGCGCGGCTGGCAAGAGGGGCACCCGCTCTTCTACGAGCCTGGTAAGGACGGCGAGATCAAGCCGCAGTTCATGATCGAGGCGATGCACCGGGCGACCCAGGGCGACGCGATCGTCACCTCCGACGTCGGCCAGCACCAGATGTGGGCCGCCCAGTACTACGGCTTCGACAAACCGCGGCGCTGGATCAACTCCGGCGGCCTCGGCACGATGGGCTTCGGCCTGCCCTCGGCTGTAGGCGCCAAGGTCGCCTGTCCCGACGAGAGCGTCGTCTGTCTCGCCGGCGACGGCAGCCTGATCATGAACGTGCAGGAGCTGGCCACCTGCGTCACCGAGCAAATCCCGGTCAAGGTCTTCCTCATGAACAACGGTTACATGGGCATGGTCCGCCAGTGGCAGGAGCTGTTCTGGGACCGTCGCTACAGCTCGGTCGAGATGGGCGCCAGCCCCGACTGGGTAAAGCTGGCCGAGGCCTTCGGCGCCACCGGCCTGCGCTGCGAGAACTCCGCCGACCTCGAGGAGACGATGGTCAAGGCGCTGGAGACCGACGGCCCGGTCCTGCTCGACGTCCGCGTGGCCCAGGAGGAGAACTGCTACCCGATGATCCCGCCGGGCGAAGCCGCCCGCGACATGGTCGAGGCGCCGCGGGCGGTGCGCTGATGGAGGCCGGGACGCCGCAGGCGGTCAAGCTGGAGGACCTGCACCTGCCGGGACAACTGAGCGGGCGCAAACACATCCTCTCGATCCTGGTCGAGAACAAGCCGGGGGTGCTGGCACGCGTCGCCGGCCTCTTCTCGCGCCGCGGCTTCAACATCGACACGCTCGCGGTCGGGCCGACCGACGACCCCAGCATCTCCCGGGTCACCCTCACCCTCGACGGCGCCGTCCACCCGATCGACCAGGTGACCAAGCAACTGCACAAGCTGGTCAACGTCCTCAAGATCCGCGACATGGAGCCGGAGGAGACGGTGGCGCGGGAGATGGCCCTGTTCAAGGTCTCCTCGGCGGTCGAGAACCGGGCCGAGATCATCCAGTTCGCGGAGATCTTCCGGGCCAAAATCGTCGACGTCGCCCGCCGCACGATGACGATCGAGGTGACCGGCTCCGCC
>Ga0190275_10003862_pt1 | contig 10742 bp, 10 predicted proteins | sample Popmic550T_FD_133745 | JGI IMG/M metagenome (GOLD analysis project Ga0190275, IMG submission 133745) | Populus adjacent soil microbial communities from riparian zone of Yellowstone River, Montana, USA - 550 T | ecosystem: Environmental > Terrestrial > Soil > Riparian zone > Trees stand | place...
GCGGGTGAGCAGGGCCGCGTCACCGTGAGCCGCGTCATCAGCGTGACGAGCATGGAGTGCAAGGAAATCGTGTTCTCGGTGGACACGGCGAAGGACGGCGCGCCGCTGAGCGCCTTCTACGTCGCCATGGTGTGCAAAGACGGTCCGGCATGGAAGTGGGCGCTGGCGGAGCCTTCCACCGATCGCTGGGGCGGCCTGCAGTGACAATCCGCGCGATCGTCATGGCCGCGACGGCCGTATCGTGTCTTGGCGGCTGCGCTGCGATGGGCGACATCACGGGCGCCGCCGCTGGTCTCCTGACCGGCGCCGCCACGGCGAACCCGGCCATCGGCATCAGCGTCGGCATCGCGGTGCGCTCGGGGACGAACGAGCTCCTCGACCGTGTCACGCGTGTGCGCAAAGCGAACGAGCACGAAGCGATCGCGGCCGCGGCGGAGCTCGACGTCGGTGAATCCCGCGTGTGGGCGGTCGACCAGAAGGTCGTCGGCGATGCGCAGGGCGAAGTGCGCGTCCTGCGCGTCATCGACACGCCTCTCGCGCTCTGCAAGGAGCTCCTGTTCTCGGTCGCCGAAGAAAAGACCGGAACGCTCCGCCGCGAGTGGTTCACGACGACGGCGTGTCAGCGGGGCGGCGAGTGGAAATGGGCGACGGCGGAGCCCGCCGTCGAGCGCTGGCTCAACCTGCAGTAAGCCGCGGCAATAGGGCGAGACGAGCGACAAGTCGCCCGCAGCCGCGGCTCGGTAACGAACAGAGAGAAACCCAAGGTTTCTCTCCGTTACCTCTCTTCCTTCGGTTTAGGATGTAGTCGAGCGCGCGCTGCCTTTGAAGCGGCGGCGCTCGTGCTGGAGCGCCGCGATCGCCTCGTTGATCGTGTATGGCTTCAGCAGCACGCGGAACGGTGACGACGCGGTGAGGGCGTCCGAATAACCGGTGGCGAGCACGATCGGAACGTCAGGATATTTCTTGCGGATCTCGTCCGCGAGATAGAAGCCGTCGCCGCGGCCGGGCATGACGATATCCGAAAGCACGACATCGATGTCGTGGTCTTTCATCGCTTCGAGCGCACTGGCCGCGTCGGGCGCTCTTACCACCTTGAACCCGTTCGAACGCAGCCCGGGCACGACCACCTCGCTCACGAGATCGTCGTCTTCGACAAAGAGGACGCTGCACGGCGCGTCGTCCATCTGCGAGGCCCCGGGTTCGCCCCCGGCCGGGGCGGACTTTTCCTGAACGCTGCGCGGCAGGTAGATCGTTACTTTCGTCCCCTGACCCTGCGTGCTTTCCACGGTGGCGACGCCGCCGGATTGCCGGGCGAACCCGTAGACCTGCGCCAGCCCCAGGCCCGAGCCCTTGCCGACCGATTTCGTCGTATAGAAAGGCTCGAAAACGCGCGGCAGGTCCTGCGCGGGGATACCTTCCCCGTTATCCACGATGTTGATGCGCACGTAATCCCCGGCCGGGAGTCCGGCCGCCTCGCCCTCGCTCAGGTTGATGTTGATGGCGCTGATCTCGAGCCGTCCGCCCTGAGGCATGGCGTCGCGGGAGTTGAGCGCCACGTTCAATATCGCGAGCTCGAGCTGCACGGGGTCGACATACACGCGCCCGAGCCCGTCGGCCATGTCGAATTTGAGATCGATGTTTCCGCGCAGTGCGCCTTCGATGAGATCGCGGAAGTCGGTGATGTGCGCCCGCAGGTCGAGCACCGCAGGCGCAGAAACCGTGCCGCGCCCGAACGTGCTGAGCTGCCGGGTGAGCTTCGTCGCGCGCTCCACCGCCCGCTTTCCGGCATGCATCGCCTGTTTCACGGTATCCAGAACCGCGAGCTTCAGCGCGACCTCGATGGCGGCGCTGATCGTCTGGAGCAGGTTATTGAAGTCGTGCGCGATGCCGCCGGTCAGCTTGCCGAGGGCTTCGAGCTTCTGGTTCTGGAGCAGCGCATCGTGTGCGCGCTTGCTCTCGCCCACCGCTTCGGCAATGCGTTGCTCCATGAGCTCGTTCGACGCCGTGATGCGCTCGCTCGCCTGCTGGAGCTCGGCGGCCACCATCCGCGTCTCCACCAGCCCGCCGCGCGGCGCGCGGATCTGTTCGCCGCGGCCCACCGCCGCCGCGAGACTGACGAGATGGCGAATAGGACGCGAGATCGTCATCCCGACGTATGTCGCCGCGAGGATGGAGAGCACGAGGAGCACCGCCGTGATCAGCACCGTCAGGTTGAGCGCCGCGAGGATCTGCGCATCGATGTCCGACTTCGGCATGCTCACGACGAACGACCAGCCCGTCGAAGAGATGGCGGTGAACGCGGTGAAGGCCTTTACGCCGTCCAGGCGCACGGTCTCGAACACCCCTTCGCGCGCCTGGCTCAGGTGATCGATGAGATCGTCGGTGACCATCTTGCCGACGAACTCCTGAGGCTTAAGCCGCCGGACCACGATTCGACCCTTGCGATCGACGACCGCCGCGTTCCAGCGGGCCGGCAAACGCTGGTCATCGATCAATTTCTGGAGAACTTCCGCATAGCTTCCCATGGCGAGGTAGCCGACGACTTTCTCGTCCCGGAAGACAGGGACCTGAAGCGCGAAGCTGTGCTGCTTTCCGATGGGCGCGAAATACAGGTCCGAGACGATGTTCTCATCAGGCCGTGCTTTCGCACGAAGCTCGAGGAATGCTTTGCCGCGCGGCAGCGCCGAGCCGAAAGGCCGGCGCGTATTGAGCTGCTGCTGGCCGTCGAGGTCGGTTAGCACCACCGTGCGCTCCACGCCGGGTGCGGCCGCTTTGGCGTAATCGTAGAATTCGCGCAGATCGCTGCGAGCAAGCGTGGGGGAGAGCGCGAGGGTGGTGAGCGTGGTTTCCATCCGGGCAAGCTCGCGGTCGACGACGGCCGCGACCCCGCGCGTGAGCTCCGCCAGATGCTGGGATGCCGCGCGCTTCTGCTGCAGGTAAAGAACGTTGAGTCCCCACAACGCACCAAGCATCGCGGGCAGTACGATCGCGAGCGCGAGCGCGATGAGTCGCGACCTTATCGACAAGTGGAGCCCGGGCGGTGCGCCTGCGCGCGGTTCATCGGTTTGCATCGAAGCCGTTTAACCATCGATTTTTCGACGGGGGGTTGCATTGATTGTACCAGCCGCAACTACCGGGCCGTAGCGAGCGCAGGCACACGCGTTGCTCTAACAGGATCGCCTGCAGGCATACGGTCGTTCGTATTTGCGGGCACCGGCTTTCGCGCCGGTGGTATCGCCCTGGCAGACGGCCGGAAGTAGTCTGCTCTTACGCTCTCAACCGCAGTATTAAGGAAAGGATGCACCCGCATGGATGCCATAGATCTGCTCATTCGGCAGCACCGCCAAATGGAAGCTGCGATGAAGCGGGTGCTCGAAGCGTCCGATGACGCGCAGACCAAAGCGCTGTTCCGGGAGGTTGCGGATGATCTCACGGTGCACATCGAATCCGAGGAACAGATTTTCTATCCCGCGGTGCGCGCGAAGAGGACCGAAGACATCCTGCTCGAGTCACTCGAGGAGCACCTGTCCCTGAAGCGCCTGGTGGCGGACCTGCTGTCTCTCGAGCCTTCGGAGCAGACCTTCGAGCCGAAGTTCAAGGTGCTGAAAGAGCAGGCGGAACACCATCACAAGGAGGAGGAGGAGAACCTCTTCCCGAAAGCGAAGAAGCTCCTCGACGGCGCGCAACGCGTGGCGCTCGGCGGCGAGATGGCCGCGCTCCAGGAGCGTCTCGAGACCAGGGGTGAGCCGCGCGAGCGGGTTGTACGTCAAACTGACGCGGCCGCGCCGCTGTAGCGGAATTGGGTCGCCGTCTTTAACCACCCCCATCCCAACCTTCCCCCTGAGGGGGAAGGAGAGTTATTCCCTCCCCGTCAGGGGGAGGGCTAGGGTGGGGGTGGTCTCCCCTGCGCCCCCGGCGGCTAATTCTTTTTAGCCACGTCCGCGTAGAACTGCTCGGTCAGGCGGTTGGTGAGCTCGGATTCTTCCAGGTTGACGAGATGACCCGTGGCGGGCGCGACCGTCAGTCGCGCGGCAGGGCATACGCGCTTGATGAAAACGCTGGCCTCGAGCGCTGACGGGTCTTCGTCGCCGCAGATGAGATGCGTCGGCACCTTCAATGTCCTGAACCGGCGCTCCAGTGTGAGGAGCGAAGGCCTTTTCCCCTGGATGCCGCGCTGGCTGAAGGCGCAGCCCTGCGCCGAGTGCTCCATGAAGCGCCTGCGGAAATCGGCCCACGCACGCGGGTTCTTCTGCCCGAGCTGAACGCGGTTGGGCGCCTTGGCCACCCGCGCCAGGGCGGCTTCGAGTCCTTCGTCTTCGTAGCGCCGGGCGTTCGTGTCCGCGGTGCGCTTTTGCTCCTCGCGGGTTCCGCTCGAGCCACTCCCGGCGCCGACCGCCGTCAGCGTGATCGCCATCCGCGGATGGTTGAGCCCGAAGTGCAGCGTCGACTGCGCGCCCATCGAGCAGCCGAAGATATGCGCCTTCGGTATGCGCAGGTGACGCATGACGTCGACGACGTCTTCGACGGCCCGGTCAGGCGAATAACTGGAGACTCGCCCGGGCACGTCCGAGGGTGGGTAGCCGCGCGCGTTGAAAGCGATGCAGCGATAATTCCGGCTGAAGTGCTGGATCTGCGCTTCCCAGCTCCGGAGGTCGCCCGAGAATTCGTGCACGAAGACGATCGGCGTGCCTTTGCCCGCCTCTTCGTAGTAGAGCCGCACGCCGTCTGAAGCCGATGCATAAGCCATGACCCGTTGTCCTCAAAGGTTGTCCGCTGCCCAGTCCGCGATGTAGTTGGCGCCGACCACCCGATTGTCGCCGTGGCAGTGCTCCGACCCGCCGTCCGCCGGCGTGAATATCTTGAGATGCTTGTTCTTCGCCCCGACCGCGGCGTAGAGCTTCTCGGCCCAGTGCGCGGGCACGATCGTGTCGTTCTCGCCGTGAACGATCAGCGTCGGGCACTCGATGCGCTCGGCGACGCCGGCGAGCTTGAAGTCCTTCACTTTCTCCATCGCCGAATCCATGTCCGGGGTGCCCAGCACCCACGGCAACTGGAATGCGGCCGACGAGGCGTTCTTGCCGCCGGCCTGCATGTGCGCCCAGCGGTCGACCCATACCGCGTGATAGTCGAAGTGCGCGCCCCACGCGATGCAGGCGGCGTAGCGCTTCTCGAAAGCGGCGATGCGCGGCGCGTAATAGCCGCCCATGCTGAAAGCCATCACGGCGATGCGCTTCGGGTCGACGTCGGCGCGCGCCGCGACGCATTCGTACGCCGCGGTCCCGGGCACCTCGTAATCGTAGCGGCTGGGCATGCTTCGCAGGCGCAGCGCTTCGCCCTGGCCGGGACCATCGATCGCGAGGGTGCTGATGCCGCGGTTGGCGAGCTCCACACCCGCGAACAGGATGCTCATCTCCTTGCAGAGGTCGAGGCCGTCGAAGCAGACGACCGTCGGCCTGCGATCGCCACCCGGCGCCTTCATGAAATATGCCGGCAGCGTTTTGCCCTCGTAAGGCACTTCCACGCGCTCGACGTTCGGATAACGCCGCTCGAACCCCGCCTCGAAGCAGCGCATCGCGCGCCGGTAGCTCTGGAACTTGCGGTCGCCTGGCGGGATGAAGCGCTCGGCGTACAGGAGGTAGACGCCCGCGTGGAGGTAATAGGTGCCGGCGGTAAGCTGATGGTTCGCCTCGCGCGCGGCGTCGGCCTTGCGCTCCATCTCCTCGCCCATCGCGTGCCATTCCTCGAACCACGCCTCGTTGTCGCCTTCGCGCAGCTTCAGGCGCCGTCCGACCTGGTCGACTTCGCCCATCGCCGCCGCGCCCCAGGCGGCCATGTCGATGATCGACATGAAGGACTGCGACCATACGAAATTGCCCGGGAAGTATTCGAAGATGTGATTGCGGTCGGGTGAGCTCATCGGCGTTCCTTTTTTGGTTTCGACGGGCCACGCCCGAACGATCGCGCGAAGCATAGCGCGCAATCGGCCATAATGCGTCTCGCGCGCCACTGGCAGGACGCCAACTGCCGGACCGCGACCATCTTTCAGGGAAGGAGTGGTCATGAAGTGTTTCTCGCTATTCGTTGCAGCCCTCGCATTTGCCGGCGCCGCCTACGGGCAGCAGCAGGGTTATCCCGCGCGTCCGGTGCGCATCATCATCCCCTGGCCCCCGGGGCAGGCGACCGACCTCGCGGCCCGCGTGGTCGCGGTGAAGCTCTCGGAGATCCTCGGCCAGCAGGTGATCCCGGACAACCGCCCGGGCGCCGGCGGCATGATCGGCACCGACCTCGCTGCGAAATCGACGCCCGACGGGTACACGCTGCTCGCTGGATCCTCGGGGCCGGTGACGATCAACCCGCTTCTCCAGAAGGTGCCGTTCGATCCGGTGAAGGACCTCGCCCCCGTTGCAAACGTCGCGCTGTCGCCTTACATCCTCGTGAGCAATCCCAAATTACCGGCGAAGACTACGCGGGAGTTCATCGCTCTGATGAAGGCGAGCCCCGGGAAATACCGCTTTGCCTCGTCCGGGACCGGCGCCACGGCGCATCTCGTGGCCGAGATGTTCAACGGCGCCGCGGGATTGCAGGTCACCCACGTGCCCTACAAAGGAAGCGCCCCCGCGTTGATCGATGTCATCGGAGGCGACATTACTTATGCCTTGGAGACGATGGCCGCAACGATGCCTCACGTGAAGGCGGGACGGCTCAAGGGTTACGCGATCTCGACGCTCAAGCCGAGCACGCTCGCGCCCGGAATCGAGCCGATCGCGACCGCCGCCAACCTGCCGGGATTCGACGCCGCGGCATGGATCGGCATCATGGTTCCCGCGGGTGTGCGCGCGCCGATCGTGAGCCGGCTGGCCGCTGCGATCGACACGGCGATGCAGTCGTCCGACACCCGCGAACGTATTGCGGTCTCGGGGCTCGAGCTCGATTACCGGCGCACCGAGGACTTCGCGAGGTACCTCAAGGAGCAGCACGTGCGCTTCAGCGAGATCATCCGCAAGAACAACATCCGTATCGAGTGAGCCTCACGCAATGACGAACTTGCAACGCTGTCGCGACCCGAGGGTTGTCAAGCTCGCGATCAAGGTGGCGCTGGTCGTCGGCACGATACTGAACCTCATCAATCATTTCGACCTGCTGCTCGGCGCGCCGCTCACGAACATGACGGCACTACAGGTCGGTCTGACCTACATCGTGCCGTACTGCGTGTCGACGCACGGCCAGGTGTTCGGCCGCAGGAATTCGTGAAATGACGCCGGAAGGTCGCCCACGCCGTGCTAAACGCCGCGCGTAGGTCTGCGCGGAACGCCAATTGCTTCGGAGTCTTTCTTCATAGAGCAGGGTGCGGCGTCCTGCCGCGCTCGCGACCCAAGGTGGTATGACCGAATCCGTAACGACCATCACCAGCGCAGCCGACAGCGCTGAGGCAGGGGCCGAGCTCGGCCGGGCGGTCCGTAAAGGCCTGAACGGGGCCGCCGCGGACGCAGTCATCGTGTTTGCGTCGGCAAAACACGACTATGAGAAGCTGCTGTGGGGCCTTGCCGAGGGGGCCGGCACGGATGTGATCGTCGGCTCGTCGTCCGCGGGCGAATTCACGCACTCCTCGCGCGGCGAAGGCTACGTCTCTGCGCTCGCGCTGCGTTCGTCGAGCATGCAGTTTTCGGTCGGGCTCGGGCGCGGACTTACCCGGGATTCGGTCGCCGCCGCCCGCGAGGCGGTATCGACCTTCAAAGGACTCACGGGGCGGCCCATGCCTTATCGCTCCGCCCTCATCATGACCGATGCGCTCGCCGGGCACACCGAGGCACTCGTCGAGGAAATGACGATCGCGACCGGCGGCAACTACCGCTTTTTCGGCGGCGGAGCGGGCGACGACGGGCTTTTCCAGAAGACACACGTGTTCGCGGGGCGGCAGCCGGTGAGCGATGCCGTCGCCGCGCTCGAGATCCTCTCCATGCAGCCGGTGGGCGTGGGCGTCTCGCACGGATGGGTGCCTGCGGGCGAAGGCATGCGGGTCACCGAAGTCGAAGGCTCGCGCCTCGTGAGCCTGAACGGCGCGCCGGCGGTGGAGGCCTTCGAGGCGCACGCGGAAGCGACCGGCCAGACGCTGGACCTCGCGAGCCCGCTGCCCTTCTTCCTGCACAACATTCTCGGCATCGAGAGCGGCGACAGCTACCGCCTGCGGGTCCCGCTGGGCGTGGACGGCGAGGGCGCCGTCGCATGCGCCGCGGCCATTCCGCATGGCGCCATTGTGCGCATCATGAAGACGACGGAGGCATCGGCAGTGCTTGCGGCAGAGCAGGCGACCCGGTCAGCGCTCGAAGCGTTGGGTGGACGCAAGCCCGGGCCGGCGCTCGTTTTCGATTGCGTTGCGACCCGGCTCAGAACCGGACGGGCCTTCGACAACGAGCTCAAAGCATGTGCGGATCTGCTTGGGCCCGCCGGCTTCGTCGGCTGCAATACCTACGGGCAGATCGCACGCGCCGAAGGGCAGTTCGGCGGATTTCACAACTGCACAGCCGTCGTGTGCGTACTGCCGGAGTAGTTGGCGTGGCGCAGGCTTCGACGATCGAGCTCGTCGTCGCGCTCAGCGATCGCGCCGGCCGCGCGTCAGCCATCCAGGCGCTGGCGTCGAGCCTTGGCGTTGAGGCCGTACTGCTCTTCGCACGTGATCCGGTGCTCGGCGCGCTAATCCCGGCCCCGGGGCTGCCGCAGACCTTGCGCGGCGGCGCCACCTGGCGCGCGTTCCTGTCAGGCTGCATGATCACGAGCGGGCGGTGCGCAGCAACCGTAGAGCTTCCAAAAGGCCGCGTTCGACCGGCGCTCGCCCTCGTCCACGAAGGCACCGCCGTGGTGCTGCTCGGCGGCACCCCGGCCGAACGCGAAGTGGCGCAAGTCGAGCGCCTGCTTCCCTTGCTCGCCGCCATGCTGTCCGCCGAGCAGCATGCGGTGCTTGCCCACGCCTAAGCCGGCGCTGCCAGAGACGCTGCGGGCCGGGCACATGCGCTCGCCGCGGGGCTCGAAGCCGCGCGCGCCGATGCGTCGGCGCTGAACGCCGAACTGCGGGAGGAAGAGCGGCGCAAAGACGAGTTCCTCGCGATGCTCGGGCATGAGCTGCGCAATCCGCTCTCGCCGCTCGTCACGTCGATCGAGCTCCTGCGCAGGAAGAAGCCGGAGGAGCCGATACCGCCGGGCCTCGTCGACATGATGGCGCGCCAGACGACACAGCTCGCACGCCTCGTCGACGATCTCCTCGACGTCTCGCGCGTGAGCCGGGGGCGAATCGAGTTGAAGCGCGAGCCCGTGCTCGTGAGCGACGTGGTCAAGCTGGCGATCGAGGAGAGCCGCAGCATCTTCAACGCTGCAGGTCATCGGCTCGCGCTCGAAGGCCTGGACCAGCCGCTGATGGTGAACGGCGACCGTGCGCGCCTGATACAGGTGTTCGGGAACCTCCTGACCAACGCGGCGAAATACACCGACCGCGGCGGTTCCGTGACGGTCACGCTTTCGCACGATCAGCAGAATGCAATCCTGAGCGTGCAGGATACCGGGATCGGAATTGCGGAAGACATGCTGCCTCGCATCTTCGATCTCTTCGCGCAGGCGCCCGTCGCGCTCGCGCGCGCGCAAGGCGGTCTCGGCATCGGGCTGACCCTGGTGCGGACCCTGGTCGAGCTGCACGGGGGCCGTATCACCGCGGCAAGTGCGGGGATCGGGCACGGGACGCGTTTCACCGTATCGCTGCCGATGATCGCCGCACTCGAGCCGCCCCAACGCGAGGCGGGGCCCCTCGTGAGAAAGGTAGCCGTGAGCGACGATTCGCTGCGGGTCCTCGTCGTCGACGACAATCGCGACGCCGCCGACTCGATTGCCGTGCTGCTGCGCCTCATGGGGCATCACGCGGTCATCGCGTACGACGGGCGCTCCGCGATGCAGCTCGCGAAAAGGGTGGACGCGAACCTCATTCTCCTCGACATCGGCCTCCCCGGGATCGACGGCTACGAAGTCGCGCGGCAACTGAGGCCGATGCTCAAAAGCGGCGCGCGGATCGTCGCAGTCACGGGCTACGGCAGCGACGAAGGGAAGCGCCTGTCGCGCGAGGCTGGCTTCGACGCCCATGTGGTGAAGCCCGTGACGCCCGAAACCCTCCAGGGCCTCGTCGCCGACGCCACGTCCGCAGTTCTCCCGTAGGGGGGAACGTGCGCGAGTCCATCCGAGGCAGACCGGCCTAGGCCCCATACGCCGATCAGTCTCCCCGGATGTTCGCGGCCTTGATGACTTTCGCCCAGCGCTCGGTTTCCTCGCGCACGAACTTCGCGAATTCGGCCGGGGTGCCGGTCTTCACGTCGAGCTCGACCTTCGCGAGCTGCGCCCGGGTCTCCGGTGCCCCCATGAACTTCGCGACCTCCGCGTTGAGGAGCGTCACGATCTCCGGTTTTACCGCTGACGGCGCGAAAAGACCGTACCACGTGCCGACGAGGACATCGGGCATCCCGGCTTCGGCGCTCGTCGGGAGGTTCGGCAACGCCCGGGCGCGCTCGCGCGCGAGCACCGCGATCCCGCGCAGCCGGCCTGAGTTGATGTGCGGGATCGCTGCCGGCACTGTCGACACCACGAGATCGATTTCGCCGCCCAGCATCGCCGTCATCGCGATCGCCACCCCTTTGTAGGGCACGTGCGTCATCCGCACCTTGTTCGCGGAATTGAAAAGCTCCGCCGCGAGGTGGCTGGAGCCGCCC
>Ga0190275_10003863_pt1 | contig 10742 bp, 9 predicted proteins | sample Popmic550T_FD_133745 | JGI IMG/M metagenome (GOLD analysis project Ga0190275, IMG submission 133745) | Populus adjacent soil microbial communities from riparian zone of Yellowstone River, Montana, USA - 550 T | ecosystem: Environmental > Terrestrial > Soil > Riparian zone > Trees stand | place...
AAGTCGGACGAAGAGCCCGAGCGCGCAAGCTCCACGCGGCAAAGCTTCGGGTTCTCCTCGAGCAAGATGGCGACGGTGCCGGCGCCCTGCGTCTGCTCGCCGCTCGAGCCGCGCTCGTACTCGGCGATGTCGCCACACACCACGATCGCCTTCTTGCCGCGGCCGTCGGTCGCCAGATAGCGCACGGCGCCCTTCACGGCATAGACGCCCCCGAGGCAGGCGTGCTTGAGCTCGGGCACCTCGCAGGCGCGGGCAATGCGCGGCTGGCCACGCGAGGAGAGGGCTCGATCGATCATGCCGCGCACGATCACGGCGCCCGCTGCGTTGTCGGTGCTCGACTCAGTGCCGAAGGCGAAGTAGCCGACCTCGCGCGGGTCGATCTCGTACTGGTCGATCAGCCGCAGCACCGCGTTGGCGGCCATCGTGTAGATGCTCTCGTGCGCGCCCGGCTGGCGAAAGCTCTTGCCGACGACGGCGGAGACCTTGTCCCACGGGTTGCCCGTCCACTGGCACCACTGCTCCAGGGAAACCTTGAAGGGAGGCGTGTACATCGCAAGGCCGCTGATGCCGATGTCGCTCGTGCGCTCCATAAATAAGCTCCTCTCTGAGACCACTGGCTACCGAGCTGGGGGATATCAGTCAGGGCCGAGGGGAGCGCGCTCTTTGGGGCGAGCGGGCGTCTGGGGCGGGTGAACCGCTGCTCACTGCCAGGTGAACTGCACCACGAGGCGGGGAGCTCTGCTCACAATGGTCGCGAGAGCAGGCGAGCGCCCCCGCGCTTGTGGTCGTCGGGCAAGGCCGGCTAGCCTAGCGAAAGCTATGACACATCCGCCCCCCGCACCGAACGCTCCGCAGCACGTGGTCGTCATCGTCGGCGGCGCCGTCGCCGGCTCCGAGGCGGCAGCGCTTTGCGCACGACGAGGCATCCTCGCGATCGTCATCGAGCAGAATGACCGGCCATTCGGCAAGATCGAGGACGGTCTGCCGCGCTGGCACGACAAGCTGCGCCGCAAGGAGTACGAGCAGATTGGCCAGAACCTGCAGCAGCCGAACGTGCTGTTCGTGCCGCGCACACGGCTGGGCGTCGACCTCACGATCGAGCAGCTCACGCGCGAGTGGCGCCCCAACGCGATCCTGCTCGCCAGCGGCGCCTGGCGCGATCGCCCGCTCTTTGCCGGTGCCGACGCCTATCTCGGACGCGGCCTCGTCAATCAGAACGCCCTCGTCTATTGGTACAACCACGCGCACGAGCAGGGCTACACAGGCCCGCGCTTCGAGATTCCGGACGACGCCATCGTGGTGGGCGGAGGGCTCGCTTCCATCGACGTGGTCAAGCTGATCAACTTCGAGCTCTACAAGCGGGCGCTCGCGCAGCGCGGCGTCGCCACCACGACGCTCGAGCTCGAGCACGAGGGTATCCCGCAGCTGCTCGCGAGACACGGGCTCACGGTCGAGCAGCTCGGTGTACGCGGCGTGACGCTCTACTACCGACGTGAGAAGACCGCGATGCCGCTCGCCTCGCCGCCCGACAACGCCACCGCGCAGCAGCTCGAGAAGATAGGTCAGGTGCGCGCCAAGGTGATGGACAAGGTCATCGACAAGTACCGCGTGCGCTTCGAGCCGAACCACGCGCCGCTCGAGCCGCTCATCGAAGGCGACCACGTGGTTGGCATGCGCTTTCAGCGCACTCGCACGGTGGATGGCAAGCTCGTGTCGCTGCCGGGTGAGATCGTCGACGTGCGCTCGAGCTTCGTGGTCAGCTCGATAGGCTCGCTTCCGCTGCCCATGCCGGGCGTGCCGATGAAGGGAGAGCTGTTCGACTTCGAGAACTTCGAGACCGGTCGCGTGCGCGGCCTCGACCACGTGTTCGGCCTCGGCAACGTGCTCACCGGCAAAGGCAACATCAAAGACAGCCGCCGCAACGCGCAAGAGATCGGTAATCAGCTGATCCTGAGCTACCTCGGCATCGGCGGCGAGCTGTCGCTCGACGGTGCGCACGATGCGGCGCGCGCGCAGACGGAAGCGGCCATCGCCGATGCCCGCTCACAGCCGCCACTTCTTCTGGAGCAGCTCGCGAAGATCCACCGGGAGGTCGCCTCGCACTGGAAGCGCACGGGCTACCGCGGCTACGCGGCCTGGATCGAAGCGATGATGCCGCACGGTGAGGAGCGCTGAGCAGCGGCCCGCGCTCTCCTCGTACGCATGACGCCGCGCCGACGCGCTCGGTCCCCCACCGATGCGCTGGCTCGAAGCTAGTCCCGCGCCGAGACTAGTTGAGCACCGGCAGGGTGACGCGCCGATAGCCGTGGCCATCGGCCAGCAGATAGAAGTAGGGCGCGTCGGTCAGCGGATCACGCACCCGGAACACGGTGCCGCTGCCGCCGCGAAGCACGTCGATGACCTGCACCGCGCGCCCCTCGAACTTGGGCTGTCGAGACCAGCTACAGAACACTTCGACCCAGTCGCCCAAGCCCACAGGGGCGCCATCGACATCCGGCCAAGAGTGGCGGTTCGGAACCATACAGCCCTCCATCCACGCTCTTGCGAGCGCAGCCCCGGAGTCGGCACGTACGGGCTCAGATCTCGATCGACACGGAGCGCACGGCCGACTCTTTACACACGCTTTTCACGATGAAGCGTCCGTGTGAGAGCGACAAGAGGGATCCGCTGCCGTCACCTATTTTTCACGAGAATGGGCGACCGCGCTTACCAGCGTCAGCTCGCCGTCGCCTTGACGTCCACATTCACGACGATGTCGGGGGACACCTTCAGCGCCACGATCGAGGGGATGGAGACCTTGTAGTCCTCGAGGTGGATGGTGAAGGTCGCCTGCACGCGCAAGGCATCTTTGCCGCCGCCCGAAGCAGGCGTGTAGCGGACCTTCGCCTTGCTCGTGAGATCCTTCGTCACGCCGTGGATCGTGAACTTGCCGGTGACGGTGACATCGGTGACATCGTTGGGCTTGAGCTTCGCAGCGCCGCTGATCTTCGAGATCACGAAGCGCGCCTGCGGATACTTCTTGGCGTCGAGCCAGTTCTCGCCCGCGAGGTGCTCGTCGCGCAGCGCGACGTTGGTCTTGATGGTGGCCACGTCGGCCTTGATGTCGGCCTTGCTCTTCTCGACCTTCGCCGGATCGACGGTGATCTCACCGCTCAGGCTGGTCGACTTGCCCGTGAACTTCTCGAGCGGGGCATCGGAGACGAACTGGAAGCTGCTGCCACCCGCACTGTCCACCTTGAAAGTCTTGGCCTGCGCCGAGGCGCCCGTCGCGACGGCGAGCGGCGCGACCAACAGGGCGAGAGAGAACAGCCTGTTCAAACTACGCATGAGTTCTTTCCTCCATAAGTCCCGCCTCGAAGCGGGAAGGACGCCGACGCAGCGCACCATCCTTGGGGGGGTCGACGCTGCCTCGGAGTCAACGATTCAAGCGTGAAGCGCGTAACCCATATCACGGCCTGTCGGCGAAGTGACTACATCCGTTCGTTCAGTGGCGTTTACGCTTCGGGGCCGAAGCCGAGGATCACGTACCCGCCCGATTTCGGCTCTTTCTGCAGCTTGAGCAGCCCGCGCGACGCCGCGTCCTCGAGCAGCTGATTGAAGCTGCCGTAGCCGTGGTAGGTCTCGTTGAAGGTGGGCCGCTTGCGCTTGAGCGTCTGCTTCACCATCGAGCCGAACAGGTTGCCGTCGCGCTCGCGGAACAGGCTCTCCACCGTCTCGAGCACCTGCTCGAGCGCCTCGAGCTTGGGATCTTCGGGCGCCTCGCCCTCGCGCCTCGCTGCCTCGACGGCCACGTGGGCGCCGCTCTTTGCCGCCGCTGCGTCGGGTGCCTTCGGCACTGCCCCGCCCTTGGGCTTCTTGCCCTTGGCGGGATGCTTCTGCTGGCGCTGCTCGCGCACCAGATCGTCGTAGTAGATGAACTCGTCGCAGTTATCCATGAGCAGGTCGCTCGAGGAGTTCTTCACGCCGAGCCCTATCACCTGCTTGTTGTTCTCGCGCAGCTTGCTGACGAGCGGCGAGAAGTCGCTGTCGCCCGAGATGATCACGAACACGTCGACGTGCGCCTTCGTGTAACAGAGGTCGAGCGCGTCCACGACCAGTCGGATGTCGGCGGAGTTCTTGCCGGAGTACGACACGTGGGGAATCTCGATCAGCTCGAAGGCCGCCTCGTGCAGCTGACGCACGGCCGAGCGATATCGATCCCAGTCGCAGTAGGCCTTCTTGACCACCACGTTGCCCTTGTCGAGCAAGCGCTGCAGCACCAGCTCGATGTCGAAGCTCGGGTACTTCGCGTCGCGCACCCCCAGCGCGACGTTCTCGTAGTCGGCGAAGACGGCGATGTTGGGTGCCGATTCGGAAGGATCTCTCACGGGGCGGTGCGTAACACGGCCCACATAGCGCGGCCAACACACCGCTATCGAGCGTTCAAACCTCGCTCTCAATTCACAATTTCGGGCGAGCTCTTTCCGCTATCGAACAAACAGTTTTCGGGCTCTCTCCACAGGCCATCAACATCGTTTTCTCTGGCTCTTGCGGCAGCGCGCGAGGCGCGAACACTCCCGCTACTCTACGTGTGTACCTGGCCTACATCCCGGCGCTGGGCCCATGGACCAGCAGCTAGCGGGCGCGCTAGACATTCGAGACAAGTCAGAAGGCATTGGGGTTCGTAGCCCCCTATCGCAAGCTGCCACTATGGCAAACGTTGGGGCAAGTGCGCTACTGCGCGCGCTAGGGGCTGGCGCCGGCGGCATTCGAACGCCAAGATGAGGTCCCCAGGCCGCTTTCGGCGTGGGGCGAGAGAGAGGCTGTGCGTATGACGACCATCGTGTCGGAGAAGGTGCCCACCGGCGCAGAGAAGCTCATCCAGTGCCTGGATCGGGAGGGCGTGGAGTACATCTTCGGCCTGTCGGGCGGCGCCGCGATTCCCATCTTCGATGCGCTGGTCGACTCCAAGATCAAGCTCATCCTCGTGCGACACGAGCAGGGCGCGACCCACATGGCCGACGGCTACGCACGCGCGACCGGCAAGCCCGGCGTCGTGCTCGTCACGTCGGGCCCCGGCGCGACCAACACGGTCACCGGCCTGCTCACCGCGATGATGGACTCGGTTCCGATCATCGTGCTCACCGGCCAGACGATCCGCGCGAGCCTCGGCAAAGACGCCTTCCAGGAGGCCGACGTCACGGGCATCACGTACCCGGTCGTCAAGCACAGCTATCTGGTCAAAGACTCGGCCGAGATTCCGCGCGTGACGCGCGAGGCTTTCTACATCGCGCGCACCGGCCGCCCCGGCCCCGTGCTGATCGATCTGCCCAAGGACGTGACGAGCGGCCCGTGCGATGCGCCCTTCGTCGACGAGGTCTCGCTGCCCGGCTACGACATTCCGGGCGGCGCGGCGCCACAGGATCTCGAGGCGACGGCCAAGCTGTTTCGCCGCTCGCGCAGGCCGCTCTTGTACGTCGGCCACGGCTCCGTGATAAGCGACGCAGGTCCCGCCATCCAGCGCCTGGCCGAGAAGCTCAACGCGCCGCTCGTCAACACGCTGCTCGGCAAGGGCGCGGTCGACGAACATCACCCGCTGCACCTCGGCATGCTCGGCATGCACGGCACCGCCTACGCCAACAAAGCCATCATCGGCTGCGACCTGATCATGGCGATCGGCGCGCGCTGGGACGACCGCATCACCGGCAAACTCGATGAGTTCTGTCCGGAGGCGATGAAGATCCACGTCGACATCGACCGCGCCGAGTTCAACAAGGTCATCCGCCCCGACGTCAGCTTGTGCGGCGACGCAAAGCGCGTGATCGAGGAGCTCATCCCCTACGTCGAGCCGTGCGAGAGCGCCGAGTGGGTCGCGCAGTGCGACAAGTGGCGCAAGCAGTATCCGCTCAAATACAAGGCGGAAGGCGGCCTCAAGGCGCAGCACGTGCTCGACCGGCTCGATGCGCTGATCCAGGGCGAGGCGATCGTCACGACCGACGTAGGACAGCACCAGATGTGGGCCGCGCAGTTCGTGCGCACGCGCAAGAACCGCCACTGGCTCAGCTCCGGCGGCGCAGGCACGATGGGCTTCGGCTTCCCCGCGGCGATCGGTGCGCAGTTCGCGATGCCGAACAAGCCGGTCTGGGCCATCGTCGGCGACGGCGGCTTTCAGATGACGCTGTGCGAGCTCGCCACCGCGGCGATCCACAAGCTGCCGGTGAAGGTGCTGATCATCAACAACAACTACCTCGGCATGGTGCGGCAGTGGCAGGAGCTGTTCTTCGAGAACCGGCTGAGCGGCGTCGATCTCGAGGGCAACCCTGACTTCGTCAAGCTGGCCGAGGCCTACGGCATCAAGGCGTTCCGGATCAAGCGCCCGGGCGACGTCGACAAGATCCTCAAGCAAGCGGCCGAGTACAACGAGGGTCCGTGCGTGGTCGAGGCCGAAGTGGTGAAGGAGGACAACGTCTTCCCGATGATCCCCGCCGGCGCGCCGATCAGCGGCATGCTCATCGAACGCCCCAAGACCAAGCTCGAGAAGCCCACAGGAAGCACCTGACATGCGCATTCAGCAGGAGAAGAACGGCGTCCACACCATCTCGCTCTACGTCGCGGACAAGCCCGGCGTGCTCGTGCGCGTCGCACTCGTGTTCTCGCGTCGCGGCTACAACATCGAGAGCTTGGTGGTCAGCCCCGCGCGCGAAGAGGGCTATGCCCGCATGACGATCACCTGCTCGGGCGACGAAGACGTGTTCGAGCAGATCATCAAGCAGCTGGCCAAGCTCATCGACGTGGTGAGCGCCGAGGACCACACCTCGCAGGACATGGTGGAGACCGAGGTCGCGCTGATGAAGCTCGCCGCGCCCATGGAGAGTCGCACCACGCTGCTGCAGATCGCCGAGCACTACCGCGCCAAGGTGGTCGACTACGGCTCGGACACCATCATGCTGCGCGCCTACGGCGACAGTAAGAAGCTCGACAACATGATGAATCTGCTCGCGAGCTTCGACGTGCGCGAGGTCGTGCGCTCGGGCAAGATCGTGATGGCACGCGGCACGGCCAAGACCTGAGCGGCGCCTGCTCGGCGCGTCGCTTCGAGCCGCCCGCCAAGTCTCGCAGCTGGCCTCGCAGCAAGGTCGCTCTCGCGGTAGAAGCGCGGCGATGCCGAACCGCAATCGAGAGGTCGCCCCGGGTCCACGCGCCGGCACCGTACGCACGGACAGCGGGGAGCTGCTGGTGGTGCCGGCAGGCTGGGTGCTGCTCCCGCCGGGCGATCCCGCGCTCACACGGCGCGCCAAGAAGAGCGGCGTCTGCTGGACGCTGCGCGAACAGCGCGGACGTCGCACCATCTCGCTCGGGCTCTACATGGAGCAAGCGCGGATCGAGCCGCTGCGCGCGGAGCTCGCTCGCGAGCGCGCCGATCCAGCCTACGAGCGCAAGCTGACCCGTGCGCGCGCCAAGCGCGAGGTCGAGCAGAGCCATTACGAGGAGGACTTCCTCGCCGCCGTGAGCTCGTTTCTGGCGTTCGCCCCGAGCTACGCGACGCTCTCGCGCGCGCTCGCCACGGCAATCACGGAGCATGCGGTCCCGGTCGGCAGCGGAACGGTCGCCCGCACCAAGCGTATTCCGATCGAGCGGCGCGCCGAGGCTGCCACCATCGCCTTTCTGCGCCACGCGACGACGGGCTACGACAACATGCAGATCCCGCGTGTGAAGGGCGCGCGACGAGAAGTGCGGCGCATGCTGGCCGAGCGCTCGCGCGAGCTGCTCGCCAAGTACCGCCGCGGCGAGCCGATCGCCCCCGAGCGCTGTCTGCTCAGGCGCGCCCTCACAAGGTCGCCCGCCAGCGCATCGAGCCAGCCCGTGCAGGCGACCTGAGCCGCTCTTCGAGCAGTCACTCGGCGCGCACGTCCGCCCTTTGTATCGCTTCCGTTCGCGAGCGGACAGCTCGTCTTCGCGCGACCTTACTGTCTCGGTGCCGCTGTGAGACGAGAGTCCACGCGCGGCGCCCCACCCTGACTGATACCGGGTGACCGTCAGACGTCGCTGCCTCGCGCAGGTGCTGCGGGTTGCGTGCTCCAGACCGCCACGCGTGGGAGCGCGGGCGGGATGCTGCGCCTCGCCGTGCTCGAGAGAGCCGCGGACGACGAGGCTTGCTTGCGGAGGCCGAGATCGAGCAAGAGCCACAGTACGGTGCAGACTTGCAGCTCGAGCGAGGGGAAGAGCAAGAGGTTGCCGAGTAAGATCAGCAGTACCGCCAGGCCGACGCGACTCGGAAGGCAGCGATAGAGCCAGCGATGGCGGCTCGGCGCGATGGCACTCGGGATGGAGAGGGCGCGCAGGAGCAGCGCGAGGCCGACCACGACCAGCAGCGTGCCGATGCGATCGGCGAGCGGCTGCGGCGAGCGGCCCAGGTACAGCGCGGCCGCCAGGTAGCTCGCCGGCAGCCAGGCCGCCGACCCGACCCCACGCAGGCGTCCCCAGCTCCAGTCGATTCCATCCTGCAGCCGCGCGTCGCTAGTGATGGCGGAACGGAGGTCGCCTAGCTTCGCTCGCCCACGCAGCTCCGCACGCACACGCCGCTCGGCCACGCGCAGCGCGCGCCTGAGTGGGATGGCGCCACCCTTGAACAGCTCCTCTCGCTCCTGGGAGGCGTAGACGCGCTGATCGCGACTCGGCAGCTCGCTCTGCTGCACGTCGAGTCGCCATAGATCGAGCTTTTGCTGCAGCCGGAAGTAGCCGGCGCTCGTCTTGTGATGCACCTCGGCGTGCTCGTGGTCGCGCAAGTTCGCCTGCACCGCCGCGAGCACGGGAGCCAAGATCGCTAGCCCGAACATCGCGAACAGCAGCGGCCGCCACGACTGAGTCAGCGGCGCGAGTCCAGACTCGCTGACTGCGATGGCGAACAGTGAGACGGCCACGAGGGCCGACACGAGTGTGGCCCCGATGCCGATAATCGAGGCGCGGCGACGATGCCATGTGGAAGAGAGCTCGTGTGCCAGCGCGCGCACGGCCGCGTCGAACCAGAGCTCGTCGAGCCAGGCCAAGAAATCTGTCTGCTCCGGCGAGAGCTCACCAGAACTCGCTAGCTTTTTCATCGGCCATCTCCTTGATGCAGGCGACGAGCTCGCTGGTGCGCACTGCATGCGCCGCGGACTCAGTCCGCGCTCCGTCTCGACGAAGTACCGCCTTCTGCACGGTCGCTATTCCCCACGCGCACTGGTTTCCTAGCGTGTGGGCGATGGCCGTCGCACGTCCGACGCACGGCCACGGACGTGAAACAAAGAGTAAGGCCCGCTGCGGCCGCTCCATGAACAGGACTCGACGATGCACTGCCCTGGCACAGACCGCTCTCGCCATTTACCTGGCGCCCCTGCCCATGCGGTGCGAATGAGCGATGCCGTGAAAGCAGCCCTGAACGCCCTGAACGCCAAGCTCGTGAGCGTCTCGCTCGTGCTCGGACTCGCGACATGCCCCGGGCAAGCCGAAGATCTCGGCGCCGAGGTCGCGCGCCGGACGGAGCAGGGGCGGACGAGACTGATAGAGACCCGGCGCACGCTTCATCAGCATCCCGAGTTATCGAACCGCGAATACGCCACGGCCAAGCTGATCGCGGAGCGGCTCGCTCGGCTCGGTATGTCGGTTCGTAGCGGCGTGGCCCACACGGGCGTCGTGGCGCTGCTGCGCGGCGCAAAGCCCGGCCCGGTGGTGGCACTGCGGGCGGACATGGATGCGCTGCCCGTCACGGAGCTCGTGGATCTCCCGTTTGCCTCCAAGGTGCGCAGCGAACACCGGGGCGAGCAGACTGGCGTCATGCACGCGTGCGGACACGATGCGCACGTGGCGATCTTACTTGGCGTCGCCGAGGTGCTCGCAGGGATGAAGAGTAAGATCCGAGGCAGCGTCAAGTTCATCTTCCAGCCCGCCGAGGAGGGCGCACCGCAGGGCGAGCAGGGCGGCGCTCGTCTGATGCTGCAGGAAGGCGTGCTCGCCGACCCCGCGCCGGCCGTGATCTTCGGCCTGCACGTGTGGCCGGAGCCGAGCGGCACCATCGGCTACCGCAGCGGCCCCGCCATGGCCGCCTCCGACAACCTCGAGATCGTGGTCACCGGCAAGCAGACGCACGGCGCGCTGCCATGGGGCGGCGTCGATCCGATCGTCGTGGCTTCGCAGATCGTGCTCGCTCTGCAGACGATCACCAGCCGTCAGGTCGACCTGACGGAGGCGCCGGCGATCGTCACCATCGGCAGCATCCACGGCGGAAACCGCGGCAACATCATTCCCGAGACCGTGACCCTCGAGGGCACCATCCGCACGTTCGACGAGCTCGTGCGCGGCGAGATCCACGAGCGCACGCGTCGCACCACCGAGCTCGTCGCACGCAGCTCGGGCGCGAGTGCCAGCGCCAAGATCATCGCGAACAACCCTGGTGTACGCAACGACCCTGCCCTCACGCGGCAGATGCTGCCTACCCTGCGCCGCGTCGCGGGCGCCGCCAACGTGCGGCCGGGCCGGCTCTCGACCGCCTCCGAAGACTTCGGTGACTACCAGCGGAAGGTGCCCGGCCTGTTCGTGTTCCTCGGCATCGTACCCAAGGACAAAGATGCAGGCAGCGCGCCGCGCAACCACTCGCCCTGGTTCTTCGTGGATGAGGCGGCGCTACCGCTCGGCGTTCGCCCTGGGACGCATCGGGCCGAAGGCAATTGAGCCGTTACGGGAGGCGCTCAAGAGCCAGTCCTCCACGGCTCGGGCCGGCGCGGCAA
>Ga0190275_10003864_pt1 | contig 10741 bp, 12 predicted proteins | sample Popmic550T_FD_133745 | JGI IMG/M metagenome (GOLD analysis project Ga0190275, IMG submission 133745) | Populus adjacent soil microbial communities from riparian zone of Yellowstone River, Montana, USA - 550 T | ecosystem: Environmental > Terrestrial > Soil > Riparian zone > Trees stand | place...
ACGGAAACGTAACACGGTTGTAGGTTGACCTGTCGTGAGCACGTTGAGAAGATGAAAGTCCACACCGTGTCCTACGCCATTGCCAATCCTGTAATCGATGTAGTCACTGAGGTGTTATGAGATTTCTTCCTAAGGAAGAGAAATTCTTTGCGCTGTTTCTTGACCAGGTGCGTTATATCGCCGAAGCCGCTGCTCTTCTATTGCAAGGGGCGGAGGGTGGCAATGCTCACCTTGAAAAGGCGGCCGAGCAGATAGCGGTGCTTGAACGGAAGGCGGACGAAGTCATTCACGACGTGTTCCGACGGCTGAACCAAACCTTCATCACCCCGCTTGATCCAGAGGACATTCATTCCCTCTCTACCCATCTTGACGACGTTATCGATTCTATCGAAGAAGCGTCGCATCGCATGGTGATTTACGATATCGAACCGATTCCCCATGTTGTGATCGAGGTTTGCCGGAATATCGTAGCCTCGTCAAGGAGCCTACAGGCTGCCTTTGAAGCGCTGCATTCCAACAAAAAGATCATTGAGCATTGTATCGAGATCAACCGTATTGAGGACGTGACAGACGACATCGTCCGGAAGGCCGTGAAAGATCTTTTCGCGCAGGAGAAAGACCCCATTCGAATCATGAAGCTCAAGGAGATTTACGAGTTACTCGAGCAGGCTACGGATTATTGCGAAGACGTGGCCGATGCGCTTCAAAATGTCGTTGTGAAGAATAGCTAGACCCAAACTGCATGGATGGGACACTCGTTCTCGCTATCGTCATCATCTTCGTCGCGCTCGCATTTGATTACATTAACGGTTTTCACGATGCGGCCAATTCCATTGCTACCGTAGTCGCAACCCGTGTCCTTTCTCCGGGGCATGCGGTAATGTGGGCTGCGTTTTGGAATTTCGCGGCTGCGTTCGCGTTTGGCACCCAAGTGGCCAAGACGGTCGTCAAGGGCGTAAACATGGACGTGGTAACGCCATACGTCATTCTTGCCGGCTTGATCGGCGCCATAACGTGGGATCTTATCACCTGGTACTTCGGACTACCGACGAGTTCCTCACACGCGCTTCTTGGCGGGTACGCCGGAGCCGGAATGGCGAAGGTAGCGATGACGCGGGGCTTACCGCGTAGCTTCGAAGCTCTCAATCCTGATGTGTGGTTCGAGACGCTCGCCTTCATTCTCATTGCTCCCATCCTGGGCATGCTGCTGGCTTTCCTAATCATGATCATCATCTACTGGACATTTCGGAATGCGTCGCCAAAACGTATGGACGTGTACTTCCGAAAACTTCAGTTGGTCTCGGCAGCCATCTTCAGCTATGCCCATGGCACCAATGATGCGCAGAAAACGATGGGTATCATTACCGGCGTTCTCTTCACGTCACAGTTGATTCCGAGTTTGGACGTTCCAATTTGGGTGATTTTTGCCGCCCACGCTGCGATAGGGCTCGGGACACTCAGCGGTGGTTGGCGAATTGTACGCACGATGGGTGGACGGTTGACGCGTTTGAAGCCCAGGGGCGGTTTCGCTGCGGAGACGGCGGCGGCGGTTTCGATCCTGTTCTCGAGCGAACTCGGGATGCCTGTTTCGACAACCCACGTCATTGCTGGCGCGATTGCCGGAGTAGGTTCGATTCAACGAATGAAGGCAGTTCGATGGGGGCTTGCTACGACTATTGTTTGGGCGTGGGTTCTGACGATTCCGGCTGCGGCGGTGGTCGGAGCTGTGTCCTTGTTGGTGCTGCGAATTTTCACACCGAATGTTTAGATCAGGGCGTCCCGGATTGGACGCCCTGCATTTAAAGTTTACTTTACAGGCGTTAGTTCACGGCTAGCGATGATCCGATCGATCATCCCGTACTCAAGAGCCTGTTCCGGAGACATGATGTAGTCGCGATCGACGTCGCGCGCCACACGTTCGACACTTTGACCAGTCGCACTTGCGAGCATCTGGTTCAAGGTTTCCCGCATGCGCAGGATCTCTTTCGCATAGATGTCAATATCCGCCGCCTGACCGGCGAGGCCGCTCATTGAAGGCTGATGGATCAGGATGCGCGAATGAGGAAGGCTGTACCGCTTTCCTTTGGTCCCTGCGGCCAATAATACGGCGCCCATGGAAGCTGCCTGCCCTAAACAGTAGGTCACAATGTCCGGCTCAACCAGATTCATTGTGTCCAGAATCGCCAGGCCCGCTGTAATCGAGCCTCCCGGAGAGTTGATATATAGGTTGATATCCTTTTCCGGATCCTCAGCCGCCAGGAACAGCATCTGCGCAATGATAAGGTTGGCAACATTATCATCCACAGGTGTACCGAGGAAAATAATGTTCTCCTTCAGCAGGCGGGAGTAAATATCGAACGCGCGTTCTCCACGCGACGTCTGTTCTACCACCATCGGGACCAGCATGTGGTTAGTTTGTTCCTCCAAATCAATGATATCGGACGGCGCGGCGCGATCCACTATTTGATTGCTCGTCGCGTATCGGACGCGCGATAGAATGCATATTCAATGCGAATTGTTGGGCGTCTGTTTTGGATTCTGGTTGCTATTGTTGCCGCATGCGGTCTTGGAGTCGTCGGGTTTGAACGCGGCGAGCCCGTAAATAGTATGTGGCTGGTGCTGGCGGCCGCCGGCAGTTACGCGATTGGGTATCGATTTTACGCCCGCTTTATCGCTGCGAAAGTGATGATGCTCGACGACCGGCGCGCAACGCCGGCAGAGAGATTACGCAATGGCCATGACTTTGAGCCCACAAATAGGTGGATCGTCTTCGGTCACCATTTCGCGGCAATTGCCGGTCCAGGACCCCTGGTCGGTCCAACGCTGGCGGCGCAGTTCGGGTATTTGCCGGGTACGCTCTGGATCATTATCGGCGCCGTGCTGGGCGGGGCTGTTCAGGACTTCATCATTTTGTTCTGCTCTATGCGACGAGACGGCAAGTCGTTGGGACAGATGGCGCGCGAGGAGATCGGCAAGATCGGCGGAGTGACCGCGCTTATAACGGTGCTCCTGATCATGATCATTCTGCTGGCGGTAATTGCTCTGGTCGTGGTAAATGCGCTGAAGGACAGTCCCTGGGGGACGTTCACAATTGCGGCAACGATGCCTATAGCTGTTTTCATGGGTTTATATCTCCGATACTGGCGGCCGGGCAAAGTGTTGGAGGTGTCGATTATCGGTTTCCTGCTGGTTCTTCTGAGTATCTTCGGAGGCCAATGGGTTTCGCATTCTCCGACATTTGCGCCGATGTTCACGATGACAGGTGTCGCGCTGGCGATCGCGATCATTATCTACGGATTTTTGGCGAGCGCTTTGCCGGTATGGCTTCTACTCGCGCCGCGCGATTACTTAAGCACGTTCGTGAAGCTCGGTGTTGTGATCTTGCTGGCGATTGGGATTCTGTTCGTGCGACCCGATTTGCAGTTGCCTCCGCTCACGCGTTTTGTTGACGGGACCGGTCCGATCTTTGCGGGAAAGATCTTTCCGTTCTGCTTCATTACGATTGCGTGCGGCGCGATATCCGGGTTCCACGCCCTGATTTCTTCTGGTACGACGCCGAAGATGATCGCACGGGAGTGGCACGCCTGGCCTGTCGGCTATGGATCGATGGCGCTCGAAAGCTTTGTCGCAATCATGGCGCTGATTGCAGCATGCGCTCTGCAGCCGGGAGTTTTCTTCGCGGTAAATTCTCCGGCCGGCGCGGTAGGGATAACTGCGGACGCAGCCGTTGCGACCATTACCGGGTGGGGATATCCCGTGACCGTCAACGAAATGCAGATACTAGCGGAAGAGGTCGGCGAGAAGTCGCTTTTCTATCGAACCGGGGGCGCCCCTTCGCTTGCTTTAGGCATGGCGCATATTTTCGCGTCGACCGGAGGCGGACGAGCCATTCTCGGCTTCTGGTATCACTTCGCCATCATGTTTGAGGCGCTTTTCATCCTCACGATCATCGACGCGGGGACTCGCGTAGGAAGGTTTATGCTGCAGGATCTTCTTGGGCACGTGTATGCGCCCTTGGGTCGTACGAGTTGGATGCCTGGTGTCATTATGACGAGCGCAGCGATCGTTCTCGCGTGGGGATACTTTCTGTATCAGGGGGTAATCGACCCTCTCGGCGGGATCAATACGCTGTGGCCTCTGTTCGGTATCGCGAATCAGTTGCTTGCCTCGATTGCGTTGTGTGTGGCTACGACGATTCTTGTGAAGATGCATCGCGCCAAATACATGTGGATCACGGTCGGTCCGTTGGTGTGGCTGCTGATCGTTACGTTCACGGCATCGTACCAGAAGATCTTTTCCGATCAGCCGCGCATCGGTTTTCTGGCGCAGGCGGAACAGCTCAGAAGCGTCGCGGACCAGACGCAGGCAATCAAGACCCAGATATTTAACGCCCAACTTGACGCAGTGCTGTGCGCAATCTTCGTCGTGTTGGTAACGCTGATCGTCTTGGATTCGGTTCGTACCTGGCTTGGCGTGCTGAAAGGCACTCGGGATGCTCGTGTGAATGAGAGTCCTTTTGTGGTCACGCAGCTTCGAGTGGAGGAAATATGAGAGCGTTCTTTCGCGTGATTCTCGGATTATTGCGGGAGATTGGCGATGAGAACGCTTACCAGCGTCATCTTCTCGCGCACGGGTTGACGCATTCTCCCGAAGAGTACCGCCGGTTCAGTGACGAGCGCTTTCGCGGCAAATACGCGCGGGCTAAGTGTTGCTGATCCAGTTCGATGCGGCGATGCTGTTGGCGGTGTGCCAAACGCTACGCGCGAGGACTGGTCAACGCCGATAAGGAGCCCGCCTTCTCTCTCTACTCTGCGTCCGGCTGCTGGAGATGGTTGATAAGAATCTTGCCGTCCGGAAAGCTGGCCACTAGCTCTAAATTGCCCCCCATGGCCTCAATGAAGTTCCTTAGTGTACTCACGTAATTGTCAGCGCGGCGCTCCATCTTCGAAACTTGGCTCTGGTCGCACTTCAACGTTTCGGCTATCTGTTTTTGCGTGAGCCGGCGCGCTTCGCGCAGGCGATGAAGGGGCATTTCCTTCATTGCTTCCGCTACGCGTTGCGCGACACGCTCCTTGCTTGCCCGCGGCATCTTGTCATGCAGATCCGACCATTTTTGAGTTCTCATTTAATTAATCCTTCTTTTCTGATTTCGTCAAGATATGTTCCGTACAACTTCTCGGCAAGCGGGACATTGAACTCGTACCAGCGGTCATCACCCGTCTTGTCACCGCCGAGGATTAGGAGCGCCGATCGCCGCGGGTCGAATGTATACAGTACGCGGTACGGTCTGTCCTGGTGCTGAATGCGTAGTTCCCGCAAATCATACTTACAAGTATTCTTGATACCGGAACTATAGGGGAAGCAAAGGCTGGGCCGTCCTTCGTCAAAAGCTGTACGACGAACGCAACGCTTTGCTGCTCGTCGGTGTCGAGAGCGCTCCACCAACCCGTAAATTCGTCGGTAACCTCTACGTCCCACGCCCTAATGGTATGCACGCGACGGCATAGTCAGTCAAGTGCATGTCAGGATAGCTATACCGACGCGCTGAATCGCTCCACCTTTAACTCCTACTAGATAGAACAACCATGCGGGCAAGATAGGTTCGGCTGCGCCGCGCATCCAGCCAACACGAAGATAAAGTACAGACACCCAACATGCGCCGGATGGTAGCACTCGCGGATCGCATTTGATGATAAGTTAGGTCAAAAGATGGCGAGTACTACTTACGTTAAAGCGATTCCCGATCCCGCGGCGGCACGGGATAAGGCGGAGCAGAAATCGCACTCAGCCCGCTTAGTCAGCCTGGACGCGTATCGCGGGCTGATCATGTTGATGCTGATTTCTCACGGATTCGGTTTTGCCGTACTTCAATCGCGACCGAATTGGGCTTGGCTCGCCCGACAGGTGGAACATGTTGACTGGGCGGGCTGCACTTTCTGGGATCTGATCCAGCCGGCGTTCACGTTCATGGTCGGAATGGCGATGCCGTTGGCATTTGCCAGAAGAAGACAGGAGGGAGCCACCAATTTCGATCTGTTCCGGCACGTTGCCTGGCGAGCCCTTGTGTTGCTCGTTCTCAGCAATGTGCTGTCGAACTTCAATTCGAGTAGTGGCCGGCCAGTGCTTCAGTTGATCAATGTACTCTGCCAGATCGCCTTCGGATACCTGATGTGCTTTTTGATCACGCGGCTTCGATTTCACTGGCAGGTCGTGTGTGCCGTCGTATTGCTGGCTGGCCACTGGGCGCTCTTCTCACTCTTCCCCGGCCCCGACGGACCGTTCTCGAAGGAGGGTAACATCGGCGCGGTGATCGATCTGCGACTGCTGGGGTATAACTATTCCGGTTACTACACGACAATCAACTTCGTCACCAACGGCGTGACGATTCTGTTCGGCTACTGGGCGGGGATGCTCATGCAGTTGGATAAGCCGCACGCGTACAAGCTCAAGGTGTTGGCCGCTTGTTCGGCGGGGGCCTTCTTGCTGGGCTTGGGACTCGAGCCCTTCAATCCCCTTGTTAAACGGCTCTGGACCGCATCGTTCACGTTCTTCAGCGCGGGTTGGGTCATTCTGTTCCTGATCGCCCTGTATTGGATCGTCGATGTAAAACAATACCGGAAATGGGCTTTCCCCGCGATTGTGTTGGGAATGAATTCGATTTTTATCTATTCGTTTTCTCAGGTGCTTCGTGGATGGCTGAACCGAGGAGTCGGCGTCTTCACGGGTAATTTCTGGTATCTCGGGGATCTCGGGGCGATTCCGCAGAACATCGTCGTTCTGAGCATCATGTGGTGGATGTGCTACTGGCTGTACAAGCACAAGATCTTTATTCGGATTTGAGGAGCAACAAAAAAGGCCGGACAGGAATCGTCCGGCCTTCTTCACTTCGGGGAGAGGAAATCTAGTCGTTCAACTGGAACGATCCAACGAACGCACTGCGCTTGTCGGGGCTGCTCCAGGTTGCGCCCAGATCCTTGCCGTTGTAATTGTTTGCCAAGGTGTAGGCAGGCATCGAGTGATCGAGTTTGGTTAACGGGTTGTACCAGGTCTCTTCGTGCGCGCAAACGTGATCGCCCGAGTTAATCGCGCGGGTTTGAATTTTAGCGAGAGATCCTGCCGTCAACACAGCGCGGCGGGTGTGCAGATCGTCATTGTCGAACTTAATGCCGACAGGTTGGTACTCGACACGAACGATGTCCTGAAGCAGGTCGCCCGCCATGCGCTTGGCAAAGGCTGCCAGCGCGAGACGTTGTTCCGGAGAAGCCTTCTCATCGACGATGAGCACTGCTTTGGCTGGGTTGGCATCGGCATGAACATCGCCCAGCGTAGTGGCCGATTTTACCACACCTACAACCGACAGACCTTCCAGGCGAACGCCTTCAAACATCCCGTTATCGATGTGCCAGCCGAACACGGCGAGATTGCCGACCTGTCCGACTTCGGAATTGGCAAAGCACGCTCCGACATAGACATCAGCGGTGCGAGCTTCCAGGTAGGAACCGCGCACACTGGTGCGATTCTGCAAGCCTGCAGCCATCAGCGTTGAGCCGGCGAGGCAAATGGTCAGTGCAAGTCTCTTCATCCAGGGTAACCTCCAGGTTTCTCTTTTAGTTTAAACGTTTTTTGGCTCCGGGTGTATCCACGGTTTCCTGTAGGGCCGCCGAAGGAGCCGATTGGCTTCATCGTCCTTTGCGACGCGACCTTGCGGAGCGTCCCAAACCAGGGTTCTTCCGAGTTGCATCGACATGTTCGCGAGTATGCAGGCAGCAGTCGAAATGTAACCCTGCTCTATATCGGCAACCGGCTTACTGCGTTTGTCGATGGCTGCGAGGAAGTCCATCATGTGATGGCGTATTGCAGGAGCTACGTGCTGCTCGAGCTGGGGTTCCGTTTTGTCTTCGGGATATTCTTCGAGCTCGTATTTTACGTCCTTATGAATCGGCTTGGCGTTCTTATCTACGGGGATGAAGTCATAGCCCATGACGCTCGCTTTCAGAGTGCCTTTGTCGCCGTAGAAGATCGCGGCCCACGGGTAGGCAGGATCGGGCGCCGTGCCCCATGTCCGATGCGTCCAAACTATCTTGACTTCCGGGTGATCGAACGTAGCCGTTTGCGTGTCGCTGATGTTGGCCTTGCTTTTTTTGTCAACGAGAATGCCGCCGGTTGAAGAGACAGATGTGGGAGCGCCCAGATCCATCATCCAGCGAACCATGTCGTACATGTGGATACACATGTCTCCGACAATCCCGTTTCCATACTCGTTAAATGCGCGCCAGCTTCGCGGGTGGACCAGTTTGTTGTACGGCCGCATCGGCGCCGGCCCCGTCCACATCTCATAGTCGAGGTTTTCGGGAGGCGCCGTGTCAGGCGGATTGTCGCGCGTGCGCATGTGGTAATAGCAGCAGATCTCAACGTACGCGATGTTACCGAGGCGGCCCTCTTTAAGAATCGTGTTGCGTGCTTCCACCAGATGCGGTGTGCTGCGGCGCTGAGTGCCGATCTGGACAACCCGGTTGTATTTTCGGGCGGCTGCGAGCATCGCCTGACCCTCAACGACATCGACGCTGATTGGCTTTTGGCAGTAGACATCAGCTCCGGATTTCATCGCCTCGATAGCCGGTAAAGCATGCCAATGATCGGGGGTTGCGATCAGCACGATGTCGAGATCTTTCTGCTTCAACATCTCGCGGTAATCGCTGTACGTTCGCGGTTTCTGCTTAGAGGCTTGACGCGTAGCGATCATCTCGACAGCGCCCGCAAGCATCTGCTTGTCTACGTCACATACAGAGACTACTTCTACCGGGGCTACCTGAATTAGACGAAACAGGTCACATTTCCCGTACCATCCCGATCCTATGAGCCCTACACGTCGCTTTTTACCTTTGTCAAACTCCTGCGCATACGTCGGCGCTAACGCCAAGCCCGCACTCGCCGTTATAAATTGTCTGCGATCCATTCCGTGAGGCCTCCTTCAGCGAGTATATGCGGAGGCGAGGGAGAATGCTCTCCGAGCCCAGGAGGTTGCGGCACCGCTTCCTTCTGCGTGAGGCTCGGAAAGACCGAGGCGGGTATCGAGGCTAAGTGCTAGTTTCGCCTCCCGTGATGCCGGGATAGACATTGACGCGCCGCTCGCGTTGACGCTGCCGGTTCACCAGGCTGGAACTCTCGTCCAGGCGCGCCGCTTTGACACCCTCGGTGGATATGACGCCGACCGGTGGAGCTGAGTGCAGCCGCTCTGACGGCTCGTCGATTTCCACGGCTCCTGACTGGTCGAGGATCCCTGCCGCATCATCCGCGCGACCAGAACTGGCTCGAACTGTTACCATCACATGTCCCGCTCCGATGGCGTGTGAGTACCGTTGGGCGGCATCTTCGGGAATACCGTCGTTGGTCATCACTCCGATGAGACCACCGGTTGCAGCTCCTGCGGCGGCGCCCGTTAGCGCCATTGCGAGTGGCCCCGCTGCAATGACAGGGCCGATACCGGGAATTGCCAAGGCCACGATGCCTGCAATAAAGCCAGCCATTCCGCCAATGACTGCCTTTTCTCCTGTATCGTTGGTGCTTCCCGTCTCTTTTATGGGACCAAGATTTGGGGTCTCCGGTGAACTAGTGACTGCGACGTCGTTTTTGTTGCTAGCGACGACACTGATGTCCTCGCGGGAAAACCCTTCACGGATAAGTTCGGAAACCGCTGATTCGGCTCGTTCTCGGGTCGGGAAGAAGCCGACGATCGTATGAGTTGTCACATTCGTCATACCCTGTGGACGTCGATATCGGAGGCTTTGTGACAGCTAGCCGGATCGGAAGGCTGCGGAGAGTTTGCGGTAGGTCTCTTCGAGAGCTTCCGGGATCACTCGTGTATCGGCCACGGTGGTCATGAAATTCACGTCCGCGGACCATCGCGGAAGAACATGCATATGGATATGGCCGGCGATCCCGGCTCCAGCACAGGATCCGATATTCATCCCGAGATTGAATCCAGGGGCACGATAAACTGAACCGAGAATTCGCTGCGCACGGCGGGTTTCGAGCATAAGCTCGACGGCCGTTTCTTCATCGGAGTCAGCTAGTGTGGCGACGTGCGCGTACGGCGCTATCATCAGATGCCCGCTCGTGTAAGGATACAGGTTGAGCAAGACAAACGTGCGCGCGCCGCGATGAATGATAAGGTTTTCTTCGTCCTTTGCTTCCTGGGTTCTTGAGCAAAAGATGCACGATGCGGAGGGCCCGGCGGTACTGACGTACTTGTACCGCCAAGGGCTCCAGAGATGATCCATGCTTAGCTGGGGTTTGGGATGTTCGAACTGCCAGCGGCTGTTGGCGCGCCGTCAGCTTGTTCCTTAGTCTCCGTCTGGTTGACCAAGTCCTTCAGTTCTTTACTGGGTTTAAAGTAGGGGATGCGCTTGGACGGCACCTCAACGCGAGTCCCGGTCTTTGGATTACGACCTACACGGGGCTGTCGTTGGCGTGTTCGGAAGCTGCCGTAACCGCGAATTTCGATCTTGTCCCCCGCTCGGAGCGAGCGAACGATGCTATCGAAGATCGCCTCCACGATTACTTCCGAATCTTTGCGTGTCATTTCAACGACGCGCGAGACTTCTTCTATCAGGTCCGCTTTCGTCAATGTGTTCGATCCTCCGTTTAGCCTTCTCCGCCGTGCCCGCGGCTCATAAGCTCTTCCATCGTGTGGGTGACGGCTGCTGCCTGCCGCTGATAATCCTCCACGCGGCTGCGTTCA
>Ga0190275_10003865_pt1 | contig 10741 bp, 9 predicted proteins | sample Popmic550T_FD_133745 | JGI IMG/M metagenome (GOLD analysis project Ga0190275, IMG submission 133745) | Populus adjacent soil microbial communities from riparian zone of Yellowstone River, Montana, USA - 550 T | ecosystem: Environmental > Terrestrial > Soil > Riparian zone > Trees stand | place...
CGCCTGCGCGGGATCACGGAAGCCCACAGCGCCGTGCGCGCGCGCGTGGCGACGAGCCCGCCCTTGCCGCCACTGCGCTGGTCGTCCGAGATCGCCAGGGTGGCGCAGGCCTACGCCGACGAGCTCGCGCGCACTTGCGCCCTGGCACTCGTGCATTCGACGCCGGAAGCGCGCATGGATTACGGCGAGAACCTGGCTGCGTACAGCAGCAGCTCACGCAGCTTGACGCGTGCACCGGGCTCCGCCGAGGAGACCATCGCGCTCTGGGCGAGCGAGCTCGCTTGCTACACGTACGGCCCTTTCCAGAGCGGCGTCCACGAGCGCTGCAGCGCCGAGTGCGGGAAATACGGAGGCTGTGGCCACTACACGCAGCTGGTCTGGCGCGATACGCGCAGCGTGGGCTGCGGCTTTGCGGAGTGCCGCCAGGGGGAGTTCTGGCGATCTTACTGGGTCTGCAACTACGACCCGCCCGGCAATGTCCTGGCTGTCTCGCCCTACTGACACGGAGCCGGAGCGGCTCGCTCTGGGCCGGTGCGGCCGCCCCGCGCCCGAACGCGAGCACAGGGGTCAGTGCTAGACGTTGGCCATGCGCTCGCGTAGCGCGGCGCACGCGTCGACCAGCATCGAGGTCGACTCGAGGTTGCCGTGGGAGGAGAGCCAGCCCGCTGCAGCGCTCACGGTGGCCGTGAACTTGGTCTCGCGTCGCGACAGCAGCAGGGCAATGCCCGACAACGCGCTGCGCGTGAGCGCCGCGCGAAAGCCGCTGCCCTCGATCACGCAGGCCAGGCAGTGTAAGCGGTCGCCGTGGCCGTTGATCATCTCGGCACTGGCGCCGCGCAGGCGGTCATCGGGGGGCGTCGTGCCCGCCTCGACGATGCACAGCATGCCTGCGCGCCTGGGGTAGCGGTGCACCATGTCGGCGAGCGCGACCTCCTGGCGACGAAAGCGATCTGCGCTGACGCTCTCGCGCCACACCACCACGCAGATCCGCTCGACCTCGAGGATCCCCAGCGATCGCTCGCACCACACGACGCGCGGGGCGCCCGGCCCACGGCGATCGAGCACTTGCATGTTCATGGAGACGACCGCCCCTCCGGTCCGAAGCCGGAGCCCCTCGAGAACGAGCGTGCGCGCGTAGCCCGCGGCAATCAAGGAGCTCGCGCATATGCGCTATGCCGCCGGGCCACCTGGCCGAGGGTGCGGCTGGCCAGCGTTCGGTGATGCAAGCTGCGCGGCAGTAGCCACTTCTCTTGCGAGGCGGCGGGCCGGACCGAGGGCCATTTGGCGACGCGTGCGCTGGCCACCTTGCGGGACGGACCTACTTCACGCAGCTCGGGAGGCCGCACGTTAGCGCGCGTCTCGAAGGGTCAACCTCAGCGGGTGGAGTGCTTCATGGCATCGGGTAAGGACGACAAGAGCCTCGGGAACGGCGGCGAGACGCACCAGACGGCTCAGGCAAAGGGCGCAAAGCTCACGACCAACCTCGGAATTCCTGTTTCCGACAATCAGAATCAGCTCAAAGCGGGCGCGCGTGGGCCGGTGTTGCTCGAAGACTTCGTGCTGCGCGAGAAGATCTTCCACTTCGACCACGAGCGCATCCCGGAGCGCATCGTGCACGCACGCGGCTCCGCGGCGCACGGCTTCTTCGAGTCGTACGAGTCGCTGAGCGACCTCACGAGCGCCGATCTGTTCCAGCGCAAGGGCGAGAAGACGCCGGTGTTCGTGCGCTTCTCCACCGTCGCCGGCGGCGCCGGCTCGATCGACACGCCGCGCGACGTGCGCGGCTTCGCGGTGAAGTTCTATACCCAGCAGGGCAACTGGGACCTGGTGGGCAACAACATCCCGGTGTTCTTCATTCAAGACGCGATGAAGTTCCCGGACCTCGTGCACGCCGTGAAGATGGAGGCCGACCGCGGCTATCCGCAGGCCGCCAGCGCCCACGACACGTTCTGGGACTTCGTCTCGCTGATGCCCGAGTCGACGCACATGCTGATGTGGGCGATGTCCGATCGCACCATCCCGCGCTCGCTGCGCATGATCGAGGGCTTCGGCGTCCACACCTTCAGGTTCGTCAATGCCGAGGGGAAGAGCACGTTCGTCAAGTTTCACTGGAAGCCGAAGCTCGGCCTGCAGTCGACCTTGTGGGACGAGGCGATCAAGATAGCTGGCGGCGACCCCGACTTTCATCGGCGCGATCTGTTCGAGTCGATCGACCGCGGCGACTTCCCGGAGTGGGAGCTCGGGCTGCAGCTCTTCGATCAAAAGACCGCCGACGAGCTGCCTTTCGACGTGCTCGACGCGACCAAGATCATCCCGGAAGAGGTGATCCCGGTGCGCATCGTCGGGCGGCTCGTGCTCGACCGCAACCCCGACAACTTCTTCGCCGAGACGGAGCAGGTCGCCTACTGCCCGGCGAACATCGTCCCGGGCATCGACTTCACCAACGATCCGCTGCTGCAGGGTCGGCTCTTTTCCTATCTCGACACGCAGCTGAAGCGGCTCGGCTCGACCAACTTCCACCAGATTCCGATCAATCAGGCGAAGTGTCCGTTCCAGAACTTCCAGCGCGACGGCCACATGCAGATGGCCGTGCCGAAGGGGCGAGCCAACTACGAGCCCAACAGCTTGGCCGAGGTCGGCGAAGAGGGCGGGCCGCGCGAGTCGCCGGAGCAGGGTTTCAAGACCTTCCCCGAGTCGGTCGAAGGTACCAAGCTGCGCATTCGCCCGGAGAGCTTCGCCGACCACTACAGTCAAGCGCGGCTCTTCTTCCGCTCGCTCGATCCGGCCGAGCAGGCGCACGCGGCTTCGGCCTTCGTATTCGAGCTCTCGAAGGTGCAGCTCGAGCACGTGCGCAAGCGGATGCTTGCCAACCTCCGTAACGTCGACGAGGAGCTCGCCAAGCGCGTGGCGGCGGGGCTCGCCATGGCGCTGCCCAAGGCGTCGAGCTCGGCCGCGCCCGTGCAAGATCTGCCGCCCTCGCCGGCGCTGCGCATCATCGGCAACACCAAGGACATCTTGCTCGGACGCAGCGTAGGGATCTTGATTGCGGAGGGCTCCGATGGGCAGGTCATCGACACGCTCAGCGCCGCGATCAAAAAGGCGGGCGGCACGCCCAAGCTGATAGCTCCCAAGGTCACGGTGAAGCTCAAGGACGGCTCGAGCCGCGCCGCCGATGGTCAGCTGCAAGGCACGCCTTCCGTCATGGTGGATGCGATAGCGCTCGTGCTCACGAAGGACGCCGCGACCCTGCTCACCAAGGAAGCGGCGGCGGTGCAGTTCGTGATGGACGCGTTCGGCCACCTCAAGGCGATTGGCCACGACGCGGCAGCGCAGCCGCTGCTCGACAAGGCCGGCGTCGAGCCCGATGCGGGCATCGTACCGCTCGATGCGAGCTTCGTCGCGGCTGCGGCCAAGCGCTTCTACGCACGCGAGCCCAAGGTGCGGATGCTAGCCTGAGCTGACGGGTCTTACGCTCGAGTCTGGGCTCACCCGTAGCAGCCAGATGGCGGCGTCGAGCACATAGAGCGAGGCAGCTCTGTCCCCACGGCTCAAGTAAGGGGTACGCGCGAGCCGGAGGACCTCGAGGCCGGCGGCAGGAAAGAGCCGCTCGCTCAGCTCGCGCGCAGCCGTCTCCCAGTCGCTTGCGACCGAGGGAAGCCGCTCGCGCTGCGCCACCGTGCCGCCCTTGACGTGCACGTGCGGGGAGGGCGGCAGCGGAATCGAGACGATCAGCCGCCCTTCACTGCGCAGGTGGCCGACGAGCGAGCGCAAGAGCGTGAGCGGCTCCGCCGTGCGATCGAGCACGTTGAGGCAGGAGATGACGTCGAACTCGCGCTCGAGCGGCTGGACCGTCAGATCGACGGGATAGATCGTCAGACCGCGCTCACGCAGCCGCTTCTGTAGGGCGTGCGAGGTCTCGGTGCAGCAGAGCTCCTCGCAAAATCCGCTCGCGCGCTCGGTCACGTAGCCCGCCCCCGCGCCGACATCGAGCAGTGCGCGGACGCGGCCGCCGAGCAGCTCGCCCCAGGCGCGCTCCGACAAGAGATGCATCGGATAAGCGCGGAGCAGCCCGTGGACGTCGTAGCTGGTGGCGAAGCGGCCGAGCAGCCGCATCAGCGTGGTGGTGAAGACGCCATGCGGTCGCGGCTGCCAGGTGGCGACCCAGCGCTCGGTCTCTTCATCGCAGGAGAGCGGCAGGAAGCGCGCGGCCAGCGCGGGGCCGAGCTTCTCGCGGTCGCAGTCGTAGACGAGCTCTTTCACGGACGCGCAGCATAGCGGCGTGCGAGCCAGGCGCAGACCATCAGCTGGACCTGGTGGAAGAGCATGAGCGGCAGCACGGCGCTGCTCACGAGCGCTTGAGGAAACAGCACGCTCGCCATGGGCAGGCCGCTCGCCAGGCTCTTCTTGGACCCGCAGAACACGATCGTGATCTCGTCTTCGGTGCGGAAGTGCAAGCGGCGGCTCACCAGCGTGCTGAGTACCAGCACCAGTGCGAGCAGAAGGCTCGTGAGCAGCGTCAGCAGCAGCAGCGTGGCGGGCGACACGCGCTGCCATATGCCGGCGACCACGCCCGCGCTGAAGGCGCCGTACACCACCAGTAAGATGGACGCGCGATCGACGAGGCCGAGCACTTGCTTGTTGCGCGCGATGAAGCCGCCGATGCGCGGCCGCAGCAGCTGCCCGAGCGCGAACGGCAAGAGCAGCTGTAGAGCGAGCTTCTGCACCGCACCCGCCGATAGCTCCACGCCCTCCTGATGCAGCAGCAGCGCCATCAACAGCGGCGTAATCAGGACGCCGAGCAGGTTGCTGGCGGAGGCGGCGCACAGGGCGGCCGCGACGTTCCCCCGCGCCATCGAGGTAAAGGCGATCGAGGACTGCACGGTGGAGGGCACGGCGCAGAGAAAGATCACGCCGACCGTGAGCTCCTCGCCAACGATTGGGCGCAGCAGCGGCGCGAGCGCCAGGCCGAGCAGCGGAAACACGACGTACGTGAGGGCGAGCACCAGCGCATGCAAGCGTACGTGGCGCGCGCCCTCCATGGCGTCCTTCGGAGAGAGGCGCGCGCCGTAGAGGAAGAAGAGCAGGGCGATGGCGCCGTTGGTCAGGGCCGTGACCACGGTCGCGCCCACCCCGTGCGCAGGCAGCAGCGAGGCGAGCGCGACGCAGCCGAACAGGGCGACTAAGTAAGGGTCGATCTTGAACACGGTGCCCCGCTGCGGCGCGCGGGCACCCTCACGTGACCGAGATATCGACCGACGGGCGCATCTTGCCGACCTCGGCCAGCACCGGATGGATCACGTGGCTCTTGAACTTCTCGATCAGGCTGTCGTCGAGCTTCTGCTTGCTGTCGAGCGCCACGAAGCCGACCTGCTCGATCAAGTAGTCGAAGCGAGGCGCCCACTTGCGCGAGCCGAGCCGCGCGGTGACCGAGCAGTTGTCGACCATGTACGCGACGCCGCGTGCGTGCATGTACGGGTTGAGCGAGTCGGTGCACTCGATGACCGACTCGTTCGCGATCTCCGAGTAAGGATGGCCCTTCTCGTCGAGCTCGTCGATCTGCGCCATCATCGTCGCCACGTAGGCGCCCGCGGTGAACGGGTCCACCGGGATCTTCTCTTCGACGCGCTCGGCGCGGACCTTCTCGCCCACCTTCCACATGTCGGTCTGGTCGATGTTGCCCATCGGGTAGCGCTTCAAGCGCTCGCCCGCGAGGTTGACGCTGCGGATCTCGTTGCCACTCGCGACCTCGCCGTAGATCTCGGCGATGATCTCGCGCGCGGGCGGATACACGGCCTTGTACGCACGCTCGAACTCCGCCTTACCCTTCGCGTCGAGCCCCTCGTACACGGCCAAGATGCCCTTGCGCGAGATGGTCTTCGAGATGGGGCCGGTGATCGACTCGGCCGAGCGCGTGAACGCCTCGTCCTTGCTCGCACCCTCGCGCACGAAGCGGCGGAACAGCCCCTCGGCCAGTCCGTGCACGGCGCCGAGCAAGATGCCGCGCTCACCGAAGATGTCGCTCTTGTACTCGCTCTCGAGCGTGGTCTGGAACGTGTACGGCGAGCCGAGCGCGACGCTCCAGCCGAGCGCGTAGTCGGTGGCCTTGCCATTGACGTCTTGCTGCACCGCGAAGCTCGCGTTGATGCCGGCGCCATTCACGGTCTTGCCCTGCACGTACAGGCGGCGGACCGACGGGCCCATGCCCTTGGGCGCGACCATGATGACGTTGATGTTCTTCGGGAAGGCCTTGCCCTCGTTGCTGAGGTGGCCGAGCAGATAGCCGTGGGACAGCCCGAGCGTGGCGCCGGGCTTGAGCGCCTCGAAGATCTTGGAGTAGGTGGTGCTCATGGCGGCGTCGCTGATCAGCGCGAGCACCAGGTCGCTCTCGCGGATCACGTCGTACATCTCGCCGAGCGTGCCGCTCTCCTCCGTGAAGCCCGCCTCGCGCGCCGGCTTGACCGAGTTCGAGCCCTTCTGCAGCCCAACCTTGACCTTGATGTCGGTGCCCTCGAGCGAGTCGCGCAGGTTCTGCGCCTGCGCCGGACCCTGCGAGCCCCAGCCGATCACGCCGATCCGCTTGATGCCCTCGAACGCCTTGGGCAGGAGCGGGAGCAGGTCGCGTCCGCCGCGAACCACGTACTCGACCTCGCCGTTCGGAAGGTTGAGCGCATCCTTCTTGAAGATCTTCGACTGGAAATCATGCGTGCGAGCCATGGGGAGCCTCCGACGGCCGTTGAGAACACGAGAGGCGCTCCCGACCGGATGGCGACACTATGCTGTGCTTGGGTGCGTGCGTAAAATGCATTGATCGCATCGCCGCATTGCGTATCGCGCAACGAGCCGCGCGGCGTGCATGGGGCGGTGGCGCGGTCGCGCAGGCGCGGTTGTGCGGGGGCGGCTCGGCGGACGCGCCGCGTGCACGAGGTGGTAGCGCTGCGAGGTCGCAGCAGGCGCGGCTGTGCGGGGGCGGCTCGGCGGACGCGCCGCGTGCATGGGGTGGTAGCGCGGTCGCGGCAGGCGCGGCTGTGCGGGGGCGGCTCGGCGGACGCGCCGCGTGCATGGGGTGGTTGCGCGGCTTTCATGAGCTTCGCTGACGCTCGTGGTTCGCAAGCGCGCGCAGCTTCGCTGCGCACGGGCTAGGGCTTCAGGGCCAAAGTGACTGCAAGCATCTCCGCAGCGATGCTCCGCGCCGGAGCTGTACGCGGATGCGTCCGCCGAGCCGCCCCCGCACAACCGCGCCGTCTCGCCGGGCTGCTGGAGGTGTGGGAGAGAGGTGACGGGAGGCGAGGCAGCTCGCGGAAGCCGCCGCTGCGAAGCGTCTTTTCGCAACTGCTGAGGGCGCTGGGAGGCCAGCCTCGCCTTCGCGGGCGCCATCCAGACGGGTGTCGCCACTGAGCGGCGAGCATGACGCGACCGCGGTAGGCTCGGGGATGTTCGTACGTACTGTTCGATCGCACGCGCTAGGCTCCGCTACGTCGGCGCGCCACTCGCGCCGTTGGCTCGGCACCTCGTTGATCGCGCTCCTGCTGCTCTCTGCATGTTCACTGCGCGACGAGCGCACGACGCCCAGGTTCGTGGTGTTCACTGGCATGTGCGATGCGTCGGGAGCGGTTCCGCTCTCTGGTCGCCTGTTCGCGGTCGCTGACGACGAAGACAATTCGATCCGTGTCTACGACGCGGAGAAGGGTGGAGGGCCGCTCGATAGCACCGACCTTTCCAAGCGTCTGAATCTTCCCGTCGCACGAAAGAAGAAGAAGTCGTCCCCCGAGACCGATATCGAGGCGGCCACGCGCATCGGCGAGCTGGCGTTCTGGATCACCTCGCACGGGCGCAACTCCTCGGGCAAGCCTGCGCCCGAGCGCTTTCGCTTCTTCGCGACCACCGCCTCTGCGCTCGGTAGCGAGCTCGACGTCGTCGGCCAACCTTACGAGAGCCTGCTCGCGGATCTCGAGGCCGACCCTCGCTATGCTCCGTTCCAGCTCGCCGAGGCGAGCACGCGCGCACCAAAGGCCGAGGGTGGGCTCAACATCGAAGGCATGACGCGGCGCGAGGCGGGCGGCGTGTTCATCGGGTTTCGCAGTCCTGTGCCGAAGGGGCGTGCGCTTATCGCCACGCTGCTCAATCCGGAGGCAGTCGTGCGCGGCAGCGAGCCGGCACGCTTCGGTCCGCCCATCACGCTCGACCTTACTGGACTCGGAGTGCGTGGCCTCTCGCTCTGGCGTGGCCGCTACCTCGTGATCGCGGGTGATCCGCACGGAGCACGCAGCTCGCAGCTTTATGTCTGGGATGGAGCAGAGAAGAAGGAGCGGCTGCCCGTGGACCTCTCGAGCTTCAATCCCGAGGGCTTCGTCACCATCGAAGAGCGCGAGCGCATCATGCTGCTCAGCGACGACGGCACCAGCTCGATCGATGGGCGCGAGTGCAAGCGACTGAAGGACAGCCGAGCGAAGCGCTTCCGCGGCATGTGGCTGGAGGGCTACGAGCTACACCGCCGCTGAGCGCGCGCCGCTCGGGCTAGGCAGTACTAGAGCTGGGCGTCGCGAAAGGAGGCGTTCGGCGCGTGAATGGCGCTGAGGTCAGCCTCGTGTAGCAGCGCCGAGTCGAGCTTGGCGCTGCCAAGGTCAGCTCCCGCGAAGCGCGCGTTGCGCGCGTCGGACTGTCTCAGATCGGCGCCGTGTAGGTCTGCTTCGCGAAGATCGGTTCGCTTCAGCGAGGCGAGCACGAGGTTCGTACCGAAGAGCTTCGCCTTGCGCAGGTCCGCTCCGTCGAGCGCGTAGCCGGCCATGTTGTCGCCGCTGCGATCGGAGTCTCTCAGGTCGGCCCCTTGCAGCTCCCGCGCACCTGGCTTGACGCCGGCCGCACAGCTCATGCTGTGGCAGAACGAGGCGAGCTTCGCACCGGGGGCGAACGAGATGTAAGTGATGAGACTCGTGCCGCTGAGGCCGACCACGTCTTTCTGCAGCCAGCGCAGGTCCGAGTGAACCTCGATGGCGTTGATGCGCAAGGCGAGTCCGAGCATGGGACCAAAGATGCCGTCCGCCGGGTGCCGAGCGCCTCTTCGCGGAGCTCCTCGTCCTTCAGCCCAACGGCATGCGTGGTGAGGCCAACGAAGAGGCGCACGTCCGTGTAGTTCGAGCCTTGCGCGAACGGGAGCCAAAACTCCGGTCCCAGGCTGCTCGAGAAGGTTGTCGCCACCTTGTCGCGTTCACCCGACGGCGCGAGCATGACCTTCCAGCGAGTGTTCGCTACATGGAGATCGGCCTTGGCCGCGATGATGACTTTGGAGCCGGCGCGCAAGGTGAAGCGACCGAGGGCGCCGAGGTAGACGGCCTGGCCCTGCGGATTGAGCAGCGCGAGGCCAAATCCATCGCGGACTCCGGGAGTACCATCCGCCTTGGTGGTGCCGTCGATCAGGCGCTCGCGCGAGCCGCCGCGAATGGTCAGACGCGCCGACCAGAGCGGCTCCTGAATGTCGAGCCCCACGCCGAACGAAGCCGTCTTCTCCGCGCTCTCGCCGCTGGCGGCAGCGGCCTCTTGGAGCTGTGCGTAGGCGTCGCCTATCAGCCGGACACCTGGATCGAGCGCGATCATCGCGCGCAGCTGGCTATCTTCGAGCTCTTTCAGCTTCTCTTTCGCCTTCTCCCCGCGCTCGGAGCCGAGCATGCGCAGCTGGTGAGGTGACATCGCGAGCAGCTGCTCGTTGTCGAAGCTCCAGGCCTTGTCGTCCTTGAGCGTTCGCAGCTGCTCGTCCGTGAGGTGCTTGACCTGCCAGCGCGTCAGCGTGCGCAACGTTTGCTCCGGAAGCTTGTTCAGGTCGATGGCCTCGATTTGCCCGAACTTGAGGCGGCGCACGCGAGGTCGAGGTACGGCTTGCCACTGCGCCTTGGTCATCGCTGCGAGCTGTACGTTGTCGAGGCTGCGCAAGGAGCGCCAATCAAGGTCGATGAAGAGGTACGCGGGAAGCGCTGACCAGACCTCCGGGGCGATCGCCTTGATGGCGTCGGAGCTCAGGCCGTTGAGGCACTTCGAGTCGACGGACCATTTCGCGTGGTTGGTCGTCCACCTGGCGGTGTCCGCGGCCGTCTTGCCGCGGCAGTGGGTCATCCCGCTGGCGCTCGCGCTGGTAGTCGTCAGCGTCAGCATGAGTGCATAAGACATGGCCGCCAAACACACGCAGCGAGCCCACCAGTGTCCAGTCATGTAGCTTCTGCCTCGTGGAGGAAATGTCTTCGTCAGATAGGAAGTAAGGTTTTCTCGCGGACTGCGGACGTGTGTCCATCCTACGTGGCGGAATCAGGCTGCCTGCGCGGTGCTCCTCATCCGCTGACGCCGAGGGCCACGCTAGCCTGCTTGCCGGGCGCCCGGTGCGGCGTGGCCAGGTCGCTTGTTGTGTCTGTAGGTCTGATGCATCGCAGTTGCATGACAGGCATGGCTGCGCAGCCTCCTGCCGAAGTCGACTTGGCAATTCTTGCCCAAGCAGCACTGCTCACCGGTGGCGCGAGCGCGAGCGGAGGCAAGGCAGGCCTACCTTCCACCTGCGGAAGAGGGCCCAAATCGTCTCGAAGATGGAGTAGGCTGACGGGCGATCGCGGGGGTGCGTTCATCGCAACCCGCCTTGCAGGAGGTATGGATGAGGCGACGTCCGAGAGCGAAAACTGCGCTGTCCGCTTTGATCTTACTGGGCGGGCTCTCCGCTTGCGGAGGCGTGACCAAGTTTGGCGACACGACGCCTATCGTGCTC
>Ga0190275_10003866_pt1 | contig 10740 bp, 9 predicted proteins | sample Popmic550T_FD_133745 | JGI IMG/M metagenome (GOLD analysis project Ga0190275, IMG submission 133745) | Populus adjacent soil microbial communities from riparian zone of Yellowstone River, Montana, USA - 550 T | ecosystem: Environmental > Terrestrial > Soil > Riparian zone > Trees stand | place...
ACGCTGACGCGGTCGCAGCCGATCAAGCGCCGGCCTTCGTTGGCAATCGTGTAGGCGGTCAGCTTCGCGTCGAGTTTTTCATGATCGGTGCGCGTAAACGTTTCCAGCTGTTCCCACAGCGTTTGTTTGTCGGCCAAGTGGCGCAGGCGGCGGCCCTTCAAATAGTCGCCGGCGAATTCGCAGACCTGCAACAAGAACCGTAAATAACCGCGCTGGGTCGCGACCCGCGCGCCAGGCCGCTGAAAGACTTCGACCACGCCTTGCGGCCCCTGATCATTTCGCACAGGCGCCATGACGAGCAAAAAATCAGTAGGATTCGCGGCGGCGTTTTCGTCGTTGTCGTTCGCGTCGCCCGTTCCCGAGTGGGGAGCGATCAGCGAGCCTTCCGTGCCCTGCATCACCTGGCCGAGCAGCCGCCCATGCTGCGCTTGGCCGATCGGGTTTTCAATCAGCCCCGTCTCACGCAAATTGATTTGATAGGCGAGTTGCAGGCCGCCCGCGTCGGACACGGTCCACACAGCGCCGCCCGGCGCCGCCAAAGCGGCCACGACCTTGTTCAGCATCGCGTCGTAAAACTCGGCCGGCGACGCATCGCTGCGCGAAAGTTCAGCGATCTCTTGGACCAGTCCCTGAATCTCTCGCTTGGCGCGCTCGACCTGGTCGGCATCCACCGAAGCGGATCCGCGGTGGGATGACGGCGTCTGAGAATATTCGGACGTGCTCACGAGGATAATGACCTTCGTCGGATGCTTGCTACGATCGACTGCGAGCTTGGCTCCGCGGCCGTGCGGCCTCGGAACGGGGAATCTCGTATTTAACTGTACCGCAAAGACCCAAATTGAAAGATAGTCGCGGGGATATCTTTCGAGCAAATTGATGGCCAACAGCCCGGCCCGACAACCAATGCAATCCTCCTATCCCCTATTCCTTGCCAAACTGGGGCCTTCAGGCGGTAGCGCAGGTGGATTTATTGACCAGCACGATTCCATTCCGGCGGAACCTCGGTCTGTTTCGAATGTTTGTTTTTCGGAAGTTAACATCGCTCAGTTTCGACTGTTCAACTGCGGGCGCTTGAAAAGAAGGCTTTCAACCACGTGTACTGGACCCGGGAAGGTTGTAAATGCTAAGATTATGGGACTATGGCGTTCCGGGCGGCGCCGGTCGTGGCAATGGGCTCGACCCGGCGGAATGTGGTGATGGCAGGTGGATAGGTTGTGTATGACGAAACAAAAAGAAGAAGCTTTGGAAGTCGAGGGGACTGTCACACAGGCCCTCGCGAATACGCGATTTCGCGTTGAGCTCGAAGGCGGACACATTGTCATGGCCCACGTTGCGGGCCGGATGCGAAAACATTTTATCCGAATTGTACCGGGCGACCGTGTCCGCGTCGAACTATCTCCGTACGATCTTACGAAGGGTCGAATCGTTTACCGAGAGCGATAGCGAGATTACGCTGCACGCTTCCACAGCAAGTGCGGCCGCAAGATTATCTCCTCGGCAACGAACTCTTCGTAGTTGTCGGCCGGTATACTTATGAGGCCGTCTATAGCGGCGTTGCGGCAAAAGCGCGGCCGATCCGCGTTTGCCTGTGACAGCGGCCCTTTTGGCGGCATACCCTGCGCAACCTTTCATTCCAATTTCCGGGAGTCTCGTTGTGATTTACCCATTTTGCTCGCGTCGCAATTCGTCACTAGGCGCACTCGGCGTCTTTGCCCTCGGTTTTGTGATGTCGCTGTCGGCTTGTTCTCCGGCAGCGCCGACTGCGCAGGACGCCGCCGCGCTGAACCAATTTGTCGGACAACTCGATAGCCAGCCCACCGGCGCCCCGGTGGCAGGCGAAATGAAAACGCTCGCGGTCGTCTCGATTGGCAGCTACCAGAAACTGCTCGGCAACGTTTCTTTTCTGGGCTCGCTGGTCGGCATGGCGCAAGCGGACAAGATCGTCGAGGCGCAGGTGCTGCAAATCATTCAGGATAAAGGACTCGCAACGCTCGATAAGACCAAGCCTTGGGGCATAGTGCTGCAATCGGACGGATTGGGCTTCGCGCCGCTTGCGGTGCTGCCGGTCGCAAGACCCGATGCATTATTCGCCGTGCTCGAAACGAACGGCATTCGTGCGCTGCCTGCCGCGGACGGCGTTCGCGAGCTGCTACTGCCAAACGGCATGTCTGTTTTCGCAAAGTCCGACGGCACTTGGACGATGCTCGGAGATTCGCCGGAAGCGTTCGCAAAAGTTCCGGCCTCTTTGCACGCCGACCTGGCAGCGCTGGCGGGCGAATACGACATCGCCGCGCGCATTATCGTGAAAAATGTGCCTCCCGAGGTTCAGCAAATGATCATGGGCTGGGTCCGTGGCGGCGCTGAAGGCGTGCTGCAACCGAAGCCGGGCGAATCGGAAGAGGCCGTGGCCGCACGGCGGCAAGCAGCGGAAGTCCAATTGCAGGACGTCGAGAAAACGATCAAGGAGTTGGACAAGGTCACGATCGGCATGAAGATCGACCCCGCGCAAAAACGAGGCATGTTCGACATGTCGGTCGAAGCGGTCGCGGGCACCGGCTTAGCAAAAACGATGCAATCGCACGGGGAACCGCGAACCAACTTCGCCGGCTTCCGAATGCCAGATGCGACGGCGACATTTTCGTTTGTCGATCAACTCAACCCGGAAGCCATTGAAGAATTGAAAAGCCGGCGCGCCGATGTTATTACACAACTGAACGCCGCGATCGACCGCGACGAAAACGTACCGGCATCAATGCGTGATGCCGTGAAATCGGCCGCCGGAGACATGCTGGATGCTTTCCTGACAACCATCGAGTCGGGAAAAGTCGACGGCGGCGGCGCACTGCGTGCCTCAGCGGATTCGCTCACTCTTGTGGCCGGAGCACGGATCAAGGACACGGCGAAGTTTGTCAGCGGCCTCAAGAAGATGGAAGCCGCCGTGAAGCAACAAGCGCCAGAATCGCCCGGCGTGAAGTGGGATGCAGCCGAACACGCCGGCGTGAAGTTTCATACGCTCAGTATGCCTCTGCCTCCTGATGCGAATGCAGCCATGCGGAAGATGTTCGGCAATGAATTGGCCGTGGCTTTTGGCATCGGACCGGAAACGGCCTACATTGCCGTCGGTCGAGACAACCTGGCCACAATCAACAAAGCCCTTGAAGCCTCGCGGGCCGAGCCCAACAAGCTGGTGCCGCAATTCGAGGTTGTGCTTTCCATGAAGCAGCTGATCGCGCTCGCCGCAACGCACACCGAAAATCCCCAAGCGCAGATGTCGCTGCAAATGATGTCCGCTTCGCTGCAAACCGATCAGGCGGGCCGCGATCACGTGCGCATGATTGGCGAAACGCTGACCAACGGGCAGCGAGTTCGCTTCGAGGCCGAAGAATCCGCGATGAAGGCGGTCGGCCAGGCGATGTTCATGGCCGTCATGCGAGGGATGGCACAGTAATCGGCCCGTGTGCTAAGCTGTTTCGTTTTACGAAACGACACGCACTAGCACCCCTGAAAGCCGATGACACAGCCCTTCCCCGACGGCGGCACGCTTACTGAAATCGCCGGCCAATCGATCACTGCGCTGGCGGGCCGCTTTGGCACGCCGCTCTATGTCTATGACGCCGCGCGCATCGTTCAGCGCGTCAACGAGCTCAAATCGTTTGACGTCATTCGCTTCGCGCAAAAGGCCTGCTCGAACATTGCGATCAGCGATCTCGTGCGGCGGCATGGCGGGTTTATCGATTGCGTGAGCGCAGGCGAGATTCATCGCGCGCTGGCGGCCGGGTTCAAGCCGGGCCAGGAATCGCATCCACCGCAGATTGTGTACACGGCCGACATCTTTGACCGCGAGGCGTTGGAATTCGTCGAGCGGCACGACATCCATGTGAATTGCGGCTCGCCCGACATGATCGACCAATATGGCGAGCGCTGCCCCGGTAAGTCGATCACGCTGCGAATCAATCCCGGCTTCGGCCACGGCCATAGCCAGAAAACGAACACGGGCGGCAGCCAATCGAAGCACGGAATTTGGCATGAGCAGCTGGGCGATTGCCTCGCGCGGGCGAAGAAGTGCGGGCTGACGATTTCGGGCCTGCACATGCACATCGGCTCGGGGTCGGACATCGAGCACCTGAGCCAGGTTTGCAGCGCGCTGGAAAAGGCGGCGCTTGCGATTGGCGGCTCGTTACGTTCAATCAGCGCGGGGGGCGGCTTGCCGATCGATTACCGCGAAGGCAAGCAGCTGATGGACGTGCAGACCTACTTCGAGCTGTGGGACGCCACGCGCCGCCGCCTGGCCGATAAGTTTGGGCACCCAGTTTCGCTGGAGGTCGAGCCCGGGCGCTACCTGGTCGCGGAGAGCGGCCACCTGATCAGCGAAATTCGGGCGATCAAAACAGCCGGTGAAAACGAGTTCTACCTGATCGACGCGGGCTTCAATAATCTGGCCCGACCGATACTGTACGGTGCGTATCACCCGATGGCCGTTTGTGCGGCGAACGGTTCAACGGTTGACGCGACTGGTAGCGCGCAACGGGACGTCGTAGTCGGCGGTCCGCTGTGCGAATCGGGCGACATCTTCACGCAACAAGAGGGCGGCTTCGTGACCCGCCGCCCCTTGCCGGCCGCCAAGATCGGTGACTTTCTCGTGATCGGCATCGCCGGCGCCTACGGCTACGTGATGGCCAGCAATTACAACACGAAACCGCTGGTGGCTGAGGTGCTAATCGAAAATGGCCAGGCCAATGTTGTCCGCGCGCGGCAGACGATGGACGATGTGCTTCGTGGGGAAGTAATACCGGGCCGCAATTGATGGGTTTCGCCCTAGTTAACTGTCCTATTCACTGCCACGTCGGATCGCTGGTTTTGATGGTTAGTCGCGAATTTCGGGCCGTCTGTGCGTACAATTGGTGTATTCGTGTTCAATTGCAAGTCACCGTTGTGCGCGGTTTCTGATCAGTACGATCGTGCTAGTAAAAGTATCAACTTCATCTTGGGAATCGTCGTTTCCAATGCCCATTGCTGTGTCCCCCACTCAGCAGCGTACGGAGACCCCGCGTGCATGTGAGGCCCAATCGTGCGCGAATTTAACTTTTGACGGTTCGGAGCGCAGCTGGTGCGAATTGGTGCGCGATATTGTCGCCGTGGCCAATTCAGGTGGTGGCAAGCTTTTGGTAGCGATTGTCCATTCGCGCCACTGGCCGAACGACAATGCCGTGAGATGCGGATGCTTTACATCCGACAAGTTGGCCAATCTTCTCCGGGAGTTTTCCGGTAATGGCAACGCAGACTCACTGATCAAGGTCATATTGAGTGGGGATCTCTCCGAGGCGTCCATCAAGGTGCGTCCTGCATTGATTCCCGTCGGTTTTGAGAAGCGAGGCGTATGTTCACAGTGCGAAATATTTGCCGCAGGTAGTTTTTATTTTCGACGTGGTGGCATGAGCGTGCCCGGCACGTCCGATGACTTGCAAAAAAGTTTCCGACGGTTGCTGCGATCGGCAACTAGGAGCTGGATGCGCGAATTGCGCCGCGCCCTTGGCGGCAACCTTGTTGCCGAATCGAATCAGCCTCGGCAGGGTGTACCGCGGCCCGTGCGTATCGTGACAGATCCGGAGGCGCCCGTTCTTCAGTCGCAGGACGTTGAGCGCCTCTATCCGCTTCGCCAAACGGACTTAGTACGGAGATTAAATCAGGAGCTTGGCCGGCCGGGAGTGAATAGCTACGACATCCAAGCCGTACGGCGACAGCATCGGCTCGACGACCGACCTGATTTCATATTTCACCTGCCCGGCGCGGGCCGCCGCTATAGCCCGGCGGCGGCAGAATGGATCGCCAACGCGTGTCGCCAAGACGGCGAGTTTCTCGGTAAAGCCCGTCTAGCCGATCAAGCGACCCTGCGACTTCGCCGCAAAAGGCCGCGATGAAGCACGGGTTGGCCAGCGGCCAATGATAGACTAAGATTGTGATAGATTTCACGAACTAACGTTCATCCAGCTACCGATTCGCCATGGCCAAAGAAGGTCCTCGCAAAAAGGTTCCCAAAGAGCTCGCCGTCATCAACGCCGACAATTGCACCGGCTGCGAGTCTTGTCTGGAAGTCTGCCCGGTCGACTGCATCGAGATGCGGACGATCGACCGCGGCATCATCAAGGGAACTCAGCAGTGGTGTGAGATTGATCTCGAGCGCTGCGTCGGCTGCGAGGTCTGCGTTCACATTCCTCAGAAGAAAACCAATCCGTACGAGCTGACGGTCTGCCCGTGGGATGCGATCGAAATGGTGCCGACGGAGATGGTGGCCGTGACGGTCGCTCAAATCGGTGGACCGCCGGAATACATTCAAGCGAACTGGGACCGGCTAATCGGCTCGGCCCAGCATCTGGCAGAGCTGCGCGCGGCGAGTGCTTGATGGGCGTGGCGAGCCCCGCCGCTAAATGTTGGTAGCGCCGCTCAGCTTGTCTTTCGCATGTATTCGATGCTTTTGCGCGCTATTTCCTCCGCGCTTGGTTCGTATTTGAAAGGCTCGACAGAGACCCAACCGTTGTACTGAATCTCGTTCAGCGCCGCGAAGATTGGTTGGTATTCGACTTCGCCCATGCCGGGGCCGAGCAGGTTCGGATCATTGGCGTGAAAGTGGACGACCCACTCGCGGCTGTCGCGAATGATCTCGGGGATCGATTTACTCTCAGTCGACATGGCCTTCACATCGAGGTGCAGCTTGCAAAGCGGCGACTCGACCATTTGGGCGACGCGAATGGCTGACTCGGCCGTGAGCATGAAATCTCCCTCGGCAGGACCGAGAGGCTCAAGCGCGATCGTGATTCCGTATTGATGGCAGGCGGCGAGCGCGCCGTGCAACACCTCGACCGCATAGGCCTCGGCGTCTTCGTACAAGACGCCGGGCAAAAGGTTCCTCTGCTTGGGCGAGCCGAAGACCATCACTTTTCCGCCCAGATCGGCGCAGAGCTCGACCAGGGCTCGTAAGTAGTCGGCCGTGCGGCGTCGGACGGTCGGATCGGCACTCGTGAGATGGTAGCCCTCGGTCTTCGCTAGCAGCCAGTGCAGCCCGATTATTTCCAAGCCCGCCTCTTCCGCCTGGTCGCGAAATTCGACGATTTTTCCCGCCGGCACTTCGCGCACGTCGAATGGCTCGTTGTGTGGCGCCAGCGTGAAGGGCGCGACCTCGACGCCCGTGTAGCCGAGTTTAGCGATTGTGGAAAATGTGTCGGCTATCCGCCGATTGCCAAACATCTCGTTGCAGATGGCGAATTTCATTTGGACCACGCTTCTCGTCGTGTGAACAGCCGACCGCTTGCCGCGACGAATTTCTTTTACCATATTGAAGTGCCAATTTCACGCAAATACTCTCCTCGATTTGCAGGACGCCCCCATGTCGGCCGAAGCAACGCTCTTTGCCCCCACAACACTGGAAACCGGTCGGATTCACCAAGGCGACTGCATCGACCTGATGCAGAGGATGGCGCCTGGCTCGGTGGACCTGGTGTTCGCCGATCCGCCGTTCAATATCGGCTATCAATACGATCAGTATCATGACCACCAGGACTCCGATGATTACGTCGCGTGGAGCCGGACGTGGATGGACGCCGTGCATCGCGTGCTCAAGCCGAACGGCACTTTTTGGTTGGCGATCGGCGATGAATTCGCGGCCGAGTTGAAGTTTGTCGCGCAGCACCAGATTGGCTTTGTGGCGCGGAGCTGGGTCGTTTGGTACTACACGTTTGGTGTGAATTGCACTCGCAAGTTTTCGCGCTCGCACGCGCACCTACTCCACTTCACGAAGGACGAAAACAACTTCACGTTCAATGCCGAGGATCCGCAAATTCGCGTCCCCTCGGCGCGGGCGATGGTGTATGCCGACAAACGGGCGAACCCGAACGGGCGATTGCCGGACGACACGTGGATCTTGCGGCCGCAGGATTTGCCGGAAGGCTTTCAGCCGACCGACGATACGTGGTACTACGCCCGCGTGGCGGGCACGTTTAAGGAACGGCAAGGCTTTCATGGCTGCCAGATGCCGGAGCAGCTCTTGGGGCGAATCATTCGCACGAGCAGCAGCCCAAGTGACGTGGTGCTCGATCCATTCGCGGGCAGCGGCACGACGTTGGCCGTGGCGAAGAAGCTGGGGCGCGAATGGTTGGGCTGCGAGTTGTCGGACGATTATGTTCGCGCGGCTTCGCAGCGGCTGGATGCGATCAGTGCGGGCGAATTGTTGGATGGGCCGGCGGACCCAATTGCCAGCGCGCCGAGTACCGCGAACGGTCGACGGCTGGGTGCGGCGGGTTCCGCCATTGCTGCTGCAATCGGTGAAGTGGAAACGGAGGCAGCAGAAGATTCGACCGCGGATATCGACAAAGCACTGGCGGAGCCAGTGGCACCCAGTCCGCAGCCCGCGGCAAGTGCAGCTGCAAACATCAGCCCGCGGCGCGAGCTTCGCGAACTGGTGCAAGCGGCGATTATTGACGCCTTTTTTGCAACCCATGACGGTCACTCGATTGACTGGATGCTGGCGAATCCGACTTTGCAATCGGCTTATTACGAAGAGTGCCGCGAGAGCGGCTTGATCGGCGGGCCGGCCGATTGGAACCGCGAGCTATTGCGTATTCGTAAGACGGGCGATTTTCCGAGTCGCGGTGAGATCAAGTCCGTGCAGGTTCCGAGCGCTGAGATGGACGGCTACGAGTTTGCGGCCGAGATCGCCTGGCGACTGGCAAGCGACAAATTCGACGGACCATCGCTCGATGAAATCTATTGCGATCCAGAAAAGGCCGGATATTTTGATCGCGTGGCCAAACGTTTCGCGCCCGGCTTTGACGCGGCGCGGCTGCGCTGGGCGGCGCTGCGGCTGCGAAAGGCGAGCCGGAACTTGGTGCGCGACGTGAAGCAGTATCACTTCGTGTTTGCCAAGCGTGACTTTGCCCGCTTTCAGGCCTGGGATCGGTTCGACCCGGCGCGACTGGCGGGACGAACTGGCATTTATCTGCTTCGCGGTGAGGACAAAGAGCCGCTGTTCATTGGTCGAACAAACGATCTGGGCCAGCGTCTCGCTCAGCACGAGGAGTGTGCAGCGATCAACGACATGGTGGAACACATTTCAATTCTGACGGGCGACGATCTGCCGGGTGAAGAATATCAAGCTGCCTTTAAGGAAGACTTGGTCCGGCGATACACGCCACGGTGGAACATAAGCCTAGTGGGGTTGCACGCGGCGGCCATCGATTAATCGGCACGAACGTGTGTCATGCTTGTGCTAAAGTTCGGTGAACTGCCGCCACTTTTCGTCGTAGGATTGAACGCCGCCGCTGACGATGTCGTAGACCCAGCCGTGAAGAGATAGCTCGCCGGCGGCGACGGCCTCGGCGACGCAGGGATGCGTGCGTAGGTGGTCGAGCTGGACGATGATGTTGGCTTCGATGGCTTTCGAGAGTGCGCCGGGTCCGCCGAGCGCGCCTTCGTTGGCCATCGCTTCGCGCACGGGGGCGGCGTGCTTCAGCCATTTTTTCACGTTCGGCATGTCCTTCATCGTCTCGGGAGCGAGCAGCCCGGACATGGCCCCACATTCCGAATGACCGCAAATGATGATTCGCGGAATCTCGAGGGCGACGACAGCAAACTCGATCGTCGCGGTCACGCCGCCGACAAATTCACCGTAGGGAGGAACGATGTTGCCCGCGTTGCGAAGTTCAAACAGCTGCCCAGGCTCGGCCTGGAAGAGCAGAGTGGGATCGACGCGCGAATCGCTGCACGTGATGACAAGCGCGTCCGGTGATTGTCCGGTCGCCAGGCGTTTGAACAGATCACGGTGTGTCGGGAAAACGTCCCGCTGAAACTTTTTGACGCCGGAAATCAGATTTTGCATGGCAGGAATTCAAAGTTGCTCGTAACGATTCGTATTTTACCAGTGTAGAAGCGGACGGATTGGTTACACTACCCCGTCGTCCGCATTCCGGCCGCGATTCCCTTCAGCGTGAGCTGTTTGAGACGTAGTAATTCCTCAGCATTGCCCTCACTCGGTTGCCTCTCCCGGTGCTTTAGCTCGGCCTGAATCAGGTTCAGGGGATCGACATATCCGTTGCGGACCGTGATCGATCTCTTCAGCCAGGGCACATCATCGAGCAACTCGGCGCAACCCGTGATCGCCCGCAAACTGTCCTCTGTCCGCTGCCATTCACTCTCGACGATCGCGAGTATCTCGCTGAAGTCGCCCTCCTCTCCGGCTAGCTCGACATATCGTTGAAACACACTGCGGTTCGATTTGGCGACCGCCAAGAGGGCATTGTCGATTGTTGCCTGAAAGAACGGCCACTCGCGATACATTTGTTGAATCTGTTCCGTAGCCGTGGGTGAGCTATCCAGAAGTTCGCCCACGGCGGCGCCTAAGCCGAACCAGGCTGGAATCAAGCACCGGCACTGGGTCCAGGCAAACACCCAAGGAATCGCCCGCAGGTCGTCGAGCGAGTCCGTCGACGCTCGCCGCGCGGGGCGCGACGCAATCTTCAGATTTTCGATATCGTCGATCGGCGTGACCGCACGGAAGAATTGGCCGAATGTCGGGTGCTCGACGAACTGGCGATATGCGTGGTATGAAGTCTCCGCCAGTTGATCCATGACTTGCGACCAGGCTGGGGGCAAATCGACCTTACCTTGAGCAGCGCCCATTAGGGCCGACCACAGCACCTGCTCCAAATGGCGATAGGCAATCTGCGGGTCGTCATATCGTTCGGCCAATAT
>Ga0190275_10003867_pt1 | contig 10737 bp, 9 predicted proteins | sample Popmic550T_FD_133745 | JGI IMG/M metagenome (GOLD analysis project Ga0190275, IMG submission 133745) | Populus adjacent soil microbial communities from riparian zone of Yellowstone River, Montana, USA - 550 T | ecosystem: Environmental > Terrestrial > Soil > Riparian zone > Trees stand | place...
AGCGGTGGCGTCGTTCAGCCCGTCTTCGTCGGCAGCGAGTACATCGCGTGCGATGTCCGGCCATGACATTGGCCAGGTGGTCGTGGGGCCGCGCAGGATTCCCGCGTCCGCCAATATCTGCACGTCATGGCGCAGACCCTCATCACCCGGGGCAAGCCACGGGTCGGCCAAAGCCACGCTGGCCACGCACGCGGCCGCAATGCCGGCTAACCACCGCGGCCTGTTCATGGCTGAAATTGATGAGTCCAGCGCACGAATCCGAAGGGCTGGATGTCGCGCTCGAAGCCCGTCGTCTCGATCGACTCGACCCCAACCTGCAGCTCGATGGATTCACCGCGAATGCGGCCGCTCCAGCCGACTTCCAGCGCTCCGTAATCGACGGGCAATTCGGTCAATGTGTCGGTGGGATCCGGATTGCCGTCCCGGTTCAACTCGGCCACGCGCGCCGTGGCGCTCCACACGCCGCCCCCGGCGGGCGTCAGCGTGGCGCCCAACGCCAGACTGCGGGAATCCCGGTCGGTGGTATGGCCGATCACACGGCCGTGATAGCGATAACCTTCGATGTTGAACTGTCCCTGGTTGTAGGCGCAGTTGAAATACGGCCCGCTCCCGCTCACCGCCGAGCAGCTGGTGTCGGCGTACTCGGTGAACACCTGCACGAGACCGCCATCGGCGAGCGGTTTCCACACCTCGATGCCGAACTGTGCGAGATATTTGACCGGCGTGTAGCTCGACTCGTCCTCGCCAATCATCTGCCCGTAAACGGCATACGGCCATTCGAACAGCGGTGAGTCCCAGCGAATATCGAAGCCCGCCATCTGATTGCCGGGCTCGGTCTCCGGCGACGCGTCGAAGCCGACGTTGTCATTGCCGGCCAGCATGTTCGCGAACGAATCGAAGTCGCAGACCAATTGCCTGCCGCAGAATTGCGCACTGCGCGAAAAACCGAGCTCGATGTTCTTCGACGGCATGATCGACACACGCCAAGTCATGAAGAGCGGCGCGTCGATGTCCTCCCGCTCACTCTCCATGCGGCTCAGGCCGAAGGTGAACCGCCACGGCCCCAGCCAGCTCAGCCACGGCGTCTGAAATGCGCGGGCGGTGGCCCTCTCCACCATGACGGTAGGCATGGGGCGGGCATTGTTCGACAGAATCAAACTACCTTCGTGGCCCGGCCCCCACCAGCGTTCGAGAGTGTTTGCGCTCAGCAGCCAGTTGCCGATCTGCATGCTGGCGTGTGAGCCGTCGGCGCGCAGCGGACGATCGTCGTCCGGATCCGCCGCACCGGTGACATTCAGGGAAATCTCTGCCCGCTCGCCGAACGAATAGTTGGCGCGGCCACTCAATTCGCCGCTCTCGCGTCCCACGGTATCGAAATCGCGCAACAGGCCGGCCTCGCCGGCGAGCAGCGACGCTTCGAGTGACAGGCCTTGGATACGCGCCGGTGACGACGCTTCCAGCCGTGCGCGCACACGCTCGAGCGCCGTCGACACCGCGGCGTTGGTCGCGAAATGCGATTTGCCATTCTGCAGTGCGTAGGCAACCGCGGCGCGTGGGATGGGCCATTGACTCACTGGAATGCGGATGACTTCGGCGTCATTGAGCAGCAGCAGGTCGTTGCGCAACTGCGTATCGCCCGAGGTGAACCACCCGGCATCGGCGGCGGCCGGGCGGGACGCAAAGCCCAAGAGCAGCAGCACCGTCAGCGCGGCGCGCATCATCGACTCCATTGCGCGAGGCGCCCCAACAAGGGTTTCAGCATGCTTCTCGTGCCTTTCGCGGCTTCCGGATCGCGCACCAGCGGAAGCACCTCGTCACACATTTTCTTGCCAAGCTCCACGCCCTATTGATCGAATGCATTGATGTTCCAGACGACGCTCTGCGTGAACACCTTGTGTTCGTACAGCGCGACCAATTTTCCGAGTGTGCGTGCATTGAGTCGCTCGAACGCGACAATGCTCACCGGCCGGTTGCCGGCATGGACCTTGTGACGCGCGAGAAGTTCGACGCGTTCCGGCGGCAGCTTGCGCGCGGCAAGCTCGGTGGTTGCCTGCTCCATCGAATAACCGAAAGCGAATGCCTCGGCCTGCGCGAGGCAATTGCCCACGGCAAGCTCAGCCTGTGCCGGGTTGTCACACGAAGACCGCGCCGGCAGCAGGAAATCGATCGCGGCGCGTGCCGTGCCCTGGTGCAGCATCTGGAAGAAGGAATGCTGGGCATTGCTGCCGGGCTCACCCCAGATCACTGGCGCGGTGGAATGATGCAGCGGCAGGCCCGCGACACTCACCGACTTGCCGTTGCTCTCCATGTCGAGTTGCTGCAAGTAGGCGGGGAAGCGCCCGAGGCGGCCGTCATAGGGCAGTACCGCGAGAGTCGGCAGCTCGAGGAAGTCGATGTTCCATACGCCTAGCAGACCCATGAGGGCCGGCAGATTGAGCTCCCACGGAGCGCTGCGAAAGTGCTCGTCCATCTCGTGCGCGCCGGCAAGCAGGTCGGCAAAAGGCTCGCGGCCGATGGCAATGGCGAGTGAGACGCCGATCGACGACCACAGCGAATAGCGCCCGCCGACCCAGTCCCACATCGCGAACCGGTAGTTGGGATTGATGCCGAACGCGTCCATGGCCTGCGCGTTGGTTGAGACCGCGGCGAAATGCATGGGCACCGCGGCTTCACCCAGCTTCGCCGCCAGCCAGCGCCGCGCGGTGTGCGCATTGGCGAGTGTTTCCTGAGTGCTGAAGGTTTTCGACGCCACGATGAACAGCGTGCGCGCAGCGTCGGCTTCTTCGAGCGCGTTGGCGAGATCGGTGCCATCGACGTTTGAAACGAACCGCATGCGCGGAGCATTCACGGTCAGAGGATGCAGGGCTTGCGTCGCCATGGCCGGCCCCAGGTCCGAGCCGCCAATGCCGATATTGACGACCGTATTGAATCCTTCGCCCGCCGAGCCGCGCACCCCGCCCGTTCGAACACTTTCGGCGAACGACAACATGCGTTCACGCTCGGCCAGCACCTGCTGCGCGATGACCGCACCGCCGGGGCCATCGGCCGACACGCCGGGCACACGCAAGGCCGTGTGCAACACCGCGCGTCCTTCTGTGAGGTTGATCGCTTCGCCGCGCCACATGGCCTCGATGCGCGCGCGCAGCCCGGCAGCGTCGGCCAGGCTCGCGAGCAATTGCAGGCCGTCGGCGTCAATGCGCTGGCGCGAGAAATCGAGATACAGGCCGACGGCCTCGCGCGCGAACCGGCTCCCACGGGCCTGGTCCGCGTCTCGCAGCTCCCGCAGCGAGACGGCACGGGTCTCAGTGGCGCGGGCCTGCAGGGCGCGCCACGTGGCGGTCAGATTGTCCTGGATCATCGGCGGGCGATGGTATCGACAACCTATTGAACTTGCGACTCCCGCTCACCGGCGAGGATCGATCTCCACCAGGCGTCATTGTCGAGATACCACGCGACAGTGTCCCTGAGTCCTCGATCGATATCCCATAACGTTTTGAAGCCGAGTTCGCGCCGCGCCTTGCCCGTATCCATGGCATAGCGGCGATCATGTCCCCAGCGATCTTCGACAAAGCTGATCAGCGACTGCGACACCGCGCCGGTGGCGGCGGGCGCCGCGGGAAACCGCGACACGTACGCCGGCGTGTTCATGAGTGCCTCGTCGACCAGTCCGCACAGACGCGAGACCAGTTCGATATTTTCGAGCTCCGTTCCGCTGGCGAGGTTGTAGACCTCGCCGACGCGGCCATGGCGAATGGCCAGCTCGATGCCACGGCAGTGATCACTCACGTGCAACCAGTCGCGCACGTTCCGGCCGTCGCCATAGACCGGCACGGGCCTGCCGAGCAGCATGTTGACGATACACAGCGGAATTAATTTTTCGGGAAATTGGCGCGGTCCGTAATTGTTCGAGCAATTGGTGATCGTCGTTTGCAGGCCATAGGTGTGGTGATACGCGCGCACCAGGTGATCGGAGGCCGCCTTGCTCGCGGCGTACGGAGAATTCGGCGAGTACGGCGTCGTCTCGGTGAAAGGTCGATCGTCGGGGGCCAGAGAGCCGAAGACCTCGTCGGAAGAAATGTGGTGGAAGCGATGCACCGGCACGCTCGCCTCTTGCAGCCAGACGGAGCGCGCGGCCTTGAGCAGGGCATGCGTACCGACGATGTTGGTCGCAATGAACGCGTCGGGGCCGCCGATGGATCGGTCGACGTGCGACTCCGCGGCGAAGTTCACCACGGTGTCTATCTTCTCATCGCGAAGGAGCCCGGCGACCAGCGCCTCATCCGCGATATCCCCGTGCACGAACCTGTAATTCTTCGAGCCGTCCACCGAGGCCAGGTTTTGCAGGCTGCCCGCGTAGGTCAACGCGTCGAGCACGACCACCCGGTCCCGCGGATGTGCATCGAGCCAGAAGAGTACGAAGTTCGAGCCGATGAAGCCGGCTCCGCCAGTGATCAAGATCGTGCGCAACGGGACTCCTCGCGTGCGCTACCTGCGAAACATGCCCGCGACGGTGTCGACGACGTATTGGAGCTGTGTCTCGGTGAGCTCCGGGTAGATCGGCAGCGCCAGCGTCTCCCGGGACGCGCGCAGGCTCTCGGGGAAATCCTGCGGCTCGTGACCGAGGTATGCGAAACACTGCTGCATGTGCAGCGCCAGCGGGTAGTAGATTTCCGCGCCGACGCCACGCTCCGTGAGCCAGCCGCGCAATTCGTCACGCCGTTCGACGCGTAAGCAGTACTGGTTGTAGATGTGCCGCGAGCCGCGCGCCGCCGCCGGCGGTGTCATCACCCGGCCGCGGAGTCCTGCTGCCGCGAACGCCGTGTCGTAGAACGCCGCGTTGCGCTGGCGCGCGGCACTCCATGAATCGAGGTGCGGCAGCTTGACGTTGAGAACCGCGGCCTGGATTTCATCGAGGCGGAAATTGCCGCCGATGAGCTCGTGGTAGTACTTCGGCTCCATGCCGTGGACGCGCAATTTCATGAGCCTGGCGGCGAGCGCCGCATCGTTGGTCACGCAGGCGCCGGCGTCGCCAAAGGCTCCGAGGTTCTTCGTCGGGAAGAACGAGAGACAACCCACGTCGCCCACCGAGCCGGCGCGGCGGGCGTGCTCGTCTTCCGAACCAATCGCCTGCGCCGCGTCTTCGATGATCGACAGCTGATGGCGCTGTGCGATCGTCTTGATGCGCGTCACGTCGGCCATCTGGCCGTACAGGTGCACGGGCATGATGGAACGAACACGACCACCGGTGGCGCGATTGAACAATACGCCCGCGCGGTTTTCGCATTGCGTGTCGATGAATTGTTCGATGGCCGCCGGGGAGATATTGAAAGTCGCGGGCTCGATGTCGACGAATGCGGGACGCGCCCCGACGCGCGCGATGGTGCCGGCAGTGGCGAAGAAGGTGTACGGGCTGGTGATGACCTCGTCGCCGGCGCCGATGCCCAGCGCCATGAGCGCAACCAGCAGTGCGTCGGTTCCCGAGGAAATGCCGATACCGAACTTGCAGCCGGAATACGCGGCGATTGCCGCCTCGAGCGCCTTCACCTCCGGCCCGAGGATGAAATATTGCGATTCGCTGACGCGCAGCAACGCGGCGTCGAGCTCTGGTTTGAGCGCGCGATATTGCGGTTTGAGATCGAGAAGTGGGACTTTCACGGCCGCACTCTACCTCAAGCCCGATGGGAACCGTTCACCCGAGATTGGTCACTTTCGTGGGCGGTTGCGCGTTCGTCCTGTAGTACTCGAGGTACCAGTCGACGAAGCGGCGGATGCCGGTTTCCACCGGCGTCGCCGGCTTGTAGCCGACGTCGCGAACGAGGTCTTCGACATCCGCGAACGTATCGGGAACATCCCCCGGTTGCAGGGGCAACATGTTCTTGATGGCCTTCTTGCCGAGACAATCCTCGAGCACTTCGATGTAACGCGACAAATCGACCGGGGCGTTGTTGCCGATGTTGTAAATGCGAAAAGGCGCGCTGCTGCTGGCCGGATCCGGGTTGGCGCCGCTCCACTCGTTGTTAGGCGAGGCCACACGATCGCAGGCCCTCACGACCCCCTCGGCAATGTCATCGACGTAGGTGAAATCGCGTTTGTGATGCCCGTTGTTGAACACGTCGATGGGTTTTCCCTCGAGTATGTTCTTCGTGAACAGGAACAGCGCCATGTCGGGTCGGCCCCAGGGACCGTACACGGTGAAGAAGCGCAGGCCCGTCACCGGCAGTTTGAACAACGCGGCGTAGTTGTGCGCCATGAGCTCGTTGGCGCGCTTGGTCGAAGCGTACAACGACAGCGGATGATCGACTCCGCGGTGCACTGAGAACGGCATGTTGGTGTTGAGTCCATACACCGAGCTCGTTGAAGCGAACACCAGGTGCTCGGCATTGTTGTACCGGCAACCCTCGAGAACATTCAGCGTTCCGGTCACGTTGCTGTCGATGTAGGCCTGCGGATTCTCCAGTGAATAGCGCACGCCGGCCTGGGCGGCCAGATGTATGACGCGTGGAAACTTCTCGCGGGCGAACAGCGTCTTCATCCCGCCCTTGTCGGCAAGATCCATCTTCACGAAGCGGAATTTCGCCGCGCGCTCGAGAATCGCGAGCCGTGCGCGCTTGAGGTTCGGATCGTAGTAGTCGTTGAGGTTATCGAGGCCAACGACCTCGTCGCCGCGCGCCAGCAGCTTCTGTGCGACATGGGAACCGATAAAACCGGCAGCGCCGGTCAGCAGGATTTTCACGCGAACTCCTTACAGCCGGCCATCGACATCGGCCGCGGGAAACAGGTACTTGATATCGTAGACCACATGCTTTTTCTTGCATGCCTTGCGGATGCTGGCAACACCCTGATCACGGAATTGCTTGTGCCCGACGGCGAGCACCGCCGCGTCATAGGCACCATCGCGCAATCGCCTTACAGGCACGATGCCGTATTCGTGCTCGGCCGCGTCGCGATCGATCCAGGGATCGAACACGTCGACCTTCGCACCGAAATTCTCGAGCTCGCGCACCACGTCGGCAACCTTTGAGTTGCGCAGGTCCGGGCAGTTTTCCTTGAACGTCAGGCCGAGCACCAGGATGCGGGATCCCTTGACCAGGATTTTCCGTCCTGCCATGAGTTTCACCACCTGACCGGCCACATAGTTAGCCATGCTGTCGTTGACGCGCCGGCCGGCGAGAATCATTTCGGGATGAAAACCGATTTCCTGCGCCTTGTGGGTCAAATAGTAGGGATCGACACCGATGCAATGTCCGCCGACCAGACCGGGACGGAACGGCAGGAAGTTCCACTTGCTGCCAGCGGCCTGGAGGACCTCTTCAGTGTCGATTCCCAACCGGTTGAAGAGCAGCGCCAGCTCGTTGATCAACGCGATGTTGACGTCGCGCTGGGTGTTCTCGATGACCTTGGCGGCCTCGGCGACGCGGATGCTGGACGCCTTGTGCGTACCGGCGTGCACGATCGAGCGATACAGGGTGTCGACGAAGTCCGCAATTTCAGGAGTTGAGCCCGAAGTGACCTTCTTGATGGACGCAAGTCGATGTTCCTTGTCCCCCGGATTGATGCGCTCCGGGCTATAACCAGCGAAAAAATCCTTGTTGAATTTGAGGCCGGACTCACGCTCGAGAATCGGGATGCAGACTTCCTCGGTGCAGCCCGGGTAAACGGTGGATTCATAGATCACCACGTCGCCTTTCTTGAGCACCCTGCCCACGGTTTCGCTGGCTCGCTCGAGCGGACTCAAGTCCGGCCGGTTGTAACGATCGATCGGCGTCGGCACGGTGACGATGAAGACCCCACACCTGGACAGGTCCTTGAGGCTGGTGGAAAACTTCAGCAACTGCGCGGCCTTGAGCTCGGCGGGCGAACATTCGAGCGTGCTGTCCTTTCCCTTCTTGAGCTCTGCGATGCGCAGCGCCTTGATATCGAACCCTACGGTGTCGAACCGTTTGCCGAACTCCACGGCCAAGGGCAAGCCCACATAGCCGAGCCCGACCACGCCAATGCGGCAGCCATCTACTGTTAGCGCCATGATGTCAGTGATTTCCGTGCGAACTTTCGCCGGCAGTCGATGCTGCAACCCGCCACACGGCTTTTCCGCCGCTCGACTTCTGGATGAGGTCGAGCATGGCTTCGTGCTGGCGTACCTCCTCGGCACTCGCGGCAGGAATCACCAGGGTGACCCCTGGCGCGCGCGCCGGCGCCATCGCCACTCCGCTGCGCGCGGCTTCCGCGCGACCGCCGCTGGTGTCGAGCGCCAGTGCGCTCTGGCCGCCCGTCATCGCCAGATACACATCCACGAGAATGCCCGCATCCAGCAACGCGCCATGCAACTCGCGCTTGGTGTTGTCGACGCTGTACCGCTTGCACAGCGCATCGAGGCTGTTGCGCTGCCCCGGATGCAGGCTGCGCGCCAGCGCCAGCGTGTCGAGCACCTTGCAGAGGCTGATGATCGTGCACGGCGTGCTGAGCCTGGCGAACTCGGCGTCAAGGAAGCCGACGTCGAACGGCGCGTTGTGGATGATCAGCTCGGCGCCGTCAATGAAAGCCCGGAGCTCCGCGGCGATGTCGGCGAATTTCGGCGCCTGCTGCAGGCGGGCGAGCTCGATGCCGTGCACCGCGAGCGCACCGGCGTCGATCTCGCGCTCCGGATTGAGGAAGCGATGAAATTTCTGGCCCGTGGGTCGCCGATTGGCGAGTTCCACGCAGCCGATTTCGATGATGCGATGCCCGGCGCTCGCTTCGAGGCCGGTCGTTTCGACGTCAAGGACTATTTGGCGCATGAGCCAAGTCTACTCAACGAGCGCATCGATCGCGCGATTGGCGAGCGCGTCGACGCGCTCGTTGCCGGCATTGCCCGAGTGCCCCTTGACCCAGTGCCACGCGAGGTCGTGTCGATGCACGAGCTCATCGAGCGCCAGCCACAGATCCTGATTCTTCACCGGCTTCTTGTCGGCGGTCTTCCAGCCGCGCTTCTTCCAGCCCGGCAGCCATTCGCTGATGCCCTTTTGCACGTATTGCGAATCGGTGTACACATCGACCTCGCAGCGGCGGTTGAGCGCCTCGAGCGCGCGGATGACCGCCGTGAGCTCCATGCGGTTGTTGGTGGTCAGCGTTTCCGCTCCGGAGATCTCGCGCTCGCTGGCGCCGGCGATGAGCAGCGCCGCCCATCCTCCCGGCCCGGGATTTCCTCGACACGCGCCGTCGGTATAGATCTCGACCGCCCGCTCCATCAGCTACGGGCCATCAAGAGCTGGAACGCGTCGAACTGGGCTCGACCAGTCCGCCGATGGGATGCGCGCGCTCGCGCACCTTCGGACGAATCGGCGTGAGCGTGTAGACGCGCTTGCGCGCCTTGATGAGATACGCACCGGCCGGCCAGGGCTTGATCCAGCCACGGCGCAGCAGTGACGAGGGCACCCCGGGACGCGGCGCACTGCCGCCCCAGGGCGGAGTGAATAGATAGTTGCGAGTCAGTGATATGTCATATCCGAGCAGCTCGAGCCAGTCGGCGATGCGCCGCGCACCTAACATGCGTTTGAGCCCGGGCGGATAGCCGCGGCTGATGGCCCGACTGCGAAAACCCCAGAGGCTGAAGGGGCGGAAACCGAGTACCAGCAGCTGCCCTTCGCCGGCGAGCACGCGATCGGCCTCGCGCACGACGGCGTACGGGTCGGTTTCGAATTCCAGGGTGTGCGGCAGCACGACGGCGTCGACGGCACCGTTGGCGATCGGCAATTGTGATAAGCGCGCGCTTATATCGGCGTCAGCGCTTTTTACCTGCCCGTTGGCCCGGGCGTTGGATACCACCGCGTGACGGCGCGTGCGACAACCCGTCAGAAGCGACTCTCGTGGTCCCCAAGTTCCGAGCTGAAGCAACTCCCAGCCGAAAACATCGTCCAAGGCTTCTGACATGAGCTCGGATTCCGCCTGTAGCACAGCCTGTCCCAACCCGGAACCTAGCCAGGATTCAGCGGCAGTAGATGCGGTGGCGTGTGTCACAAACGGCGTGAATTAGATCACAAAAAAGGTAGCAATCCTGTGAACTTACGGCTTAAATACTTTGCCTCAAACAAGTACCGTCATCTGTCAGAAAGACGGTCCTGCGGCGTTCCCCATGGGGGTGTGACTTGAGCGAAGGGTTCACGAATCGGCGCCTCGCGGCGCCACTCATTCTTATTGCCGCCGCGCTGGCGGGCGGTTGTGCCTCCGCTCCGAAGTCTCCCGAGGAAGCCCCTTTACCCGTTGCCGTGACGGCCGAGTCGCAGGTGCTGCCCGCGTCCTCCCCGACCCCGGCGTCCAATGCCTCGAGGCCAGCTGCCGCGCCGTCTCAAGGGACGGCCAGGCCAGCCGCCACCCAGGTGGCGGCCGAGATGCCGGCCGACCTTGCCGTCGTGGAAGTTCCTGAGGCGCTCGCCGCGCCCGAGGATTCCTCGCATACGATCGCCGGCCTCACGCCTGAACAGTATCCGGACGTCTTCGACCGCATTCGCGCGGGCTTCAAGCTCGAGGACATCGACTCCCGCCAGATCGACGTGCAGCTCTCATTCTTCGCCAACAATCCGCAATACCTCGAGCGTGTGTTCGGCCGCGCGATCCCGTACCTGCACCACATCGTCCAGGAAATCGAAAGGCGCGGCATGCCGCTCGAGCTCGCGCTCCTGCCGGTGGTCGAAAGCGCGTTCGAGCCGTACGCACGGTCCTGGGCAACGGCGAATGGCCTGTGGCAGTTCATGCCCGGCACCG
>Ga0190275_10003868_pt1 | contig 10736 bp, 15 predicted proteins | sample Popmic550T_FD_133745 | JGI IMG/M metagenome (GOLD analysis project Ga0190275, IMG submission 133745) | Populus adjacent soil microbial communities from riparian zone of Yellowstone River, Montana, USA - 550 T | ecosystem: Environmental > Terrestrial > Soil > Riparian zone > Trees stand | place...
CAGCAGCGACACGAACGAGCCGCGCAGGTCGTACGGGATCGGTGTCGCGAGGCCGACGGCGCGAGCAGCCGGCTGGTAGATCCGGGTGCGCCAGTTGCTCCACGCGGTCTTCGTCCACGGCTGCCCATCATGGCCTGGGAACACGAGGCCGGTGCGCCGGCCGCTGGCCAGCGCCCACTCGGCCAAGTCGGCCGTGAGCGGCGCGAGCAACTTGACGTCGCGGTTCGCGCGCGTCTTCGTGTACTCGAACAGCTCGCCGTTGACGCACTTGCGGCGCACGCGGATGACGCGCGCGTGGATGTCCTCCCACTTCAGCGCGAGCAGCTCCTGCGGTCGCAGCCCCGCGTACGCGAGCGTCGCGACGATCGCGGCGTCGCGGCTGCCGAGACGCATCCGTAGCCGCTCGACGGTAGCCGGCGGCACCGGTGGCACCTCGCGCGCGGTCTCCTGGCGCGGCTTCGTGACCTTGCGCACCGGGTTCTCCGGGATCCGGTCCTCAGCGAAGGCGTAGGTCATGATCGCCTGCAGCAGCATGAGGACCTGGCGGATCGTGGGCTCCCCCACCTTCGCGGTGCGCATCTCGCCGACGAGCCGGCGGTTGATGAGCTTCGGGGTGATCGCGCGCAGTTCGTAGGCGCCCAGGCGCGGCAGCAGGTGCTTGCCCCACTGCTGGCGATACACCGATCGCGTCTTCGGCTCGAGGTTCGGGATCGCGTGCAGCCGCCAGTAGTCCTCCATGAACTCCGCGAGCGTGACGTCGTGCTCGAGCACGACCAGGCCACCGAGCTGCTGCCGGCGCAGCCGCTCGCGGCGGAACGCGTCGCGATCGCCGCGCAGGTCGAACGTGCGCTGGCGGTGCCGGCCGCCCTCGCGCCACCGATCAACCCACTTCCCGTTCTTCTTCTTGCCGTTGGCCAACGTCAGCCGCCGTCCTCGCCCGTCTTGGCTCGCCACGCTTCATACGCGGCTGCGTACTCAGGGCTCGCCTTCCACGCCTCGTCCGCAGCGCGCGTGGTCACGATCCGCTCGTCCTCCTCGAGCATCGCTACTCGCAGAGCTTCGACGTCCTCCTCCGTGCGCTGAAGGCGGCCATCGCTGCGTAGCCAAGCTCGCTGACTCTGTTCGTTGCCCTTCCTGCCTAGGAAGGTGAACTCGAGCAGCCGATCATCGCCATCGCAGCTGACAATGCGGCTGACGTACGACAAGCCCCCGGCCGACTGGCCCGCGGCGACCAGAAGGAGGGTTAGAGCGCTGCGCGCATCCTCCTGCGCGGCAGTCGCCAAGCCGTCCTCTTCGATTGGAATCACCCTCCTCGTCTCTCAAGGTCACGGAGACGCTCGACGCTACCGGGAGCCGCCAGCCTGTGTGAAGACCTGCGTGCTGGCCAGCGCGGCGGCGTGTCCGCATCGTCCGCAGGACGAAGCCGCGAGCCCGCCGCCGGCGTGACGAGCGTGTCGTCGCTGAACGCCCACGCATCGAGGTCCTCGACGCGGATGACGACCCGGCGCTGCCCGGCGGGACGGTAGGCGCGCAGCCGCCCTGCCCGATACGCGCGGCGGATCGTGTCGACCGAGACGCCCGCGCGCGCGGCCGCCTCCTCGACCCCGAGAGGGCGCGTGCCCTCGTCGCTCACGCAGCGTGCTCCCGCAGCGCCTTGGAGGTGATGTGGTAGCTGCTGCAGTGCTGGCACCAGTAGGAGCGCACCGGGAGCTTGCGGCCTGGCCGGCGCGGCCGCTCAGCGTCGATGCTGTCCAGCTTCGTGTTCGCCTCCTGCTTGGAGGCGAAGCTGCGCTTCGTGCACGCCCTGGTCGCGGTGGTGGTCATCGGCGCAGGAGGCGGACGAGCTCGTTGCGCTGGCGCTCGGACATCCCACCGATCGTCTTGCTCGGCGAGATCCGGCACTGCGTCAGGACCTTGTTGACCTTCACGCGCCCGTACTTCGGCACCGCGAGCAGCATGTCGAAGGCCTTCGCCGTCAGGACGAACTCCGGCGGGTCGAGCAGCAGCGTGTGGATCGAGACGCGCCCCGCCTTCAGGTCCTTTTTCAGCTTCGCGCGGCGCGTGCGCACGTCGTTGGCGCGGTTCAGCGCGTCGAGGCGCTGCGTCAGCGAGCGCTCGGGCGCCGCGGCGTGCTTCGTCGCGGCGGACGGCCGCGGCATCGTCATCGTGCTCATCGTGCTCATCTGGTCTCCTCATCGTTCGTCGCCACGGCCGCGAACGCGGGGGCGCGCGCGACCTCGATGTCCTGCGATCTCGCGGGCAGCTCATCCCACGTCCGGCCGTCGAGCTCGCGCCCGCCAGACTTCGGCGTCCTGCCGCCCCACTGCTTGAAGAAGAACGCGGTGCCGGCGGCCGCGCAGGCGTCGCGCAGGTCGCGCAACCACTCCTCGCGGATCGGCCGGTGCTTCGGTCCGCTCTCGCCGCCGGCGATCAGCCAGTCGATGTCGGTCAGGTCTAGCTCCGGGCCCGTGTAGTCGTTCCAGACGTAGCCCGTCGGCGTCTGGTGGCCGAGGCCGTCTCCGGCATCCCACACGAGCGGCCCGAGCAGCGGCTCGGCGCTGATGAACCGCACCGCCGCCGGCGTCGCACGCAGCAGGTCAGCGCGGTGGACGAAGCGGCGGTTCTCGATAGACACGCCGAGCCAGACATTTGGCAGCGGCCATGGGGGCGCGCTGTCGCCGTAGCGCGCCACGTGGCTCTGCGCGTAGGCCAGGAGACCGTCGCGCCGGAGTGCAGCTGCCCACGCCAGCCGAAACGAGGCGCTGGGCAGCAGCTCGGCCATCCGCTCCGGGCGCTTCGTGAGGACCTGGAAGGTGTGCTGCCCGGCCAGGGCCATCGTCGCGAACACCTCGGCGATGAACTCGTCGGGCACCTCCTCATGGAAGAGGTCGCTCATGCTGTTGACGAAGACGAGCCTCGGCCGGCGCCATCGCAGCGGCAAGGTCAGCGCGTCGGGATGCAGCGTCATGCCGAACGCGGGCCCGGACGTCTTCCCGCCGTCGCGGACGTTCAGCCACTTCCCAGGCGTGTGCGTCTCGCCCGCATCGAGCGCCTTGCGCTCGCGCGCCCGGGCGAAGCGGCGCAGCTTCGGCGCGAGCTCGAGCGCGTAGCAGTGCGCGCACCCCGGCGACACGCGATCGCAGCCGGTGGTCGGGTTCCACGTCGCGTCGGTCCACTCGATTGCGGACTCACCCATGGTCGGCTCCCGGCACGGGGCGGCCGCACTTCAGGCACAGCCCGTCCCCGAGCGGCATTGGCCGATCGCAGACACAGACCGCGGCGCCGGCGACGTGGGCGCCGCGGCCACGGCAGCTGGGCAGCAGACAGATCGGGCACTCCAGGGCGGCGGCGTTCGACGCCTCGAGGAGCATTGCAGCCGTCATCCGCGATCCTCCAGTAGCAGCAGCGCGCCCGCCAGCGCGCCCCACTCGGCCTTAATCGCAGCGTGCCCGGGCAACAACCACGAACCCATCGGATGATGGCCGCCGTGGCGCTGGTAGATGGCGTGCGCGGCGGAGAGAAGCCGGTCCCTATCGGCCTCCGCCTTCTCGGCACGCGTGCGCTGGACGAACGCCTCGGCATTGCAGCGGTTCATCGTGTCGGTCGTGTGCGCGTGATCCCTCCGCAGCCGTTCGACCTCGGCGGTGAGCGCCTGCACGTCGGGCGTCAGGTGGCTCGTCATCGGGTCCGGCTGGCATCGCGGGCAGTAGCCCTCGACGCGTCTGGCCGGGTGGTCGAAGACGAGGGTTCGCGCGCCGCTACACGATGGGCACTTGACCGTGATCGCCGCAGTCCGTTGCGAAGTAGGCGTCACGTTGTCCTCTTCCGGGCGGTGTGCTTCACGGCCTCATGCGCTTCGGCGGGGGCCAGCCAGCTACGACACGTCGAGCACCACAGACCGACGCCGCTGTAGCGAGTCTCCTTGCGCACCACGACGTGATCGCCGTACGGGCACCGGGGCTCGGTCCGTTGCAAAGCAGAAGGCGTCATAGCTGCCAATAGTCGGAGCCGGATGGATGCTGCTCGGCGTTGAGGTCGAGCCAGTGACGCGCCCTGCCGTAGCTGCAAAACGCCCCGTAGGCGACACCCGAGGTTGACGCCCAGCGCCCCGACCCGTCGCCGAAGGTGCCCGTCGCGGCGCTGACATAGGCGAGCCTGAACTCGTCGTCCGAGGGCACGTAGTTACCGTCGATCACGACGGTCCCTTTCGACGCTCAGGAGCGTCACAGCGGCCGCAGAGATCGCGGCCGTTCTCGCGCCGGAATCCTTCACGCCGTGCGTCGTCCCGCGCCTGCTTGGCGTCGTCCGCGCACGGTCCGGGGTTGCCGCACTCGTCGCACATGACGTAGCTCATGTGAGCGATCACGACGAGCGCTTTCGACGCGCCTCAGGCGCGAGGTTGCGTTCGGGGGTCATGACGTAGGCGCTCCGTTGCGTTCAGCACCGACGAGCTCGTGCTCCCAGAGGTCGAGCTGCGCGCGCACGGCCTCGTCGCTCGCGACGAGGCACGCGCCCAGCTCGCTACGCAGCAGAGCAGCTACACACTCGTCGCCGTAGGCGAGCAGGCAGCTCGGCGCGCCCGCGCGCGACCGCCGCTGGAATGCGGGGTCACCGGGAACGAACTCGACGCGGCCGGCGACGAAGCACACGGCGTCGGCGAGCGCGATCGCGCTCTGCCACCACGGCGTGTCGGTCCTGGTGAAAGTCAGCGAGATCCCGTCGCCGTGCTCGGCGAGGCGCTGCACCCAGCGCGCCGTCTCGCGTGCGTAGGGCGGGTTCAGCCAGACCCGCCCCGCCCACGTCTCCTGCATGCCGTCCTCAGGCAGCGTGATTCGGCGGCGCGCGGGGATCCAGTGCGCGCGCGGCAAGGGCGGCGCGCACGGGTCGAGGTCGAACGTGAGGCCGAGCGCGGCGAAGATCTCGGGTGGCGTGTACCACTCTGGCGAGCCGCCGGCGGGAGGCTCGTGCGCGAATCCCTTGAGCTCGCTCATCGCGCGCCCCCGGTCTGGACGTCAGCGAGGACCTCGTCGACGGTGAGCTGGCCCGGGATTGGCCCGATGCCCAGCAGCTCGTCGGGCACGTCGAAGATCCCCTGCGAGCCGCGGAAGGGCAGCGGCGGCGTGACGGGCTCGACATCGCGCAGCACCCAGGCGAAGCGCCCGGGCGCGTAGTAGCCGAACGCGAACTCGTGCGAGCTGCGCTCCTCGAGCTCGGCCGCGCTCGCCTCGGTGATCTCGCTGCAGCGGTCGAGCACGACCGTCGCGATGACCGCGCCGAGCGGCAGCAGCTCGGGGGCGCGCACGTAGGTGCGAAACGGCTCCTCCCGGCAGATGGCGAGATGGTCCTTCGTCTTCGTCGCGTGGATCGCGATGCGCTGGCCGATCAGCCACTGCGGCGCCGGCCAGTGGCGCGTCTCGACGCGCTTCGCGCCGAGCGCGACGAGCGTGGCCCACGGCTGCCAGAGCGGGAGCGCCTTCATGAGACCGGCCCCGTGGTGACGACCGCGGCGCGCGTGGTCGTGGTTTGCGTCGGCGCGGGCATCGTGGCTGCGGGCCGCGCGTCGACGTTGCCCATCGGCGGGACGACGATCGCGCGGTCAAGCGTGCCGTGGATCGTGTCGAGGGGCCGCTCGTCGGCGCGGCGCGCGCGGTTGCCCGCAGTGCGCTCGTGGGTGTTCCCGGCGACCGGCATGACCATCGCGAGACCGCCCTGTGTGCGGATCGTCGGCGTTGACATGCGGTCGGCCGGCCGCGGGATCGCGTTCTCGGTGTTCGCCATGACCATCGACAGGTCGTGGCGCTGCGTGAGCGTGACGAGCGGCAGCGTCAACGGCCGCGGCGCGCCGCCGTGCGTGAGCCGGATCGCGAACGGCTCGTTGGCGAGGCGCTCGAGGCCGCGCCGGATCCGCTCGCGCGTGTTCGGCGCCAGCGGGCGCGTGCGCTCGCCGATGACCTGCGCCGGCAGAGCGTCGTCGATGATCGACGCGGCCGGAGCGGCGCCGGGCAGCACCACGCCGTGGCAGTCCGGGCACGAGTAGAAGTACTGCGGGCCGTAGCGTCCCCAGACGCGATCGCCGGGCCGCTTCCACGTCTGCCGGCCGTCGACGACCTTCTCGCAGAACGGGCACCACGCCGGCGGTTCGATGCGCAGGTTCGGCGCGCGGATTCCGCGCTGCCAGAAGACGACGTACATGCGGTCGCGCGACTGCGGCACGAGCGGCCCGGGCCCGTGCGCGAACATCGAGTTCAGCCAGACGATCTCGTGGTCGTAGCCGAGGGCGCGGATCGCCTGCAGCCACGCGTTGAAGAGGCCGCCGTCGTCGTTCGCGCCCCACTTGAACGCGTCGACGACGTTCTCGACAACGATCGCCTTGTACGGCCGGCCCTTGAGGATCTTCTGCTCGGCGAACCGGACGACGTCCCACATCGTCGCGCGCGACCGATCCTGCTCGTCGTCGTTGCCGGGACCGTCGCTGAACAGGCTGGCGACCTGCGGCTTGCGACGGCGCGAGCCCTTCGCCAGCGAGTGGTTCGTGCACTCCGGAGACGCCATGAGGATGTCGCTGTCGGGGTAGCGCCGGATCTGCGCCGTCGTCAACGACGACACGTCCTCGCAGTCGTGGTCGGCGTCCTGGAAGTTCGACGCGTGGGTCTCGATCGCGCGCGCCCAGTGGTTCAGCCCGAGGCGCAGTTCGCCGCCGGCGAGCGCCGCGCCGAGGCTGCTGCCGCCGGCACCGCAGAAGAGGTCGGTGAACGTCTGCGCCTGTAGGACCTCGAGCAGCCGCGCGACGATGACGGCCATGACCGGCGGGGTGACGGCGTTGCCGTACTGCGCCATGCGCTCGCGCTTGTTGCCGATAACGACGTATTCGCTGCCGTCGACGTGGTCGGCGAGCGTCATGGCGCCGGCGATCTCGTGCAGCGCGAACATGCGAAAGCGGCACGCGTCGATGTCGTCGTCTGACCAGACGACCGCGAGCTTGTCGCGCTGCGTCAGCGTCGGTGTCGGCTGCTCGTCGGCGACGATCGTGCCGTTGCCGGTGGCGTAGGGGACGACGAGCGCCAAGCGGTCGCGCGTTGTCAGCGTCCCAACCGGGTCGCGGCCGACGACCCCGCTCTCGCCGGTCCGCGTGTACGGCACGAAGATCATCGACTGCGTCCCGCTCGTCGTCAGCGTGCGAGCGGGCTCGTGCTCCGGGGTGACCATCTGGCCCTGGTCGCCGCGCGCGGTGTTGTTGCGCATGATCAGCGCGTGGTGCTGACCACCGGCACGGATCGTGTGGACCGGGCTGAGGTCGGGGGCGCGCACATCGCCGTGGCGCTGCAGCTCGACGACGCCGCGCATGTGCACGACGGCGAGCGTCTCGCCGGTCAGCACGGGCGGCGTCGGCTCCGAGCCGGCGACGCGCGGCACGTTGTTCGCGCGGTTGGCCATCACGAGGTCGCTGGCAGCGCTCACGAGAAGAGCGCCTCCTGCATCGGCGCGGCGGCGCGCTTCGGCCGTGGGCCGCCCGTGGCCCACGCGACGACGCGCTCCCAGCCCGCCTTGCGCTCAGCCTCGAGGTCCTCGGCCGAGAGCGGCTCGATCTCACCGGTCGCGCCGTCCATGGTGGCGGCGATCACGTACGTGATCGTGCGCGCCGGGAGCCCGGGCCCGCGGCCGCACATGAAGCCGACGCTCCCGTCGGTCTCGTAGACGAAGGCGTCCTCGCCGGTCTCGACCTGGTCGCCATCCTCGTCGAGCGCGTAGGTGCGGCCGCCGACGCCGCGCGTGAACACCATGCGCTTCGTCGCGCGGCGCACGTCGTACGTGCCGGCGCACGGCCCGTCGAGCACGAGAGCGCTGAGTCGGCTCATGCCGCCGGCCGCTCCGCGAGGCCGCTGATCTGCGGGAACGGCTCAGGCCGCGGCCCGCCCGGCGTCCACAGCAGCCGAGTGACCTCCTCGCCGTCCATGTAGGCGTTCCACGCCTTGATGATCAGCGCGAGCTGGTGGCGCTGCAGGATCGGGTTGCGCTCCATGTGCGCCGTCATCAGCAGCTCGCGCAGCACGTAGATCGGGTGGGCGCGGTGCAGCTCCTCGCCGGTGCTCAGCTTCGTGATGAAGTCGTTCGCCGCTTCGGGGTCGGCCGTCGCGAACAGGAAGTGCAGCGCGCCCATGTGGCTGGACGGCATCCAGGGCTTGCGCAGCAGGTAGACGAAGGCGACGCTGTCGCGCAGCTCGGGGTTGCGCTCGAGCGCGCGGCTGGCCTGCATGATGCTCGGCGGCGCCTCGTAGGCCGGCTGCACGATCTGGCCGTACATCTCGAAGAGCGCGAGGATGCGCGCCGACGTCGCGAGCGGGTTGCTGTACTTCTCGCCGCGCAGCTTGAAGACGTCGGCGAGGCTGCGCGAGCGCCCCTGGTCCATCGTCTCCTGCGCCTGGTCCTCGAGGCCGGTGATGACGAGGCTCTGGATCTCGACGCCGGCCTCGAGCACGGCCATCAAGCGGTGCTGGCCGTCGAGGATCCGACCATCGGTGGCGAGCTTGATCGTCTCGCCGTTGACGCGCCACTCGCCGCGGCGCATGTCGGCGGCGTACTGGTCGACGCGCGCGTTGACCACGCCGCGGTTGTGGGTGTTCTTCTTCAGCCACTTCTCGGCGAGCTGCGGCGTGATGGTCACGAGGCGCGCGCTGATCGAACGCTTCGCCGCCGGCACGTCGACGGCGCGGGCGGCGCTACGCGGCGGGACCGCTGCGTCATGAGCACGCTCGCCGCCGCGCGCGACCTGCCGCCCGGAAATATGCGCGCGGAATATTCCCGTTCCGATTCCTCGCCCTCACCTGAGGAGGCGAAATCGGAACAGGCCGCCGCGGCGCCCTTCACCGGCAGCTCAATCACCACCTGGTGTGCGACGTGCCAGGACCACGCGGTGCCGATGCGGGACGGCACCTGCGGGTTCTGCAGCAGCCAGATCACTCAGACCCCCCCCCCCGCCGAAGGAGGACACCGTCGTGTCGCAGCCTGCCGTAGCCGTCCGATTGCATTCAGGCGGCTCGACGACGCGCCAGTCCCACTTGCTCGCGATCCTCCGCGCGGAGCGGAGCGCCTCGTCGTAGCTCTCGCCGCCGTAGGTGAACATGCCGGCGTAGGTGACGGCAGCGCCGTCGTCGACGAACACCACCTGCCAGGGCGGCGCCCCGAGGGTGACGTGCACGATCGTGAGCTCGCGCTCGCCGGCCTGGCGGAGCGCCTGCTCGGTGATGGCCTGCTGGGCCGGATCATCTGGCGCCGACAGCTTGGCGATGCGGCGGGCTTCTTCGGCGTCCATCTACTTCTCCTTCTGGCCGCGGCTGCCGAGCAGCTCGCGCATGGTGTCCTGGCCGTCCTTGGAGGCGGCCCAGCGATCTGATTCCTCACGCGTCGCGTCGAACTCGCCGACCTTCACGGCCTCGATGACCTCGCAGATCCGCGGGCGGTCGGACTTCGCGACGACCAGCGTCTTCGCGTGCAGCTCGTTGACGAGCCTCAGGATCTCCAGCCCGTCAGCGACCTCGGGCGGCGCGAAGTAGTCGTCGAAGTGGCCCTCGCGCGCCCGGCGCGCCATCGCGGCCAGCCCGAGGTAGTCGTCGAGCACGCGCCCGAGGTACGTCGGCGTCTGCTCGTCGGCGCGCCGACGCTCCCAGCCGTAGGTCGCGTCAGCCACGGTCGCCTCCAGCGTCGTCGTCGCGCCGCACGCCGCCGCGCGTCCACTGCGGCCGCTCGTCGACCCTCAGCATCCGCTTCTCCGGCGGGTTGCTCAGCGCGACGCCGAGGCCCTCCATGAGCACCCTGATGGCGAACGGATTGACGAGCCCGATGTTCTCGACGCGCGCGATGCCGCGGCCGGCGCCGCCGATGTGCGCGGTGCAGTCGCCGAGCACGCGGCAGAGGCGGAAGGTCCCGGGCGAGAAGGCGAACTCGCCGGCCATGTTGCGTAGCTGGTGCGCGTTGACGTACGGACGCTTCGCGAGCAGCTCGTCGACCCGCGCGCACCACTCGGCGACCTGCTCCGACGTCAGCCCGTCGGCGTTCGTGCGCGCGCGGTGCTCGTCGGCGCCCGCGCCATCATGCGCAACGCTGCTGATCCCAGCGGGCAGCCCGAGTCGCCGCAGCCGCTCGTCGATGTCAGCGCGGATCGCGCGGAAAACGTCGTCCGTTGCGCACTCGAGGTTCTCGTGTGCGCAGGAGGCGAGCAGCGGGCCGCCAGAGCTGGCGTCGATGTCGAAGGCCCGCACGAGCCACTCGCGTGGCGGCGCCGGCGCGGCGCCCGGGGCGTTGACGCGAACGTGGTACGAGCCCGACACCGTGAACTCAAAGTCCTCAGGCGCATGCGCGGCCCCCTCCTCGCGCTCTGCGACTCCCGTCCGGGGTGGTGGGGCGGTGGTCACGCGATGGCCGCTTCTTGGGGCAGGCCGCAGACCGCAGCGGCGTCCTCGGCGACAGGCATCTGCACCAGCTCCTTGGGGAGCATCAGCTCGAGCAGGTCAAACGGCGCCTGCTTGGATTCGGCGACGAATGGCGCAAGCCGAAGCTCGATCGCGGCCTTGATCTCAGACGGCGACGCGTAGGCGGCGTCGGCGGCGTCGGCGGCGGCGGCGTAGGCGGCGTCGGCGGCGGCGTAGGCGGCGTCGGCGGCGGCGTAGGCGGCGTCGGCGGCGGCGTAGGCGTAGGCGGCGGCGTAGGCGGCGGCGTAGGCGGCGGCGTAGGCGGCGGCG
>Ga0190275_10003869_pt1 | contig 10736 bp, 11 predicted proteins | sample Popmic550T_FD_133745 | JGI IMG/M metagenome (GOLD analysis project Ga0190275, IMG submission 133745) | Populus adjacent soil microbial communities from riparian zone of Yellowstone River, Montana, USA - 550 T | ecosystem: Environmental > Terrestrial > Soil > Riparian zone > Trees stand | place...
ACGCCGCCCGCGGCGCCCGAGAAGCCGGCCAGGTGCTCGCGCTCCCCGCACGACGCGCAGGCGGAGAGCTGGGGCGCGAAGCCCGCCGCGAGCAGCAGCTTGAGGCGGAAGGCGAGCGCGTTGGCGCGGCCCGCCCGCGCCGGCTCGGCGTCGAGCAGCGCGAGCTCGTTGGCGAGCAGGTGGTAGACGCCGGCGTGCGGGTCGCCGTCGTCGAACAGCCGGCCGACCGCGTCGCACGCGCGCGCGGCGGAGTCGAGCGACGGGCCGTCCTCGCGCAGGCGCCGGTGGCCGGCCAGCGTCTCGGCCGACGTGACGGTCAGAAGGTCGCTGCGACCCTCGTAGAGCACGAGCTGGAGGCGGAAGAACGGCTCGAGGCGCCCGCCGAAGCGGGACTTGGCGCGGCGGACCCCCTTGGCGATCGCGCTCACCTTCCCGCGATGCGGGGTATAGAGGTGCAGGATCCGGTCGGCCTCGCCGTAGCGCATCGAGCGCAGGACGATGGCCTCGGTCTTCAGAGACCCGGCCACCGCGGACCATGCCCTCCTATACTTAGTGAAGTAATGAGTCGAATGACTGTGTACACGACCGAGCCCTGTGGCTATTGCCGGACGGCGAAGGCCCTGCTGGCCAAGCGCCGGATCAGCTACGAGGAGATCAACCTGGCGCGCGACCCCGAAGGCCGCGCCGAGCTGGTTCGCCTCACCGGCATGATGACGTTCCCCCAGGTCATCATCGACGGGCAGCCGCTGGGCGGCTACCAGGAGCTCGTCAAGGCCGACCGGGACGGCGCCCTGGCGGGCCTTGCCGCAGCGGCCTAGGCCGCGGCTGGCACCCCTCGCAGACGTAGGTCCCCCGCCCCGCGGCGCGCAGCTTGCGCACCGCGCGACCGCAGCGCGGGCACGGCTCGCCCTCGCGCAGGTGGACGAGGAAGCGGTCCTGGAAGGAGCCGCTGACCCCGTCGGGGTCGCGGAAGTCGTCGATCGTCGCGCCCTTGGACTCGATCCCGAGCGCGAGCGACTCGACGATGCCGTCGCGCAGCGCCGCGGACTGCCCGCGGGTGAGCCGGTCGGCCCGGCGCAGCGGGTGGATGCGGGCGCGGAAGAGCGCCTCGTCGGCGTAGATGTTCCCCACCCCGGCGATCCGCTTCTGGTCGAGCAGCATCGCCTTGATCGGCGCGCGGCAGCGCTTGGCCAGCGCGTGCAGGTGCTCACCGGTGAACTCGGGCTCGAACGGCTCGACGCCGAGGCGGGCCGCGAAGAACGCGTCGAGCGCCTCCGGGCCGAGCGCCAGCTCGCCGGTGCCGAACCGCCGCGGGTCGACGAACAGCAGCTCGGCGCCGTCGAGCCCGAACGTCACGCGCGTATGGAGCGGGCGCTCGGGCGGGCGTAGCAGCAGCGTGCCGGTCATGCGCAGGTGCAGCATCAGGTAGGCGTCGTCCTCGAGCTCCCACACGAGGTACTTGCCGCGGCGGCCGAGGCGCTCGACGCGCCGGCCCTCGACCGCGGCGGAGAGCTCGCGCGGCGCGAGCGGCAGCGACCAGCGCGCGTCGTGAATCTCCAGGCGCTCGAGCGTGCGCCCATCCACGTGCGGGGCCAGGTGGCGGCGGATCGTCTCGACCTCGGGCAGCTCGGGCATTTGAGCTGAGGCTAGCTGCGCAAAGGCCGGTTCCCGCCGCCGGTGCGGCGGCGGGAACCGGCGGTGGTCAGCTCGTCGTCCACCTGGTCGTGCACCTGAGGGGGACGTTGCGCTTGTAGGTGCAGACCTCGAAGTGCGTCCGGACCGGCGAGGCGCTGCGGAACCTGGGCGAGCGGCCGCGCGTGGCCTTGCGGATCCCGAACCTGCGGCCGTTCGTGTAGCCGTAGATCCGGGCGTGCATGCGATCGCCCTTGGCGTCCCAGAGCCGGCCGCTGAAGTCCACCCGCTTGCCGACGATGTTGTACGTGACCCTTGCCGACGCTCCGAGGCCGTCGCGGAAGTAGATGGTCCGCTTGGCGGCGTCGGCCGCGCTCGCGGTCGCGAGTTCGGTGCAGACCAGGGCGATCGCCGCAAAGCACAGCAGCGCGGCCCGGGCGCTCCAGGATGTTCGTCGTATGCGCATGTGCGTCTCCTCACTGGCGGTTGTTTGCGTTGTCGAGTCGCAGCGGAGCCTGGCCGGGCGCACGCCGTTCGCCATGACCGCATCTGAGGGGTATGAGCACGCTTCAGGTGAGCGGGGCGCGCGCTTCCAGCACCCGATAGTCGAACGGCGCGATCGGCTCCGTGACGGCCGCCAGCTCGAGTCCGGCAACGGCGAAGAGGTCCTCGAACTCCCGTTGGGTGCGTTCGCGGCCCCCGGTCACCGTCATCATCAGGACGTCGAGCAGCAGCGTGCCGGCGTCGGCCTCGCCGACGAGCTCGGGGAGCATCCGCTCGATCACCAGCACCCGTCCGCCGGAGGCCATCGACCGGCGGACGTTGCCCAGGATCGTCGCCGCGCGCGCGTCGTCCCAGTCGTGGAGCACCTGCTTGAGCAGGGAGGCGTCGGCGCCCTCCGGCACCGACGCGAAGAAGTCACCCTGCGCCAACCGACAGCGCTCCGCGACCCCGGCCGCCTCGAGCGTCACCGCAGCCGCACCCAGGCCCACGGGCAGGTCGAACAGCACGCCGGTGAGCTGAGGATGGGCGCTCAACGCCGCCGCGATCAGCGTGCCGTCGCCACCGCCGACGTCCATGACCGTGTCGAACCGCGCGAGATCGGCCGCGGCGAGGATCCCGGGCGCCGCGGCCCGGGTGTGCTCGGCCATGGCGCGGTTGAAGCCCGCCGCTCGCTCAGGGTTCTGCTCGTAGTACTCGAGCCACGAGACGCCGTGGACGAGCTCCCAAGGCGCCTCGCCACTGCGCACTCCGGCCACCAGCTCGCCCCAGCTACGCCAGTTCTCAGGGCCGCAGAGCATCGTCAGCACGGCGTGGATCGAGTCGGGTGCTTCCGCACGCAGCGACCCGCCGAGCGCGGTCAGCTCGAAGCAATCCGTCTCGGGCTGGTCCACGACCCCCAAGCCCGCCAGCGCTCGCAGCAGCCGCCGCAACGATGGGGCGTGGGTGTCGGTCCGGTCGGCCAGCTCGGCGCTCGTCCAGGGCCCGGCGGCCAGCAGCTCCGGCACCTCGAGCTCAGCGGCCGCGTGGAGGATCTTGGCGGCCATCGCCGCGAATACGGACTCTTCTAGGGGGTTGCGCTCGGTCGTCGTCGAAGTCATGCCGCAACCGTTGCGCGCCGGACGCCGCTTGTCATTGGCGCCGAGCGCACAGGCGTTGACGACGCGTGCACAACGAATTTCGCGGTACAGTGCTGTGCAATGGCCGTGGTCTTTCAGGCCGAGAACGAGAAGGCGAGCCAGCGCGTCGAACGCTGGAGAGACGTGCTGTCAGGCGCCACCGGCCTGCTCGAGCCGCGTGGGGTCCCGGACCGCTGTGTCGCGGGCGCGGTCGGCGCGGTATCCGTGGTGGAGATGCTCGCCGGCGGGGAGGGCGGCGCCAGGCGCGGCAGCGCCCACATCCGCAGCTCCGACCCGGAGCTGTACAAGATCGATGTCATCGCGCAGGGCCGCGGAGTGGTCGAACAGGGCGGCCGTGAGGCCGGCCTCGGGCCCGGGGACCTCGCGTTGGTGGACCTCACGCGGCCGGCGACGTGGGCGATGTCGGGGCCGCTGCGGATGGTCGCCGTGACCTTCCCGCGCCGGATGCTGCCGCTGCCCGCGGACGAGGTGGCGCGCCTCACCGGGGTTCGGTTCGCCGGTGATCGCGGCGCTGCCGCGCTGATCTCCACGCTTGCACGCCAGCTTCCCAGTCACCTGGACGAATACGGTGCGGCCGACGGGGCTCGGCTTGGCACCGCGGTGCTCGACCTGCTCTCCGCCGCGCTGGCCGCACGCTCGGACCACGGCGCGCGCCTGCCCGCCGACAGCCGCCGGCGGGCGCTGCTGCTGCGGATCCACGCCTTCCTCGAAGAGCGGCTCGGCGACCCGGGGCTGTCCCCCGGCGGGGTCGCCGCGGCGCACTACATCTCCGTCCGCTACCTGCACAAGCTGTTCGAGACGGAGCAGACGACCGTGGCCGACTGGATCAGGTCCCGCCGGCTCGAGCGCTGCCGCCGCGACCTGCTCGACCCGGCGCTCGCAACCCGCACGGTGGAAGCGATCGGCGAGCGCTGGGCGCTCACCGACGCGGCGCACTTCAGCCGCGTGTTCAAGCGCCGCTTCGGCGTCCCTCCGGCCGAGTACCGCCTGCTCCACAGACCACGGCACTGACCATGAACTCGACGGCCTGGCCGCGGGTCAGCCCGCTGCGGCGCACGAGCGACCGCCAGGTCTGGAAGTCGAGCGCCAGATCAAGTGCAGCGAGCACCCGCCGCCGGCGAGCGCCACGCGCAAGGCCCTCGGCGAGCGACGCGCGGACCGCCGCCAGCGCCGGACCGAAGCGCAAATCGACGATCTCGCGGGTGAGCGGGTCGACCTCGGCGTCGCGGGCGAGGTTGGCGAGCAGCGACTCGTTGCGCTCGAAGTAGGTATAGACATCACGCAGGCCGCGCCGCAGGCGCTTGGCCGGATCGGCGATCGCCGCCCAGCCCTCGGGAGCGGGGAACGGGTCGCGCTCGTCGTGCAGGCCCGAGCAGGCGAGCCGCAGCGACCACTCGTCCGGAAAATGCCGGTAGTACGTGTGTCGCTGGACCCCGGCGCGCTCGGCCACCGCGCTCACGCTGGTCCGAGCCGGACCGACGCTGCTGTGCAGAGCCACCGCCGCCTCCACGATCCGCCGCCGCGTCTCGTGCTGGCGCACGGCTCGGGCCTGGAGTCGGTACGAGCGAGCCACCGCCCCAATGATCGCACGTGGCTGTGCTATGAAATTCGAAGCCAGGCACCGAGGTCGCTCTCCAGCCTCCGCAGCGAGATGCCGAGCGTGCGCCGGACGGCCCGGCCGGTGACCTCCGCGCCCGCGCGGCCCGGCAGCCCCTCGTCGTTGAAGGCGTTGTAGAGCCGCAGGAAGCGGCGTCGGCCGAAGCGCTCGACGATGTAGAACGCCGCCGCCGACGCGTAGGCGTAGGCAGCCGCCTGGCGATCGCCGCTGAGCCGCGCGATCGCGTCGGGCTTCGAGAGGCGGGTGAGCGTCGTGGCGTCCGGCATCTGCGCTGCGTCGTCGGCGCGGCGGTCCTCGGAGACGTAGAGCGCCGCGCCCTCGATCAGCCACGCCGGCGTGCGGCCGGACGTGACCCCGGCGAGCGCGGCGTGCGTGAGCTCGTGCGTGACGACGCGCTGCTGCCCGTCGGCGTCGAGCGTGCTGAACGGCGGCCACACGACGACGAGCCGCTGCGAGAGGACCGCGCTGACGCGCCGCGCGGCGCCGGCCTCCTGCACCTCGGTGTCGGAGATCGCCGCCAGCGACTCGACGCCGCGGATGCGCTCGGTCAGCGAGCGCGCCGCCTGCGTGCCCTGGGCGACCACCACGAGGTAGCGCCGCCGCAGGCGTGGCCTGCGCAGCACGGTGCCCATGCGCGCGTAGCCGCCCTCGAGCGCCGCGAACAGCGCGCCGAGCTCGAGCGCGCGCGGCGCGAGCACCACGAAGTGCCGCGAGCGCCGCGCCTGCACCCGCCCGACCTCCCACGGGTGGCGCTCGCGGCGGCTCGACTCACGGTGCACGCGCCAGCCGACCGGCGTGCGCCGGGCGTCGACCCGGCGGGCGGTGCCGAAGCGGCCGCGGACGCCGCGGACGCGGTAGAGCGAGCGCACCCGCAGCGTCGCGATGCGCCCGCTCACGTCGGCGGAGTCGACCGCGAGCTGGACGTCGCGCAGCCCGAGGCCGAGCGCGTTGCGCGCCGTCTCGCGGTCGCGGTCACGCTGCGGCCCGATGGCCGTGGCGGCGTAGGCGCGCGGGCGACCGGCGGCGAGCGCGGCGGCGCGGCGGCGCAGCAGCCGCTCGAGCTGGGCGAGGTTGCCTGCGGGCGCGGCGGGCCCGGCGGCCGGCGAGCCGGGCGTGGGCGTGGGCATGGCGGCGGCCGGCTTGTTCCCTCCCCCGCATCCCGCCATCAGCACGCCCACCACCACGAGGGCGGCGGCGGTCGCGCGGATCACGGCGTGAACGGCTCGCCGGGCAGCTCTGGGGCGTCGCGGCCGGTCAGCCAGCGCAGCACGGAGGCGCCGACGTCGGAGAACGGGCCGTCGTGGCGGCGGCCGCCGTGGCCGGCGAAGGCGGCCAGCAGCGGCGCGTACTCGCGCGTGTGGTCCGAGCCGGGCGTCGTCGGGTCGCAGCCGTGGTCGGCCGTCATCACGAGCAGGTCGCGCTCGGGGTCGAGGCGCTCGAGCCAGCCGGCGACCGCCGCGTCGATGACCTTGAGCGCGTCGTGGAAGCCCGGGACGTCGCCACGGTGGCCGTAGACCTGGTCGGTCTCGACGAAGTTCGCGAACACGAAGCCGCGGTCGAGCTCGGCCATCAGCGACTCGGTCGAAGTGATCGCCTCCTCGTTGGTGGCGCCGGGGTGGCCGCGGTCGACGCCGACATTCGCGAACACCTGCTTGACCTTGCCGACCGAGTGGACCGGCACGCGGTCCTCGCGCAGCTCCTCGAGGTAGGAGCGCCCGGGCGGCTCGACCGACAGGTCCCGGCGCCCCGTGGTGCGGGCGAACGCCCCCGGCTCGCCCCGGAACGGCCGGGCGATGACGCGGCCGACGGTGTGCTCGCCGCGCATGATCTCGCGCGCGGCCTCGCAGGCCGCGTAGAGCTCGGCGAGCGGCACCTCGTCGACGTGCGCGGCGATCTGCAGCACCGAGTCGGCCGACGTGTAGACGATCAGGTCGCCGGTTGCGAGGTGGCGGTCCCCGTAGTCCTCGATCGCGGTGATCCCGTTGCAGGGCGCGTTGAGCAGGATCCCGCGGCCGGTGGCGTCGTGCAGCGCGTCGATGATCTCGGGCGGGAAGCCGTCCGGGTAGGTCCGGAGCGGCTCGGGCGTGATCACGCCCATCAGCTCCCAGTGCCCGGTGATCGTGTCCTTGCCGGGGCCGAGCGGGTGCAGGCGGCCGTGGAGCACCGGCTCGGCCGCGGGCGGGACCCCCACGAGCGGTAGCGCCGAGCCGAGCCCGAGGCGGCCGAGTACCGGCAGGTCGAGCCCGCCCGCGGCCTCGGACACGTGGCCGAGCGTGTTGGAGCCCGCGTCCCCGTAGTCGGCGGCGTCGGGGAGCTCGCCCGCGCCGCAGGCATCCAGGACGACGACGAAGGCGCGGCGGTTCACGCCGCCGATTGTGTCAGGAGGCGCGCTGGGCGCCGGTGTGCTCGGCCCTGGGGTGCGCGTCGAAGTAGACGTCCTTCAGACGCTCCGCCGACAGCTGCGTGTAGAGCTGCGTGGTGGCGACGTCGGCGTGGCCGAGCATCTCCTGCAGCGAGCGCACGTCGCAGCCGCCCGCGAGCAGGTGCGTGGCGAACGTGTGGCGCAGCGTGTGCGGGCTCATCTTGCTCGCGAGGCCCGCGGACGCTGCGTAGCGCTGGACGATCTTGTAGAGCCCCTGGCGCGTGAGGCCGTGCCCGCGGTGGTTGACGAACAGCCGCACCTCGTAACGGTCGCCCACGAGCTTCGGCCGGCCGCGGGCGAGATAGGTCGCGAGCGCGCGCGCCGCGGCACTCCCGATCGGCACGAGACGCTCCTTGGAGCCCTTGCCGCGGGCGCGCAGCACGCCCGAATCGAGGTCGAGGTCGCCGACCTCGAGGTCGATCGCCTCCGAGGCCCGCAGCCCGCAGGCGTACATGACCTCGAGCAGCGCGCGGTCGCGCAGCGCGGGCGGTTCCGAGCCGGCGGGCTGGGCGAGCAGCGTGGCGACCTCGTCGCGCGAGAGCACTTGCGGAAGCTTGCGGCTCTGGCGCGGGGCCTTGAGCTGGGCGGTCGGGTCGTCCTCGATCAGGTTCTGGCGCCGCAGGTGGCGGTGGAAGGAGCGCAGGCACGCGACCTTGCGCTGTAGCGTGGCCGGCTTGGCTCCCGCCTTGCCCGCGCGACCGCTCGCGAGCTCGGAGACGAACTCCGCGAGCCCGGCGTGGTCGAGGGCCAACGGGTCGCGCCCCGTGCGCTGGAGCCATCCCCCGAACTGCAGGAGGTCGGAGCGGTACGCCTCGAGCGTATTGCGCGAGAGCCCGCGCTCGAACTCGAGGTAGGCGAGAAAGTCGAGCACGAGGTGCTCGAAGGGTTGGACCCGGTCTGCGACGGCCACGGCATGGGGTTCGCCGCCGCCGTCCGCTCGCCCTCTCGGTGCAACGCTCCGTTCAGTCGCCGCTGGTACGGCGGCGGAGCTCGAGCAGCCCGATCAGCGTCTTGGAGTCGCGGACTTCGTCGATCAGCGCGTCGAGCTCGGCCAGCGGCCGCGTCTCGATGTCGATGCGCTCGTGCTCCTCGGGCTCGGCCGCCGCGTCCGACAGCCCGGTGGCGAGGTACACGTGGCACTCCTCGTCGGTGAAGCCGGGCGAGGTGAAGAACGAGTGCAGGTGCTCCCAGTGCTCGGCGGCCTTGCCGATCTCCTCGGCGAGCTCGCGCTTGGCGGTCTCGAGCGGCTCCTCCCCCTCGACGTCGAGCTTGCCGGCCGGGAGCTCGAGCAGGTCGGGCACGCCGACGGCCTCGCGCGGCTGGCGCACCATGTAAAGCTGCTCGCCGTCGTGGCAGACGACGCTGACCGCGCCCGTGTGACGGACGATCTCGCGCGTCGCCTCGGCGCCGTCCTCGTGGCGAAACGTCTCCTCGCGGACGCTGAAGACCTTGCCCTCGTAGCGGGTCTCGGCGCCCGTGCGCTCGAAGCGCGAGCTCATGCCACCGCCGCCTCGTCGAGCAGCGCGAACGCGACGTCGAGCATCCCGGTGAGGGCGGCGAGCGCGACGCGCTCGGTCGGCTCGTGGTTGCGCTCGGTCCCGTTGGCGAGGTTCACGCACGAGAAGCCCTCGACCTCGAGCACGTTGGCGTCCGACCCGCCGCCGGTGACGATCCGCCTGGGCTCGTAGCCGCAGTGGCGCAGCGCGGCCTCGGCCACCACGACGGCGGGCGCGCTCGGCTTCGTGCGGTAGCCGACGAACAGCCGCTCGGAGACCACGTCGACGTCGCACTCGGCGTGGGCGGCACCGTCGTGGATGGCGTCGACCATGCCCGAGACGACCTCCTCGACCCGGCTCGGGTCCAGCGAGCGCGTCTCGGCGAGGATGCGGCAGCGCTCCGGCACGACGTTGGTGGATCCCACCCCGCCCTGGATCGAGCCGACGTTCGAGGTCGTCCGGTCGTCGATGCGGCCGAGCGGCATCGTGGCGACCGCGTGGGCGGCGGCGAGGATCGCCGAGCGGCCGGCCTCGGGGCGGATCCCCGCATGCGCGGCGCGGCCGTGGAAGTCCGCGGCGACGCGGAAGTAGGTCGGCGAAGCGGTGACGACCTCGCCGATCGGCGTCGCGTGGTCGAAGACGTAGCCGAAGTCCGACCGCAGCCGGGAGACGTCGAACTCCTTCGCGCCGGCGAGCGCGTTCTCCTCGGAGACGGTGAACAGCAGCTCGATCCCCACCGGCGACCCCTCGACGCTGCAGCGCCGCGCCAGCTCGAGGATCACCGCCACCGCGGCCTTGTTGTCGGCGCCGAGGATGCCGTCGTTGGCGTTCTCCCACCCGCCGTCGACGATCACCGGGTCGATCGGGACGCCGTTGTCGTCGACCGTGTCCAGGTGCGCGCAGAGCAGGATCGAGCGCTCGCCACGGCCGGGGACGCGCGCGAGTAGGTTGCCGGCCGCGTCCTCGTCGGCCTCGATGCCCATCGCGCGCAGCTGGCACCGCACGTGGTCAGAGCACGCGCGCTCGTGCCCGAACGGGCTCGGGATGCGGCAGAGCGCGGCGAAGGTCTCGTTCAGCCGCGCCTTCTCGGCGTCAGAGGCGGGTCGCATCGGCCGGAACCTAGCGGGCTCGAGCGAACGGCAACGGCGCCGGGTAGGGAAGCGCGGAGCCGACCGCGGCCCGGGACCGACGTTTGGCTCGGATAGCGCACTGTTCGTCAGACGCGATCGGCCGACCGCGAGACGACCGACGCTGTGCACGCTCAAGCGGTACGTTCGTCACTCGCGAGCGCCGCGGCGCTTCAGGCCACTCCTACCCAGCCGCAGTTGACGTCCCCGGAGTCAGTTGCCGGACTGAAAGCGCCCGGCCGGCGCGTGCTCCACATCGCCGTTCGCTGTGATCTCCGGCTCGGCCTCCTGCTGCCGCTCGCCGGTGCGCTGGAACGCGGCGCCGACGAAGTCGCGGAACAGCGGTGCGGGGCGCTCGGGGCGGGATTTGAACTCGGGGTGGTACTGCGAGGCGACGAAGAACGGGTGGTCGGCGATCTCGATGATCTCGACGAGCCGCTCGTCGGGTGAGGTGCCCGAGACGATGAGCCCGGCGGCCTCGAGCCGGCGGCGCAGGAAGTTGTTGACCTCGTAGCGATGGCGGTGGCGCTCGTAGATGACCGCCTCGCCGTAGATCTCGCGCGCCCGCGTGTCGGGATGCAGCTTGATCGGGTCGGCGCCGAGCCGCATGGTGCCGCCCATGTCGGCGACCTCCTTCTGCTCGGGCAGCAGGTCGATCACCGGGTACGGGGTCTCGGGGTCGAACTCGGTCGAGTTGGCGCCGGGCATGTCGACGACGTGGCGCGCGAAGTCGGCGACCGCCATCTGCATGCCGAGGCAGACGCCGAGGAACGGGATCTTCATCTCGCGCGCGATCCGCGC
>Ga0190275_10003870_pt1 | contig 10736 bp, 11 predicted proteins | sample Popmic550T_FD_133745 | JGI IMG/M metagenome (GOLD analysis project Ga0190275, IMG submission 133745) | Populus adjacent soil microbial communities from riparian zone of Yellowstone River, Montana, USA - 550 T | ecosystem: Environmental > Terrestrial > Soil > Riparian zone > Trees stand | place...
GCGATGCACAGCGCGCCGCTGATCAGCCGGCTCGACCGCAGCGTGGTCCGTCCCCGAGGTAGCTCCATGGCTCATTCAACCACCTGAAACTCGCCGGAGTCCCGACCGGACTCAGGCGCCGTCGAACCCACTCAGCAGCAGGAAGAACACCAGCACGCCGACCACCGCAGCAGCCAGGCCGTACGCCGCGCCCACAGCGGCTCGGCGCCGTGCGGACCCGGCGACGAAGCGGGGGAGCGCCGTGCCGACCAACGCGCCCACCAGGGCCATGCCGCCGAGCTGGACCGGGAGGATCCAGTTCTCGGTGCCCTGGTCGTCGAAGGCATAGGCGGCGAGCGGCAGGCTGAGCATGCCGGCCGCGATCAGCAGCAGCCAGCCGAGGACCCTGGTCACGGTCGCACGCTAGTGGTTGTGGGCAGGTGGCTCGATCACGGCGTGCCGCTGAAGCGCGCGTAGCCGCGCTGCTGGACGCCGTTGAAGGAGCGGAACAGGCCACCCGCATGGAGCTTGTCACCGTCGACCAGGAATGCCCATACGCCCATCTTTCCGCCGAGGGCGTTGGGATCCCATGAGGACAGTGCGCCGGTGCCATAGTGGATCGAGGCGAAGTAGGCACGCTTGATGTGCGACGTGGTGTCCTGGGAGAAGTGCCCGCCGATGTAGAGCTCGCCGCTCGGGCCGGCTGCCATGGCCTGGGTGTTGCCGGACATCTTGCGAGACCAGAGCGGACTGTTGGACCCCTCGGGGTCGTAGGCGAAGACCGTGTTGTTCTCGGTCGAGTAGAAGAAGCGCGAACCGTCCGGTGAGATCTCGACGGTGACGGCGTTGCCACCGTCACCGGACGGGTTGAACGCGGTCGCGGCGCCAGTGCTCGCCAGGAGCTCGGCTGCCCTCGCGGCCCGCGACTGTCCGCCGATCGTGGTGAACCCACCGCCTGCGTACACCGTGGTGCCGTCGGGCGAGACCACGACCTCGCGGACCTGCCCGTTCGGGGCCGGCCTGAAGCCGGTGACCACGTCACCGGACGCGACGTCGAGGGCCACCAGTCGCTTGCGGGTGGTGCCGTCGATGCTGCCGAACCGCCCGCCGACATAGAGCCGGTCGCCCTTGACGGCGAGCGAGTTCACGTCGGGCGTGGTACCGCCGGTGTTGGCCGTCCAGTCAGCGAGCACTTGGCCTGTGACCGCGTCGACCGCGGCCAGGTTGGCGCGCGGCTGGCCACCCGCGACGGTGAAGAGGCCGCCGAGATAGACCGTCGACTTGTCCTCGGACACGGCGACCGCCTTGACGATCCCGTTCGTACCGGGGTTCCACACCGTGTCGACCGTGCCGTTGGGGAGCACCGCGGCGACGTTGGCGCGGGCGCGCGCGCCGTACCGGGTGAAGAGCCCGCCGATGATGGTGCGGTCGCCCGCATCGGCGATCGCGTAGACGCCGCCAGCCGCCTGACCTGTGACGTCAGGCGTGGATGAGACGCCCGCGTAGGCCGGTTGCGCCGCGAGCACCACCCCCAGGACGACGGCCGGCACGAGCGCACGACGAACAGCAACGTTCATGAGATCCCCCCTGATTGCACGCACGCACCCGGCCCCCCGGGTGTGTAGCACCGATCAGAGTAGGTAGCCGCGGCGGCGCGGGTCAATGAACAAGTTGGTGACGCCCCACGGGCCGGCACGTGGCAGTTCCGTGCATCGCTGGTCGGCGGGTGTGGCGATCGGACTCGTGCGTCACACGGTCCGCATCACGCCGAGGGTCTCGGGTTGGAACTGGGGGAACACCGATGCCGTGCTCACGCCGAACCGGGCCGAGACGACCTCGGAGAGCACCGACCGGTAGTCGGTCGTCACCAGGAGGTCGGAGTCGGTGTCGCCGGTGAGGTTCATCCAGCGGCCGTAGTACTGCCCGCCCTTCACTCCGGCCCCGAGCACGAACATGACGTTGCCGTACCCGTGGTCGAGCCCGTGGTTCCCGTTCTCCTTGACCCGGCGGCCGAACTCGCTGAGCACCACGACCGTGACTTTCTCGCCGAGGGCGCCGAGGTCGGTGAAGAAGCCGGCGACCCCCTGGGCGAGCTCGGTCGAGAGGTTCTGCATCCGGCCCCACTCGAGCGTGCCGAGGCCGGTGTGCATGTCCCAGTCGCCGTGGTCGACCGTGATCACCTCGACCCCGACGTCGCCCTTGATGACGCGGGCGGCGGTGCGGAGTGCCTTGCCCAGGTCGGTGTCGCCGTAGACCGCGCCGTGGGCGGGGTTCGCGGGCGTTTGGCGCACCGGCTCGAACTCGGCGTTGGCACGGAACGTCGAGGCCATCGGCCCCGCCAGCACCGAGCCGGAGCCGTCCCAGAGCGTGTGGAGCGAACGCAGGCGACGGCTCTCCGGGTCCCACTGGTCGTCGCCAGGGATGCGCAGGTCGTCGATGTTGCCGGCGGACAGGTAGGCCTGCGGGCCGGCGAGGGAGGTGGGCGCCACGCCGCCGCCCACGCTGAACGCCTGCAACGGCGAGGACTCGGAGTCCAGACCGATCAGCCGGTTCAGCCAGCCCACTCGAGCGCTGGAGCCGGGGTCGGCGTCCTCGACCTCCTCCATCGCGGAGAAGTGGGACCGGTTCGGTGCCGGCAGTCCGGTCGCGTGGACCGCGGCGAACGTACCGGCGTTCCACAGGGGGAGCAGCGGGGCCAGGTGGGGGTGCATTCCGAAGAAGCCGTCCTTGGCGACCAGCGTGTCACTGGGGACGGCGATCCGGGGGCGGGCGGTGTAGTACGTCGGGTCGCCGTGCGGGACGACCAGCGACAGGCCGTCGGCCGCCCCTCTGAGCGACAGCACCACGAGGGTGCCCCGGGCAGTCGCGGCGGCCGCGGAGGAGACGGTGAGGAGGGTGGAGCCGAAGACCGTGCTGGTACCGACGAGGGCGGCAGTGCCCGTGAGGAAGCCGCGTCGCGACAGGCTGGCGAACTCCGGGCAGCACGCCGCCTCCGGGCCGGCTGTGGTGTGGGTCGTCATGGCAGTCACCTCGAGTAGAAGGCGGGAGAGTCGAGGAACGTGGTGAGCAGCCGCGGCATGCCCCACTTGATGACCGCGTGGTCGCGCGTGATCCGCTCCCGCGGGCCGACGCCGACGGCCTGGCAGCAGGCCTGCAGCAGGGCGGGGCTGGCGCGGCGGTGGAGCAGCACCTGGGAGAGATGCTCGACGAAGGCCTCGAACCGGATCGGGTAGCGCGGAGCCCACGAGGCGGCGGCGCGGTAGCGGGCATCGACGTTCGGCCACCAGCCGCCGCTCATCGAGTAGTGGGTGCGCATCGACCCCATCAGCCGGGCCGGCGTCGCCCAGGCGCCGTTGGCCTGCGGCATCCCGTCGGGGCGTGGCCAGCCGAGCGGGCTGGCGCCGACGCCGTTGCACTGCCACAGGATCGCGTTGGCGGCGCTGTTGTCAGCGGTCGGCCTCTTCACCTTGACCCCGAGGGCGCGGTACGACGCCACGACGTCGTCGGCCGGGGTGCGGACCTTGAGCCCCCCGGACGCCTTGAACTCGGCGGACGCGACCAGCGCGCGCAGCACCGGCCGGATCTCGGTCCCGTGGTCGAGGTAGACCTGGGCCAGCCGGTCGACGAGCGACTGCGGCGGGTCGTCGCGCACGAACCGCACCGCCAGCTTGCGGGCCAACCGCTGGGCGGTCTTCGGGTGTCGTGCGAGGTACCGGAGGAATCGGCGGGAGACCTCGCGGCCGTCCTGCGACGCGTTGGGGTCCGTGAACCCGAGCACCGCCACCGGGCCGACCGCGTGGGCGCTCGGCTCGTACCAGGCGTTCCAGGTCTTCCAGATGTCGACCCGCCACCCGGTGAGGATCCGGGCCGCGTTCTTGACGTCGTCCTCGTCATGGTTGCCACGGCCGACGGTGTGGAGCTCCAGCAGCTCACGGGCGAGGTTCTCGTTGGGGTTCTTGGAGGTGGAGACCGCGTTGTCGAGGTAGATCCCCATCGCGGGGTGGGTGATCGCGGCAACCAGCATCTCCTCGAACGAGCCGAGCGCGTGACTGCGGAGGACGTCGCCGTAGCTCTTGCGGTAGGTGAACGATGCCTCTCCGTTCGCGGGCACGTGCAGGTGGTGCTCCCAGAACTCGGTCAACACCTCCTGCACCTGGCGTCGGCTCTTGATGCGGCGCAGCAACACCCAGCGCTGGTAGTTGGCCATGAGCACCCAGCCCGGCTCGGTGCCGTCGGCGTGCCTGGCGCCCGCCTGCGGGCCGGAGTACCTCAGGCCGGGCCACCAGTCGTTGAGCTCGGCCGCCGCACGGTCCTTGATGCCCGAGGGCTGCAGCTGCCACTCGAACCACGCCTGCGCCCCGCCGCGGTCGACGACCTGCTGGGCAAGGCCGGGGGTGACGCCGTACGAGAAGCGGCTGATCAGGTGGCGCGCCGAGCCACTGAGCAACGGGCGCACCCGGGACGCGACGGGCCGCTCAGCGGCCTGGGCTTCGTCTGCTGGTTGCCGGGGGGCGAGGGGCATGGCTACTCCTGCTGCCGCGGTGGGGGGCTGGCCGCGGCCGCACCAGACTAGGACGAACCCACGATGATGGTGAGTGGATTCACCGAACTCAGTACAGTGGTCCGGACCTACCCCGACCCGAAGGACCGACGCACTTCATGGACGGCTCTCAAAGTCGCCGCTTATCCAGTCCTGTCGATCCGGAGCACCGATCGTGACCGAGTGGGTGTTCCTCGGCATCTCCCTCCTGCTGATCGCCTCCTGCGGGCTCTTCGTCGCCGCCGAGTTCGCGTTCGTCACGGTCGACCGCAGCCAGGTCGACCGAGCCGCGGCTGAGGGGGACACTGGCGCCCAAGGCGTGCAGAAGGCACTGCGCAGCCTGTCGACCCAGCTGTCCGGCGCCCAGGTGGGCATCACGGTGACCAACCTGGCGATCGGTTTCCTCGCCGAGCCTGCGATCGCCGACCTGATCAACGGCCCGCTCGCGTCGGCAGGGCTACCGGAGGGCGCGGTCCACCCGGTCGCGATCGTGATCGCGCTGACGGTCAGCACCGTGCTCACGATGCTGTTCGGCGAGCTCGTCCCCAAGAACATCGCGATCGCGCGGCCGATGGCCACCGCCCGCGCCACCCAGGGCTTCCAGCGCGGCTTCACCGCGGCCAACGGGTGGCTGATCCGGCTCCTCAACGGCTCGGCCAACGCGCTCGTACGTCGGCTGGGCGTCGAGCCGCAGGAGGAGCTGCGGTCCGCGCGAAGCTCGACCGAGCTCGCGTCGCTCGTCCAGCGTTCCGCCGACCAGGGGACCCTCGACGTCGAGACCGCCGAGCTGATGGAGCGCTCGGTGGAGTTCGGCACCCGGACGGCGGGGGAGATCATGACGCCCCGAGTGCGCACCCTGACGCTCGAGTACGGCGACCGGGCGGCGGCCGTGATCGAGTCGGCCCGCCAGAGCGGCCACTCACGCTTCCCGGTGCTCGACACGGAGGACACGGTGGTCGGCACCGTGCACGTGAAGCACGCCGTCGCGCTGCCGGTGCCCGAACGCGCCACCACCCGGATCAAGCACATCATGGTGAAACCGACCGTCGTGCCGGACTCGCTCCGGCTCGACCCGCTGCTGGCCCTGCTCCGGCAGGACGGGTTCCAGATGGCGGTCGTGCTCGACGAGTACGGCGGCCACGCCGGCATCGTGACGCTGGAGGACGTCGTCGAGGAGATCGTCGGCGACATCAGCGACGAGCACGACCGGCTCGGCTCCCGCGCGCGACAGCGACGCGACGGCAGCTGGATCGTCTCCGGGCTGCTGCGGCCCGACGAGGTCGAGGACGTGACTGGGATCGAGCTGCCCGAGGACGAGAACTACGACACCATCGCCGGCCTGGTGCTCCAGGTGCTCGGCCGGGTACCTGCCAGCGGCGACGTCGCCGAGGTGCCCGTGCCCGACCGCCGCGACCCCGAGGAGCCGCGACAGCGGCTCGCGTCCCTGACCGTCCTCCACATGGACGGGTTGCGCATCGACCGGCTGTCGCTGCGGCTCCACGAGGGTCACGGCGGCACGGACACGGGGGAGGGGTCGTCATGAGCTCCCTCGGCACCGGCCCCGCGATCGCGCTCGCGCTGGTCCTCCTCATCGCCAACGCGTTCTTCGTCGGAGCGGAGTTCGCGCTGATCTCCGCCCGCCGCAGCCAGATCGAGCCACGAGCACAAGCAGGCTCGCGGATGGCGCGCACCACGCTGCGTGCGATGGAGAACGTCAGCCTGGTGATGGCCGGCGCCCAGCTCGGGATCACCATCTGCTCGCTGGGCCTGGGTGCGGTCGGCGAGCCCGCGGTCGCGCACGTGATCGAGCCGTGGCTCGACGCGGTGGGGGTCCCCGATGGCCTCACGCACCCGATCGCGTTCGCGATCGCCCTGATGATCGTGGTCTACCTGCACGTGGTGCTCGGTGAGATGGTCCCGAAGAACATCGCGATCGCCGGACCCGAACAGGCCGCGCTGGTCCTCGGCCCGCCGATGATGGCGCTGGTGACCCTCCTGAGCCCCGTGATCCGGGCGCTCAACGCGATCGCGAACGCCACGCTGCGGCTGATCCGCGTGGAGCCCAGGGACGAGGTCAGCTCGGCGTACACCCGCGAGCAGGTGGCGGCCCTGGTCGAGGAGTCCCGGGGCGAGGGCATGCTCGCCGAGGACGAGTACGGCCGGCTCACCGGAGCGCTCGGCTTCACCGAGAAGACGATCGCCGACGTGGTGCTCCCGGTCGCCGAGCTCGAGACCGTACGCCGCGGTGCGACCGTGGCCGACGTGGAGGCGCTGTGCGCAGCCACCGGCTTCAGCAGGTTCCCGGTCGTGGCGGAGACCGGCGACCTGCTCGGCTACCTCCACATCAAGGACGTGCTGGAGACCGACGAGGCCCGCCGACAGCGGGTCATCGACGACAAGTGGATCCGGCCGTTCGCGCCGGTCCAGGTCGGGGACCTCCTCCATGATGCCCTCGCCCAGCTCCAGCAGCGGGGTGCGCACATGGCGCTCGTGGTCGAGTCCGACGGCACGGTCCAGGGCCTCGCAACGCTCGAGGACGTCATCGAGGAGCTCGTCGGCGAGATCCGCGACGCGGCACACCAGGACGAGCCCGCCTGACCCTCCCGGTCCAGCCAGGGGCCGGCGGATAGTGTGGCCCCGACATCGGGGTCCGACGGGGACTCCGGCACGCCACCTTCGAGGGAACGCAGGACGAGACGTTGGCAGACGAGACCCGCGCCGAGCGCGTGTGGACCGTGCCGAACCTGCTCAGCATGGCGCGGCTCGCCGGCGTCCCGGTGTTCTTGTGGCTGGTGCTCGGTCCCGAGGCGGACGGCTGGGCCCTGGTCCTCCTCATGGTCTCCGGCATCACCGACTATCTCGACGGCTACCTCGCGCGGCGGCTGAACCAGACGTCGCGCCTCGGCCAGGTGCTCGACCCGGTGGCTGACCGGCTGTACATCCTCGCGGTCGTGATCGGGCTCGCCCTGCGCGACATCATTCCCTGGTGGGTGGCGCTGATCCTGCCGCTGCGCGACCTGTTGCTCTGGATCCTGGTGCCGATCCTGCGCACTCGCGGCTACAGCGCGCTGCCGGTGCACTTCCTCGGCAAGGCCGCGACGTTCAACCTGCTCTACGCGTTCCCCCTGCTGCTGCTCGGTGACGGCGAGGGTGTCGTCGCGACGCTGGCTGACGTGTTCGGCTGGGCCTTCGCCATCTGGGGGATCGGCCTCTACTGGTGGGCCGGGATCCTCTACGCGTACCAGGTCTACCGGTTCGTCCAGACCACGCCACGGCGGATGGCGGCACCCGATGGCTGATCCGACCCGCGCGCCCGAGCGGCCCGAGCGACCGGCGCAGCAGCTGCCCGACCACGTGACCACGCCGCTCCTGGCGCGGATCACGCAGGGCGCACTCGACTCCGACTACGCCCAGGTCGCCCAGCGCCGGGCCGGTGACCCCGGCGGGTCGGAGCCCGCCCGCGACCGCCTCGTGGCCCTCGTGGCGATCGCGGTCTTCGGCGTGCTGATCGGGATCGCCGCCGTGCAGAACACCCGCAACGAGGCCGTCGACGACGCCGGTCGCGCCACCTTGATCTCCCGGATCGAGCAGGAGCGCAGCGCGCTCGAGGACCGGCAGGCTCGGCTCGCCGACCTCACCCGCGAGAACCGGCGCCTCGCCGAGGACCTCACCGGCCTGGCCACGACCCGGTCCCGAGCGGAGGCGGCGGTCGCCCGGCTGGGCGCCGTGACCGGCTACGGGCGGGTGACCGGCGAAGGAGTGCGGATCGTGGTCGACGACAACCCGATCGGCGACGAGGTGCAGCTGGTCGCCGACAGCGACCTCGCGATGTTGGCCGACGGCCTGTGGGAGGCGGGAGCCGAGGCGATCGCCATCAACGACCAGCGGCTGACCCCGCTCGGCGCCATCCGCAACAGCGGTCGCGCGATCCACGTCAACACCATCCCGCTCTCGCCGCCGTACGTCGTGCGCGCGATCGGCGACGTCCGCACCCTGCAGGCAGACCTGCACAACACCACGCACGGCGCGGAGTTCTTCTCGCTGGCCGACCAGCTCGGTTTCGTGTACTCCGTGGACAATGCCAGTGAGATGGAGCTGCCGGCGGCCCGCCAGCGTCGGCTCAGCTACGTGAGGACCGGCACCGCGGACCAGACGCGGAGCGGCCTCGGAGCCGAGGAGGGCCAACCGTGATCGCCGCACTCGGGCTGCTGCTCGGCATCGTGCTCGGACTGATCTTCCAGCCAGACGTACCGCTGTGGCTGGAGCCGTACCTGCCGATCGCCGTGGTCGCTGCGCTGGACGCCGTCTTCGGTGGCCTGCGTGCCTACCTCGACGGCATCTTCGACGACAAGGTCTTCGTCGTCTCCTTCCTCAGCAACGTGGTGATCGCGGCCGCGATCGTCTACCTCGGCGACCAGCTGGGGGTCGGCGGCCAGCTGTCCACCGGCGTCATCGTCGTGCTCGGGATCCGGATCTTCTCCAACGTCGCGGCCATCCGCCGCCACCTCTTCCATGCCTGACCCGACCCCCACCCCCGACCCCACCGAGTCGCCGGCGACCCCGGACGGGAGCACCAGCTCCGCCCGCGACGAGCAGCGCCGCCTCTTCGGTCCGCTCCGCGAGCCGTCTCGGCGTCAGGTGGTCGTCGCCCTCCTGCTGGCGGTGCTCGGCTTCGCGGCGGTCACCCAGCTGCGCTCGAACGAGCTGAACGACACCTATGCCGGCTACAGCGAGCAGGCCCTGATCGACGTACTCAACGGCCTGGCCGGCACGTCCCAACGGGCCGAGGCCGAGCTGGCGCGGCTGGAGGAGACGCGGCAACGGCTCCAGAGCGACACCAGCGCGGAGCAGGCCGCGATCGAACAGGCCCGCATCGAGGCCGACACGCTGCAGGTGCTGGCGGGGGTGGTGCCGGTGACCGGCCCCGGCATCCGGATCACGGTCACCGAGGAGACCGGTGCCGTCGACATCGACTCGTTGCTCGACACGGTGCAGGAGATGCGCACGGCATTCGCCGAGGCCATGCAGTTCAACGGCCAGGTGCGCGTGGTGGCCTCGACCTCCTTCGAGGACGGTGTGGGCGGCATCTACGTCGACGGCACGCTGCTCGAGCCGCCGTACGTCATCGACGTGATCGGGGATCCCGCCGCCCTGCGCGGCGGCCTCACGTTCCCGGAGGGGCCGATCGCCCAGCTGGAGGACGACGGCGCGAGCGTCAAGGTCGAGGAGCTCCAGGCGCTCGACATCGAGTCGGTCGTCGAGGTCGAGCAGCCCACCTTCGCCGAGCCCGGAAGCACAGGGTGACCCGATCTCGGTAGCCTGCCGCTGACCGAGTACCGACGGAGTACCGACCGAGGAGGAGCCGTTGTACCCCGACGACCTGAAGTACACCGCCGAGCACGAGTGGGTACGCGTGCCGGGAGAGAGCGACGGGTCTGTGCGGGTGGGCATCACCCACTTCGCGCAGGACGCGCTCGGCGACATCGTCTACGTCTCGCTGCCCGAGGCCGGTGAGTCGGTCGCGGCCGGCAACCCGTGCGGAGAGCTGGAGTCGACCAAGTCGGTCAGCGACATCTTCGCGCCGGTCGACGGTGAGGTCGTCGCGCGCAACGATGCCCTCGACGCCACCCCCGAGCTGGTCAACAACGACCCGTACGGCGGGGGCTGGTTGTTCGAGGTGGTGCCGTCCGACCCCGGCGCGGTCGAGGGGTTGATGGACGCCTCGACGTACCAGGGCACGCTCGACTCCTGACGAGCCCAGATCACCGTCGTCGGGGGACGCCATGATCCGCTCCCGATCCGGGTTGAACGCCCGTCGCGGACTGATAGGTTCGGGGCAACCGTCAACCTCAAGCCCGAGGTGAGGGTTGGACCGATCCGGAGGGGACTACCGATGCCGTTCTGCACAGCCTGTGGCAAGCAGAACCAGGACGACGCCCGCTTCTGCTCGCAGTGCGGGACCCGACTCGTCGCCCCCGACCCCGGCCCGGCCCAGTCGTCGGGTGAGCCCCAGGGGGAGTCGACCGCGACCATCACGTTCGGCGTCTCGCGCGAACAGGCCGATACCTCCGACCGGCAGCTGAGCCCGGTCGACGCGGCGGCGGTCGACGCGCTGCCGCCGGGGCACGCCCTGCTGGTCGTCCAGCGAGGTCCGGGAGCCGGCAGCCGGTTCCTGCTCGACACCGACACGGTCCACGCCGGCCGCCACCCCGACAGC
>Ga0190275_10003871_pt1 | contig 10736 bp, 9 predicted proteins | sample Popmic550T_FD_133745 | JGI IMG/M metagenome (GOLD analysis project Ga0190275, IMG submission 133745) | Populus adjacent soil microbial communities from riparian zone of Yellowstone River, Montana, USA - 550 T | ecosystem: Environmental > Terrestrial > Soil > Riparian zone > Trees stand | place...
CGCTCGAGCGCCTCGTACCGATGGATCCGCCCGGTCGGCACGCGGCGGAACTCGCCCGGACCAAGTTCCTCGGCGCGCACCTCGCCGGCGTCGTCCTCCAGCTGCAGCAGCAACCGGCCTGACAGCACGAAGATCGTCTCGTCCTTGATCTCGTGGCGCTGCAGCGAGAGCCGCTTGCCGGCTTCGATCACGAGCACCTTGCCGACATACCGGTCCGTGTGAGCCCAGATCAGCTCGTGGCCCCACGGCTTGGGGATGTGGCGAGCGCCGGCCGGCACGTCTTCCGTCGTCACGTGCCGCGCACCAGCCGCTCCCCGGCCTGGAGCAGGTCCTCGCGCAGGTCGGGCGAGGTGGCCTCCGTGTAGACGCGAACGAGTGGCTCGGTGCCACTGGCGCGGACCAGCAGCCACGACCCGTCGTCGAGGAAGAACTTGTAGCCGTCGTTCGTGCTGAGGGCGTCGGTCCGGGCGATCCGGTTCCCGGCAAGGTCGGTCGGCTGATTGCCGGCGAGGTCAACCAGCAGGCGGCGCTTCGTCTCGTTATAGAGCGCGCGCTCGATGTGGACGTCGATGCGCCGGTAGAACGACGGCCCCGCCAGCTGGTGGAACTGCTCCAATGCTCGAGACACCGGCCAGCGGCCGGCGGCCTTCTCGCGCAGGAACAGGTCGAGCAGGAGCAGGTCCGCGTAGATGCCGTCGCGCTCGGGCAGGTGCATCCCGAACCCGAACCCACCCGACTCCTCGGCGCCCATCATCGCCCCCGTCTCGATCATCTTCGGCCCGATGAACTTGAAGCCGACTGGCACCTCGTGCGTCGCGATCCCGTAGTGCTCGCCGAGCCGTTCGGCCATCGACGTGTTGTTGACGCTGATCACGACCGGGTCGCGCCAGGCCCGGTGTTCGGCGAGGTAGTACATGAGCAGGCCCGTGACCTGCAGCTGGTGGATGAAGGTGCCCTGCTCGTCGGCAGCGCCGGCCCGGTCGGCGTCGCCGTCGAGGAACAGCCCCAGGTCGTAGCCGCCGCCGGCGATCATGCCCAGCGCCTCGTCGATGTGCGGCCGGATCGGCTCGGGGTTGACGCCGCCGAAGTACGGGTTGCGCTCCTGGTGAAGTTCGGTCACCCGGATCCGGCCGCCGCCGAGCAGCCGGCTCAGCCAGCCGGCCCCCGAGCCCCACAGCGGCTCGACGAGCACCGAGATGTCCGCCGCTTTCAGCGCGTCGAGGTCGACCGTCCGGCGCACGAACTGCTCGTACCCGTCGTATGGATCGAAGCGTTCGACCAAGCCGGCCGCCTCGGCATCGGCAAACGGGCGAAGGTCGATCGGGATCCCGCCGTTGCGGGCGATCTGCGCCTCGAGCGCGGCAAGGATCTCGGGGCCGGCCGCGGCACCGGTCGGAGCCTTGACCTTGAACCCGTTGTCGGTCCACGGGTTGTGGCTCGCGGTGATCACGATGCCTGCCGCGGCGCCACGGGAGACGACCTCGTAGGAGCTCATCTGGGTCGGCACGGCGCGGACGGCGAAGACGACCGGGATGTCGCGGGCTAGGAGCACCTCGGCGGCGGCCATGGCGAAGTGCTCCGAGGCGAACCGCCGGTCGTAGGCCACGACCACGCCTTTCGCCGCGGCACCCTGGTCGACGACGTACTGGGCGACGCCATCCGCGCAGCGGCGCACGTTCTCGAATGTGTAGTCCTCCGCGATCCGCGCACGCCAGCCGTCGGTGCCGAAGACGATCGAGGCCGGTGCGACCGCTCCCGCGGGTGTCGTCATTGGGCCTCCGGCTGCGAACAGCGACGCAGCATGTCCTCGATCCGGGCGGCGTCGGCCGCCGCTCCGCGGAGGACCGCGATCGTCTGCAGCGCGGTCATGCTACCGCCCTCGTGGATCGGTACGAGGCCGAGCCGGCCGTCGTGGCGACGAACAACCAGGTCCCCTGATTTCGTCTGGACTGTTTCGCCGGCCTGCACCAGGTCGCCGGTCCCAGCCACCCCGATCGCGCCGAGGAGCGCGCTCCAGCTCCCGATGTCGGACCAGCCGACGTCCATCGCCGCCATGACGACGCGTCCATCGCGGGCTGCCGCCTCCATCACGGCGTGGTCGATCGAGATCGGCTTGATCCCGTCGTACGCCTTCTCGAGCAGGTTCGGGGTGCGGTGGACCGGCTCGAGCGACTGGAGCAGCCCGGTGTAGCGCTGGAGGACGGCCCGGATCGCGCGCCGGCGCCAGAGGAACATGCCCGCGTTCCACGCGGCTCCGGGGAGTGCCTGGATCTGGATCGCCCGCTCCACTTTCGGCTTCTCCTCGAACCCGCGCAGCGGATAGGCGTCGAGCCCGGGGATTTCCTGGCGCCGCCCGAAGTCGGGGATGAGATAGCCGTATTCGGTCGCCGGCCGGTCGGCCTGGATGCCGAGCGTGACGAGCGGGTCCTCGATGTCGAACGCGCCCGTCGCGAGGTGATTGGCGGCGTCGCCGAGCACCTGCCGAAAGACCCCCTCACGGGCCGGATCGATCGCGTGGTCGGCGGGCAGCACGACCATCACCTCGTCCTCGGGCCGGTCGACGGCGAGTGTTGCCAGGGCGATGGCCGCGGCCGTGTTCCGGGCGTGCGGCTCGGCCAGCACTGCGATCCCGGGAAGCTGGTCCTCGACGTGCCGGACGTAGCTCTGGTGCGTGACGATCGTGACGTCGTCGGGCCGGAGGGCGAGCTCGTCGCCACTCAGGAGCCGGGAGACGGTCAGCTGCAGGAGGGAGTGGCGCCCAAGCAGGGGCAGGAATGGCTTGGGGCGTTCGGGCCGGCTGAGGGGGTGCAGCCGGGTCCCACCGCCGCCGGCCAGGATGACGGCGTACATGTGGCGCTCATCGTAGCGGCGCGGCCCCGGCGCGGTATGCGCCTAGAAGCTCGGCGGCGTCACGCAGAACAGGACCGTGGCGGGCTCCTCGCCGCGGTTGACGTTCCAGTGCGGGAGCCGCGACGGGAAGGTGATCGCGTCGCCCTCGCGCAGCACGTAGTGCTCGTCCGCGACCCACAGGTCGAGGATGCCCTTGAGGACGACGACGACCTCTTCGTCGGAGTCGTGCGTGTACGGCTCCTCGCCCGTGCCGCCGCCCGGTTCGATCGTCGACAGGATCACCTGGAGCCGGCCGGCCATGTTCGAGGTCAGAAATTCGTCGACGGCCTTCAGCCCTGGGTAAGCGATCCGGCGGCGAGCTTCGCGGCGGACGACGCGCCCGGGCGACGGCTCGTCGGCGAACAGCTGGGCGATCGACAGGTCGAGTGCGCCTGCGATCCGGTGGACGGTCGCAATCGATGGGCTTGTGACGTCGCGCTCGACCTGCGACAGGAAGCTCTCTGTCACGCCGGCCCGATCCGCAACGTCGCGCAGCGTCAACCGGCGGGCCTGGCGGAGGGCGCGGATGCGGGGGCCGAGTTGGAGGTCCGTGGACAACGGGCTCGCTCCGTGGGCAGAACTGCAGCGGGCTGAAGTATAGCTTCAGTCCGCGCCGAATCCAGTGGGCACGCAGGCAACGGCGCGACGAGATTCGAACGGTCCGTGCGTTGACGCGGCGAAGGCGGACCCGTACGATGCCTCCACCTGTAGCGACGCTACAGCGTCAGTCGGACCGAGCGCGAGGGCCCGTTGACCGTATCCGTCACTCCCCAGGTGACCGAGCCCGCTCCCATCTCCGCGTCGCGTCCGGCCGCTCGGGACGACGCCGACGCGTCGGAACCGGACGTCGAGATCGCCGACGTCACGAAACGCTTCGGTGAAGTGGTCGCCGTCGACCGGATGAACCTGCGGATCGCGCACGGCGAGTTCTACAGCCTGCTCGGCCCGTCGGGCTGCGGCAAGACGACGACCCTCCGCATGATCGCCGGTTTCGAACAGCCGACTGAGGGCGAGATCTTCCTCGCCGGCCAGCCGATCGCCGGCGTGCCGCCATTCCGCCGCAACGTCAACACGGTTTTTCAGCATTACGCGCTGTTCCCCCACATGAACGTTGCGCAGAACGTCGGGTACGGGCTCCGCCAGCGCAAGGTCGACAAGGCCGAGGAAGCGCGGCGTGTCGGCGAGGCGCTCGAACTGGTGCGGCTCGGCGGCTACGGCATGCGCCGGGTCTGGGAAATGTCCGGCGGCCAGCAGCAGCGCGTCGCGCTCGCGCGCGCGCTGGTCAACCGGCCGACGGTGCTGCTCCTCGACGAGCCGCTCGGCGCCCTGGACCTCAAGCTCCGCAAGGAGATGCAGCTCGAGCTCAAGGCGCTCCAGCGCGAGGTCGGGATCACGTTCGTGTACGTGACCCACGACCAGGAGGAGGCCCTGACGATGAGCGACACGATCGTCGTCATGCGCGACGGCCGGATCCAGCAACAGGGCGGGCCGACCGAGCTCTACGAGCGGCCGGTCAACCATTTCGTGGCGGGCTTCATCGGAAGCTCGAACTTCCTGCCCGGCACGCTGGTCGGCGGCGTGGACGGCGGGGGCCGGGCGAGGGTCCGGAGCGAGCGCGGCCTCGAGCTCAGCGGCTACGTGACCGACCGCGAGGCCGAGGCAGCCGCCGGGACCGAGGTCACCGTTGCGATTCGGCCGGAACGGATGGAGGTGCGCCCGGGAAGCGACGCAGCCGCCACCCCGTCGGGCGGCTGGCACGAGATCCCCGGAACGATCCATCAGGGCACGTACCTGGGGGACCAGACGGAATACCGCATCAAGACCGACCAGGCCGGCGAGATGATCGTCCGGCGCCAGAACGCCGCCGGTACCGGTGGCGCCCTCGGCGCAGGGCCGGGTGACACCGTCGTCGTGCGCTGGCACGAGGAGGCAAACCTCATCCTCGTCGGATGAGGCAGTGAGCGTCCCGTCGGGGTTGAGCGGGACGCGGAGGAGGAGCAACGGTGGCAGATCAGGGTATCGGGGAGCATCTCCAGCACATCGGGGAGACGAGGGTCAGCCGGCGCGGCTTCCTCGCGGCCAGCGGCTTCACCGCGATGAGTGCATACCTCGCGGCGTGCGGCGGCGGCGGGAGCGCCCCGGCGCTGTTCATGTACAACTGGGCCGACTACGTCGACCTCGACAACATTGCCGAGTTCAAGAAGCGCTTCAACATCTCCGACGCCAACTTCACGTACGACACGTACCCGTCGAACGAGGAGTTGTTCGCCAAGCTCCAGGGCGGGGCGACCGGGCAGTACGACATCTGTTGTCCCACCGCGGAATGGACGCCGGCCCTTGTCGAGGAAGGATTCCTCGAGAAGATCGACTGGTCGAAGGTCCCCAACGCGAAATACATCAACCCCCAGTTCAAGGGGCTGTGGTGGGACCCCAACGATGAGTACCAGCTGCCGAAGGACTGGGGCACGACGGGCATCTCGATGCGGACCAAGGTCGTCACCGAGGACGTCCGGACCTGGAAGGACTTCTTCGACATCGCGCCGAAGTACTCGGGACGGATCGTTATCGTCGACTCTCCGGGTGACGTCTTCACGGCTCCACTCAAGGCGCTCGGCTACTCGCTCAACTCGGTTGTGCCCGAGGAGCTCGAGCAGGCGCGCGAGTTGCTGATGGGCCTCGCCCCGCACGTGCTCGCGCTCAACTCCGACACGTACGAGGAGCCGATGAAGACCGAGGAGGCCGTCCTCGGCCTGACGTGGACCGGCGGCATCGACGAGCTGATCTCGGACCCGTCCACCGCCGACACGAAGTACGTCATCCCCGAGGACGGGACGCTGTACTGGATGGACACCTGGGTCATCCTCAAAGGTGCCCCGCACCTCGAGATGGCGCACAACTGGCTGAACTTCATCCACGAGCCGGAGATCCAGGCGCGCGAGACGGAGACGAACGCCTACGCGACTCCCAACGACGAGGCGAAGAAGTACATCGACCCGGCGATCCTCGCGGACACCACGATCTTCGTGCCCCAGGAGGTGGTCGACTCGGGTCTGCTCGAGGCCGCCAAGGACGTCTCGCTCGACCCGCTCCGCCAGGAGATCTGGGAGCAGTTCAAGTCGAGCATCGGCGGCTAGGCCGGCAGGATCGCGGGAACAGGAAAGATGGCGGCCGCGGCGCCGGCGGCGGAGGTGCGCCCGAGGGCGGCCACCGCCCCCGGCCCGTCGCGGCTGGTCACGGCGCTCCTCGTCCTGCCGGCCGGCCTGTGGTACCTGTTCCTGCTCGTCCTGCCGATCGCGATCGTCCTGCTGTTCAGCGTCGGCAATCGCGGCGAGACCGGCGGCTACGCGGGCGGCTTCACGCTCGACAACTACCAGGGCGCATTCCGCAATTCGGGCCCATTCGTCACGAGCCTGTACCTGGCGATTGCGGGCACGCTCCTGTGCCTGCTGATCGGGCTGCCACTCGCCTACTTCATCGCGACCCGTGGCGGCCGGCGCAAGACGCTGTTCATCATCCTGCTGGTCGTCCCATTCTGGACCAGCTTCCTGATCCGCACGTATGCCTGGCTGATCCTGCTGGGGCGTGACGGCCTTGCCGGCGTGGGCGTCGACCTCACCGGCAACGACGCGTTCCGTCTGCTCGGCACGGATGCGGCCGTCTTGCTCGGCCTGACCTACGGCTACCTGCCGCTCATGGTGTTCCCGCTGTACGTGACGCTCGAGCGAATGGATCGGACGCTCGTAGAGGCATCCAAGGACCTCGGTGCCGGTCGCTGGGCGACGTTCCGCCAGGTCACGCTGCCGATCGCCCTGCCCGGCCTCATCACCGGCAGCATCCTCGTGTTCATCCCGATGATGGGCGAGTACGTCGTCCCCCAGATCCTCGGCTACGGCCAGACCTTCACGATCGGCAGCGCCCTGGTGCTCCGGTTCCTCGAATTCCGTGACTGGCCGGCCGGCTCGGCCATGGCCGTCGGGCTCATCTTCATCATGTTCGTGACGATCACGTTCTACCTGTGGTTCACCAACCGCGGGCGGCGCGGCCGCGAGCAGAGCGTCGTGTGAGCCCCAGGTGAGCGCGCCCGCCGTCCCGATCCCGGCCCAGCAGACGATGCGCGGCCGTGCCAAGCAGGGCGTTGACCATACCGCCGGGCTCGTCGAGGCGTGGCTCCGCGCGCACACGCTGCTGGTCTACGCGTTTCTCTACGTCCCGATCATCGTCGTCGTGGTCTACAGCTTCAACGGCACGAACCAGCGGGTCATGCACTGGGAAGGCTTCAGCCTGCGCTGGTACGAATTCGTGGCGCAGAACAACGAGGTCCAGCGCTATCTGTGGAACAGCGTGGTCGTCGGCCTTGGCACCGCGATCATCTCGACCACGGTCGGCACGATGGCGGCACTCGGCCTGCAACGGGTGCCGCGCTTCATCCGCATGCCGTTCGATGCGCTGACGTACGTGAGCGTGATCGTGCCGGAGCTGGTCATCGCGCTGGCGACACTCGTGTTCTTCGCCTCGACGATCGGCCGCGATGGAATCCTGACCAACGCGACCGGCATCACGCTCGGGTTCGGCTACCACACGATCATCGGCGCGCTGTCCCTGTTCAACATCAGCCTGACGCTGCTCCTCGTGCGGGCCCGTCTGTCCGGCATGGACCGCACCCACGTCGAGGCGAGCTACGACCTGTACGCCACGCCGATACGGACGTTCTGGCAGATCACCTTGCCGCAGTTGCTCCCGGCGATCGTGGCTGGGTTCCTGCTGTCGTTCACGTTCGCGTTTGACGACTATCTGATCACGACGTTCGTCAACGGGCAGGGCACGTCGACGCTGCCGCTGTACGTGTTCGGCCAGATCAAGCGGGGCGTGAACCCTTCGACCAATGTGATCGCGACGCTGATGCTGCTGGTCACGCTGACGCTGCTGATCGGCGGTCAGTGGCTGCTCGGGCGCTACGCCCGGCGGTCCGGAGGACGAGCGGGGCTCGGCCAGGGCGGCGTGGCCGAGATCGTGGCAGAGGGCGGGACGTAGTCACTCGACGTCGCCGGAGCGGCGCCCGCCCGCTGCAGGCCGGCGCCATGCGGCGCCGCGTCACCCGTGCACCGGGTGCGCCGTAGCGCCACCGGCCGGGCCGTACGGGGCTCGAGTGGGGACCCATTCACGCTCAGCGCGGCATCTGGCGACCTGCCCTGATCCGCTTTCTCCAGATCGCGCGAGTCCTACGGCGCATGGGGTGCGCAAGTGAAACGAACAGCAGCCCAGAGACCGCTCGCCCGAACGCAGTGGCATCGGTCGGAGTCCGCAGCCAGGCTCGAAGCACCTCGCCGCGAACCGGGTAGGCAGTTCCCAGGACGGCCCCGTGCCGTTCGACGCGACGGCGGGCCGTCGACAGGTTCGGCAACACCAGCAGCCGCGCCGTCGACACAGCCCGCCATCCGAAGCGTTCATCGGCGATCCGCGCCGCCAGCCGGACCTTCTCATCGTGCTTGCGCAGTGTCGCCTCGACCGACATGAGCTCTGTCTTGATCTCGATCACGAGGAGTGTCCGCGTGGGCGCGTGCCACGCAAGAAGGTCGATCGAGCCGCGTTCGCCGTATACGGAGTACGTGACCTCGGACTCCGTGGTCCAGCCGCATGCCTGCAACAGCTCGGCCACGCGACCCAGGACTGCGGCATGGCCTTCGTCGAGCAGACGATCGAGCTCTCCGCCTCGCCAGCGAAGGGAGACCACCAGGTCCGCATCGAGCGCGCGGGCGATCGCAGCGACGCGGCGTACCGGCATGTCACCGATGCGTCCACGCTCGATCCGGGACACCACATCCCGGCTTTCGCCGGAATGCGCGGCGAGATCCGCTTGTCGCCAACCACGGTAGTGGCGGAGGGCCCGGATCCGCCGACCGACCCACGTGCCGTCCATCGACCGAGTGTGACGCGGCCCGATCACCCGGCCCTTAGCCGAACCTCGGGCTTCAGAGCTGGGTCATCTGCGCAACGAGTGCTCCTCAGCGCGACGAACCGGGCCGCCGAGTCGCCGAACGGCTGCGACCCGCGCTCAACCCTGCATGCGCCGAGAGGCCCCGACACGCTTGGGCACGCGGCTACGACTCCTACTGAGCACCGGGTGCACACATGACACAGGCCGCGCGGCCGGGATGCCCTCAGTCGGCGACGGCTGCTACCGGCTCGGGCTCGGGCAGGCCGGCGTCCTCGGCAAGCAGTGCCGCCTTGTCGGTGCGTTCCCACGGCAGGTCGAGGTCCTCGCGGCCGAAGTGCCCGTACGCCGCGGTCTGCTGGTAGATGGGCCGGCGAAGCTCGAGGCCCGCGATGATCGACGCGGGACGCAGGTCGAAGTGGCGCTCGACGAGCGTCTGGATGTCGGCGTCCGGAATCGTGCCGGTCCCGAACGAGTCGACCGACAGGCTCACCGGCCGCGCAATGCCGATCCCGTAGGCGACCTCGATCTCGAAGCGGTTGGCGAGGCCGGCGGCGACCACGTTCTTCGCCACCCAGCGGGCCGCGTACGCGGCCGAACGGTCGACCTTCGTCGGGTCCTTGCCGGAGAACGCACCACCGCCGTGGCGCGCCATGCCGCCGTAGCTGTCGACGATGATCTTGCGGCCCGTCAGCCCGGCGTCGCCCATCGGGCCGCCGGTGACGAAGCGGCCGGTCGGGTTGACGTGCATGACCGGATCGTGGTGGCGAAGATCGGCGGGGATCGTCGAGAGGATGACGGCTTCCACGATTTCGCTGCGCAGGCGCTCGGCCCGAATATCGGGGTCGTGCTGGGCGGAGACGACCACGGTCTTGACCCGCTTCGGGACGCCGCGCTCGTACTCGATCGTGACCTGCGTCTTGCCGTCCGGGCGGAGGTACGGCAGCTGGCCGCTCTTGCGTGCCTCGGCGAGCCGCCGGGCCATGCGGTGCGCCAGCGCGATCGGCATCGGCATCAGCTCGGGCGTCTCGCGGCAGGCGAACCCGAACATCATCCCCTGGTCGCCCGCCCCGAGCTCGAACGCCGGCGCCGCGTCGTCGCGGACCTCGAGCGCAGCATCGACGCCCTGCGCGATGTCCGGTGACTGCTCCTTGATCGAGACGAGGGTCCCGCAGGTGAGGTAGTCGAACCCGTAGTCGGCCTTGGTGTAGCCGATGTCCTTCACGACCTCGCGCACGATCGTCGGCACGTCGATGTACTCGGCGTGCGTGCTGATCTCGCCGAGCACCATGACGAGACCGGTCGTCGTGGCCGTCTCGCAGGCGACGCGCGCCTGCGGGTCCTGGCGGATGAACGCATCGAGGATCGCGTCGCTGATCTGGTCGCACATCTTGTCCGGGTGGCCTTCCGTGACCGACTCGGACGTGAAGAGATATTGCTCGGCGTCGACGATGCTCATTGGGCCTCCAGGTTCGCGGCCGAGCCTACCACGGGCCGATCGCCCGTCCCGGAGGTACGGACGTACCAGCGTCGTTCACGCTCCCGCAGGCACCCGGCTGCCGACCAGCTCGACCGGCTCGATCGCGTCGGCCGGCTCGAAGCCGAAGACTTGGCCGAGGAACGACAGCTGCGCCTCGAGCGAGCGGCGGATCGCCGTCGCGCCGCGGAAGCCGTGGCCTTCTCCTTCGAACGCGAGGTAGGCGTAGGGGATGCCGTTCTCGGCGAGCGCGGCCACGATCTGCTCGGCCTGCTCGGGTGGCACGACCCGGTCGTCGAGCCCCTGCAGGACGAGCACCGGGCAGCGGATCCGATCGAACGCGTACACGGGGGACCGCTCGCGGTACAGCGTGGCGGCCTCGGGCAGCGGCCCGACGAGCCGGTCCATGTACCGCGACTCGAACTTGTGGGTGTGTTC
>Ga0190275_10003872_pt1 | contig 10734 bp, 9 predicted proteins | sample Popmic550T_FD_133745 | JGI IMG/M metagenome (GOLD analysis project Ga0190275, IMG submission 133745) | Populus adjacent soil microbial communities from riparian zone of Yellowstone River, Montana, USA - 550 T | ecosystem: Environmental > Terrestrial > Soil > Riparian zone > Trees stand | place...
AAGGACTGAGGAGAAGGCTTCGTCCCCGTACCTGTCACGGTGCGGGCGTGATCAGTCAGGCGGGAAAGGGGTGAACGCTATGCTGAGCGCCGTGAGGATGCTGCTGGCCTCGACACTCACCCAGAGGATGACGGCTGCCGTCCTCTTCGCGCTGGCCGAGCATCTTCGGGTGGAAACGATCCTCGCGAAACGCGGGCTTTCGATCGCGGGGACCGCGGGCAAACCGCGGGGTCTGCTCGCATATCCCTGGATCAGGAAATTCGCGCGGCTGGACGTCCAGAGGCTTGAACTCTGGGCGCTCCAGCCGCCATCGCGCCGCGCGAAACGCTCTAAATGACTCAACCTCGCTGCGGCGCGAAGGGGGGGAGCGATCGCGTCGGCCGCGATCGCTACGCCGCGCTTCTTGGAGATCGTCTCCAGCTGCTCCTCAACCGAGCCCTCCCACAGTTGGTATGAGCCCCCCGGCAGGAGTCTGGCCGCCCGGAGTAAGCCCTGGTTCAGGAGGGGTCGAAGTGCGCGTAGGGTCTCAAGACGGATCTCATTCTCAGACACTCCCGGGCTGAGCTGGCAAACATCGTCTGCGATCCACCACAGGCCGACGTCACTGCTCGCGCAGGTCTCGACCCATCTCTTTCGGGCGTCCTCCAGAGCGTCGTTGATGTTCATGGAGTGAACTTGATCGCGCGGTTCCCAATACCGGGGATGCGAACATCTATCGTGAGTGGACCGGAAGTGGATACAGGGCGCATACCGGCACACCGCCGGAGCCCACGGTCCCAGGGCTTCCACCATGAGAATCATGCGCTTGGATGCCCCTCTGGCCATGGGGGCACCCTCTTCCTCTTCCATCGCCTTGCCCGGACTCCCAGGCTGCTCTAGAACCCCGCGGGTCCCCACATGCTCCCGCTCAAGCCAGCGCTCCGGGCCGCGCGCCTCGCCCACAGCTTCTTTCCCTTCAGTCAGCTCCGCACCGCGCGCCTGCTGCTGGGGCTGAACGGGGCTCAGCCTCTCGAGGTCCACCGCCCGCTGTTCGGCTACGACTTCGCCCTCCAGGCCCAGCGCAGCACCACGCACATGCTGCTCTACCTCCAGGGCGAGCGCTTCCTGGCGGACCTGGAGCTCATCGAGCCACACCTGCGCCCTGGCATGGTCGTCTTCGACGTCGGAGCCAACATCGGCTACCTGGCCATGTACCTGCGCCGCCGCATCGGCGACTCGGGCCAGCTCTACTGCTTCGAGCCCGAGCCGACGAACTTCGCCGAGCTCCAGGCCAACCTCCACCGCAACCACCTCTCCAACTGCCACGCCCTCCAGCTGGCGGTGGGCGCGAAGGAAGGCACGGTGACCTTCACTCCGGGGCTCAACGGCTTCGTCGCCCCGGAAGGCGCCTCCGGCATCCCCGTCCCCGTCACCCCGCTGGACCTGTTCATCGAGCAGCGACACCTCCCCCGCGTGGACTTCGTGAAGATCGACGTGGAGGGCTTCGAGGTCGACGTGCTCAGCGGGATGACCGCGACGCTGTCCCGGCCCGACAAGCCCATCCTCTATGTCGAGGTCCACGGCCGCGGCGAGTACTACAACGGCAACCCGCGCCGGGTCTGCGAGATCCTCGAGGGCGTCTACCGGAACATCCGCGCCTACGTATCGCCTGATGACTTCAAGGCCCGCCAGGGTCGGCTGCGCCGGGTGCTCCAGCGCGTCTCCCCGTTCGACAGCGTGGAGCGCAGCTGCCGGGTCGATCTGGAGGAAGTGAAGCGCCACGATGAGCGGCGCTATCAGCTCCTCTGCCTGCCCTGAGTGCTCCCCAGGAATACGAGCAAGCAGGCAGCGGTTCCGCCGTACTTCCAGAGACATGACCTCCTCCCCTGCCGCTGTGCCGACGCCTCTCGCAGAGGCTCGCCCGGTCGATGGCAACGAGCGCCTGACCCTCCTTGACGCGCTGCGCGGCTTCGCGCTCTGCGGCGTCTTCATCTCCAACACCTATATGTGGTTCAGCGGCCGGTTCCTGCTGCCTCGAGCCCAGATGGAAGCCACCCTGGCCAGTGCGTCCCTTCTGGACCACGTGACGATCCGGGCGACGGGGTTCCTGGTGTTCGGGAAGTTCATCACCCTCTTCTCGTTCCTCTTCGGGCTGGGCTTCGCCGTCCAGATGGGGCGGGCCGAGCAGCGCGGTGCCTCCATCGTCCCGCTCTACGCCCGCAGGCTGGGAGTGCTCCTGCTCATCGGCCTCTCGCACCTCTTCCTGCTCTGGTTCGGAGACATCCTCACCACCTATGCGCTGCTGGGCTTCGGGCTGCTCCTGTTCCGCAACCGCCTGGACAAGACCCTGCTCATCTGGGCCGCCGCACTCATCCTCGTTGCGCCGATCGCCGGCATGGTCCTCCTCCGGCTCCCTGAGCTCCTAGGCCCGTCCGGAAACATGGCGGAAGCCGCCAAGACGGCCCGGGAGAACTCCGAGGCCCTCAGGGCCCAGCTCCTCGTGGCCTTCAAGAGCGGCATCTACCTCGACGTCATCCGAGCCAACGCCACCTGGTATCTCCAGGAGTTCATCAGGCCGCTGATCCCCTCCATGCTGGCCATCTTCGGCCGGTTCCTCCTGGGACTGGTGGCGGGCCGAAACAGGATCTTCCACGAGCCTACCCAGCATCTGCCGCTCCTGCGCAAGGTGCTCCTCTGGGGCCTGGGCGTGGGAGTCATCGCAACCGGCGCCAGTGCCGCAATGCAGATGCTCTCCTTCTACAAGGTGCTGAAGCTCGACGACTTCCCGTGGCTCCCGTTCGCCATGTGGCCAGTGCGGCAGCTCGGCGAGGTGGGGCTCGCGGCGTTCTACCTGACGGGCTTCACCCTCCTCTTCCAGCGCTCCACCTGGCAGCGGGTGCTCTCGGTGCTCGCCCCGGTGGGCCGCATGGCCCTGACGAACTACCTGTCGCAGACGGTGATCAGCCTCTTCATCTTCTACGGGTATGGGCTGGGGCTCATCGGCACGCTCGGGCCCAAGGCGATCGTGGCCCTCCCCATTGGTATCTTCGTCCTCCAGATCGGCGTGAGCCACCTGTGGCTGTCGCGCTTCCGCTTCGGCCCCGTCGAGTGGGTGTGGCGCTCGCTGACCTATGGCAAGGCTCAGCCCATGCGCCGCACCTCCACCGAGGAGCCGGGCGCGGCGACCGGGGTGTGAGCATGCGCGGGAGGAGCGATCCCTGATCGATTCCTCCGCCCCATTGGTCTACCCTGCCGGGAGCACTCCATGCCTCCCGCTCAGAAGATGGTCCCCGCCCTCCTCGCCCGCTTGCGCCAGGCGCACCCGGATGCGCGCTACGAGCTCCACTGGTCCACGCCCTTCGAGCTGCTCGTGGCCACCATCCTCGCAGCCCAGTGCACGGACGAGCGCGTCAACCGGGTGACCGCCACCCTCTTCCAGAAGTACCAGGGCCCCCGCGCCTTCGCCGAGGCCCACACCGCCGCGCTCGAGGAGGACCTGAAGCCCACGGGCTTCTACAAGCAGAAGGCGAAGTCGGTCCAGGGCATGAGCCGGGGGCTGCTCGAGAGCTTCCGCGGCGAGGTCCCCCGCACCGTCGACGAGCTGGTGACGCTGCCCGGCGTGGCCCGGAAGACGGCCAACGTCGTCCTCAACACCGCCTTCAACCTCCCCTCGGGCATCATCGTCGACACCCACGTGGCGCGCGTCAGCCAGCGCATGGGGCTCACGAAGCGCGAGAAGCCCGAGGAGATCGAGCAGGAGCTGATGCGGCTCGTCCCCCAGGATCAGTGGACCTTCTTCGGTCCGGCCACTGTGCTCCACGGGCGCTACACCTGCACGGCGCGCAAGCCGAAGTGTGACGCCTGCCCGCTGAATGACCTCTGTCCAAAGACAGGAGTGTAGGAAATGTCCGGGCTGGAAGGAGCGATCCAGGCCGCCTGCGCGATCCACCCCGATCGCCAGGCCGTGACGACGTGCATGCGCTGCGGCACCTTCGCGTGCGAGGAGTGCCTCAGCGAGTCCCCCACGGGGGATCCCCTCTGCCCCGCCTGCGTGGCCCGCGCGGAGACGAGCCAGCTCCCCTGGGACTACCGCGAGGAGCACGGCTGGATCAAGGCCTGGTTCAAGTCGCTGGGCCCGCTCCTGCTGCGCCCGGGAGTCACGTTCGCGACCGCGCGGCCCGACGGGGACGTGGGCGGCTCCATTCTCTTCACGATCGTGGCGTGGTTCATCACCTTCTTCCCCACGTTCATGATCTTCGCGGCCTTCGGGGCCATGCTCCCCTCCTTCCTGGGAGAGGGCAACAAGAGCACCGTCCCCATCGGTGCCATCCTCGCGGGCTCCTACGGCCTCATGGCCCTGATCCTGCCGATCTTCGGCCTGGTGTTCACCCTCATCATGACCGGCCTCGAGCACCTGGTGATGATGATGTTCGGCAAGCCTCGGGGGTTCGACACCACCCTCCGGGGCTCCGCGCTTGCCATGGCGCCGTACATCCTCGGAGCGATCCCGATCTGCGGCCTCTACATCGCCCCGTTCTGGTCCCTGGTGCTCAAGGTCTTCGCCTACAAGGCGCTCCACCGCACGACGACCGGTGTCGCCGTGGCGGGGGCGCTCGGAGTGTTCGCGCTGGGCGTCTTGCTGAGCTGCGGGCTCTACGTCCTCATGATCTTCGCCGTGGCGGCCTCCGGCGGCCTCAAGTAACCCACACGGCAGCCTCGGCCTTCACTCGTGCGAGGCCACCCGCCGCGAGTCCGCCCGCACGAGCTCGCCCAGCTCGTGCGTGAGCTCCTCCAGCTCGCGCCCGCCGGCCATCCGCTGGATGAGCTCCTCGCGCGTGATCTGATCCTTGGAGAAGGTGCCCTGGCTGCGCCCGCGGTTGAGGATCGTGAAACGATCGCCGATGAGCCAGGCGTGGTGCGGGTTGTGCGTGACGAAGATCACTCCACAGCCCCGCGCCCGGGCCTGGGTGATGTAGCGGAGCACGATGCCGGCCTGCTTCACCCCCAGCGCCGAGGTCGGCTCGTCGAGGATGAGCACCCGGGCGCCGAAGTAGACAGCTCGCGCGATCGCAATCGACTGGCGCTCCCCACCCGAGAGCGTCCCCACGGGCTCTGAGCTGTCGCGCACGTGGATGCCCATCTTCTCCAGCTCGGCGCGAACGATCACGTCGGCAGCCTGGAGATCGAAGCGCCGGAACGGCCAGAAGCCCTTCACTGGCTCGGCGCCCATGAAGAAGTTCCGAACAATGGAGAGCATGGGGACCATCGCCAGGTCCTGGTAGACGGTCGCGATCCCCACATCCCGCGCGTCCCGAGGCGACCGCAGGCGCACCGCCTTGCCCGCGATGAACATCTGCCCGCGATCCGGCAGGTGGACTCCGGAGAGGATCTTGATCAGCGTGGACTTGCCGGCCCCGTTGTCGCCGAGCACGCACATGACCTCGCCCGCGCGCACGCTCATCGACACTTCCTCCAGCGCCGACACCTTGCCGAAGGATCTGGCCAGGCTCACCACCTCGAGCAGGGGGGGCTGGGGCGCCGCGACAGGCTCGCTCATCGCCGCGCCTCCGCCATCCTGCCGCGGACGTAGGTGTTCACGAGCACCGCGACGATCAACATGGCTCCGAGAAAGACCTTGTACCAGTCGGAGTCCACACCCGCGAAGACGATGCCCTGCTGCACCATGCCGAAGAGGAGGGCACCGAACGCGGCGCCGACAACCGAGCCATGCCCGCCCGTGAGCAGCGTGCCCCCGAGCACGGCGGCCAGGATCGCCTCGAGCTCCTTGCCCGTGCCGCGCAGCACGTCAGAGCCCGTGAACTTCACGGCCTGGAACGTGGCGATGAGGCAGGCGCAGAGCGAGGTCAGCATGAACAGCGCGATCTTCACCTTGGGCACGGGGACACCCAGGTTGCGGGCGGCATCAGGGGCTCCGCCGGCTCCGAAGATCCAGTTGCCGAAGCGCGTGCGCAGCAGCACCCACGTCGCCAGCACGGTGATGCCCACCCACCAGAGGACGCTGACGGAGAAGCCACCAATCCGGCTGGCGAAGAGCGCCTCGGCCGAGCCGTAGTGAAGCGCCTCGTGCAGCCCGCCCACCTGGGTGCGGCCGGTGACGAGCCGCGTCATGCCAATGGTGCACCCGCTCAGGATGAACAGCGAGCCGAGCGTGACGATGAAGGAGGGCAGCCGCGTCCGGACGACCACCAGGCCGTTGGCGAAGCCCACCCCGAGCGACAGCACCATGGCCACCGCGATCGCGGCCCAGATGGACCAGCCGAGCCGCTCGCACAGCAGCGAGATCGTCATGCCGCTGGCGGCGATCATGGAGCCGACGGAGAGATCGAACTCCCCGGCGATCATGAGCAGCGAGACGGCGGCGGCCAGGATCCCCAGCTCCGAGGCGATCTCGAGGTACGTCGCGGATCCGGCCCGGGACAGGAAGCCGGATCCGCCAGCGTAGAGCGCGAAGAAGGCCCAGATGGCCACTACGCCGCAGGCTGCGCCGAGCTCGGGGCGGTTGAGGATTCTGCGCATGTACTCCTACCGGATGCCCTGCTTGCTGAGCTCGATGACGCGAGCCGCGTTGTCCTTGGTCACGAAACCAGGGCCCGTCGGGAGGATGCCACCGGCCGGCAGCACTCCAAACTGCTTGTACTGGGACAGGACGACGATCGGCAGGTAGCCCTGCAGGTACTGCTGCTGATCGATGGCGAACTCCAGCTCCCCGTCCCGGATGCCCGCGAGCACATCCGGCGTCAGGTCGAACGTGCCCAGCTTCACCTTGCCGACGGTGCCGCCCTGCTTGAGCGCCGCGAGCGCGGCCTTCGAGCCCAGGGGGCCCAGGGTCATGATGCCGTCGATGCCATCGCCCAGCGCGGCGGTGACCTTCTGCTGGGAGTCGGTGGGATCCGCCGCGTTCACGGCGAGCACCTTGCCCGTGCCCCCCGCCTTGGTGACGGCGTCCAGGAAGCCCTTGCAGCGCAGATCAAGCGACGCGTTGCCGACCTCGTGGTTGACGCACAGGGCGTTCTTCACGCCCGCGCCGGCCATCTTCTCACCGCCGCCGAAGCCTGCCTCGTACTCGGTCTGGCCTACGTGGAGCAGCACGCCGAGCTGCTTGTACACGTCGCTGCCCGAGTTGATGGAGATGACGGGGATGCCCGCGGCCACCGCGGACTTGATGGCGTTCGAGAGGGCGTTGGCGTCGGGGATGGAGACGACCAGGCCGTCCGGCTTCTTGGCGACCTCCGCGTCGATCAGGCGGCTCATGGCCACCATGTCGAAGGTCTGCGGGGAGTTGTAGGTGACGGTGACGCCGTTGTCCTTGGCGGCGTTCTCGACCCCGTTCTTGACCACGGACCAGAACGTGTCGGACGCCTGCCCGTGGGTGACGACGGCGATCTTGATGTCCTTGCGCGGCGTGCTCGGGGCCTGAGCCGTGCCTTCCTGGCCTGCCGGCTTCGGCGCCTCACCCTTGGTACATGCCGCGGCCAGGACGATGGCCATACATCCAATCAGTGCCCGTATCTGGTGACTCCGCATGTGTGTCCCCTCATGTCTGGGCCGCGGTCCCTGTTGAAGCACCCCTCGCCGGGCCCTTACAGCGTTGGCGGGGGCGCAATGTAGCCCGGCCCTGCCCTCTCTGGGGATCCCTGAATGCGCTTTCCCGCTTCTCTCCACTCTGAGTCCTGGCTGCCCCCCATGCGAGCACCCTGCCGCTCGACGAGGGAGGGGGACTTCGCGTAGCTAGGGGGAGATGACTCCACTTCCCGAGCTGCTCGTCGTCGGCCATGTGACCCGCGACTTCATCCGGGGCGAGACCCGCCTGGGCGGAGCCGCCTCCTTCTCCGCACGGGTCGCGGCGACGCTGGGCATCGAGACGGCGCTCGTGACTTCGGCGCCTCCCGACTTCTCGCTGATGGCCCCGCTGAGGGCGCTGCCCCGGCTCTCGATCCACGTGCTGCCGAGCCCCGAGGTGACCACCTTCGAGCTCGACTACAGCGGGCCGCGCCGCCGCGTCATCCAGCGGGCCGTGGCCCGGCCCATCCACGCCGAGGACATTCCCCCCGCGTGGCGCGACATCCCCGTGGCCTACGTGGCGCCCGTGGCGGGCGAGTGCGACCGCGGGCTCGTCGAGGGGCTGCGCTCGAAGCTGATCTGCGCGGGGCTCCAGGGCTGGCTGCGGCGGCCGGGGGCGGATGGGACCGTGGAGCCGACGATCGCCAGCGAGGCCTCCCAGCCGCCCCGAGGGCTGGGCGCGGCCGTCTTCTCGGAGGGGGATCACCCCGAGGCCGAGTTCATCGCCGAGCAGCTCACCCGCCAGGGCCTCATCGTGGCGCTGACGCGGGGCCGGCGCGGCTCCAGCGTGAGGCAGGGCACGCAGCACTGGGAGATCCCCGCGGCCCCCGCCACCGAGGTGGATCCCACGGGTGCGGGGGATGTCTTCGGGATCGCCCTCACGCTGGCGGTCGCGCGGGGCGCCTCGGCTCCAGAGGCTGCCACCGTGGCCGCGTCCATCGCCGCTCGGGTCGTCGAGGGCCCGGAGCTCGGAAACCTCTCGGCGGCGGACACCCGGCACCTGCCTCCGCGCCCGGCGGCCCGCTAACGCCTCCGGTCACGGCTTGCCGAGCCCCGTGCCTCCGGAACGACGGGACAGCCGGAGAAGGGTGCGAAAGAATACCTCTGCCTCGGGCTCTTCCAGCCCCAGCTCGGAGGCCCAGGCGCGCCGCTCCGCAAGGAGGGACTCCTCACGGGCCGCATCGCCGCCCTGCCCCGCCTGGGCTCCGGCGCGGTCCGTGCGCCGGGCGAGCTGGATCCTTCGAGCCAGCAGGGACATCAGCTCCCGATCCAGCTGATCGAGGTGCGACTGGTACTCGGCCAGCTCGGAAGAACGGACCTCCGAGGTGGGAATCGCCATGCGCCCCGCCTCTGGGGCACCCGCTTCGGGAGGAGGGCGCTCGAGCGCCTCGTGGATGGCCTCGAGCGCCGTGAGCAGCTGGCTCCGTGCCTCGGAGGCGAATGGATTCTCCCGCTGGATGGCGGCGAAGAGGTGCCCGGCGTCGGAGCGGACCGTCTCGATGGTGCGGGCCAGCGACTTGAAGCTGGCGGGAGCGAACGGCACATTGAGCCCCGTGCCGGCATCGATCATTCCCTTGGCCACGAAGAATGTCAGCGCGTGGGTGTGGGCCATCACCTGGTCATGGCTCTCGGGCGTCTGCTCGACGATCTCGCAGCCGAGCCGCTCGTAGAAGGCACGAGCGCGCCCAGCGGCCTCCGGGTGCAGCGGATTGGGACAGATGACCACGCGCAGCGGCCGCTCGGCCATGGCCAGGCTGAGCGGCCCAAAGAGCGGATGAGTACCCACCCAGGGGACCTCGGTGCCCAGTGCCTCGGCGAGGGCCTCCACAGGCTTCACCTTCACGCTGCCCACATCCAGCACGAGCTGCCAGGGCCTCAGGTGTGGGCGCAGATCCTGAAGGACGGAGCGCATGTGGGGCACGGGAACGGCCACCACCACCAGCTCGGCCCCGGCTACGAGCTCAGGCAACGAGCGTGCGCGATGCGATGCCGGAACCTCCACGAGAGGATCCAGGGCCCGGTAGCCCATGCCGGACTCCTCCAGCAACGAGCCGAGCGCCCGACCGAACCGCCCATAGCCCATGAGAGCAACCTGCATCATGTCGAACCCTAGTACAGCCCGCTCCATTGAGTGACCCGCGTCTGTCCCTGGCGCGCCCAACCTGTCAGACAGCCCTACAGGTTCGAAGAGTGCGCGTCGCTCGGGCGGAACGCTTCAGCGGGGAGCCGCGGCCGGCGGGCTGAGCACCTTCATGGTGCCCTTCGTCACCCCGAACTGCTCGTGCACGGCCGCGCGACGGATGGCCTCGGCGGGCGACAGCCGCCCCGCGAGCAGCTCGTGGTAGGCGGACAGCACGCGCGCGGCCTCCTCCTGGGACTCCCGGACAAACTCGACCCGGAAGCTGCGCACGCCGCGCTCGAGGAGCCGGGGCACGAGCGACGCGGCACTCTGGGCCTGGGCGTTGAAGACGGTGTTGCGGCAACCCACGTCGACGATGACGGGGTGATCCAGCCCCAGCCGATCCCGCAGTGAGATCTGGTGCTGCTCGCACGGACGGCCACAGGTGCGGAAGTCCCGCCCGTTGGACAGGGTGTGCGAGTACACGCAGTGCTCGGTGTGGAACGTGGCGATGTGATGGTGGAGCGCCACCGTGAAGCGGTGGGCGGGCGCATGCTCCAGCAGCGCGAAGAGCTGGGTGGCGTCCAGATCGTGAGAGCACGTCAGCGTGTCCAGCCCCAGCCCGAGCAGGTACGCGGCAGTCACCGAGTTGGTGACGTTGAGCGAGAAGTCCCCATGCAGCACCGGGCGCGGCTGGCCCGCGGGCCGCTCGAGGAAGTGCATCATCGCACCCCAGTGGCGCACCAGCACCGCGTCCGGACGCAACCGGTCGATGCGCTGGTCATAGCCCTCCTCGCCGGGCTTCTGGACGCGGACGGTCGCGATCGTGACGCGCAGCCCGGCAGCCCGGGCCCGCTCCACCGCCCGCTGCAGGCCTACCAGCTCCATCCAGTCCAGCTCCACCTCGCGCAGCCCCGCGGCGATGACGGCCTCGAGCTGCGCGTCGTTGCGGCACAGGGGCAGCAGGCGCGCGGACTCCTCGGCAGACCCCGTGGACGCACGCCCCCCGAGCGAAGCGCGCACCGTGTCGAGCACCGGGGCCTCCACGACGGTCC
>Ga0190275_10003873_pt1 | contig 10733 bp, 9 predicted proteins | sample Popmic550T_FD_133745 | JGI IMG/M metagenome (GOLD analysis project Ga0190275, IMG submission 133745) | Populus adjacent soil microbial communities from riparian zone of Yellowstone River, Montana, USA - 550 T | ecosystem: Environmental > Terrestrial > Soil > Riparian zone > Trees stand | place...
GGAGAAGGGCTGTCCGCTCGACCTGCACCCCCGTGCCTTCGCCCCCGGGACCGCCTACCTGACGCTGATCGGTAAGGTCCCGGTGATCGTGTGGAAGGTCGCCGACCAGGAGTTCCGGATCCTGCCGCGGTCCTCCTTCGCCGACTTCCTCGGTCGCTGGCTGCTCGACGCCATGACCGAGTTCCGCAGTCGGGAGCTGCCCTGATGGCGAATCCGAGACGAGACACGTGATCACCCCGACGAGGGCAGCGGTCCCCCCGGCACTGCGCAGGACGGTGCGCTGATGGCTCTCAGTGCCCTGGACATGTTCTCGGTCGGCATCGGTCCGTCGTCCTCGCACACCGTCGGACCGATGCGGGCCGCCGGCCTGTTCGCCAGTGGACTGCGGGAAGCCGGGCTGCTGAGCGAGGTGCAGCGGGTGCAGGCCGAGCTCTTCGGTTCCCTGGGTGCCACCGGTCACGGCCACGGGTCCGACAAGGCCGTGATCCTGGGTCTGCAAGGAAACCGTCCTGAGACCGTGGACACCGACACCGCCGACCAGCAGGTGGCCGACATCTGTGCCGGTGGCCGACTGATGCTGGCCGGCGGGCAGGCGATCGACTTCTCCCGTGCCGAGGACGTCACCCTGCACCGGCGCCGCAGCCTGCCGGCACACCCGAACGGGATGATCTTCCGGGCATTCGGCCGTGGTGGCACCGTTCTGCGGGAGAGCACCTACTACTCCGTCGGTGGCGGCTTCGTGGTGGACGAGCACGCCGTCGGCGTCGACAAGATCGTCGAAGACGAGACCCCGGTGCGCTATCCGTTCACCACCGGTGCCCAGCTGCTGGAGATCTGTGCCCGCGAACAACTCCGGGTCAGCGACGTGATGCTGGCCAACGAGCTGTCCTGGCGGACCGAGGAGCGGCTGCGCACCGAGCTGCTGCACATCTGGGCGGTGATGAAGCAGTGCGTTCACAACGGCTGCACCCGCACCGAGAAGCTGCTCCCCGGCGGCCTGCGCGTCCCCCGCCGCGCGCCGAAGCTGCTCGCCGACCTGGAGGCCACCCAGGACCTGACCGACCCGATCCGGGCCATGGACTGGGTCAACCTGTACGCGCTGGCGGTGAACGAGGAGAACGCCTCCGGCGGCCGGATCGTCACCGCACCCACCAACGGCGCGGCCGGCATCGTTCCCGCGGTACTGCACTTCTACGACCAGTTCATCCCTGGCGCCGACGACGACGGAGTGGTCCGGTTCCTGCTCACCGCAGCCGCCGTCGGGATCTTGTTCAAGGAGAACGCCTCCATTTCCGGAGCAGAGGTCGGCTGCCAGGGTGAGGTCGGCTCGGCCTGCGCGATGGCGGCCGGCGGACTGTGTGAGCTGCTGGGCGGGTCGCCGGCTCAGGTGGAGAACGCCGCCGAGATCGGCATCGAGCACAACCTCGGACTCACCTGCGACCCGGTCGGCGGGCTGGTGCAGATCCCGTGCATCGAACGCAACGCCATGGCCAGCAACAAGGCCATCAACGCGGCCCGCATCGCCATCCGTGGCGACGGGAGCCACAAGGTGTCGCTGGACAAGGCGATCAAGACGATGCGGGAGACCGGCGCGGACATGAAGATCAAGTACAAGGAGACCTCCCGCGGCGGTCTGGCCGTCAACGTGATCGAGTGCTGATCATGGCCATCACCGACCACTAGCCCGGCTTGGGCTGCCCGATGCGCTCGGAGATCTCGATGGCCGCACCGACCACCTGCGCGGCGACCCTCGGCAGGGTGTCGGGGTTGATCCGGAAGTTCGGACCCGACACCGACACGGCGGCGACCACCTGGCCGTCCAGATCACGGATCGGGGCGGCGACCGCGGCCAGCCCGATCTCGTACTCCTCTAGCGCGAAGCCGTACCCTTGCGCGCGGACCTGCTCGAGCTGACGCTCGAGGGCACGTCGGCTGGTGATGGTGTGCTCGGTGAAGCGCTCCAGCTTCGCGTCCGGGCCAGCGGCCAGCTCGCCGGTCGGCCGGTGGGCCAGGAACACCTTCCCCGCTGACGTCGCGTGCAGGGGTGTGCGTCGGCCGATCCAGTTCACCGTGGACATGGCCGCCGATCCGATCACCTGGTCGACGCTGAGCACGGCATCGCCGTCGTCGATGTCGATGTCGACGGTCTCTCCCACCTCCTCGGCGAGGGTCTCGCAGATCCGGCGACTGACCACCGTCAGGTCCAGCTTGCGCGTCGCGCCCGCGGCGAGCTGCACCACGCCGTAGCCGAGCTGGTACTTTCCCCGGCTCATGGTCTGATCCACCAGGCCACGCGATTCCAGCGTGAACAGGAGCCGGAAGATCGTGGACTTGTGGACGCCCAGCTCCGTGGCGATCTCGGTCACCGTCAAGGCACCGTGCCGAGCCAGCACCTGCAGGATGGAGATCGCCCGGTTCACCGAGTGCACCGACATGTCTCGCTTGGCGCTACCGTTTGCCATGGCGAAACACTACCGGAGTCGGGTCAGCCTGCGGCCAAGGAGGGGTCGTGTGGGGCCCGACTCAAGATCTCGACGCCCTCCGCAGTGACCAGCACCTGCTCCTCCAGCTTCAGACCCTCGTCCTCGCCCTCGGCGCCGACGTATGCTTCGACGCTGAAGACCATCCCCGCCTCGATCTCTCCGTCGTGGTGATCGCCGAAGCCGATGATGGGGTACTCGTCGGACAGACCGCTGCCATGGGCGATGAAGGGGTAGCGCTGAGCGTGGTACCGCTCGGGGAATCGACGGCTCAGGCGCTCTCCGACCTCGTCGAAGGCGGCACCCGGCTTCAGCTCGGCGATGATCTCGGCCAGGAACGTCTGCGCGTCGGCGTACAGGCGACGCTGTCGGTCCGTGGGCGTGGTCGACCCGACCAGGTAGGTGCGGGAGAGGTCGGCAAGATAGCCGCCGGGGCCGATCAGATCGGTGTCGAAGGAGACCAGGTCGCCGCGTTCGATCGTTCGTGAGGACGCCTCGCGGAACCATGGATTGGTACGAGGACCTGACGACAGCAGACGGCACTCCACGAACTCACCGCCGCCGGCGAAGGCGGCCCCGCAGAAGTCGGCCCACACCTCGTTCTCGGTCCGTCCCGGTCGGAGGTGCTCGAACAGCTGGGTGACCGCGTCATCGCAGACCCGCACGGACCGGCGGATGAGCTCGATCTCGTCCGGGCCCTTGACGGCGCGGGCTTGCTCCAGGGCGAGCTGTCCGGGAACAAGGTGCACGTCGGCCTCCTGCAGGGCGAGGAAGCCGTAGGCGTCGAGGCGATCGACGCCGATCCGGTCGTTCTCGACGCCCCAGTCCCGCAGCACGGCGGAGATCTCCGAGGCGAACTCCGCGGCCCGGCTGGCGGCCCGTGCACCGGACCCGAACACCGACCAGCTCGTCGCCGTGCGGACCTGCAGGTCCGGGTACGGCGAGCCCAGATCGGGGGGTGCTCCGGCGTACTCCCACAGCACGGGTTCACCGACCGCGGGCACCAGGACGTAGCGGTCGACCGAGTGCAGTGTCCACACCGGCATGATCGAGGTGCCGGTGACGTAGCGGACGTTCGCGGGCTCGACCAGCAGCACGGCGGTGAGGTCGTGGTGCCGTAGGTGCTCCCGGGTCCGGGTGAGTCCCCACTCCACCGCCCCGTGAGCCAGCTGCGCATCGATCGCGGGCCAGTCGCGGCGGGCGTCGGCCGAGGCGATCGACCGCGGCACGGCCGCCTTGGGTCGGGTCGGCGCCCCCGGGGAGGTGCTGGTCACCAGGGTGGTCGAGACTCAGGCCACGGGCTGCGGCCGGAACGCGCCGGCGAGCTCGATGATGCGAGCGGCCTCGGCCCCGTCCAGCGGGAGGACGGGCTCTCGGGTGGGGCCGACCGGGAACCCGGCGGCCTCCAGGGCCAGCTTCACCGCTGCGATGTAGTTGACCGACAGGGCGGCGTCGAGCAGCGGGAAGACCCGGGCCCAGGCCTGTCGGGCCGCGGCCAGATCCCCGGAGCAGACGGCGTCGTAGACGGCGACGATCTCGGCGGGCACGACGTTGGCGGTGCCGGCCATCACCCCGGCGGCGCCGGAGACGAGTGAGGACAGGATCAGGCTGTCCCAGCCGAGGAAGGTGCCGACCAGGTCGCCGTAGTGGTGGATGAGGGCTGCGGCCTGGGCCATGTCGGCGGAGGTGTTCTTGATGTAGCGGATGTTCTCCGTCTCCCGCGCCAAGGCGGCGACGACGTCGGGGGCCAGGTCGACGCCGGTGGCGCCGGGCAGGTTGTAGAGCATCACCGGGATGTCCACCGAGCCTGCCACCCGGCGCAGGTAGTGGGTGGTCTCGGCCAGGGACAGGGGCTCGTAGTACGGGGTGACGGGCATGATCACGTCGGCACCCACGGACTGGGCGTGCCGGGACAGGGAGATCGCTTCCGCTGTGCTGGTCGAGCCGGTCTGGGCGACCACCGGCACCCGGTGGGCTGTCTGGTCGACGACGGTCTCGACGACCAGGCGGCGCTCGTCGACGGTCAGCGCGCTGAACTCGCCGGTGGATCCGCAGGCCACGACACCGTGGACGCCTCCGTCGATGGTGCGGTCGACCAGGGCACGCAGCCGCGACTCGTCGACACCGCCGTCCGCGGTGAAGGGGGTGGCGAGGGCGACGAGGACACCGTGCAGGGTGGTGGTCATGATCAGGAAGTCCTTCCGAGGAGTTCTGGGCTGATGAAGCCGGTGACGCGGCCGTTGTCGGACGAGCGGGATCGTTGCTGGCGTTCGGTGGCCAGCAGGCTGACGGCTTCCTGGGCGGCGGAGAAGCCGGTGGTGATGGCGGACTCGGTGTAGAGCGTCCCGAGGTAGTCCCCGGCCAGGAAGACCCGGCTGGAGCGACGCATCAGGGTCGGCTGCAGCTTGCCGCGGCCGGGGAAGGAGTACGGCGAGCCGTCCTTCCACCGGGAGGCCTGCGCCTCGACGACGCTGTCGGCGAAGCCGGAGCCGAGGACCTGCTCGAGGTCGCCGAGGTGGGTGTTCACGATCTCCTGGTCGGTGGAGTCGAGCAGGGCCCGTCCGAGGCTGGCGGGGGAGAACGTCATGATGCTGCCGCCGGGCTGCCGGGCCGCCTCTGAGCCACGGATGACGCTGGCCTGGTTCAGCGCGATGGCGAAGGAGCGTTTCGGGCAGGCGATGGCGTAGGAGGCGTCCCAGGGTCGGGGGGCCGTCTCGTTGGTGAGGAAGGCTGCGGACACGTGGGGGCCGTACTTGATCTGGCCGAGCGCTTCGCGGACGTCTGCGGGCAGGTCGACGGCGATCCGGTGGGACACCGTCGCCGGTGTGGCCAGGACGACGCAGCGGGCCTCCACCTCGTGGTCGGCGCCGTCCCTTCGGTAGCGCACCAGCACCGAGCTGGCTCTGTGCGTTACCTCCTGGACCTCGGCGCCCAGCTGGACCCGGTCGCCCAGGGCCACCGAGATCGCCTCGGTCAGGGTTGACGGTCCACCGACGATCGCCCGGTTGAGACCGCCCTGGCCGATGTCCCAGATCATGCCGAAGTAGCCGATCCCCGCCCCGGCCGAGATCTCGTGCATGTCGCCCGCGGATCGCGTCACGGTGGTCGCGAACAGCGCTGCCGCGTCCTCGGGCAGATCGCCGATGTAGTCGGTGAACGAGCGTTCGCTCTCGAAGTCGTAGATGCGCTGCTGGCGGGAGGCAGCGGACTCACCGTCGCGCTGCCGCACCACCCGCGCGTACCGCGCGACACCTGCCGCGACCTTCAGACCGGCGGTGACGACGGCGGCACGAGCGGCCAGCGACATGGGCAGCCGGAACGGGTAGGTCTCGACCCGACCCTTGCGCAGGAACCTGCCGTTCATCGACAGCCCGGTGAGGGACCCGGTGACCGCCACGGCGGCGATCCCCACCTCGTGCAGCAGTGAGTCGGTGGAGGTGCCGGGACCGGCGAAGATGTGGCCGCCCCAGTTCAGCCAGTAGGGGCCACGTCGCTCCGAGCGGATCCGGCCGCCGACCCGGTGATCGGACTCCAGGACGAGAGTGTCCCAGTGCCGCAACCGCCAGCCGGCCGACAGCCCGGCGAGGCCGCCGCCGATGACCACGACATCTTTCATGGGTCAGGCCTCGATCCGCAGGTCGCTGAGCGGCTTGGAGCAGCAGGGAAGGAACTTGTTGGCGGCGATCTCCTTGGGTCGGATGCCGCCGTTGTGCTGCATGTCGACCGCACCGTCGAGCATGACGGTCTTGCACGTACCGCACATGCCCTGGCTGCACGACGACGGATGCCGCAGTCCCGCCGCCACGGCCGCGTCCAGGACGAACTGATCCGCGGAGCAGGTGACCGTGCGGCCGCTGCGCACGAACTCGACGCTGAACCTGGCCACCCCGGGGTCGGAGGCTTCGACCTGCTCGTCGTCGGCGAGCTGGAGCGGGTCGGCGGCGAGCTGCTCGGTGAGGGGGAGCTGGTCGAAGTCGAAGCTCTCCTCGTGGTAGCTGAGCATGTCGTAGCCGCAGTCGGTCAGCACCCGGCGCACCGCCGCCATGTAGGCGGGCGGGCCGCACGTGTAGGTGACCCGCTCGCTCAGGTCGGGTGCGATGGCCTGCAGTGCGGCGGTGGTCAGCCGGCCCCGCAGACCCATCCAGCGTTCGGAGGGGTAGTCGCTCTCGCAGATGTGGACGACGCGGATGTTCGGCGCGACGGCAGCGATGGCCTCGAGCTCGCGCCGGAAGATGATGTCGGCCGGTGTGCGGGCCGCGTGCACGAACACGATGTCGGCGTCGGAGCCGAGGTCGAACAGGGTGCGGGTCATCGACATCACCGGGGTGATACCGCTGCCGCCGGAGAGGAACAGGTACTTGGGAGCGGTCGGCCCGGTCAGCGTGAACTGACCGAGGGGCGCCAGGACGGTGATCTTGGTGCCGGGTACGACGTTGTCGTGCAGCCAGTTCGACACCGGCCCGCCGAGAACCCGTTTGACCGTGATGGCGATCAGGTGGGGCCGGGTCGGCGGGGATGAGATGGTGTAGCAGCGGCTGACCGGCTGGCCGTCGATCTCCAGCTGCACGGTGATGAACTGCCCGGGTTGGAAGTGGAACACCCTGTCGCCGTCGGCGGCGAACACGAACGTCTTGACGTCGTGGGTGATCTCGAGGACCGAGCGGCAGATCAGGTCGGCCTCATCGCGGTCGTCCCAGCAGTCTGGTGCCCACGGCGGGGGCACCAGAGCCGTCGGGGCGGGGTCCGTGGCGACTGTCATGAGGCGAGGTATGCCTCGACGCGCTTCACGTACCAGTTGACGAACGCCTCGACGTCGTCCTCGACCATCGAGTAGGGGCCGGGCACGTAGCCGGGGTTGGTGACGCCGTTCTGGGTGCCGATCACCAGCTCCCGATCCTGGTTGTTGGTCGCCCGCCAGACGGCCGTCAGGTCGTCGACGTCGTAGTCGACGCCTTCCTGCGCGTCGGGGTGAACCAGCCAGGTGGTGCGCACCAGGCTCTTGCCGGCCGAGAGCGGCAGCACCCGGAAGACGACGGCGTGGTCGCTGAGGAAGTGGAACCAGGAGTTGGGTTGCAGGTGCAGCGACAGATCGCCGAACCGTGGCTCGGTGAGCGATCCCATCAGCTTCTTGCACACCCCCGCGCCGTTCGGGGCGAAGCTGATCCCGGCACCGTCCAGAGGCAGGTGGGACAGCTGGAAGCCGGTCGGGCGGGTGTCGAGCTCACGCCGCTCCTCACGCGGGAAGCTGCGTAGCGAGCAGGCGCGCTCGAGGTCGGCCGCCGCTGCCTGGTAGCGGTCGAAGACCGGGCGCAGGCGCGGGGTGAGGTCGTCCTCGGTGTAGCCGAACAGGGGGAAGTACGCCGTGACCAGCTCCGGGTGCGCTGCGTCGCAGTGCTGGCACTCCCGGTTGTTCTCCATCACCAGCTTCCAGTTGCCCTCTTCGGGGAGGTCGATCTGGTGGGCCACCTTCGCCGTCGCCATACCGTAGGGAGCCAGGTAGGGCTCGAGGAATCGAGCGACATCGTCGAAGTCGGCCGGTGGGTTCTCGTCGAGGCAGACGAAGATCAGTCCGGCCACGTTGCGGACGTGGATCGGCTTGAGCCCGTAGCGGGACCGGTCGAAGGTCGGGGGCTGCGCCTCGGCGAAGATCAGGTCGCCGTCGGTGCGGTAGGTCCACTGGTGGTAGGGGCACACGATGTTGCCGACGGAACCGCAGGGCTCCTTCAGCAGCCGCGAGCCGCGATGCCGACAGACGTTGTGGAAGGCGCGGATCTCCTCGTCGTCGTCGCGCAGGATGATCACCGAGTAGGGGCCGATGTCGACGGTGACGAAGTCGCCGGCGTCCGGGATCTCGGCCTCGGCCGCGGAGAACAGCCAGTGCTTGGCGAAGATCGCCGCCACGTCCAGGTCGAACACGTCGTCGTCGGTGTAGAACGAAGCCTCCAGGCTGTAGCCGACTGCTCGTCGCTGGACGAGTGACTCGATCTCGACCGGGGATGGTGTCTGGGTTGCCAGGCTCACAGAAGCTCTCCTCACGACGGTGGTCGTCGTCCGGGTGGACGGCTGTCACGACTCACGAGTTGTGTCTCGCAATGCGAAACGAGTTCAACAGGATAAACAAAGTGTATCTCCTGGCGCTAGCGTTCTGTCAACGTCTGGGGACACCCCTGCGGTGTGCAACGCGGTTCAGGAGGCCTTGACCACCAGCACCGGGATCAGTGACTTCAGCAGGACCTGCTGGACGGTGGATCCGAGGATGAGCTTGCCCAGGGCCGTGCGTCGTCGGGAGCCGATCACCAGCAGCGAGGCGCCGACCTTGTCCGCGAGGTCGAGCAGGGCATCGGCGGTGTCGAAGCCCTCGGCCGTGGCGTGCAGCTCCCAGCTGAGGTCGGTGTAGTCCGCGAGCTCGACGCCCAGCTCCCAAGCCAGTGCCGGGTCGTCGCGGGGCTTGTCGACCCCGGCGACGATGCGCAACACCGCCAGGGGTTCGCCGCGCCACAGGGCCTCGTTGGCCGCGCTGTGCAGGGCGGCCCTCCCTCGCGCTGTCTCGCTGTGGGCGACCGCAATGGTCATGATGTCTCCTGGGTGACGTTGAGTGGTGGCGGATCGGCGCGGGCCACTTCGGGCTCTGGTGCGAGAGTCAGTGCGAGAAGCCGGCGGCGGTCTCGGTGAGACTCTTCCCCTTGGTTTCTGGGGCGAGCCACTGGGACAGGCCCGCGCCGGCGAAGGCGACGGCAGCGGCGATCAGCATGGAGGGGCCGATGCCCAGGTTCACCACCGCAACCGGCAGCAAGAACGTGCCGGCGCCCGCTCCGAGGCGGCTGATGGCGGCGGCGAAACCGGTGCCGATGCCTCGGATCTCGGTGGGGAACATCTCGCCCGGGTAGACGCTGGTCAACACGTTGTACATGGCGTTGAAGAAGGAGAAGACGAGGAACAGGACCAGCACCACCACTGCCGGAGCTCCGGCCCAGAACCCGATGATCGCAAGGACCACGGCGCACAGCCACTGCGGCGGGACGGTCAGCACCCGTCGACCGGCCTTGTCGATCAGGAAGAAGGTGAGGATCACGCCCGCCAGCGCGACCGCGGAGAGTCCCACACCCCCGGCCAGTCCACCGCTGAGCCCGTACTGCTTCAGCACGCTGTCGGCGAAGGTGGCGATGGCGAAGTACGGTGCGACGGCGCAGAACCAGAACCCGGACGTGAAGAGCGTGGCCCGCCAGTACTGCTTCGAGAACAGCATCCCGAAGCTGCCCTTCTTGGTGTCCTCGTGCTCGAGGTCGGCGAACGTGTCGGCCCCGAGATACCGGTGGGCGAGTGCCCGCGCGTCGTCGTGGCGGTTCACGCTCCACAACCAGCGCGGCGACTCCGGCATCCCGAGTCGGGCGATGAGCAGAGCGACGGCGATGAACGTGCTCGTGCCGAGGATGAACTGCCAGCTCAGATTGGTGTACTCGTTCAGCAGGTAGCCGAACAGGTACGCCAGCATGAAGCCGCTGTACCAGGCGATCAGGGTCGCGCCCAGAAGGCGGCCGCGGAGATGGGTCGGCGCGAACTCGCTCAGCATCGGCCATCCGACGGAGTACTCTGCCCCGATCGCTATGCCCATCAGGAAGCGAACGGCGAGCAGGAGCACGGGTCCGTCGACGAAGAACTGCATGGCCGACGCGATCGAGAAGAGCGCGATGTCGATCATGAACAACGGCTTGCGGCCGAACTTGTCCCCGGCCCAGCCGCCGAGCGGTGAGCCGACCAGGATGCCGAACAGCGCGCCGGCGGCGATCAGACCCTCCCACAGAGCCGAGATCTGCAGATCTTCGGCGATGGTGGCCGACACCGGTCCGACGATGCCGAGGATGTAGCCGTCCAGGAACATGCCGCCGATCAAGACGATGACCAGCTTGATCATGAAGCGCTTCTTGAACTCCGCCGAGGTCTCACCCGAGTCGGCGCCCCCTGCTGCTGACGGTGGCCATGGCTACTCTGTCCCGTCACACAACGTGCGGGTGAGGCTCGAGGACCCGCGGGGTGCAAGGTACGTGGACATGTCTGACCTCCGAGTCAGGGGAATGGGTGCTTGTGGCTGGGATGACAGGGAATCAGCGCTGGTAGCGCCTCCAGTCGTGCTCAGCGGCTGTGGTTGTGCATGACGTGCTTGGTGCGGGAGTAGTCGTCCAGGGCGTAGAGCGACAGGTCGCGTCCGTAGCCGGAGCCCTTGAACCCGCCCCAGGGCGCCTCGGTGGCCAGCAC
>Ga0190275_10003874_pt1 | contig 10733 bp, 9 predicted proteins | sample Popmic550T_FD_133745 | JGI IMG/M metagenome (GOLD analysis project Ga0190275, IMG submission 133745) | Populus adjacent soil microbial communities from riparian zone of Yellowstone River, Montana, USA - 550 T | ecosystem: Environmental > Terrestrial > Soil > Riparian zone > Trees stand | place...
GGTGGGCGCGGTCCTGGCCGGCCTGGCGGCCGGCGTCGTCGTCGGAGTCCTCGCGGCGGTCGCCACCCGCCACCTGCAACGCGGTGGAGACGAGACGACCGTCCGCTCCTCGGCGCTCGTCGGCCTGACCGGGATCGTGATCAACGACATCCCGGCTCAGGGGTACGGCGAGGTCAGCGTGGTGGTGGCCGGTCACCTGACCAAGCTCCACGCGCGCTGCCCCGAACCAGTGCCCGCGGGCCACGCGGTGACCATCGACACGGTGTTGTCACCGACCTCGGTCAGCGTGGTGCCGCGGATGATCTGACCCCGCTACAACCAATTCTGACCGCAACTCCCGAAATCCACCGATCGTCCCACCAAGGAACTCTCATGATCATCAGCTCCACCTTGATCTCCATCGTCGGCCTCGTCGTCCTCCTTCTGCTGCTGATCCTGCTGATCACCTCCCGGTACAAGGTGGCCGGGCCCAACGAGGCGTTCATCGTCACCGGCCGCAAGCGCAGCCGCGAGGTGCGCAACCCGGAGACCGGTCTGATGTCGACCGACCTGTCCGGCCAGAAGGTGGTGATGGGTGGCGGCATCTTCGTCGCCCCGCTGGTCCAGAAGCTGCACGTGCTCGACCTCTCCAGCCGGCGGATCATGGTGCAGATCCGGGGCGCGGTCTCCGGCCACGGCGTCAAGCTGAACCTCGACGGGGTGGCCATCGTCAAGGTCGGCGGTAACGAGGACTCGATCCGGGCTGCCGCTCAGCGCTTCCTGACCCAGCAGGACGAGATCGAGACCTTCACTCAGGAGACCCTGGCCGGCTCTCTGCGATCGATCGTAGGCTCGCTGTCGGTGGAGCAGATCATCCGCGACCGGGCCGCCTTCGCCCAGCGGGTCGCCGACGAGTCGGAGTCTTCGTTGACCGGTCAGGGTCTGGTCCTCGACACCTTCCAGATCCAAGACATCACCGACGACGGCAGCTACCTGTCCGACCTCGGTCGACCGGAGCAGGCGCGGGTCGGACAGCTCGCCGCGGTGGCCGAGGCCAACGCCACGCAAACCGCCCAGCAGGCCAAGATCGAGGCGTCGCAGAACATCGCCGTACGCGAGCGCGAGCTGTTCTTGAAGCAGGCCGAGATCAAGACCGAGACCGACGCCGCCCAGGCCCGGGCGGCCTCCGCCGGGCCGCTGGCCCAGGCCGAGCGGGACCAGGCCATCCTGCTGGAGCACGAGAAGGTCGCCGTACGCCAGGCCGCGCTGAAGGAGCGCGAGCTCGACACCGAGGTCCGCAAGCCCGCCGACGCCCAGCGCTACAAGGTGGAGACCGAGGCGGAGGCCCGGCGCAGCGCCGCCATCTTGGAGGCAGAAGCACGCAAGGCAGCGTCCATCCGCAACGCCGAGGCCGAGGCCGAGACCGCTCGGCTCACCGGTGAGGGCGACAAGTCCCGGCGCTCCGCACTGGCCGAGGCCGAAGCCATCGAGGGTGCCCGGCGCGGTGAGGCGGAGAAGGCCCGGCGGGTCGCCAACGCCGAGGCCGTCAAGGCCGAGGGTGACGCGGAGGCGTCGGCCATCCTGGCCCGGGGCCAGGCCGAGGCCGAGGCGATGGACAAGCGAGCCGCCGCCTTCGCCGCCTACAACGACGCTGCCGTGCTGCAGATGCTGATCGAGGTGCTGCCGCAGCTGGCCCACGAGGTCGCGGCTCCGATGGCGGCCATCGACAAGCTGACCGTGATCTCGACCGACGGGGCCGGCGAGGTGCCCAAGCAGGTGACCAACAACGTGGTGCAGACCCTCGAGCTGTTGAAGAACACCACCGGGGTCGATCTGCAGACGCTGGTCAGCCGCTACACCGACGGCAATGGCCAGAGCTCGGTCGAGCAAGCCTGACCTGGTCATGCTGGCTGGACGGAAGTCCTTGAACGCGCCCTGAGCCTGTCGAAGGGGCACGGTGCTTCGACAGGCTCAGCACGCGTGCGTGGATTCGTTCCGCGCCCTGAGCCTGTCGAAGGGCTCGTGCAGCAGCTGTGACGAAAGCCGCAGCTCCTCGGCGTGACCGCAACGTCCACAACGAGACGACGGCGGGGGCTGCGTGAAAGACTCCGCGACATGAGCGCAGCGCCGTCGGTGTCGTATTCGATCACAGTCCGTCTCGAGGTCCCGGCCGGCGGTGCGGCCGTCAGCCTGCTGACCACGGCGGTGGAGCAGGCCGGCGGCGCGGTCACTGCTCTCGACGTGACCGCTTCGGGTCACGAGCGGCTGCGGATCGACGTCACCTGCGCGGCGCGGGACACCGACCACGCCGACGAGCTGGTGGCGGCGATGCAGCAGGTGCCGGGTGTCGTCATCGGCCGGGTGTCGGACCGGACGTTCTTGATGCACCTGGGCGGCAAGATCGAGATGGACACCAAGCTGCCGATCCGCAACCGCGATGATCTGTCGATGATCTACACCCCCGGGGTGGCGCGGGTGTGCCTGGCGATCGCCAAGAACCCTGAGGACGCTCGCCGGCTGACCATCAAGCGGAACACGGTGGCGGTGGTCAGCGACGGTTCGGCGGTGCTCGGTCTGGGCAACATCGGCCCGGAGGCGGCGATGCCGGTGATGGAGGGCAAGGCGGCGCTGTTCAAGCGGTTCGGCGGCATCGACGCCTGGCCGCTGTGCCTGGACACGCAGGACACCGACGAGATCGTGGCGGTGGTGAAGGCGATCGCGCCCGGTTTCGCCGGCATCAACCTGGAGGACATCTCCGCCCCGCGCTGCTTCGAGATCGAGGCGCGGCTGCGTGAGCAGCTCGACATCCCGGTCTTCCACGATGACCAGCACGGCACGGCGATCGTGGTGCTGGCGGCTCTGTACAACGCGCTGCGTGTGGTGGAGAAGGACATCACGTCGATCCGGGTGGTGCTGTCCGGCGCCGGGGCGGCAGGGACGGCGATCTTGAAGCTGCTGCTGGCGGCCGGCGTCGGGCACGTGGTGGTGGCCGATATCGCCGGAGTCGTCAGCCGGACCCGGCCGGGGATCTCGGGTCAGCTGAAGTGGCTGGCCGAGCACACCAACCCGGACAACCTGGACTGCTCGTTGAAGGAGGCGCTGGCCGGAGCAGACGTGTTCATCGGTGTCTCCGCGCCGCGGGTGATCGACGCGGCCGACGTCGCGACGATGGCGAGCCGGGCGATCGTGTTCGCGCTGGCCAACCCGGAGCCCGAGATCGACCCGGCGGAGGCGACCAAGCACGCCGAGGTGGTGGCCACCGGGCGGTCGGACTTCCCCAACCAGATCAACAACGTACTCGCCTTTCCGGGGGTGTTCCGCGGGCTGCTCGACGCTCGCTCGACGGACATCAGCGATGCCATGCTGCTGGCCGCGGCCAGGGCACTGGCCTCGGTGGTCGGGGACGACGAGCTGAACGCGACCTACATCACCCCGAGCGTCTTCCACGCCGATGTGCACCGCCGGGTGGCCCAGGCGGTCCGGGTCGCCGCCGGTGGTCCGGCCGAGCTGCCCACCGACACCGAGGTCATCGGCTGACTCGATCCACCCCGCCGGTCTCCCGCTGGGTGCCGCCGCTGCTGGTCTTCCTGTCGGCCGCGGCGGTCCTCGCGCAGCAGATCGGCCTGTACGGCCGCTCCGGCCCCGTCCAGCTCGGCTGGTTCCCTGCTGCCGACAAGGCGCAACACGCCTTAGGCTTCGCACTGCCCATGTTCTTGGTCCTGACCACGCTGGAGAGCTACGCCGCGCGAGCCGGCCGGACGCTGCGGCCGCTCTGGAGTGCCGTGATCGCCTCGGTGTTCACCGCCAACGCGGTGGTCAGCGAGCTCTACCAGACGCGCCCCGGGTCGGGGCGGAGCGGGGACCCGTCCGATGCCGTGGCCGATCTGGTCGGCATCGCGTTGGGCTGGCTGGTGTTCCGGCTGCTGCGCGGTCGCTGGGCCGGCGGACGGCTGCGCAGTCAGGGCGCCGCGTGAGCGTCGCGGATCCCGAACCCGGTGATCTGCTCGTGGCCAGCGCGCTGCTCACCGACGGCGTGTTCGACCAGACCGTGGTGCTGGTGCTCGACAGTGACGAGGACGGGGCGCTGGGCGTGATCTTGAACGAGATCTCCCAGACCACCCTGGAGTCCGTGCTGCCGGACTGGGTGTCGGTGGTGTCAGAGCCGCGGCTGCTGTTCCACGGCGGGCCGGTGTCGCCGAACGGGGCGATCTGCCTGGCCAGCGTGGCGAGGCCGGGCGAGGAGCCACCCGGCTGGCGCCCCGTCTTCGACCGGATCGGGCTGCTGCACCTCGACACCCCGATCGAGCTCGTCACCGGCGGCGCGTACGCCGACCTGCGGATCTTCGCCGGCTACGCCGGCTGGTCGCCGGGGCAGCTGGCCGGTGAGGTCGCCCAGCAGATGTGGCATGTGGTGCCGGCCGGCTACGACGACGTCTTCGCTCGGCAGCCGACCGGCCTGTGGCGTCGCGTGTTGCGTCGGCAGCCCAACGAGCTCGCCTTCTTCGCCACCTGGGTGGAGGACCCGGAGTGGAACTGAGAACCCCAGCCCGCTGACGCTTGTGAGCGCTGGCATCGGCGGGGTGGTCAGGTGCGGCGCAGCCGGATCAGGTGGTCGGTACGCTCGCCCGGTTCGCCGTCCGGTGAGGCCATCGCAAAGCCGACCCTCTCCGTACGCACCAGCTCCCAACCCGTCAGTTCGAGGGCGGCAAGCACGTCCGCGATGGTCGGCATCGTCACCGGGCTCTGGTGCCAGGCCGGGAAGCCCTCGTGGCCGAGGACCAGCAGGGTGCCGCCGGGGGCCACAGCAGCGGCCGCCTGGCGCAGCACCTGATCTCGCGGGAACGCCACCGGGGAGTGCAGGTAGCTGGCCACCACGAGATCCCAGGACCCAGCAGGGAACTGACGCTCCAGGTCACGACGCAGCCAGTCGATCCGGTCGGCGACCCCGGCCTCCTCGGCGGCCCGGCCGGCGACGGCCAGGGCCGCTGCCGAGATGTCGACCCCGGTCACCGTCCAACCCTGCTCGGCGAACCAGACAGCGTCGGCCCCGGAACCGCTGCCGAGGTCGAGCACCGATCCCGGAGCCAGCGGCCGAGCTGTCAGCTCACCGACCAGGATGCGGTTGGGCCGACCGCTCCAGGGTCGGCGGTCGCCGCCGTAGAACTCCTCCCAGAACGCCACCGGGTCGGTGGTCTCCGGATCGGCGTGTCGGGTGGGATCGTGGTGATGCTCAGGCATGGCACTCCTCGTACGTGATTCGACTTCCATCCTTCGTCCTCCGGCGAGAGGGCGGCAAGCCTTGTTGCCGGATCGGCAAACCTCCGTCGCCGCGACCCGCCAGGGCGACCCGGCCCGATATCAAGCTGTGACCTGGTGTGCTCGCATAGGATGGCGGCGTCGGTCCGAGATCAGGCGGCGTGGCTTGACCGGGCTCGATCCTGACGAAGGGAATACGCGTGTCGGAGGCCACGGTGTCGACTGACCAGAACCCTGCGCACGAGACTGGGCGGGCCGGCGAAGGCCGGGCCGACAAGGGACGCGTACTGGTGGTCGACGACGATGCGGCACTGGCCGAGATGTTGTCGCTGGTGCTGCGCAACGAGGGCTTCGACCCGATCTGGTGCGCCCACGGCGACAAGGCACTGGACACCTACCGCGACGCCCGTCCCGATCTGGTGCTGCTGGATCTGATGCTGCCGGGCAAGGACGGGGTGGCGATCTGTCGGGAGATCCGGGCGGAATCGCTGGTGCCGATCGTGATGCTCACCGCCAAGTCCGACACGATCGACGTCGTCGCGGGACTGGAGGCCGGGGCGGACGACTACGTGGCCAAGCCCTTCAAGGCCAAGGAGCTGATCGCCCGGATCAAGACCCGGCTGCGCAGATCGCCCGAGGAGGTCGACCAGGAGATGCTCCGGATCGGCGACCTGGTGATCAACGTCGACGGCCACACCGTCAAGCGCAACGGCAGTCCGATCCAGCTCACGCCGCTGGAGTTCGACCTGCTGCTGGCCCTGGCTCGCCGGCCGTGGCAGGTGTTCAGCCGCGAGGTCCTGCTGGAGCAAGTGTGGGGTTACCGGCACGCTGCCGACACCCGGTTGGTCAACGTCCACGTGCAGCGGCTCCGCTCCAAGATCGAGCGTGACCCCGAGCATCCCGAGATCGTGGTGACGGTCCGAGGGATCGGCTACAAGGCGGGGGAGCCGACGTGATCACCGCCGACCCGCCCGCGCTCGGCCCGGCTGCGGTCGGCCCGGCTGCCGCGAAGCAGTGTCGAACCTCCCCTCGCTGACCGCCGGCTCGCGGCGCTGGTGGCGTTTCCCGGTCGAGTGGTGGTGGCAGTCCCTGCCGCTGCGGGTGATCTCGTCGGTGTTCGGCGCCTCGGTGGTGGTGCTGGTGCTCGGCGGCTTCCTGCTGATGCGGCAGGCCAGCATCGGGGTGATGGAGGCCAAGTGGGACTCCGCCAGCATCGAGGCTCGGCAGGCTCTGGACACTGCGCAGCAGCAGCTGAACTCGGCCGACCTGACGGGTGATCCCAACCCGGACAAGAAGCTGACCGAGCTCGCGCTCGGCTTCGCCAACCGGTCGGGCGGTGCCGACCAGTACGACGTGATCATCATCTCCGGTGGTCAGACGATCACGGCCGGCGACGTCTCACCGGCCAGCATCCCCGCGACCCTGCGCGATCAGGTGGCCGGCAGCGACGACCTGCTGATGACCCCGACCGAGGTCGTCTACCGCGACGACACCCCAACCGTCGCCGGCCTCGCGGCCGGCTCCGCGCTCACCCTGCCCGGGACCGGCCGGTACGAGATCTACTTCATCTTCCCGCTCACCCAGCAGGTCAACATCCTGACCGTGCTGCAGGCGGCCGTGGTGACGACCGGCGCCATCCTGGTGGTTCTGCTGACCTTCATCGCGGCCCTGGTCGCTCGCCAGGTGGTCGTGCCGATCCGGGCGGCCCGGCGGGCAGCGGAGAGCCTGGCCTCGGGCAACCTGGACGACCGGATGAAGGTACGCGGGCGCGACGACCTGGCCCGGCTGGCCACCTCGATGAACTACATGGCCTCGGAGCTGCAGAAGCAGATCAGCCAGCTGGAGGAGCTGTCCAGGGTGCAGCAGCGGTTCGTCTCCGACGTCTCCCACGAGCTGCGGACGCCGCTGACCACCGTCCGGATGGCCGCGGAGGTGCTGTACGAGACCCGCGACGACTTCGACCCGATCGCCGCGCGGTCCGCCGAGCTGCTGCAGACCGAGCTGGATCGGTTCGAGGCGCTGCTCACCGACCTGCTGGAGATCTCCCGGTTCGACGCCGGTGCCGCGGTGCTGTCGCTCAGCCAGGTCGACCTGCGAGACATCGTGCGCCGGGTGGTGGAGGCGTCGGCCCAGCTGGCCGAGAGCAGCGGTTCACAGATCAGGATCCAGGCCCCCGAACCGGGCGTCGCCGAGGTCGACGCGCGCCGGATCGAACGTGTCCTGCGTAACCTGCTGGTGAACGCCATCGAGCACGGCGAAGGGCGACCGATCGACATCCTCCTGGAGGCCGACGACCACGCCGTGGCGGTGGCGGTCCGTGACCACGGGGTCGGTTTCGAGGCGGGCCAGGCCAGGCAGGTGTTCATCCGGTTCTGGCGAGCCGACCCGGCTCGGGCTCGGACGGTCGGCGGCACCGGTTTGGGACTGGCCATCGCGATGGAGGACGCGAACCTGCACAAGGGCTGGCTGACCGCCTGGGGCCGACCTGGGATGGGCGCCCAGTTCCGGCTGACCGTGCCCCGCACGGCGGGCGGGGTGATCGAGTCGTCGCCGCTGCCGCTGGTGCCGCGTGACCTGGTGCTGCCGGCGCTGCCGCTGGGAGAGGGGACGGTTCCGACTCCACCGCTGGAGCCGATCCGCTCGACGTCCGGGCCGACAGCGTCGGCCTCCCCGAGCCCGACGTCGGCCGACGAGCCCGTCGTGCCGGCCACCTCGGCCGGCCCGGGCGTCGACCCGCCGACCTCACCATCACCCTCGGACGCGGCCGGGGCCGCGCGATGAGCCGGATCCGGACGCTGCTGGCCGTCGTGCTCGCTGTCCTCGCTCTGGTGGCGTCGGGCTGCGTCAGCGTGCCGACCTCCGGACCGGTCGAGAAGGTCGAGGGTCAGCCGCCAGAGTGCCAGAACTGTATCAACGTCGACGTGGCGCCACCGTCGCCCGGTGACGACCCGAAGCAGGTCGTCCAGGGCTTCCTGCGGGCGACGTCGAACTTCCAGCCGAACTACGCGGTGGCGAGGCAGTTCCTCACCACCGGCGCAGCCGAGAAGTGGGCGCCGGAGTCGGGGGTGTCGATCTACTCGGGATCGTTGCAGGCCGCCGGCAACACCGTGATCCTCGACGGGCGGCTGGTCGGCTCACTCGGCCCGGATCGCACCTACACCGCCCAGGACAAGGCCTGGCGGGTCAACTTCGGCATGGTCAAGGAGAACGGCGAGTGGCGGATCAGCACGCCGCCGGCCGGGCTGATGGTCGCCGAGTTCGCCTTCAGCTCGTTCTACCAGTCGTACAACCTCTACTTCGTCGGCAACGGCAGCGCGCTGGTCCCGGACCCGATCTACCTGCCGAACTTGCGCAACCCGGCCAGCATCGCCTCCGTGCTGATGCGAGCGCTGCTCAACGGCCCGTCCGAGTGGCTGGCACCCGCGGTGACCACCGCCATCCCCGAGGGGACCGCCCTGAGTGTCGACGCGGTGACGATCACCAACGGGGTGGCCGAGGTCGCCCTCAGCGACAATGTCCTCAGCCTGAACGACGGTCAGCGGACGCTGATGGCCGCCCAGGTGCTCTACACGCTGCAGCCGACGGGCATCCAGGGGGTGGCTTTCACCGTCGACCAGCAGCCGTACGCCATCCCGGGCGCGGATCCGGGCACCTTCGTGGTGAGTCTCGACTCGCGGTTCGAGGGCTTCGACCCGATTCCCCCGGGCGTGGTCGACTCCCTGTACTCCGTGCGCGCCGGCAAGCTGCAGGTGACGCCGTCGATCATCGATCCGGCCCGGAGCACGCTCGTCCCCGGCCCGCTGGGTCAGGGTCGCTGGCCGATCGATCAGCTGGCGGTCTCCGCGACGGCCGCCGACATCGCGGCCGTCACCGACGGGGGTACGGTGCTGCGCCGAGCCGAGGTCGCCGATGGAGCGGTCCGTACCGTCCTCGATGACGTCAGCGACCTGCTGCGACCCGAGCTCACCCGGTTCGCCGAGCTGTGGGCGATCGGCCGCTCCCAGGGTCGACAGCAGCTGTGGGTCGAGCGGGAGGACCGGGTCTCCTCGATCGACTCGACCATTCTCAGCCGAGGCACGATCAAGGCCTTTGCCATCAGTCCGGACGGAGTGCGGATGGCCCTGATCCGGGAGGTCGACGGCCGTACGGAGCTGGGTCTGGCTCGGATCATCCGTGGTGAGCGAATCCGCCTCGACGGCTGGCAGGCCCTGGACGTCACCCGCTCCACCAGCCCCGACCTGAGCGTGCTGCGCGACCTCGGCTGGTCGGACGCCACCCATCTCGCCGTCCTCGGCGGTGGCTCGGCCGATGCTCCGCTAGCCGTCTACCGGGTGAGCCAGGATGTCTCGTCGATCGCGGCGGTCGGAGAGCCGATCAGCTGGGAAGCCGTCAGTCTGGCCGTGTCGCTGAAGAGCCAGACGGTCGTCGTGCTGGACCGCAGCGGCCAGACCTGGCGGGATGGCAGTACCCAGTGGGTCACCCTGCTGGACAAGGTCAGCGCGGTGGCCTGCCCCGGGTAGGTCAGCTGAGCAGCCGGACGCTCGTGCAAACGCGCGGCAGGTGGCGCCGACCTGGGGTGCCAGACTTGGCCGGTGGGCGAGCGAGCGATGGGCTGGTGGTCGGCGGCGGCCGACCTGCTGCTCGGCGCTGGCTGCCCCGGCTGCGGAGGGGCGTGGTGGGGTGCCTGCCCGACCTGTCGCACCCACGTGCTCGACCAACCCACCCGGCTCACCGCTCCGACGCCAGCCCCGGCCGGCTTCCCGCTGACCGCGACCGCCAGCGCGTACGACGACGTCCACCGAGGGCTGCTGACCGCGCACAAGGAGGACCAGGCGCTGATGCTGACCGGTCTGCTGGGCGATCGGCTGGCGGCGGCGGTCGACGAGCTGCTGGCTGCCTCGTGCGTTTCGGAGACCGAGCCGGTGCTGCTGGTGCCGGTGCCGTCTGCCGCCCGAGCGGTGCGCGAGCGAGGCTTCGACGCGACCGAGGCGCTGGCCAGGCGGGCGGCTCGTACGCTCCGACGACGGCGCCCGGTCCGGGCCGTTGCCCTGCTGGCGCAGCAGCGCGGACTGGCCGATCAGTCGGGACTGGACTCCGGTCAACGGGCTGCCAACCTCGCGGGTGGCCTACGGCTACGGCGAGGTCCCAGCAGCGCTCTGCTGCGGCCCGACGGGCAGGCGTCGGTGGTCGTCGACGACCTGGTGACCACCGGCGCCACGATCACGGAGGCCGTCCGCTGTCTGGACACCGCCGGGTACGAGGTGCTCGGTGCTGCCACCGTCTCGGCCACCGTGCGCAGGTTGTCCGGCTACTGAGAAGCTGCCCAAGAACACCCGGGTGCCATGGCAAACGCCGCGGTCGGGGACTAGCGTCACCTCAAGGGCCGGCCCGGACCCGGTCCGGCCGCTACTACTGGCTGGAGGCTGACATGGATGTTGTCGTCAAGAGCCGGCACTGCTCGGTGTCGGACGCGTTCCGCGACTATGTCGAGGACAAGA